>ERZ773022.1202-NODE-1202-length-17995-cov-14.785730_pt1 | contig 17995 bp, 19 predicted proteins | sample MGYA00580839_ERZ773022 | MGnify/ENA primary metagenome ERZ773022 (study PRJEB29015, sample SAMEA2738020) | human oral metagenome | biome: human oral; feature: human-associated habitat; material: dental | place: China | collected 2044 ... | reverse complement strand
GAGGAAATCAGAGATTTTTTTAATCAACTAGGATAACAACTATTTTTACTACTTTCTACTTTTCCATGATTATAGGGGGATTATATATGAAATTTTTTGAAGAAAATTATTCACAAGAAATACCTACTCGTATCAAAAATTTAAGAAAAAAATACAATATTACACAAAGCGAACTAGGCAATGCAGGTCAAGTTAGTCAAGTTGAAAGTGGTAAGCGACCAATTACGAGTTCGATGTTAGTTTATTTAAATGCTCTAACCGCTTCGAGCTATACGTATATCGTTTTTGGAGAGTTAGATGAGTTTATTGAGAATCTGTTTCATTATTTTTTCAGTTCTATTTTATATAGAGATTTAGAGGCTGTAGATGAAAAACTATATTCTTTCATGAGTGATGATTTAATTTCAATCCAATCAAGTTGTCTAAGTATTGCCAAGACATTTGCAAATTTCAATATTCAAAGAAAAAGATTTATGATTTCTACTGAAACTGAAATGGATACTTTTCACAAGAAAGATGACATTGACGTATGGGTTGGTGGAAAAAGTTATAACTCCGCTAGAAGTTTTAGAACCCGTACCATCAATGAATTGACTGTCATTGATTTTGAAGAAATGTTTGATATTCTTTGGTTGATGTTAGGGGATAATTTAATTAAATCATTTGAAGTTAATGTCTGTGGTATCCTATTTGAATTAGGCGGAAATGACATACCCTCAACATTTAGGCAAGAAAACATTGATCCTCTCATCAATAAATGGTGGTATGATAATGTTTCGACAGAAATTATCCCTAATCTAATAAAAAAACTCAAAGAAAATCCCTTGTTTAATATCGGATTTATGGTAAATGATATATTAGAAAGAATGTATAAAGAGAATATTCCAAAATCTTACCTTACATCCGTCCCATTAGTTATTTCTCAAAAAGGAAGAACAACCTATTCGTTTAGTATGACTGGTGGTCAACAAATAGATGGAGTGAAATTCAAACAGATATATGAGGACTATATGAAATTACTCAGTCAAGGTAAGGATATCACAGAGTTATATCAAAAATATTCTAAAGAAGAGTTGGCAAATCTAGGCATTAATATTTATCAATCCAATGATATAGAAAGGACTGAGGAAAGAACTTTTGATGAAATTATCAGTTGGGTTTCCAACCCTTATGCAACAAGACCAATTCAAGAAAGGCACACTATTCAATTAGAGCCAACAAGATTTTCACTAGAGGATAAGAAAAGAATTGAAGAAGCTGCAGCTCAAGGACTAAGCGAAATCGACCTTATTGATCTAGTTGACCTATATGATATTAATTTAGACAATACAAGCGTCAATCGCCATATTGTGGGGTTATTGACTAATAACACCCAAGTAACATACTATTTTCAAGAACAATTAAATAAGGAGTTGCTGTCAATGGTTCACGCTTTAGATAACGTACAACAGGCCTTTATTAAATTATTAAGTGAAGAGGAGATACGAAAATTTGCTCTTTAAAGACTAGGTGAATCGCCTAGTCTTTTTTTGCGCCTCGTTTTATAAATTAGTCTATTGAAGTAAAAAAAGAAGTAAAAAATAAAAGAACATTACGCCTTATACTGAATATATCAAGAAAAACTCTTGATATAAATTTTAATAGTCCAAATTGATGGCCATCAAAGGACAGATTGAAACAAATATGATGACATGACGACAAAGGTCATGTCTTGCATAGAATTGTTTCGCTGTTTCTTTGTTGTGCCTTTTGGTATACTCAGCGTTCAATATTTGCTCATTTTGTTTCCTTCTGTCCAAAGGACAGAAAGGAGCTCATCATTATGAGTAATAAAGTACAAGAACGTCGTGAGCGTAAAATCAAAGAAGCTATTAAAGCTAAAAATTGGGATGAAGTAACTCGTTTGCTTCAACAAGAACAAAGTAACGCAGAACGTCGTGACCGATACCACAATAGACGAATCAAAGACGAAACAATAGCTAGCAAAAATGCCAAAAAGTCTGTACGTTATGATGTCATTGCAAGTTCTGATTTGAATCCCGAAGAAGCTTTAATCCTAGAGGAGTTAAGACAAGCTATTCGTGAAGCTAAAGCATCCCTATCAGAAATTGACAGTAAGATTGTTGAAATGATAGCGGAACAAGGTTCAAGCTATAAAGAAACGGCTCGCTATATCACTGAACATTATAAGAAAATGAGTGATGTAACTATTAAATCCCATTATTGTAAAGCGCTAAAAAAATTAGCTCCTTTATTAAAAGCTTACCGCTAATCCCTCAAATCCAGTGTCTCTGTCACTGGATTTTTTGTAAAAAAAATTAAAAATTCAACAAATAACTTTGCGTTTAGCTGTCTCATTCTCCTTAGTAATGAGGAGGTGGTCAGATAACCTAAAAAACAAAGTCCAGCTCATGACCCAAACCGAGCCTGTCGCATTCACACTATCTCTTATTCATAAGGAGGATTTGCCCTATGGCGTTTAAAATGAAAACCACAAAAGGTGGTTATACAACTACATTGGCTGATAAAATTATCAGTCAAAAACAACCGATTTACTCACTTAGTACCGAACTTGAACCACAACAACGGTTTGAAGAAGGAAAACCAACCGGAGAAATCGTAGCTTATAAAGCATGGTTTGTACAGGAAGGGCAAGACCCTTTCCAAGTAAAATTTGAAGAAACGATTGAGCTTCCAGCTTTTCAATCCATGATTCAATTTGACACACTACAAGCCTGCGAAGTAAAATATAACATCTACTTCAGAGCAAATGGTATCAAGGAGGTTCGGTAATGACTTCACAATCTCGTGATGTGCTGAACCAATCTTACCTGCAATCTTACCTGCTCCAGAGCCTAAACATGGCTCTGGGGGCTTTAATGCAGGGAGAAACCAGCTACACCAATTCTTTTAATATTGTTATTCAAGCAGACGGCTTTATCTTTGTCCCTCGTCTACCATGTGCTTATATCCTTGATGATGACTTGTACAAGAAAATCTTTCTGATTGCCAATGCTTCACTTTATCCACAATATACGCTTCTAAAACAAAACGCTACCTATTTTGTCTCTCTAGAAACAGATGACTTACACACTCAGCGTGGATTATTTTTCCCTTGGAAAAAGGGAATTTCAGAACGTTTAGTCATTCCAGATTTGGATAAGTTTTCAGCTAGCTTGCCACAGGGGAAAATCCCTATCATGAAGTACTTTGAACTCAATTTAGATAAGGTTAATCACTGGGCTATTGCTGGAAATTCAGGTTCTGGGAAATCGTACGCTCTCACTTATTTCTTGAGTGTACTAAAGCATATGTCTGACTTGATTATCATTGATCCTAAATTTGATACCCCAAGTCGATGGGCAAGAGAAAATCACGTTGCTGTTATACATCCTGTTGAAAACCGTTCAAAATCAGATTTTGTCTCACAGGTCAATGAACAATTAAGTCAGTGTGCAACTCTCATTCAGAAACGACAAGCTATCTTGTATGATAATCCCAATCATCAATTTACCCATCTAACTATTGTTATTGATGAAGTCCTCGCTCTATCAGAGGGAGTCAATAAGAATATCAAAGAAGCCTTTTTCTCCCTACTCTCACAGATTTCCTTATTAGGACGTGCTACCAAAATCCATCTGTTTTTGGTAAGTCAGCGTTTTGACCACAATACTATTCCAATTTCAGTGAGGGAACAGCTAAACGTATTGTTGCAAATTGGAAATATCAATCAGAAAACTACTCAATTTTTATTTCCAGACCTAGACCCAGAGGGTATTGTTATTCCAATAGGACATGGGACAGGTATCATTCAAGTTATCGATAATGAACATCCCTACCAAGTTCTGCCCTTACTCTGTCCAACCTACTACACTAAACGAGGTATTCTATGACCAATAAAACCTACTTTATGAGAAGTTTTAATCTCATACTATATTTATTTCTATTTGCACCTATCTGTTCTGCATTTGGATGGTTATTCAATTATCTTTCCGTTCAATTAACAAATATCACGTTTGTCAATTTAGATACGGTCAAAAGTATTACGGATATCATTAGTTCCGTTTGTCATGGATTTGCACTTATTTCTCTTCTACTTGCCTTATTTTTGGTTGGATTAGAAATAATACAACGGTTGAAAACAGATAGTCTTTGGAACTATATCCAATCTGTCTATCACACTTTTCTGTTGCGACACTTCCTGTTTCAGCGTGAACGAGTACAGAAGATAAGCAATCTTGAACATCAGACGGTTACTACTATCAACCCAATCCATAACGGATTTAACCGAGCTGTTCGTAAGTGTATCGTAGATATACGAAAAGATACCATCACTATTTTTCTAAAAGTCCCTAGAGACCAACAAGGGCAAAAAATCCTAAAAGAGATGGAAGCACAATTAAAAGAAGAAATCGTCAGCCAACACGCAGACTATTATTTCTCCTCTCCTATTCGAGTTCGTAACCAATTGTGGTTCACTGGACAAAAACGTTAATCCCTTGGGGCTGTGGCTTGCGTTAAGCAAAAGCCAGACAGCCCCTTTTTATATTCTTTTCTATCATGACCTATTGGGGTGACTACGACCCCCAATAGGTCAATAATCAATAATCACAAAAAATTCAATTTTTTCAAAAAAACTTTGCATACGACCTGTCATTTCTCCTTAGTAATAGAACCCAAAAGAAATGAGGTAACTGCCTATGGCAAAAGAACAGCGCTCAACCAAATGGACTTTTCTCTTCTACGAGGAAAGCGCACCAGAGAACTACTTGAATATATTAGAGGAACTCCACATTCCGTTTATTCTTAGTCCTTGGCACGATAAGGACGTTAATAGACAGACGGGAGAGTTCAAGAAATCGCACAAACACGGTGCTTTCTTCTTTGATTCACTGAAAAGCTATTCACAAGTATCAAATATCATCAGCGACAAACTAAACGGTCCAGCACATGTGGAGGTAGTTATGTCTCCCACTGGTTTATTTGACTACTTTACCCATGCGGAAAATCCAGATAAGACCCCCTACAACATTGAGGATATTGAAGTCGGTTGCGGCTTTAATTTAGAAAAATTCTTGATGGAGATGAACTCCTCGGATTTTATACATGAAGTAGTTGATATTATCGAAGAGAACGACTTTACCGAATTTGAAGAATTGGTCTGGTATGCCCGAGCAAACAATACCAATTTATTAGGGCTTATCATTGAACGTACATATTTCTTCGCCAAATACCTAGATTCACGAAGATACAATCCTAATCGACTCCATAATTCAAACACAGAGGAGAAAGAGAATAATGAATAACGAAAAATTAGAACAAATTGAACAATTATTGCAAACACTTATCAAACTCATTCAAATCAAAGAACAGAACATACCACTAAAGATAATACAACAGCGAGAATTGCTAAAACAGCTAAATATCTCCCCAAACACACTAAAAACTTGGGAACAAAAAGGATTAAAAAGATTAGAACCTCCTATAGAGGGAACTCGAACCGTCTTCTATCTACTAGATGATATTATCAACTTTTTACAATCCTAATTCTGAAAATTTGTGCTAAAATAGTTTTATCTAAAAGAAAGAGTGGTAACTATTTTAGCCTACTTCAATATCCATGAAGAAAGGCAAATATGGAAACTGAAACAATTATTCATAATGGCAAAAAAGTCATTAAAAAAATCAAAAAAGATAGGTCCATCTCATACACTTTGAAGGGGACATTTCTGGGAAAAGATATCAAAACTGGTAAGCAAGTCACTACTACCATTACAGCCAAGACACTAAAACAGTTAGATAGAGCAATCATTCAAGCACGACTAGAATTTGAAAAAAATGGCTCAACACGAGAAAAAGTTATCGTCATTGATACACTGGAAGATTTAGCTGAAGAATGGTTTAAATCATATAAAACCTGGGTTAACTCGCATAATACTCTGAACAGAGTAAGAGGTTATCTTGATAATTATATTATCCCTAAATTTGGAGATTACAAACCAGATAAAATTGAATCTGCGGATATCCAGCTTTGGTTAAACGATTTGGCAAAGAAATCAAAAGAGTCCATTGAATCTGGTATAAAGCGTGCTGATAAAGGTAGTGCTAAAGATTTTGGTGCTGTTATCCATAAGTTGAAAGATATTTTTGACTATGGAATTACAAACTATGGACTAATCACTAATCCTGTTAGCACTGTTAAGATACCACCTAAGCCAAAATCAAATAAGCAACGCATCATGGTATTACATGATGATGGTCTTGTAATATGGCTTAATTATCTTGAAAGTTTAGATAACAATAGAGCCAATCGTAGATTTAAGTTAATTTGTAATACTCTATTAGCCTCCGCTTTGCGAATAAATGAATTACTTGCATTGACGATTGATGACCTAGATTTTGAAAATTCTTCTATTAACGTCAGCAAAACATTGATGTGGAAAACCGCAAATAAAAAAGATGGGACAAAAGGGGAAGTTATCTGTAAAGCCACACCAAAAACTGATGCAGGAAATCGCTCTGTCCCTGTCCCTCCCCCCATAATAGAAAAACTCAGAGATTTCCACCACGAAATGAACAAGTATCTTGAATTGCACAACAGACATAGAACAAAACTGATTTTCCCTACAATCTATGGGAACTATATGTGTGACAGAAACGAGAGAACAACTCTTAAGAAAAGGTTAGTAGGTCTTGGATTACCAAACTATGGTTTCCATTTATTCCGACATACTCATGCTTCAATGCTACTTAATGCTGGAACAAATTGGAAAGAACTCCAAGTCAGAATGGGACATAAATCCATTTCAACTACAATGGATACTTACGCTGAATTAGCACCACAACGAAAGTCAGAAGCTGTGGGGATTTATCTTGAAAAGATTGCTGAGCTAACGCAATAACTACTCTACCATTCACTCTACCTTTTATTATGTAGCATTCTAGAAACATTGATGTACCAACGTTTCTAACAGCTAAAATAGAAATTATTTAACTCTTACAGAGGTTAAATAATTTAACACAGTAAAAGCCTATGAAATCAACATTTCAAAGGCTTTTTTATTTTAATTTTAGCAAAATAACTGAATTTTAACTGATTATATCACTTTAGGAGTGCAATAACAGATATAATGGTATCAATGATGGAGACTATCGTAGCAACGATAGAACTTATGGTATTTGTCTTTGTGTAATTTATCTCAGTAAGCATATTCAAATAGGAATAATTTTCTTTAATTACATTTCGATAATATGACAAATTTTTATGAAATAAATTTTCTAGCTGAACTTCGTCATTTGATACAAATATAGTCCAAGAATCTTCAAAGTCTTTTTTAAAATTAGAAATATCTATTCTGTTTTCTGACTCCGATAGGCTTTGTATCTTTTTCAAAAGGTTTAAAAAATTCTTATTAAACATTATGTTCTTTCTTCCTGATACATATTTCGAAAAATCTCTTTCAAAAATGTGAAGCTCTCGCTCTCCAAATAATAAGTAATAGAGCTCGTTCCCATATTGTGATATAGACCCTAAAATACTAAATCTAGGAATGAAATTATTTCCTGAGTATAGAACATAATCACTATCATTAAAACTATTTGAAATATAGTAATTGCCTTTTTTATTATATAGACTATAACTAATATCCCCGAAGTATATTTTATCTATATCAACTTTGTCTTTTCGAAAAGCAACTGTTAGATTAATTAATTTGTTCATTTTCCCATTTTCGCTATATAAAAACGTAGTTATGTAATGTTGACATATCAAAGAAGGAAGTTCATTTGTCATCTGATCAATAGATAGATAATTAAGCTTATCGTCCTCATCATCCAGAATATACCAATTAATGTAATCTTTTTTACTCAAGTTTTTGATATTATCAGAAATAAATAATTGAAGATTAGACTCTGTCAATACTTGTTTGAAATGAAATCTATATTGAAAAATAGCATAATAATTATTTACTGTCGCCCAACTTATTTCAATACTGCTGAAAAAATTATCTCCAATTATCTCAATTTCAGCAAAAATTCCGACTCCATGCCTTAAATATTCTAAATGGACATAGTCGTATTTTTTAAATATAGTAGGTTTTTTATAATAATTTTTCACTTTAAATTTCGACTTTGGCAACGAATATAAACGCTTCGTTAATTTATTAACACCCTCATTTGAAAGTGTATCTAAAATAATAAACTCGCCAATTGAGAATTCATCAAAATAGTCTGTCCGTGTCCTCCATTCGGGATGTTTTTCTTCAATGTACCTTTTATGAAATTCTAATCCTTCCTGCTCATGTCTTTGATAATAAGATTGATATTCTTCTGTTGCAACTATTTTTAAATAATAATCAAAAAACTTCTTAGCTTGTCTATTTATCATACCTACACCTAATTGATACTTTATATCACTATCATATCATTTTTTTAATGAAACTGAATCAATAACCACAACTATTACTCATTTTATGATTTTAGCTAAATCTATCATGGCTTGTTCAATTTTATGTTTTCCTTTTTGCATGACATGAAGATAGATTTTTTCTATCTCTCTACTATCTTCTGAATGTCCTACAAACTCTCGAATAACGTTTAGGCTTACATTCTTATCAGCCATGACTGAAACAAAACTATGTCGGAACATATGTGGAACTATGTGAACAGGTCTACCAAAATCGACTAGGTCGTCAATATCCTTATAGGGTTTCCCACTTTTCTTATTATACTTTGCAGACTGACTAGTTCCTCCTCTTAAAAACATTGAAATTTCTGTATGATACAATGGACTCCCCTGCTGATTCTTCCCCTTTATGTATACTCTAGTAAAGATATATCCCATATCATGATAAGTCGGATTAAATCTAGCTTGAAACTTATTTCTTTCAATATATTTCAGTGAAATTTGTTCTACTTTTGGTGACATTGGAATAGTTCTAACGCTTTCTTTAGTTTTTAGAATTGCTCTATATCGTTCCTTCTCATCACGCAAGCCTTCTTCTGCCATTTCTTTGTCAGTCTTATTATGGCTTGTCCTCTGCCAATGAATCTTAATGAGTTTATTCTTGAAGTCTAAAACATCTTCATTCAAACCTAATGCTTCACTCGCTCTCATTCCTGTTAAGTAGATAATTCTGAGTACATCAGCAACTAGTTCATTATTATGTCGCTTAGTCCAGTTTTCAATAATCTTAAATACTTGATTAGCTTCTTCAACTTCAAGATATTTTTCAGCTATATCTTCCCTGAGTTTCGCCTGCTCCTCTGCACTTGTTAGTGTCTTACGCTTAACCCTCTTATTCAAAATAGGGTGTTGCGACGCTGTTAATTTTCCTTGTTCTACCGCCCAATCAAATATCATTTTAAGATAGATATGAATGTTCTTTGAAGTTCCCTCACTTGCATTATTTATAATATCTTGCATTTTTTCCTGTTCCATACAGAACTGTTTAAGGCTCATATTTTCGTTGAAATATGGGGAAATATGCTGGTTATAAACACTAACTCTAGTCTTTAGAGTATTCTTGGCAGGCTTAACACGATTGACCCACCACTTAAAAGCTAAACCGTATAATTCGTTGTCTTCATCATACGGTCTAGCTATCTCTTTGAGGCATAAAGTTTTACTAGGCTCTAATTTCTTTGGTTTTTCTCCAGTCAAATCTAATACAGTTTCATCAATCATTTCATTTAGTATCTTAGAAACTTTTGTAATCAGCTGACTATTCTTTATATCAGAAATAAGTAACTTCTCGTGTTCCTTACGGTCCTTTCCTGTTGGTATTGCCTTAGTCGTATACCACCCTTTGTTTTCTCCCCTTGTAAGGTACTTATAACGACTTTTTGTTATCAAAGGATGAGTATATCTCATTGCAAACTTAACAAGCACGTTTCCTTTTTTAGAAGGGTCTGGTTTCCATTGATAAACAGTCAGAACTCGAGTAGTCTTACCTACCTTCATTTTTACCCCCTTATACTAAGCTATAACTGCCTCATTTTCATGGAAAATCTTATAATTAAACCAATCTTTAAACACCTCCGCATGAATAAAGACATTCCCATGAGTTCCACAAACTCCAAAAGAATATGGACTATTCCTCATTTGACGAATATAGTGATCCAATGTAGGTAATTTCATACCCTTCCAAAGTTCGTCTAAAAATTCTTTCTTCCGATACCAATTTTTAGTTAAATCATATGATGCATTAACTGAGGAAGAGCAAGTAGTGTTCAAGAGTGGAGTTAAATCTTTCATTAGAACCTACAATTTTATAGCTTTTATTCTTCCGATTGGTCAAATGGAATGGGAAAAGAAAGTCATTTTTTGAGCAGTTAATTCATCGGCTACCAACACCTAAAGGTGAGGATTTTTCACAGGGGATCCTGGATTCTATTGACTTGGAAAGCTACCGTCTGGAAAAGAAAAAAACAATGGCAATCATTTTAGAGGATAAAGACGGAACTGTTGAAGGGTTAGGTATTGGTACAGGAAGAAAAGGGCAATTAGAACTAGATTCGCTTGAAAATATCATTGCGACTTTTAATGATGTCTTTGGTAATATTGAATGGAAAGATAAGGACAATATCGCTCGTCAAATTAAAGAGTTACCAAATATGGTTATGAAAAATGAAAAGTTTAGAAATGCTTTAAAAAATTCAGATCTCGAAAATATTAAACGGGAGTATAAAACAGCATTAAGTGATGTCTTTCGAATAATCATGCTGGATAATATGGAATTATTTGGACAATGGACAAATGATTCCGATTTCAGTGAATGGCTGAGTGGTATGATCTTTGATGAGATAATGAAGAGAAAAAATAAACAGGGATGACTTTGTTTTGAGATAAAATAATAAAAATAATTTTCAATTATAAGATAAACTTTACTCATAAAAAAGAGAAATCATATCAGTTGGTATAAATTTTGTTAAAAAAGTATATCGTTTAAATATTGTCGATATGCTTTTTTCACTTATAGGCAAACTATAATTATTAAATTGGGACCTAAACGGCCCTATAATCTTTCCTTTTATTTAAAAAGTAAGTTATAATCAATCTATAAAATAAAAAGGGAATTAAAATGTGGAAAAATAAACAGATTACGAATGTAGAGAAAGTAAAGAGAATAGAGCATGATATGGTTTTTGCTGATTATATTAGGCTAATTTCAGAGCGAAAACTAAGTGAGAATGGAGATCTTCGTGTAAAAACAAGAGAATTAAGTGAGCGAGTCGGCATTGATTATGAAATGTTTCGAAAGATACTAAATAAACATAAGCCAAACCAACCTAGGGATTGTATAATCGCTATTTGTGCAGCGCTATTTTGTTCAGTTGAGGAGACAAATAAAGCGCTGTTTTATTACGATGATATGCCAGGATTGGATACTACTGAAGGATGTAGAGATTATTTCATAATTCAAGCATTAGAAGGTAATATTGGTAGGGAACACGATTATAATTATATAAGCAAGGGTGTCGAATCGGTCAATAAAACATTAGATAATAATAAATTTTCGTTGCTACGTCTATCTAATAAAACTAAAAGTAAAGAGAGACAGATAGTTTTGAATGGGAGTGATTCTAGTGGTATCAATTGGATTTCGTCAGAAAAATTTTCTAATCGTGAGGAATATTACTCATCGTTAAGTGAGTTTTATAAACCTTATAACTATGGTGTTAGTACGGTAATGGAAGTTGAACTCAATGGCGAAATTCAATATTTGAGTATAAAAAGTAATCGAAGTAGTATTTATGTTAAGAATAGGAATGATCTATTTCCAAAAATTTTAGATGAGCAAACAAATTTATTCATTAAATTTTCTTCAAGTTTAAATGATGCAAACTTAAGAGAATTAAAGAAATGCTATGAAATCCTTTATGATACAAGAAATTGGGGATTTAGAAAATGTGCGAAATTAAAAGATGAAGGTATCGTAGTTTATTGCGAGAAATTTAATTACAATATTCCAGAGAGAAATGAATATTTCTATGCAGAAATAAAAGATGGTATATACAATTTTTCAATTTGTGAAAATAGTATGTTTATGAAAGAATATCTGTCTATAAATGAATTTAAACAATATTATTCTCACAAAAAAAGAAGTAATAAATCAGTAATTAAAACATTCCATTCTTTGGAAGAGATTAAAGAGTTCTTTAATAAAATGAATAGTTTTTCTATTGAACTTCAACATAGTTATTTAGCAAACTTTATAACAATGAAAGAAAGCCTTGAGGAGTTGCATGATAATTTAAAGAATAGGAAAGAATTTATTCGTAATTTTAATGATATTTTCGGGGATGAGCCAAACATGATATATATCTTTTTTGATGTACAAAAAGAATTTGATTGTATTGAAGAGGAAATGGAAATAGTCTGTAGAAAGAAGGATGCAGTATTTGAATTTGAAGATAAAAAAATTACTTTATCTAGGGAAGATCTGATTGTAGCTTTCGAGCTTGGAATTGATGATATCGAAGAGGTAATCAGTCTAAAAGTTAAGCATCAAGATTTAAATAAAATTTATAAATAAAAACAAATCGGGACTAAAAAGTCCCGATTTTTGTTGAACTTCTCTTGTTTATTAATTATACTTAGGTTATAAATTTGAGGAGGAGCTCTAATGACTAATATTGAATATGTAAATGCATTACTTTCCATCAATGATGTAATATATATCGATACTTCATCTCTAATGAATGTGCAAGAACTGAGGAAGTTTTTAGATAGCTATCAACAATGTTTTATAAAGCATAATAAGAAGATAATTGTTACTAGGGAGGTTTGTTTAGAGATCGTTAAGCATTTAAGTTCAAAAATAGAATCTAAGCAATTTAAAGCACAACGTGTAATTGATTTATTTAAAGAATTTCGTGATGTATTTATTTTTGAAGATAAAAATTTAAATAATTTGGATGCTGAGAAGGCTTTTGCAGATTCAGAATTGTTATCACGTCTGACAAAGGGAAAAACAGAATTTAGTCAATTATTGATTACGAACGATAAGAAGTTAAGTGTAGATGCTTATAGTTTAAATAATCTAAATTCTTGTTTTGGAGAAAAAATATCTGTATGTTATATTTCTAGAAATGGATTGTTGCATAAAGGTGAGACAGAATTTGGAAATCACGTAATTAATGAAAATAATGGAGTAGAACTAGAGAACTCAAATGAAGAGCAAGTAGTTTCTCAGATTTCTGAAGGCTTTAAATCAAAACTTTTATATAGTGCGGGAGGAATTATTATTGGTGTTGTGCTTACCAAATATATTCCCAAATTAGTGAGATTTATATAATAAAGATTATTAAATAAAAATTTTTTATTGATAGGAGAATGGTATGGATTTTCAAATTTATTTAATTGTACTTTTAATTATTTTAGTTATATATTTGTCATGGAAGAAATTCATCATTAAAAATAAATTTACACAATATATTATTGATAATGGTGGAAAAGCAGTTGATTCCATTAAAAATAATGAGGGTAGTTTTTATTCAACTAAATTGCTGAATAAGAGATATAAAATAGGTTTACTTAACGCATATACTGTTGTTAATTTGCTTAAAAATAATAATGAATCTGAGTTGTAGTAACTTGTTTAATTTTTAAAATAATAGTGTGAGAAAAGGAATATTAATTTTTAGGTAATATTATGGGATTGTCAATTGAAAATAGAGAAAAAATTTTGAACTTACTGAATGCTGAGTACGTGATTCCGGATGAAATACTTGGATGCGTTAAAGAAGCTGTCAAAACGTATTCAACTAAAAATTACTCGGATGAAGTGATTGATAAAATTGTTAGAACACCACAAAGTTTATCTAGAGGTTTAACTTTGCTAAGAGAAAGAGATGGGAAAAAGGATTTAAGCTTATTTCGTGGGATATTAACTGAATGGTTGGTATGTGCAGAATATAATGCTCTTAAAAATAAAGGATCAGTAGTAATGACTATAACTAATCCAGATCCATCGTCAAAGGCTGACCTTCTTCATATAATAAAAATTGGTAATAGTTTCAAAGCGCTACCAGGTCCAGATGTTAAGAGTGGTGGAAGTACTTATGTTTTTAACCAATGGAAAAAGATAATTCTAAATAGATATGAGATACCAATGGTTGATGTGGATAGCATCCTTACTACTGATGTTGGGATGAAAAAATTAACTAAGAAACAAAAACATGAGTTTGAAGAACTGAAAAGAAAGTTCCCTAATAAAAAAGCATTGGAAACTTGTTGGAATAATGAAGATATTTTGAGGGTCATTTCTGACTATTTAAAGTTTATAGAGTTTGAAATCTATCCAGGTACTGAGACTGATCTTGGAATTAAGGATATTGATGTAAAAAACTTGAAAAGAAAATTATATAGTGGAGAACTTTTAAATAGTCGAACTTTGGATTGGCTAGTATTTTCAAATGAATCAAAAACTATTTTTAACCCAGAAATTGAAGATGCTAGTGTGGTAGAAAATAATATTGACTCTGAATCAGAAAATGAAGAAGTAACAAATTTAACGAGCTCTGATGCCAAAGAAAAGAACAAGAAAATCAATAGATTCTGGCGTAAAGCTAAGATTATAAGTAACAATAGTATTGAGGTGGCTAAGAAAGTTGGTAGTCATACTATAGAGTGGATAGCAAACAATCCAGAGGTAGTGTTCTCTATAGGTGCTGGTGTTGTTACATTTTTGGTAAAAAATATCTCAAATCAAGAAATTGATGACTATACAAGTGATTCTGGTTATACATCTAGTTATCAATCAGAGTATAATTTAGTTGAAGAACAAAATGTCGAAAAAACTGCCTCACATCACGCTAGCAAGCATATTAGAAATTTACCTGAAGGTCATAATGCTTCTGCAGAAAAAATTGCGACAGCTGAAGAACACGGCTTTTCTTTGGGAGAGGGGCAAACTTGGGTTGATGATTATTAATCTTTCTGGATGAAACCATAAATAAGTTGATTTAAGTGCTAATGATGATTTTTATGATTAATTAAGTCATTCACTTTTAAAATTTAAAGAGAATACTTATAGTTATATTATCGAGTTATGAAAGACTGAATGATAGTGTAATAAAAGACTAGCCACGTAAAGTATTATATTTTTAACATGAGTTATCTAACTATTTAACTTGATACAACAATGAGTAAAAACACTGTGGAGTTCAGTTCCTCTCACAGTGTTTTTGGTGAAAATTTTTAAAATTACTAATGAATTAGCACATAAGTTAAGAAAATATACTAGAATCTCCAGTCCTTCAATTCTTCCTGAAGTTTAAGTCTAATCTTCTCAAATCTAATTTTAGCTGTTTTATCACTAATACCAAGTTCGATTGCTAATTGTCTATACGACTTTTTTCCTCAACTTGGCTTAAAAAAAGTTGATATTCGTTAGAATTTAAACTTTTCAATGCTTTATATAGGATTTTATTTTTCTCTATTTCAATTAACTTGTCTAATGGATTAGAATCATTGTTACGCACTAAATCTATTAGTTCGGTGTATCTTCCATTATCTGAAACGATTTTATTCAGATTAGTTAAATGATAACGAGAATCCTTTCGAAGTGAATTTTCGAACTCTTGATCCAGGAGTTTCAGCACGGTATCCCAGTCGTTTTGCTTTTTTGCTTAAAGTATTTTTTCTTCTCGTTTATTAATAATTTTTGACATTTCTTGTCCTTTTCATGAGTGATATAAAACGACGAAAAGAAACAAGAAAACATTGGCCTTTATGCAAACGGAGGAACAATGAATTTTACATGTCTCAATCCGTCTGCAGTAGTGGTTGAAATAATGGAAAAAGAATAGCTTAATCTTCTTTCATAATTAAAAACCTCCTTTCTTTAAACGGTATTGAACATTAAAATGAGACACGAAAAAAAGGCCAACAATATTTCTCTTTGTTAGCCTTTTTCCTACTTTATTGAAGATTCGAGAGTGCACTAAAAACACTTCCAATAGTCATTTTTTTAACATTGGTTTATTGTTTTATGAGCACAATATAATATAGACGTGAAAACTCCCTATATCTTCTAGTTTTCCTCCACACCTAGGTTTCCCCCCAGGCTCACTTATTACTATCATTATATCATAACTAATAAGAATTGCAATATAAAACAGTTGCAAACTTGAGGACAACAAAAAATAATTTAAAAAAATTTTTTTCTAAATACCTCCGAATTTTATTAGAAATTGTCCCTATAGATAGGGAGGTGGTTGCTATGATTGTTTAATAAAATAAATCGAAGAATATAACTGGAGTACGATAAATCAGAAAGAGGTAAATTATATGAAAACAAAAAACCGTAAAAACGGCTATTCAGACAACACAGCTAAACAATATGTTGATCAAAAACAAGCGATTCATCGCTTGAGTACTGAATTTGAAGCGCAAATTAAGTTCGAGGACGGTCAGCCAACCGGAGAGATTATCGGGCACAAGGCCTGGTTTTCTCAGAAAGGTTTGCCACCTTTTCAGGTCAAATTTGAATCTGAAGTTGCACTTCCGTCTTATTTAGCAATGGTTGATTTTGAGAATCTTGAAGTTTGCGAAGTTGGTTATAATGTTTATTTCCGAGCTAATAATCTTAAAGAGGTTAAATAAGCACACCTACCTCAAAACGCCTTACTGGGCGTTTTTTGCTTTATTGGTTAGCAATCTATAGCTTTTCAGGAGAGATTTATGGCATTTTATCTTTGGATGTTTCCTCTACTTTTTATCTTTCACGATATGGAAGAAATTATCGGTCTTGTCCCTTGGATTCATCTCAACGAAACCTTGCTGGCTCAAAAGGCTCCAGCTATTCTCAAGATTCACAAAGGAATTACAACAGAGGGATTTGCCCTTGCTGTTTTTGAGGAGTTTATTCTTGTCTTATCCATCACTTTATTAGCGTATTTTACTCAATCTAGAGCGCTCGAATTGGTTTGGTTAGGGGGATTTGTAGCCTTTGCACTTCATCTCTTGCTCCATATTGGACAATCAATCTTTCTTCGCAAGTATATCCCTGCTCTCATCACTTCTATCCTTTGTTTTCCTGTCAGTGCTTATTTGATTATCGACATCGTGCATTTGTGGCAGGTTTCGACTAGCGAATTTTTCCTATTTTCACTGGTCGGTTCAGGCATCGTCGTCATCAATCTCCTCTTTGCTCTCTGGCTCGGGAAAAAGTATTCCGTCTGGCTCATCCATTACCATTAACAAAAGTTCCTTGCAATTTCATTTTGCAGGGAATTTTCTTATCCTCCTTCACAGTTAAGAAGTGTTCTATAGTTTTTTAAGAGATAAATTGCAAGAATAAGTGCAACATTTACTCTAACTCATCCACTAGAGCTTCATAAGCTGTTCTGTAAGCTAAACATTTTCGTGGTCGGTGATTGATATCATATAAGGCCTTATTCAAAGCCTCATCAGAGATAGCAGCTAAATCTGTTTTCTTTGGGAAATATTCTCTTAGTAAGCCATTTGCGTTTTCATTACTTCCTCTCTGCCAAGATGAATAGGCGTCCGCAAAGAAAAAGGAAATTCCTGAATTCTCTACCAGAGGATAGCAGGCGAACTCTTTTCCCCTGTCTGAAGTGAAGGTTTTAAGAGTCTCTTTTGGAAATAGCTTACAAAGTTGTTCGATGGCTGAAAACATGGCTTTGGCTGTTCTGTCTGGTATCTTGAAAGCTAAGTAAAAGCGCGTTTTTCGCTCTAGAAAAGTCGCTAAACACCCCTTGCTTTTGCCTCTGGAAGACACTACAGTATCAAGTTCCCAGTGGCCAAAAGTTTTACGATTCTGGACCTCTTTAGGACGTTTGGCAATCGGTGTGCCAATCCTAAATCTTCCACGTGTTTCTTTGGGTTGTCGAGTCTTTCCTTTACGACGAAGGACGCTTAAATCTAGATCAATCAAACCAGCATAGAGCCAGTTATAGATGGTTTTGAAAGCGACCATTGGCTTTTGTTCAAGCTGATAGCGCCCACAAATCTGTTCAGGCGACCAGG
>ERZ773022.1195-NODE-1195-length-18101-cov-5.478222_pt1 | contig 18101 bp, 19 predicted proteins | sample MGYA00580839_ERZ773022 | MGnify/ENA primary metagenome ERZ773022 (study PRJEB29015, sample SAMEA2738020) | human oral metagenome | biome: human oral; feature: human-associated habitat; material: dental | place: China | collected 2044 ... | reverse complement strand
CGCCGGAGCCGGACGCGGCTGCGCCTGACGGCCGGGCGCCGCGGAGCGCGGCCCACCGCGGGCTCCGATCGGAACGGGTACCGATCTCCCGCCTCGCCGCGCGAAGATCGGGCGCGGCGGGCACCGCGCACCCCCCGGTCGAGGGGGCTTGAGCGCCTGCGAGGGTCAGTCGAGCTCCCAGTACCCCCGGAGGATCGCGGCCAGGGCCCACGAGTCGCGGAGATGAGAGACCTCGCGCACGGAGTGCATGGACAGCAGCGGGACGCCGACGTCGACGGTGTCGATCCCCAGGCGCGTGGCCGTGGACGGGCCGATGGTCGAACCGCAGGGAACCGCGTTGTTGGACACGAACTCCTGGGTGGGCTGGCCGGCCCGGCGGCAGGCCCGCAGCCACAGGGCCTGGCCGGGCCCGTCGGAGGCGTAGCGCTGATTGGCGTTGAGCTTGACCACGGGGCCCTCGCCCGCCACCGGATAGTGGCAGGGCTCGTAGTACTCCGGGTAGTTCGGGTTGACCGAATGCCCGGCGTCGGCGCTCACGCAGCTCGATCCGGCGAGCATGCGGAAGTACTCGTCCCAGCTCGCGCCCAGGGCCAGAGCGGTGCGCTGGAGGACGCGCTCGAGGAGCGGGCCGTTGGCGCCCGTCGTCGTCGAGGAGCCGACCTCCTCGTGGTCGAAGGCCGCCAGGACGGCGATCTCGCGGCTGTCGGCGGCGAGCAGGGCGGTCAGCGAGGCGTGGACCGAGACGAGGTTGTCCTGCCGCTGGGCGGCGAGGAACTCCGAGCCGACGACGGCCGGGGCCTGGGTGTCGTAGGCGTAGGCGTCCATGCCGACGACGTCGCCGGGGGCCGCCCCGGCGGCCTGGGCGATCCGCCCGAGGATGGAACGGTCCCCCGTCGCCCAGACCGGGTGCAGATGCCGCTGGCGGTCGAGCGTCAGCGCGTCCTCGCGGTGCAGGTGCGGGGCGAGCTGCGGGACGAACATGACCGGTTCCCCGGTCGAGAAGAGGCGCTCGGCGCCGTCGGCGCAGATCAGGCGCCCGGCGACGCCCAGGTCGCGGTTGAGCCAGGCGTTGGGGACGAGCCCGCCGTAGGGTTCGACGTCCACCTGCGAGAATCCGTGGGCGCGGGAGTGCGGCTGCGGCTTGAGCTTGAGGCTGGGCGAATCGGTGTGCGAGCCGACGACGCGGAACCGGCTGGACGGCCCGGCGCCCTCCGGCACCCACCAGGCGACCACGGCCCCGCCCCGCCGGAGGTAGTGCCCTCCCGGCCGTGCGGACCACGGCTCCTCTTCGCGTTGGCGGGCGTATCCGGCCGCGTCGAGCCGCCGAGACGCCTCGTGCGCCGCGTGGTACGAGCTCGGCGAGGATTCGATGAACCCGCGGAGATCCGCGGCGTGGCCGAGCATCGGGTCGTCGATTCCACCGTCCATGGCCCATCAGTCTAGCGGCGCGTCCGGCGGCGCGCGGGGAGGACGGGCGGAGCCGGCGGAAACTTGGCATTGCCATCTACTTGGCAATGCATATATACTGGCGTGACCAATTACCGACGGATCGGAGGCCCATGGCCGTCGAAGCGACCCAGTTGCGCAAGGGAGTGCTCGAGCTGGCCACGCTCGCGCTCCTGGAGCCCAGCCGGATGTACGGCGCCGAGATCGTCGCGTCCTTGGCATCCACGAAAGGGCTGGCCGCCAAGCCGGGCACGGTCTACCCGCTCCTGTCGCGGCTCGCCCAGTCGGGACTCGTGACGACGGCGTGGGAGCAGTCGCCCAGCGGGCCGCCGCGCAAGTACTACACGATCACCGCGAAGGGCCGGACGGCCCTCGCCATCCAGGCCGCCGTGTGGCGAGACATGGCGGCCGCCCTCGATTCGATCCTAGGAGGACGACATGCCGGGTGAAGCAGACCGCCGCCTCGACGCGGCGGCAGAGAGCTACCTCGACGCAATCGCACGCGAACTCGCCTCCGCCGACCTGCCGGAAAGGCAGCGGGGCGAACTGCTGGCGAACGTGCGCGAACTACTGACCGCAGGAGCGAGCCCCGCGGCCGTCGGAGCCGCGGAAGACGTCGTCTCGGCCTACGCCGAGGCGGCCGACGGCGCGGACGGAGCCCGCGATCCCGGCGGCTCGGGCGTCTGGGACCCGGCCAGCGGCAGGCTCCTCGCGCCCAAGCCCCGCGGCGGCGGCTCGAACCTCGCCTGGGGAGGGATCGCCGCCAGGCTCGGCCTCCTTCGCCCCGACGACGTCGACGAGGACGTCCTGGCCGCGATCCCCGACTCCACGATGGCCGTCGTGCGATGGCTCCCCGCGGGCTTCGCCGCAGCCTCGCTCGCGGCCGCGGAGGCGATCCGGCGGCGGCGGATCCGCGTCCCCCTGCGGGCCTCCCTGGCCGGCCGGATCAAGTCGAGCGCGTCGCCCGCGTGGGGCGCCGCCCTGATCGCCGTCCCCGCAGCCGCCCTCGGGTCCGTCTCCGTCGTCCCCGCCGCGGACCGGATGACTCTGCTCACGCGCAGCGCCAGGATCGCCTCCCTCAACGCGGGGATACTGGCCAGCGCCCTGCTGGGCTTCACGCAGAGGGACGGGCGCGTCAGGCCGTCGGCCTTCCTCGCGCTGACGGCCGCCTCCGTCTGCGTCGAAGGCGCGGTCCTCCTCCTGGCGACGAAGGCCGGGCTCCGACGGGTCGCAGCCTCCGACGGCGCCGCTTCGGACGAGGGCGCGTCGAGCCGGGAAGGAGGCCGGCCGTGAACGCCGCCGTCATCGTCGCCCGGCCGTGGAGCGACCTGTCCCCGCAGATCAAGGCCTTCATGCTCGTCGCCGTCGCCTGCCAGCTCCTCCTGGCCGTCGTCGCGCTGGTCGTGTGGTGGCGCACTCCCGCCGACCTCATGCCCTCCCCGGGCAGGGCCGTGTGGGCCGCCGTCATCGTCATGGTGCAGATAGGCGGGCCGATCCTCTTCCTCGCCCTGCGCGCCGCAGCGGCCCGCAGGGCCCGGGAGGCCGTCGCCGAGCCGCCTGGCGGGGACCCCGGGCGCGCAGAGACGCTGTCCGGGACGGTCGACGCCTTATACGGGGACGGGGAGCCGCGATGAGCGCGGCGGTCTCCTTCACCGGAGTCTCCCGGAGCTTCGGGAGGACGCGGGCGCTCGCGGACGTGAGCTTCCAGGTGCCGGAGAACTCGGTGTGCGCGCTGCTCGGCCCCAACGGCGCGGGGAAGACGACGGCGATAAGGGCCCTGCTCGGACTGGCCCGCACGGACGCCGGCGAGATCTCGGTGCTCGGCGAGCGGCCCGGCAGCCTGGCGGCGCGCTCCCGCCTCGGATACCTCCCGGACGTCCCCGCCTTCCCCGCCTGGATGACCGCCCGGGAGTACCTGGAGGCGAGCGCGCGGCTCGCCGGCGTTCCCGCCTCGACGGCTGGCCGGCGGATCGACGCCCTGCTGGAGACGGCGGGCCTCTCCTCGGTCCGCCAGCGCATCGGAGGGTACTCGCGCGGCATGAGGCAGCGGCTCGGCATCGCCCAGGCGCTCATCGGCGCACCCGGTCTGCTCGTGCTCGACGAGCCGACCTCGGCGCTCGACCCGGCGGGGCACCGGGAGGTCCTGGAGCTCATCGAACGCCTCTCGGGGCGCACGACCGTCCTCCTGTCCTCGCACAACCTCGCCGAGGCCGACCGGGTCGCCACGCACGCCGTCGTCCTGAGGGCGGGGCGGGTGCTGGCGTCCTCGCCCGTGGCGGATCTGCGGCGACGCGCCGGCGCGCTGTCCCTGCTGCTGCGCGCGGACGCGGACGCCGACGCGGACGCGGTCCTGGCCCGCCAGCCGTGGTGCAAGGGCGTGCGCCGCGAGGGCGGGGACCTCGTCCTCCTGGTCTGCGACGAAGACGCAGCCGCCCACTCGATCCCGGCGCTCGCCGCCGAACGCTCCTGGGGCGTCAGGGCCCTCATCCCCCTGGAGCGAAGCCTGGAAGACGTGTTCCTGGCCCTGACGTCGGATCAACGGGGCGCGGTCCGGCCGGGGGCCCCGACCGCGGAGGACCGTCCGGAGTCCCCCGCCGCATCCCGGCCGGGTGATCACGGGCGGGGCGCGGCTCCGCAGAGAGGAGAGGACCGATGACCGGATTCGCATCCCTGTTCGCCGTGGAGGCGCGGACGATGTGGCGGACCTGGCACCGCTACGCCCTGCCCGTCGTGCTCGTCTTCCTCGCGGCGCTGTCGGTGGCGCTCTCGCGCTTCGCCCCCGAGCTGTTCAAGGCCCTCGCAGGAGAGGGCTTCCAGATCGAGCTCCCCGAGCCGAGCCCGGACCAGTCCTACGCCCAATGGGCGAAGAACCTCACCCAGACGGGCGTCTTCCTCGTCATCTTCTCGGGCGCCGGCGCGACGTCGGCCCTCATATCGAGCGGGAGGGCCCAGCTCCTGGCCGTTCGCCCCGTCTCCCGGGCGGCCCAGCCCGTCGCGGCCTTCCTCGCCCGGGCGCTGGTGGTGGGCTCGTCGTGCCTGGCCGGCGCCGCCGTCGTGTGGGTCGGGACGTTCGCCGCCTACTCCGAGGCGCCCGTCGCCCCGCTCGCAGCCGCGAGCTGCTCCTGGATCGCCTGCGCCCTCGCGTTCCTCGCGATCTCGGTGGGGCTGTCGGCGATGATCGGCTCGACCCTGGGCGCGGTGGGCGCGAGCATCGGCGTGTACGTCGTGTGCACGCTGCTGGCGCTCGCCGAACCCGGCCGGTATTCGCCCGCGGGCCTGGTGAGCCTGCCGTCCGCCATCGCCTCGGGCGGCGGGGGCCCGGTCGCGGCCCCGCTGGCCGCCGGGGCCCTCGCGGCCGCCGCGATCCTGGCGCTGGGGGCGCGCTCCTTCGCCAGGCGAGAGCTGTAGGGCTCGCGAGGCAGGCGTCCGGCGGTCGGGAGGCTCGGCGGTCACCGCGTGACGACGCCGGGCCTCCACATGCCCACCTCGCAGTGGCGTCCCAGGCGCGGCACGGCGCCCAGGGGGACGAAGCCTTTGCGTTCGTAGAGGGCCTGGGAGGCGGCGGTGGTCGATTCGAGGTACACGGCCTCCTCCCCCGCGTTCTCGACGGCTCGGTCGAGCAGCGCCGAGCCGAGTCCCCTCCCCCGGGCCGTTTCGGTCACCGCGATGTAGCCGAGATACCAGTGGGGGAAGACGGGGCGGGCCTTCTGGACGGCCGCCTCGGAACGCCAGAGCCGCCAGAACGAGCGCCCGAGCGCGCGCATGAGGCGGGCCCTGTGAACGGGCCCGCAGACCGGGGCGGCGTCCGGGGGCAGCATGAGGATCGCGCCGAGCGGCGCCCCGCCGTCCACGGCCACGTCGACTCGGCCGTGGGCGATGTACTCGTATTCGAGCTCGAAGGCGAACAGGCCGGCCAGGACGCGGAGCCCGTCCTGTCGCGGGGAGAGCCGGTCGAGGAAGACGGGGTCGCGCGAGAACGCCTCGGCGAGCATCCCCGCGATGCCGGGGACGTCGCGCTGCGCCGCCCGCCTGATCTCCACGCCCGGTCTGTCCATGGTTCGCTCCGTTCTCCGAGGGTTCCCCCGGCTCGGGCAATCCTACCGTCAGGCCGGCGCCTGGCCGGCCCCGCCCTCCCGAAGCCCCGACTCCCCCGTCCGGTCCCCGTCGGCGGCCGCATCCTCCGTGGGAGCGCCCTCGCCGGTGGCCGATCCACCGGTCGCCGGCCGGCGGATCCGCCGCCTGACTCGCGTCCAGGCGACGCCCAGGATGAGGAACCACACCGGGGTGACCGCCAGCGCGTTGCGCGTATCGGCCTTGGTGGTCAGGGCGAGGACGACGAACGCGAAGAAGGCCAGGACCACCCACGGCATGAAGGCGGCGCCGGGCATGCGGTAGGCCGATGCACGATGGGCGTCGGGGTGCCGGCGGCGGTAGAGGATGTAGCAGACGAGGATGACCGACCAGACGAACAGGAAGAGGACCGAGGAGACCGTGGTGACGAGCGTGAAGGCGCGCATGACGCCGCCGGACAGGGTCAGCAGGTGGGCGCAGCAGATGATGACGACCGTCACGATCAGCCCGGCCCACGGCACGCCGCCGCGCGTGAGCCTGCGGAAGACGCTCGGCGCCATCCTCTTGTGGGCGAGCCCGAAGACCATGCGGGAGGTCGAGTAGATCCCGGAGTTGCACGAGGAGGACGCCGAGGACAGGACGACGGCGTTCATGACCGAGGCGGCCGCCGACAGCCCCGCGAGCCCGAAGAGCCGGACGAAGGGAGACTTCTCCGGATCGACCTGGTCCCACGGGGTGACGCACATGATCACCGCGAGCGCCACGACGTAGAAGAGCAGGACCCGCACGGGGATGGCGTTGATGGCCCGCGGCAGGGTGACGCGGGGGTTCTCGGTCTCGGCGGCCGTGGTGCCGACCAGTTCGATGCCCACGAAGGCGAAGACGGCCAGCTGGAAGCCTCCGAGGAAGCCCTGCACGCCGTTGGGCAGGAAGCCGCCTCGATCCCACAGGTGCGCGATCGAGGCCTGGGTGCCGTTCGGCGAGGTGAAGCCGGTGACGACCATGAAGATCCCGGCCGCCACGAGGGCGACGATCGCGACGAGCTTGATGATCGCGAACCAGAATTCGATCTCGCCGAACAGCTTGACGGTGGCGAGGTTCATGAGGAGGAGGACGAGCATGACCGCGACGGCCAGCAGCATGGACACCCAGATCCTCTCCTTTCCGACCCACAGCTGCCAGTAGCCGGTAATGGCTATGATGTCGGCCATGCCGATGACCACCCAGGTGAACCAGTAGGTCCATCCGACGAGGAAGCCCGCCCAGGGTCCGAGGATGTCCGCCGCGAAGTCCTGGAAGGAGCGGTACTCGAGTTTGTGCAGGAGGAGCTCGCCCATGGCTCGCATGACGAAGAAGAGCATGAGGCCGATGACCGTGTAGACGAGGAGGATCGACGGGCCGGCGACGCTGATCGACTTCCCGGCGCCGAGGAAGAGGCCCGTGCCGATCGCCCCGCCGATGGCGATGAGCTGGATGTGGCGGTTCTTCAGATTCCGCCCGCCCCGTCGGGCGGATCGCCGCCGAGAATATCGCCGCCGAGAATCCGGGCGGGCGCCGCCGCGCCGCGTCCCTTCGCCTTCCTGCCTGTCATCTCTCCTCCTGGACCGTGGGCGCGGACCGCGCCGGTGCATGCATCGGCCGGCCCCTTCTGCGGGATGCGGCCGTCGCCGGACGAACCGCGCGCCCGACCCTATCTCACATGTGAGAAATGTCTGCTGCGGCCCGTCGCCTGCCGAGACGCACACGCCGGTAGCCTACGATTCCAGGTATACGCCCATGAGCGGACACGGCGATCACCGGCGCACCCATTGGCCTGGCCGCTGAGGATCCATCTTCCGGCGCATCCCGCCGAAGGCTCCATGGTACGACACGAAAGCTCACAATGACGAGAATCACGATCTTCCAGCCGCATCCCGAGTGCCCTCCCGACAGGCTGGCCGAGTGGCTGCCGGACGTCGACTGCGGCACCGTCCGCCTGTGGGAGGAGCCCGTCCCGCAGGCGTCCTCGTGGGGCGACGGCGCCGTCGTGCTCGGCGGCCCCATGGGCGCCCACGATGCCGCGCGGCATCCGTGGATCGGGGATCTGGCGGAGGGACTGCGCGAGGCGGTCGGCGCGGGGCTGCCGGTGCTCGCCATCTGCCTGGGCCACCAGATCCTGGCCGCCGCCCTCGGCGGCCGAGTGAGCGTCGGCGACAGGCGCAGTCGCGAGAGGGGGGCGCAGTCGATCGTCCTGCTCGACTCGTGCGCGTGCGACCCGGTGCTCGGCCGGCTGCACGAGTCCACGGCCCTGGGCGACGGCGGCGTCATCGCCTACCAGTGCCACGACGACGCGGTCGCCGAACTCCCGGCCGGGGCCACTCTCCTGGCCAGCTCCCAAGCCTGCCCCGTCCAGGCCTTCCGCCTCGGCAACGCGCTCGGGGTGCAGTTCCACCCGGAGGCCACGCCCGAGCGGATGCTCATGTGGCGGGCGCGGGACGGCATGGCCGACCCCGGCTTCATCCGCGGCATCGAGGCGGTCGACCCGCGGGTCGCCGCCTCCGGGAGCCTCATCGTCCGCGCCTTCGCCGCCCAGTGCGCGGCGCACGAACGAGTGGCGGTCTGACGCCCGCGGGGAGCCGCGCGGAAGGCGCTTTCGAGGCCGGGAGAGGCTCAGTCCACCGGGAAGGTCAGGACGATCCGGCCGCGCTGGCCTCCCGCCTCCAGGAGGCGGTGCGCCTCGGCGGCCTGCGACGCCGGCAGGACGGGGCCCAGGCGGATGCTCAGCGTCCGGGACTCGATCAGGTCGCGCAGCCCGGCCATGGCCGCCTGGTCGGTGGCGCGCTTGCGCACGGTCAGCGGAAGAAGGGTGATGCCCCTGCCGGGGTCGTCCTGCGAGACGGGCCGCAGGATCGAGACCCGCCCGCCGTCTCGCACGGCGCCCAGGAGATCCACAGCGATCTGGGCGGTGTCGGCGACGGCGTCCACGCCGTCGGGGGCCAGGGCGCGCGCCTCGGCGACGACGTCGGCTCCCCGGGGGATGAAGTCCTCCGCCCCGAAGCCCCGGACCAGGCTTTCGTCGCCGGCGCCCGCCAGCGCGATGACGTGCAGCCCCTCGGCGTAGGCCAACTGGGTGATGTAGCCTCCCACCGATCCGGCCGCACCGGTCACGAGCACCGTCGCCCCGGGCGGGAGGGCGAGGGCGTCGAGCGAGTTCCGGGCGGTCAGAGCGTTCAAGAGGAAGGCGACCGCCTCGGAGGGCGTGGCGTTCGCGGGAGCGCGCACGGCCGAGACGGCCGGCACGACGACGGCCTCGCTGTAGCCGCCGCGGGAGCCGGAGAAGGCGACGAATGCCACGACCCGCGCTCCGACGGCCAGGTTCTCCTGCCCGCCGGACGCCCCCTCGCCGACCTCTTCGACGACTCCGCAGACGTCCATCCCGGGGACGTAGGGAGGGGCGACGCCCTCGTAGAGCGCGGCGAGCCCTCCGCTGCGGGCCATGGCGTCGACGGGGGCCACCCCCGCGGCGTCGACGCGGACGAGGATCTCCCCCGGTCCCGGACGGGGGTCGGGCAGCTCTACTTCGTGGAGGACCTCGGGGCCTCCGTATGTGTCGAATCCGATGGCGCGCATGGCGACTCCTAACTTCCGGCGGCGCACGCTCGGAGCCTCCGGTGCGCAACCGAGGGCTCCGGCGCATGCCGGAGAGGACGGTGCGCTCGAACACCGGAGACGGCGTGCCTGGCATCAGCATACGGAATCCCGCCTCGCCTGTGGGAGACCGGCGAGACGAGTCGCCGGGGCCGGCGGCGTCCCGCGGCGTTCCGGTGGATCCGACGATCCGGCGCCGCGCTGACTCCGCGGCCTTCCGCGACGCCCCGCGGGGAATCCTGCAACCACCCTGTCCCGCAGAACAACCGATCGGCCTTCCACGGCATCCCGGGGGAATCCTCTAGGGTGGTGTCAGCGGGGCCGTGGCTCGTCCGCCGCCCCGCCGACGAGGCGACCGTCGCTTCCCTGCTCGCCGCCTCGGACGTCCTGGGCACCGGATGGTTCGGCGCCGTGGCAGCCGAGGCCGGCCCGGGCGAGACCGTCGCCGTCGTGGGCGACGGCGCGGTGGGGCTCATGGCCGTCCTGGCGGCCAGCCAGCTGGGAGCCGACCGGGTCATCGCCATGTCCAGGCACGAGGACCGCGCTGCGCTGGCACGGGAATTCGGAGCCACCGACGTGGTGGCCGAGCGCGGCGAGGAAGGCGTGGCCGAGGTCAAGGATCTGACCGGCCGGCTCGGCGGCCCGGGCCCGCGGACGGCCGGGAGAGGGCTCCCCCGACCCCGCGGGGCCGCTCGCCTCCCCTCAGCGGGTCGCCTCGTCAAGGGGGACCTCGGGGTCGGGCTGGCGGGTGATGCGGTTGCGCAGGTCGCGCCGGACGATCTCGATGGACCAGAGCCAGATCGCGTGGCCGAAGACCTCGGAGAGGTGCTCCTCGAGGGGCTGGTCCCACGGCGCGGGCACGGTGCCCATGGCCGGCATGGCCACGACGTGGAAGACGAACCATAGGGCCAGGCCGAACGCGGCGCCCTGCCACAGCTTGACCTGCGGGTACCTCTCGGCCGCCAGGCAGTAGAGCAGCGCGAAAAAGACGGCGAAGCCGAAGTGGACGGCGAAGGAGTAGATCGGCAGCTCGTTGCCGTTGAAGCCGACCGTCGTATGGCTCGTCTCGGGCGACACGCCCAGCTGCTGGAGCAGCTCCTGGGGAGGGTTGGTCGCGTTGCGGGCGGGGGTGCGCGGAGGGAAGGGAACCTCCCAGCCGAACTTGACGACGGCCGAGAAGAGGCCGGCGATCAAGCCGACGAGGGCCGCCACCCGGTAGCGACGGCGGGCCGGGTCGGTGACGCGGAGTGTGAGCATCGGGCTTCCTTTGCGATCGCGATTCGTGAACGTTCGCCGGGTCCCGCCCTCGCGGACCGCGGGGCCCCGGAGCGGCTGTCCGCGCCGGCGGTCCGGCCCTCCCACGCTATCGGCGCGCCCGCGAGTCGGGGTCGAAGCGCGCCGAAGCGGCGGGCGGCGGGGCCTCTCTCCCACCGGGCGATGGGACCCCTCTCCGGCCGAGCCGGCGACGGGAGGGCAGCGAGCCGGTAGTCTTCCCTCGACACCCCTTCGCTCAAAGGAACGGCATGGCTCTGGGACTCGCAGCTCTCCTCGACGACATCGCGGCGCTGGTCAAGGCCACCGCGGCCAGTCTGGACGACATCGCCGCGGGGGCGGTCAAGGCCAGCACGAAGGCCGTGGCCGTCGTCGTCGACGACACCGCCGTCACCCCGCAGTACGTGGAGGGCATCGACCCGAAGCGCGAACTGCCGATCATCAAGCGGATCGCCACCGGATCCCTCGTCAACAAGAGCGTCATCCTCGTCCTGGCGCTGCTCCTGTCGGAATTCGCGGCCTGGGGGCTGACCCCGCTCCTCATGCTCGGCGGGACGTACCTGTGCTTCGAGGGCGCGCACAAGATCTGGGACAGGCTGGCGGGCCACCGCGCCGAGGCTGCCGTCACGCAGAACGCCCAGGCGGAGGACGCCATCGTCAGAAGCGCGGTCCGCACCGACTTCATCCTGTCCGCCGAGATCATGGCGATCGCCCTCGGCGAGGTCGCCGGGGATTCCCTTCCGCTGCGCGCGGCGGCGCTGGCGATCGTCGCCGTGGTCATCACGGCCCTCGTCTACGGCGTGGTGGCGCTCCTGGTCAAGGCCGACGACGCCGGCCTCGCGCTCGCCCGCAGCGACAGCCCCTTCGCCCGGAGGGCCGGCTGCGCCGTCGTCGCGGCGATGCCCCGGGTCCTGTCCGGCATCACGGCCGTCGGCGTGGCCGCCATGCTGTGGGTGGGCGGCCATCTGCTCGTCTCCGGGGCGGCCGAACTCGGATGGCGCGCCCCGCATGACGCCGTCGCGGCGATCGCCGCCGCCGTCTCCGGCCCGGCGCCGCTGCACTGGCTCGTCGAGACGGCCTGCTCGCTCGTCGCCGGCTTCGCCTGGGGAAGCGTCTTCGTCGGCGTACAATCCGCGGTGTCGGCCATGCGCCGCGGTTCGGGGCGGACGGATCGCTGACTGCCGTATCCGATCCGCCGTTTCCCCGTCCCTCCGATCAGCTTCCCCGCCCGTTCAAGGAGAGTTCCCGTGAGCACGAACGACGATTCGAACCACCCTCGTGCGGCCGCCCCGCCCGATCAGTCGGCGCCCCCGGCGGTCAGCGCGCCGGCCCCCGCGGAAGGCGGCGCAGCCCCGTCCGACGCCCCTGGGCAACGGCCGGGCCGGCCGATCGCGCGGGTCGGCGTCCTCCTCGACGGCGTCCGCTGGGTCGCTCCCGCCACGGACGGCGGAGAACGCCTGAACGGCCGAGAGAAGGCGATCCTGAGCGCCGACCGCGTCCTGACCGGCGGGCGCCAGGGCCGCGAGCTCGACGTCCTGGACGCAGGCGGCCTCTACATCGAGGGCACGCGCATCGCCGCGGTGGGCCGCGCCGCCGACCTGCTCGCCGCCCACCCGCACGCCCGGCACGTGAACTTCCCCGGGGCGACGCTCATGCCCGGCCTGATCGAGACCCACGCCCACCTGGCCACCTCGGGCACCGACGTGGAATATCCGGACTACGGCCCGGACGAGGTGGCCCGCCTGACCCTCAACGCGGCCGCCTCGGCGCGGGAACTGCTCAGCATCGGGGTCACGAGCGTCCAGAGCCTGGGGGCGCGCCACTACGTCGACGTCGCCCTGCGCGACGCAATCGAGGCCGGGGCCCTGCGAGGCCCGCGCGTGCTCGCCTCCGGCCCCCAGATCACCACGACCGCGGGGCATTCGTGGCAGGCGGGGGCCGAGGTGGACGGACTGGACGGCATCCGGCGCGAAGTGCGCGCGCACCACCGGCGGGGCGTGGACGTCGTGAAGGTCATGGCCACCGGGGGCTTCACCACCGACGGCTCGGCGCCGTGGTTCGCGCAGTTCTCACAAGACGAGCTGGCCGTCCTGTTCGCCGAGGCGCACCGGCTCGGCAAGCGGACCGCCGCCCACGCGCACGGGACCGAGGGCATCGAACGCGCCGTCGCGGCGGGGGTGGACTACATCGCCCACGCCTCGTTCGTCTCCCCCTCCGGGCGCAGCGTCTTCGACCCGCGGCTGGCCGACGCGATCGCGGAGGCGGGCGTCTACGTCGACACGACGAGCACCGCCGACCTTCCCGAAATCGTCCGCAGGGATGACTCCTACCGCCCTCCCGTTCGCGAGCTCCACGAGCACGGCGTGCGCATCGTCGCCGGCCACGACTCGGGCATACCCGGGGTCCCCCACCGCGCCTACGTGGCCGGCCTGGAGGCGCTCGAAGCCTTCGGCGTCCCCCGCACCGACGTGCTCATGGCCGCCACGAGCCGCGCCGCCGCCGCGATCGGCCTGGCCGGGATCACGGGCTTTCTGACGCCCGGCTACGACGCCGACGTCATCGCGGTGGCCGGCGACCCCCGCGACGGCCTGGGGGCTCTGCGCGACCTGCGCATCGTCGTCAGCCGCGGCCGCGAGTTCGCCCCCGACGCCCTGGCGCCGGTGCGAGGACTCGGCGAAGAGGTCGAAGGCGACCGCGCCGTCCTCGGCCCGGCCGTCACCCTCGCGGCGTGGCGCGAACGGGCCGCCCGCGCGGCCGCCCATCCCCGGACGTAGACCTGCCGCACACGCCGTCGGCATCGGCGGACCAGGCCGGCGAACCCCCGGGAGACGAGCCCGGCTAATCCCTCCGAACGGTGGATGCTCAGCCCGCGGGGCCAGCATAGACTCTTCACGGTTCGCGGCCGACGCGAGCCGCGCACACCCCGGCGCGCGTGCGGCGCGCCGCGTACATCCAGGAGCCCACATGGCCGTTACCGCCACCGTCTTCACGACTTTGGCCTGCCTTCTCCACGTCTTCATCTTCTACATGGAGTCCCTCGCCTGGGCCGGGCCGAGGGCGCGCACGGCCTTCGGCATGACGGCGGAGCAGGCCCGCAATACGCGAGAGCTGGCCTTCAACCAGGGGTTCTACAACCTCTTCCTCGCCGTCCAAGCGGGCGTCGGCGCCCTCTCCTTCCTCCTCGGGCACCGCGGGATCGGCGCGGCCCTGATCTTCGCGGGCGCCGGCTCGATGCTCGCGGCCGCGGCCGTCCTCTTCGTCTCCTCGCCCGGCAAACGGGGCGCCGCCTCCAAACAGGGCTCCTTCCCCGCGATGGCGATCGCCTTCCTCACCGCGTCGCTCCTGACCTGATCGCCCGCGCAGCCCACGGCTCCCCGCCCCGCGGCACACACCCCTTCACTTCGCACCATCGCCCGGCGACGTGGCCGCGGCGCGGTCTCACCCATGCCGTCTTCCGGCCCTCATCACCTCCTCCAGCGCGGAAAGCCCCGCTCGTACCACCGGAGTGCCACATGCCCCTCCCCTCCCGCTCGTCCGTGGCGACGACCATGCGCTACGCAGGGTTCGTGCTCGGCGTCGCGATCGCCTTCGCAACCCTCACACTCCTAGTCGCCAGCCTCGCCCCCGGGCATTCCGTCCGGCAGGAGGGAGCGGGATTCGCCTGGGGCAATTACGGCAGCTGGATCGTGCTCGCCTCGCTGGCCGGGCTGGCGCTCTCGCTCCCTCTGGCCCCCAACGGGGCCTGCCGGATCGCCGGAGGCCTGGTCGCCTGCGTCGCCCTCGCAGGATCGGTGACGCAGGTGGGGCGCATAGCCGCCGCCGCGTCCGCGAACGGAGGACGCGTCGACCCTTTGGCCGCGCTCGATCTGTCCTCGCCCGCGCGCCCCGAGGCCGACGACTGGCTCACGTACAACGCCGTCGACGGGCGGGCGATGAGGATCGGCGTGTGGAAGCCGCGCCTTCCGGAGAGGAACGCGCCGGTTCTCTACCTCGTCCACCGGGGAGGGTGGAACGACGGGATGGGCGACGCCCGGAACAGCGGCGCCGAGGCGGACTGGTGGCGCAACCGCGGCTACCTCGTCTTCAGCGTCGAATATCGGCTGGCCAGCGCAGCCTACGCGACGTGGGACAAGGCTCCGGCCGATGTGGCCTGCGGACTGGGGTGGGTGGCGCAGCACGCCTCCGATCTGGGAGGCGACCCGAAGAGGATCGTGGTCCTCGGCGCGTCCGCCGGCGGCAATCTCGCGCTCAATCTCGGGTATCAGGCCTCCATGGGCCAGGCGCGGCCCTCGTGCGGGGTCTCGGTGCCGGTTCCCGCCGCGGTCGTCGCCTACGTCCCGATCGTCGACCCCCAGTACGTCTACGACCACGGCCAGGCCGTCGGCGGCAGGGAGACGAAGACCCTCATCGAGAACTACATCGGCGGCAGGCCCGACCGCCACGCCGACCGCATGAGGGCGATCTCCACGGACACGTACCTGTCGCGCGACGCTCCGCGGACGCTCGTCGTCGAGCCGGAGGAGGACGGGTACGTCCCCGCGGAGAGCGTCTTCAGGTTCTGCGACCGCGCCAGGACGGCGGGTGTGAATGTGACGACCGTGAGGATGCCGGTGTACAACCACTTCTCCAGCTACGGCAACTCCCTCGCCGGGCAGGCCAACCGGTCGGTCTCCCACGCATGGCTGTCCCGGTTCCTGTGAGGGGCCGGCCGACAGCCGGTGCCGGCCCGCAAGCAGCACACTTGCGCGGCGGCGCGGCGCCGCCCATACTGTTCCTGGCCGTCGGACGGCGCGGTCTCAGGCCGAAAGTCCCCGACGTCCTCGGTGCGTGAGCAGCGCCACCGCGCTCCGGCCCGGCCCGTCGGGAGTTTACCCTCCGGTAGTTTGGCAGTTCGGCCTCCCTCGCATATCGTTGGGGAGGTTGTCAATGGGCAGCCCGCCGCAAGCGAACGATTTGCTTTTCACCGTGCAATGTGTTTGCGGTCGATGTTCTTCACGCACACGCAAAGGAGTATCCCCGTGGGTCACGCGGTACAGCCAAACGGCGCCATCCAGGAGGTCGGAGTCGACGAGCTCTTCTTCTCCGTGACGGACGGCCGAGGCGTCATCGAGTCCTCCAACGAAGTCTTCGTCAGGCTCTCCCGGTACTCGCGCGGGGAGCTCATGACCGCCCCCCACAACATCATCCGGCACCCCGAGATGCCGGGCGCCGCCTTCAGGCTCATGTGGGACACCATCGAAGAGGGCAAGCCCTTCGCCGCCTACGTCCGCAACCTCGCCGCGGACGGCACCGAGTACGACGTGTTCGCCACCGTCACCCCCCTGCCGGGCCACCGCTACCTCTCGGTGCGCACCCGGCCGGTCCGCGACGACCTCTTCGACGCCGCCAAGGGGCTCTACACGAAGGTCCGCGCCTACGAGAACCAGCTGCTCGCCGACGGCATGAACCGCCGCACCGCCTCGCGCAAGGGAGCGGGCAGGGCCGCCGAGCTCCTGGAGGAGATCGGCTACAACTCCTACGAGGCCCTCCAGATGGCCGCCCTTCCCGCCGAGGTCGCCCGCAGGGAGGAGCTCTCGGCGGGGTTCCCCTCGCGCCCCAACGCCGAGGGCATGCTCAAGGACGCGCTCGACACGGTCACCGGGATCTACGACGAGCTCTCGGTGTGGATGAGGGAACAGGACTCGCTGGCCGAGCTCTCCTCGAGTCTGCGCCACGTCGCCAACGAGATCGAGAGCCGCCTGGGCGACGCGACGATCACCCCCGAGACGCTCGCGACGATCACCGCGCACGGGCCGTCGATGACCCCGCTCGTCGAGCCCCTCCAAGTGTGGACGTCGATGCAGAGCATCGTCGGCTCGACCCTCATCCGGCTCGTCGGCTCGCTTCGCGAACTCGACGCCACCAACGTGCGCACTCGATTCCTGGTCGCCCTGGCCCGCCTCCACGCGACGATGCTCGCCACGTTCATCGCCGAGCTCATCGACGGCGGCCCGGACGCCAAGGAGTCCGTGCCCGCCATCTGGCTGCTCACGAAAGCCCTGCGCCAGGGCCTGTACGACATGGAGGAGCAGACCGGCGCCCACCGCCGCCTGGCCTCCAACACCGCCTGGAACATCGACCAGGCGAACTCGATGATCACCATCCCCAGCCAGGTGCTGGCCATGTGGAAGGCGACGGCGGAGTCCACGCCGCTCCCCGACGACGTCGCCGCCCTGGTCCCGCAGATCTCCGAGGGCGTCGTCGACTACACGGGCACGGTGCTCAGGGAGTCGACGGAACTCGCCGAACGCTGCCGGGCCCTGGGCGACCAGCACGATTCGACGCATATGACCGAGCTCCTCCACCACGCCGAGGACCTCGCCGTCAAGATCGCCTCGCAAGGCTGAGCCGGCCTGCCGGAGGCCGCCGGGCTCGCAGCGCCCGCCGCGGCGGGGACCGTCGAAGAAAAGGCGGGGACGGCGGCTTGCCATCCCCGGCGCCGAGCGGGACCCGCATCGAGACGACGCGGGCGATGCGCGGCACCAGGAACTGGTCCTGGGCGAGCACCGAGCCGGCGACGGGCCTGAGGGCGATCACCATGAGTGCGGCTCACGGTCCCGGGCGCTCGGCCACCTCGTCGGTGTAGTCGCCGGCAACGATCTCAACGCGGTTGCCCTCGGGGTCGAGCAGGACCGCCTCGTAATAGCCGTCGCCGGTGCGCCGGGGCCCGTCGACCACGGGCACGTCGGCCGCACGCGCCCGGGCGGCCAACTCGTCGACATCGGTGCATCCGGGCAGAGCGAAGGAGACATGGGCCCAGCCAAGAGCCTCCGACTCCGGACGGGCAATGACGTCGGGGCGACTCATGAGCTCGAGCCGGGCGCCGCGCCCGCCAGCGGCATCGGGATCGAAGCTGATGATGAACGTGCGCAGGCCCGTCCGCGGGTTGTGGTACTCGCCGTTCGAGCGGCCGGAGAACCAACGGAGGTAGAAGTCGCGTACGCCGACGAGATCGGCCACCCATAGGGCCGCGTGATCGATGCGGGACATACTCGTATCCTGCCCGAGGCGGCCTGGACGGTCAACGGCGGCAGAACGTCCGGTGCTGCGGTGCTGCTTCAGCGCCGGTGTCTTCCCTGGCCGCTCTGCGTCGTCGAGCCCTTCGCGCAGGCGTCATTCGTCGGCGTCGGCCGTCCGCCCGGGGCGAGCGGTGCCGCCGTGGCGCCGTATGAATGCGATCCAGGCCCGTCCCCCAGCCGCTCACTCCTCGGCGGCGGACGGATGCGTCATGTCGGCCGGCACCACCCAGGCGTCGAAGTCCCCGGCGCTGACGAAGCCCAGCTCCAGGGCCGACTCCCGCAGCGAGAGCCCCTTCTTGTGGGCGTTCTTGGCGATCTTGGAGGCCTTGTCGTAGCCGATGTGACGGTTGAGGGCGGTGACCTGCATGAGGTTCTTGTCCAGATTCTCCTCGATCTTCTCGAGGTTGGGCTCGATGCCGTAGGCGCAGTGCTCGTCGAAGGAGGCGCAGGCGTCGCCGATCAGCTTGACGGACTCCAGGACGCACCAGGCCATGACGGGCTTGAAGACGTTGAGCTGGAAGTTGCCCTGGGAGCCCGCGAAGCCGACGGTGGCGTCATTGCCGAAGACCTTGGTGGCCACCATGGTCATGGCCTCGCACTGGGTGGGGTTGACCTTGCCGGGCATGA
>ERZ773022.1190-NODE-1190-length-18179-cov-13.888766_pt1 | contig 18179 bp, 19 predicted proteins | sample MGYA00580839_ERZ773022 | MGnify/ENA primary metagenome ERZ773022 (study PRJEB29015, sample SAMEA2738020) | human oral metagenome | biome: human oral; feature: human-associated habitat; material: dental | place: China | collected 2044 ... | reverse complement strand
CAGGCGGATTTTTTATTGCCAGAGACTAGACGTTGATTAAAAACAGGGATAAAACTAACTGCAAGAGCGCCAGAAGTGAGTACGAAAAACATAAAATCAGGGATGGTAAAGGCAGCAGTATAAGCGTCAATACCCGTAGGATAGGTATCAAGATAATAAGAATTTAAGAGACGATCGCGAAAAATGCCAAGGAGAGCAGAGATTAGAGTGCTAAAACTGAGTAAAATAGCAGCATATTTCACACTAAGTTTACTATTTGCCATGGCAACTACGGAGCGAAACTGAAACTTCTTCATCTTATATTTATTATACATGATGTTGAGGGGGCAGACGCATGGAGTTTTTGAGATTTTTAAGCATTTTCATGTTATAATATAAAGGTGAAAACGAATAATCTTGTCCTGGTGCATAAGCTAGGTAAAGAAATTTTAGAATCTGAGAACATGAAACGCGAAAAACGTTTTATTCAGCACGCTAATGTTTCTACTTATGAACACTCGATTGGAGTGGCAGTGATGAGCTTAACTTTAGCCAATATTTTTAGAACTAAAGTTGATAAGGTCTCCCTAGTAAGGGGTGCATTACTGCATGATTTTTTCCTATATGACTGGCATGATAAGGCTGCAATGCCAAAGGCACATGCATATCTCCATCCATTAATTGCGTTCGATAATGCAAAAAAAGAATTTAAATTAAATGCCATTGAGAAAAATATTATTCAGGCGCATATGTTCCCCATCAGTATTGTGATGCCAAAGTATAAGGAAAGCTGGATTGTAACGATGGCGGACAAAATTTGTACCACAAATGAGGTGGTGTCGAATATTAAACTACGACTCACCGTATCTTTTCTAAAGAATAATCACTTTATTTTATAAAAAATATTTATTAAGGATGAAAATACCCGATTTATAAGATCGGGTATTTTTTAGCACACCGTCTTTATAGATAGAAACGCTGGTGGTAATGCTTTTTATATTAATTAAAGAATTTTAGTCGTGAAGTTTAGCGGAATCTGGAAGCGTAGATCCTTCAAAAATATTTTTAAGATCTTCTTCTTCAAGAGTTTCTTTTTCAAGAAGAGCTTCGGCGACACGATCCAAAACCTTATGGTTGGCTTTTAGGACGGCCTCTGCGCGCTTGGCTGCCTCATTAGCAAATTGAGCGATTTCCTCGTCAATCAATTCTGCGGTCTTTTCAGAGTATGGCTTGCCAGTACTGATAGTATAATAGCCGGTAGCTTCAGAAGGATAAACGAGATTACGAGTCTTATTCCCCATACCTTCGCGAATAATCATCTCCTTACTAAGTTCTGCAACATGCTGGAGATCGGATGAGGCACCAGTAGTAACGCTATCTTCACCAAAGATAATTTTCTCAGCAATACGTCCACCCATGGCACGAGCAAGAGTATCTTTTAATTCATAGATATTCTTATAACTACGATCTTCAGGAGGAAGGAACCAAGTCACACCACCAGTATGACCACGAGGAATAATAGTGATCTTATGGACTGGATCGGAATCTGGGAGAACGTGACCAACCACAGCGTGACCGGCCTCGTGGTAGGCAGTAATTTTGCGCTCTTTTTCATTCATGACTTTCGACTTGCGTTCTGGACCAATGGCAACACGCTCAAAAGCCTCTGTAAGATCGGCGCCAGTAATCTCTTTGTGGCCGAGGCGTGCAGCAGTGATAGCAGCCTCATTGGCAATATTTGCGAGATCAGCACCGGAGGAACCCGCAGTCTTAGCAGCAAGCGCTTCTAAATCGACAGATTTTGCGGTTGGCTTATTTTTAAAGTGAACCTCTAAAATAGCGAGACGATCTTTGCGCTCAGGGAGGGTAACATCAACGTGACGATCAAAACGACCTGGGCGAAGCAAGGCTTTGTCGAGCATATCAACACGGTTGGTGGCAGCAATGACGATGACGCCAGATTCATTGTCAAAACCATCCATCTCGACGAGGATCTGGTTTAGGGTCTGTTCATCTTCACGACCAGCACCACCGCGAGCGTCACGCTTGTGGGCTACGGCATCAATTTCATCAATGAAGATGATACTTGGGGCATTTTTCTTGGCCTTACTAAAGAGGTCACGAACACGAGAAGCGCCCACACCGACAAACATCTCAGCAAATTCAGAACCAGAAATGCTGAAGAATGGAACGTTAGCCTCTCCAGCAACGGCGCGGGCCATGAGGGTTTTTCCAGTACCTGGATCGCCAGCAAGAAGAACGCCGCGAGGAATTTTAGCACCGAGTTTTTCATATTTTTTAGGATTTTTGAGAAAATCAACTACTTCTGAGAGGTCCTGTTTGGCAGCTTCATTGCCAGCAACATCGGTAAAGAGAACACGCTTCTTGTCTGGGCCATAGAGCTTGGCGCGAGCCTTACCAAAGCCCATATTTTCCTTATTAATACTCTGTGCCTGGCCAAGAAGACGACCGAAGAAAATTACAGCAATAATAATTGGTACGGCTATAGTGAGGATGTTGATGAAAATTTCCGTGTAATTGATTGGGTCGACATAATTAATGACTGGATATTTCTCCTGGCATTTTTTTAGATCATCACCAGCTTTATCGGCACAGCGATTAATCAGGCCCTGGTCATAAAGCGTTCCCGAAGGATCCTTGCGAGAGGTCTCTGTTGGAATATCTTTGTCTTTAAGGGTGATTTCAAGCTCATTGCCAGATACGGTAATGCGCTTGATGTTGCCATGCTCATCATTAGCACGAGAGATAACATCAGAGAGAGGAACCTCCTTCATCTTGATATTATGGTTGCCATATAAGTTGATACAGTAAGCGATAAAAATAATCGAAAGTAGTGTAAAAATAATCGATCTAAAGGTGTTTGATTTATTTTTCTTGGTGAGGTTGACCTTCGGTTTGTTGCCAGATGAATTTTGTGCGTTCATTAATCTCCTTAATTTTCTCGAAATAGATTACTTTATCTTAACTCAGTCTGTGGTTTTGTGCCATAAAACTAAGAAGAACAGATAATAATATATTAACATAACATTGCATTTTTAGGGGGAGTGTGGTAAATTTAACAGTAGCGGGGCGTGGCACAGTTGGTAGCGCGCGGCGTTTGGGACGCTGAGGTCGCAAGTTCGAGTCTTGTCGCCCCGACCATATTAAAACAGACCACTTGGTGGTCGTTTTTTTATTTAATGGTAATAATGACGAGAGTTTCTTGTGTTTTGAACTGTTTAATTTGATGACGGTGATTTTTTAACCACTCGTCAACAGCGCGTGCAGAACCTGGTAGTTCTGGGTTATTATAATCATGAATAATAACGACACTTCCAGACTGCATTTTATTTTGAACTAACGAGAGGCTGGTTTTGATCGAAGCATACAAATCACCGTCGAGAAAGGCAAAACAGATTTTTTCAGGGAAATCACTGATGGGGTCTAGGTCTTCAAAGAAGGCCTTTTTAATTTTTGGAAGAGGAAGACTTTGACGTTTGAACTTTTCGGTAACTTCACGCTTTGTGACAAAGAGTTCACCAGTTTTAAATTGGTCACCGGCAACTGAGTTATCTTCCCTAGTTTTTTCAGGAAGTCCAGCAAAGGAGTCGTAGAGCCAAAGGTTTTTGCCAGTTCTTTGTAATTCTCGCTGAAAAAGAATTGAAGTATCACCCTTATAACACCCCAGCTCAACTACGTCACCTGCGGTATTTTTTGCAAGAACTTGCTGGAGTAATGAAATTAAAATAGCTGTTTCTGCAGAAGAAACTTGAGAAACTACGGCGGGTTGCTTTTTTGACATAAATTTTATTTCTTTCTAATGAAAATTGCCGTGAGGAAGCCAGCAATAGAGGCAGAGATAATATCGCCCATAGTATCGCCAACCCCAGGAGCATTGAGTTCTTGCATATGTCCACCGCAAAGTTGATCGTAGGTAAATTCAAAACATTCCCACATAGCAGCGGTAAAGACGACAAAGCAAATAATAAAGAGGAAGGCAAAACCGGAGTGATAAATTTTACGTTTAACAATTGATTGACCGGATGAACCAGCTTTTTTCTCAGTAATCCTTCCAGTTTGATCCGTTACATCTTTACCATCATAAAAATGGTCGAGAATTTCCTTTGCACCAAAGGCAGCAAGGAAGCCACTGATGGTGTGAACAATTTTATCATAGCTTGGGTATCCCATAATAATGATTGTTTTATACCAATCAAGATCGATACCAAGCACCATGGCAATTACGAGAAACAAATTAAAAGCAATTTGAAGTCTAGTGGTGGTTTTGAAACCTAATTTGGCGAGAAGTTCAGGGATAAACGGAAGAAAGATAGTAACTAGATAGCTAGGAAGCTTATGCCAGGTAGAGGCGTCAATGAAATATAAGGAAGTAAAAATAAGACCTGAAAGACTAATACCGATTTTGAGGAAGTAATTTATTTTTTGAGGTGATGAGAAATTGAAAAACTTTTTGACTATAGATTTCATGAAAATATATCCCTTTTTATCCAATTAAATATATCATATCAGAGGTAATAAGTATAGTTTTTATTGGATAATGCTCATGGTATTTCAAAAATACCCCTTGCGGAGTATTTCTGAAATATTCACTGGATGAATAATACACTTGGAGCGATTGGTGATATTATTTATCAACAACTTCGCCTTCAACTGGCTCACCGTCTGATTTTTTATCAGTCGACCCATTATCCTTCGAAGAGTTATCGGCTGAAGCAGACTGATAAAGCTTAGCACCGATTGGCATAACTTTGTTCGAAAGCTCCTTTACGGCCTCTTCATATTTAGTAGCGTCGGCTGTAGTGTCTTTGAGGACTTCCTTAGCTTCTTCGATAGCCTTTTTTATAGTTTCCTTATCTTCATCAGAAATTTTATCTTTAAACTCATCTGGCATTTTTTCGTTTTGGTAAATGGCCTGTTCTAGTTTATTTCTGGCATCAATAGCTTCACGCTTCTTTTTATCTTCATCAGCATGAAGTTCGGCATCTTTCTGAGCTTTTTCAATATCTTCTTTAGACATATTGCCGGAGTTCTGGATGGTAATACTTTGTTCTTTACCAGTTCCCTTATCACGAGCCGTAACATTGAGAATACCGTTAGCATCGATATTGAAGGTAACTTCAATCTGTGGAACACCACGTGGAGCTGGAGCGATACCATCAAGAATGAAGCGACCAAGAGATTTATTATCAGCAGCCATTTCACGCTCACCTTGTAAGACATGGATTTCAACCTGAGGTTGATTGTCGGCTGCAGTAGAGAAAGTCTCAGACTTTGAAGTTGGGATAGTAGTATTGCGCTCGATAAGCTTTGTTGAGACACCACCCATGGTTTCAATACCAAGAGAAAGTGGAGTTACATCGAGAAGAAGCACGTCCTTAACGTCGCCTTGAAGAACACCACCTTGAATGGCGGCACCAACTGCGACAACTTCATCTGGATTCACACCCTGCATTGGTTCCTTACCAAAGAGAGCTTTTACTTTTTCAACAACTGCTGGCATGCGGGTCATACCACCAACCATGACAACCTCATTAATATCGGAAGTCTTGAGGTTAGCATCCTTAAGAGCCTTCTCAACTGGACCTGCAAGACGATCAAGAAGTGGAGCAACGAGCTCTTCCATCTTGGAGCGAGTTAAAGTGTACTCAAAGTGTTTTGGACCATCAGAGTCAGCGGAAAGGAATGGAAGGTTGATTTCAGTTTCTTTTGCTGAAGAGAGTTCCTTCTTGGCTTTTTCAGCTTCATCTTTAACGCGCTGCATCGCTGCGGCATCATTTCTGATATCAATACCAGATTCGTCTTTGAATTGATCACAGAGGAAGTTAACAATAACGTTATCGAAGTCTTCACCACCTAAGTGAGTATCACCGTTAGTAGACTTAACCTCAAATACACCATCACCAAGCTCAAGAATCGAAACATCGAAAGTACCACCACCAAGGTCGAAAACTACGATTTTTTCTTCATTCTTCTTTTCAAGACCGTAGGCGAGGGCTGCGGCTGTAGGTTCATTAATAATACGTTTGACCTCAAGACCAGCAATCTTACCGGCGTCTTTAGTGGCTTGACGCTGAGAATCGTCGAAGTAAGCTGGGACGGTAATGATAGCTTCGGTAACCTTCTCACCTAGGAAAGCTTCGGCATCTGCTTTAATTTTGGAGAGAATCATGGCAGAAACTTCTTCTGGGGTATAGGATTTGCCATCCATCTCAACAGCTACGCCATCGCCTTTTTTAACGATCTTGTAAGGCATAATATCAAGATCTCTTTGGACCTCTTTATCTTCAAATTTACGCCCAATTAGACGCTTGATACCATAGATGGTATTTTTTGGATTAGTGACGCGTTGACGCTGAGCAACTTTACCAACAAGTCGTTCGCCCTTTTTAGTAACAGCAACAACTGATGGGGTGGTGCGATCACCTTCTGCATTTGTAATAACTTCTGGTTTACCTGCGACCATATACGCGAAAGCAGAGTTCGTCGTACCAAGGTCAATTCCAATAATTTTACTCATTTATTACTCCTTTTGTATTATTTAGCAGTCTTCATGTTTTATTGCTAATTAATATCAGTATAGTCCATTAGCACTCTCATGTCAAGACTGCTAATTTGAGTTTTTTATGGATTTTTACAGGGGTAACCAATTTTTATAGATTTTGTGAGTTATAACTTAGCGCTATTTAAGTATTGATTGAGACTAAGTAGAGCTATTTATGAAGGAAGATTTTACGGATGATAACAAAGATTTCATTTTTAAACTGAAAGATGGCAATACCAAGACCAACTGCCGCAGAGCCGGCAACCGCCGTCGTACCATTAAAATCTTTTTTCTCCTCCTTTTTCTTATCTCCTAATTTTGGAACTTCTACTGGGTTTGAGGCACCCGTGTTTTGCTGAACTTTGCGACAACGGTGAGTCTGTTCGTTTCGTTCGTATCCTTCTTTGCATGGTTTAACTTCATGAGGTTTTTCTTCACCTTTACAGCGGTTGGTGGCAGGGTTAAGAGTCTTGCCGACAGGACAGGTCTTGGGGGTGGTTGGTGCGGCTATTTTATGACAACGGCCAGTTTGGGGATTACGATATTGATCGGAACGACAGAGTTTCTTCTGAGGTTCAGTTTGAGTCTTATTACAGCGTCCGGTGATCTTATTACGAAAAGTGCCCTCAGGACAGTTCTTTACATTTTGCTCATGTTGTTTATTACAACGGCCAGTAACTTTATTTAAGAAATAACCAGGCTGACAGTCTTTTACTGGCTTCTTAACTTGAGGATTCTGATCTTTTGGATCAGATGGGTTGGACGATTGACTACCCGACTCCTTCGGGTGTGACTTATTATGTGTTGAGTTCTTGGGAACTGGATTCTTGTTGCAACGGTTGGTTTTTATGTTAAGAAAATAACCTTCGGGACAGGTTTTCATCTTTTGCGGGGGAAATTTTTTACAGCGTTTGGTCTCGGGGTTTAAATATTGACCACTAGGACAGGTTTTTTCTTCTTCTACAATATTTTTACCTTTTGCATCTGAGGGCTTATTAGTAGCAAAAGTTGATACAGGCAAGACAAGTAAAGAACAGAAATTCAAAAATAAAATAGCTAGATAAATTAAATACCTGAATTTGCGTTCACGCTTATATGGAGTTCTGATGCGTGACCTTACATCTTCGGAAATAGAGAGCTGACAGTGACGAGAATTATGTGAATGATTACGGCGGGATGACTGCCGCCTCTTCCCTTCTAAGCCTGCTATTTGGTGTAAGGTTTGCGGTGTTTTTTGCATAGTATTACCTCATTTAATTTCTATTGAGCTGAATGTATGTCTTAGGATTTCTTTTAGCAAGCATTAGCGTAATTTTTATAAGTTTAATAGATAGGGAAAAATATTTTTTACATTTAGCACAAGCAAGATATAATCTAGCATAAGCAAGATATGCTATAATTTAGATATGGAAGGTCTTACAATATTCTCGGCAATCGGCGTGGTTGTTTTAGCTGCTTTAGCGCATGCCACTTTGCAGATGAATCTTGGGTCACTACTTTTGCTCTATCATGAAAGTTTAGGTAAGCATATTAAAAAAAGAACAAAATTTTTGGTCTCTAACTATATCTTTGGAGTATTCTTCCTAGTATTAACTAGCCTGGCGGCAACAGCTTATTTTATTTTTTTATTTTTCGGAGCAAGTTTATCGACGATTTGCCTGGTAGTATTAGCTGTAGTGCTTGTAGCTTTAACGCTTTGCATCTGGTTATTTTATTACCGGACAGGGAGATCAACTGAACTATGGCTACCAAAACCAATCGCGAAATATATTGTGAAGCGAGCAAAACAGACGGATAGTAATATCGAGGCTTTTGCACTGGGTTTACTTGCAAGCTTCGCTGAGACACCATTCTTTATCGTGCTAATGTTAATTGCCGCTGATAGCTTATTAAAACTCTCCATGCCATTACAGATTTCAATGTTTCTCTTATACACAGCAATCGCTTTACTGCCATTAGTGATTTTAAGGTTGGCTGTGAGACACGGGAAAACCGTGGTGGAAATTCAAAAATGGCGCCTTAAGAACAAAAACTTTTTAAAGGCTCTGTCTGGAACATTATTCGTCACCTTAGCAGTCTTCTTATTAGCATTCAGAATTATTCAAAAATAAATGATAACGAGAATGAGAAAAAAATGAGGATAATAAAAAAGAATCAGATACGAGAGTTGGAATTTTCAGAGAAGCAGCTGATATCAGATTTAAAGAAAGAGGCTAAGGTATTAAATCTAGAACAAGGGGCTGCAGAGTTAATTGCAAAGGAAGTGACAAAAAAAGTAAGCCAGTGGGTGGCGGATAAGACGACAATTACGCAATCTGATCTTGATCGCAAAATTATAACAGAGGTAAGGAAATATAATAAGGACTTGGCATTTATTTTAGGGGAAAGGAATAAAATTATATGAGAAAATTTGATTACGATTTAGTGGTAATTGGCGGAGGTGCGGCCGGTATTGCAGGTGCAATGATGGCGTCAACAGCAAATAAGAAAGTGGCAATCATTGAAAAAGATTTGATTGGCGGCGGTAATACCCTTTGTGCTTTTTCACAATTAATGGCCGGTAGAATTTCACAACTACTATGTCAAGCTCGAGAGGGAGCAAGTGTTGGGCTAAATTCTGATCAACTAAAGATAAATCTGCCTTCAATGTATAGTGAAATACAGAATAAGACGGAAATCTTTATTGAGGCCAAACAGAGAGAGTTAATTGAGTCAAAGATTGATATTATTAAAAGTAGTGCGAGATTTATCTCCCCAATTGAAGTAGCGACTATTGAGAGAACTATCACAGCAAAGAAATTCTTAATCGCAAGTGGCACAGTATTAGATACCGGAGAGATCGCGGGACTTGAAGAAACCGGTTTTGCGACACCTGCGGAGTTATATTTGGGACTACCACGTATTCCAAAAGTAGCACTTGTGATTGGAGCTGGACAAAGCGGAGTAGAGGCGAGTGAGTTTTTAGCAAATCTTGGGAGCTCAGTAATTTTAGTAGAGATGAATGATCGAATCTTGCCAAAGGAAGATCTTGAAGCGTCGAAAATTATTGAAGCAAAATTCAATCAGAAGAAAAGTATTAAAATTTTGACAGAAACTAAGGTGGTAAGTGTTGAAAATGATGGAATTCAAACCTTAGCGACTGGTAGGAAGACTAAAGTAATCAAGGCTTCGCTACTTCGAGGAGGACAGAAGAAATCCGTGCGAGTAGAATGTGTGATACTGGCTGCTGGGCAAAAACCAGAGTTGGATTTAGGACTTGAAAACGCTAATGTAAAATATACTCCTGAAGGAATTCTAGTTTCTAATCAAATGCAAACCTCTAACAGAAATATTTTTGCAGCAGGTGGCGTGGCTACAATTAAGGAAAACAAGAAGATTAGCGATTCCCCATTTAGTTCTTACGAGAAAGACACTTACGAAGGAGCAATTGCAGCTTCGGTGGCGTTTAATGGCCGATTAAAAACTGTTGTTGAGAGTAATGGGTTCGTACGAATAACTAACACATATCCGAAAGTCGCAAGCGTGGGGATGACTGAGAAGCAATGTGCGGTGATGGGACTAAAATATACAAGCGCCATATCTGGGCTGACACAGAAAGAAGCAACTTGGAGCCCGAGCGCAGAGGATGGATTTGTAAAAATAATTTGCAATCGTGAAAAGAAAATTCTAGGAGCAATGATTGTAGCACCAAATGCAGAAGCACTAATACAAGAGATAAGTTTAGCGATGCGAAACGGATTAACAGTGGTCGATGTGGCAGCTGCACCACATGTGGGATTGGGCCTACCTGAAGCGGTTAGAGTGACTGCAAGGAAACTATTGTAATTAAATTTAAATTTTGAAGTCTGGGGTTGACAACTTAATTGAACGTTAATATAATTAGGTTGTTCTATCGCGGGGTAGAGCAGCCTGGTAGCTCGTTTGGCTCATAACCAAAAGGTCGTTGGTTCAAATCCAACCCCCGCCACCAAATTAAAGATTATAGGAGAGCAAGAATGCTCTTTTTTGATACTTCGCATAAAAAAGTAGCAGGTATGAGACTGCTACTTTATTTTTCTAGAAGCGACTATAACTTCCGCTTTCATTATAATTATCACACCGATCCATGGTGCCATCGACGGCAGTCCAACAGTCGATGGTAGTGTAGAAAGATTTTTTAGTCTTACTGTTCTTATCATCATTAAGCTGGATGGCAAACTCTGGGTATGGGAAATAGGTGTCAACAAGCTCAACTCGGCTTTCGACTCGTCGATATAGATCATTGGCGCGACCGGTAGAGTCAACACGGGCTTGAACGCCAGTAAAATTAATTGACTGCTTTTTAGCATCATAGAGAGAAACGGAAAAGTCGGTTTCAGGAGCACCATATGGGAGAGTAAGAAGGAGAAAAGTAGTAGCAGGATTACGGTCAGTACTGCCTCGATAAGTGTTGGGAACTTCAAAGGTGGCGGAGCAGAAGAAGCTTCCTTCTTGACAGTTTACAGTAAATAAGTGATTACCATTCTTATCAAAGGTCTCAGAAACTTCGGTGGCAGAGAAGTCATTACGACCCTTACCATCATTGGTAGGCTTCAAGAAGAGCATGGCGCGGTTGGTGCTATTTTCACTGCTTGCAATATTAAACTCACCGAGATTAAAATTGCGATCAGATTGGAAAAAGGCGGCAGAAATTAGGGGAGGCGACATTGAGTGTTGACCACTAGGTAGAAGACCATCATTTTGGTCCCAACTAATCGCACTACCACTACGTTGCTGCGAGGTGTAATTAGTATCTGAGAACCATTTAATATTGATGTATTTGAGATTTTGGATTTGATCGGTGCGAAGTGGAACGATACGGGTGCGAGTGTCTGAACTGAGAGTGGAACGATAGTCTGCGAGATCTTCTTGAATAGTGACGCAAGTGTAGGCTTGCAATTTTGAAGCAGCAGAACCGCCATCCTGACTTGAATCTTTAACCTCTTGAATAGTGACGCCGTGTTGTTCATCAATGGTACGACCAAGCACATTAGAGACAGTACTACAATCTTGTCGGCGAACACCATCTTGCATGGCGGCAATAATTTTACCGCAAGGGTTTCCGGAATTTATAGTATAGCCCTTATTTAAACAATCGTGATATTTAAGTAGGGCAACTTTGGCATCTTCTACACCAGCAAGAGCAGAATCATAAGCAGACTTAGAGAGATTAGAGTTAGTGGTTTGGTTGACTTCGGAAAGAATCAACCTAGTGAAGGCAAGTGTAATAATACTGAAGAGAATGATAGTAAAAACAGTAACAATCATGGAGGTTGCACCTTTTTTGGTGCTTACTCCCTGAGCTCGATGTTTTTTGAAAAACAGTTTCATTATTCTCCCTTTCTATTTTGGCCAGTAGATCTCGCCGCAAAGTTAAATTTATTGATTGCACAGTAGGTAAAGTCGGTTGAAAAACCGTCAGTTGGAGGAGCCTTACAGAATTCGCCAACACCAGTAATATCAATACTGCCTCGTTCGGTAGCTAAAATAAAGGTACCAGAATAGAAGGAATGTAGAGTAACGGAGTGTTGAGTAACTGGGAAGATTACAAAATCATAGAGCACAAGACGATCGTCGGATTGCTCGAGAAGCTCAGTAGAGATAGCGCCTTTCAGGTGAAAATTATTTCTTGTGTGGTCAAAATCATATTGAGCTGCTGAGGTGGTACGCATTAATGAGTGCTGATAACAAAGTTCACGGTTACTGTCTTCAATTTTGAGTAATTTAAAATCCTTCTTTTCGGCACTCTGACCATCATTAAAAGTGGCAGCAGCTCCGGATATGAGCTCATAGTCTTCACTATTTAAAACATAGCCAGTATTCCATAAATAACTATGACGGCCAGTACAGAATACGCCGTGGGTTGGGACGTTTTGCAGGAGAGAGCCGTTTGAGCGCAGTCTAACTGTTCCATAATTTTGCTGATAGACATACATGCGCGCATTATCGCTTAGACATTTTTGCATTTCCACTTTATCTGCGGCATACTCGGCACGACAGATATCCGCAAGTGCTCTTGCAGGAGCAGCGGCAATAGTGCGTGAAAAGTCATCCACTAGGAGACGACCAGTGGAATTAACGGCACGGATCACTAGGCCCTTGTGATAAGTAGTGGAGATATGAATAGAAATAATAGAGACCATGACTAGAAGAGCAGAGATGAAAGCAAGACCAAGAGAGAGCTCCATGATCGTGAAACCTTTTTTCGAGTGATTTTTGGTGGTTTTTTGAATGATTTTTCGCATACTAATCTTTTTTAATAAACTCCGGATTATAAAGTCGGATAATTGTGCTAATAATTGATGGAATATTACGGTTTGGACCATACCAACAAGTACGAATGTGAAAATCATAGAATTCCGGAGCTTGCTGATCAAGACCAGAGTCGTCTATAGCCTCTGGGTTATTAATATTCGTAATGTCACGAGTACCAATAACCCAAAGACCTTCTATGCGATAAGGAGTAACAAAGGCGGGAGTAAGATATAGGTTGCTACCAGAATTTGACTCATTGAGATTAGCGGAGCTGTCTTTACCATTTGACACTCCAACCTGTGAAGAATTCGAGAAGACTAAACGTGGATATAAGGAAGCCTCCTGAAAGAGCGATTGATGTTCCCTTGCTGAAACAATTGTACTATCAGGATTTTTGGGATCCAACTTTCTGGTATTAACGATAAAGGCTTTATCAGTAAAAATATTATGAACTTCACCAGCAACGTTGGCCGCATCGTAATACTGCCTGCAGCTTTGTTCGCTATATTTAGAGATTTTAATAGGGTTATTATTTAAACCATTCTGTACACTAGCAAGCCGTTGCCAGAGATCACGATATTCCTGCCACTTCGTAGGGTCAATATTTTGGTCGCGAACTAGTTCACGCTCTGAAAGATAAGAGTTGTGAATAAAGCGGATTGCCTCAGCCTGGGCTTCAATTTCATTTCTGGCCATGGAAATCTCGAGGGTGCCTTGAATGAGTGAGAGGTTTCGGTTCATGAGGCCGATCGAAACAATGGTAATGATCGAAAAAATAGTAAAGCAGAAAATAATTTCAATGATAGTGTCGCCACGTCGAGAAGAAGAATTAGATGAATCACTGGGAGAGCAATTCCCTGTCCGTGAAACCTTTAAATTTTTAAAAAAGTTTAACATATACATTACCATTATACGCCATTATTGGCAGGGATTATCATTACTATCAATATCAACTAACTGAACTGCAGAGGAATTGTTACCATCCGCTTTAATGCGAATGGGTCGACGTCTCTTGGGAGCGAGAGGAATATCATCAGAGGAGACACAAAGAGTAAAATCTTGCTTGTTTTGCATTCTGGAATCTTTAAGTTCGTATTGCAAGATATTAGATACACCAGAAACAACTTCGCCGAGTGCACCATAAAGCAGGGCACTACTAGCATAGGGACGATACTGATCGAGACTAGCAGTCTCGCAGGATTGGCTGGGGGCATTGCGATTGAGATTCTCAAGTAATTCGCCAACATCGAAAGTTTGACCTGGCTGATCATATGCATAGGTGTGAACAGTGCCGGAAACTGGAGACCTGACAATCATAATGGCACCACGTAATAATTCATGATTAGCGGTTTGTTCAATTCTAGCCTGCCATTGTGGAGTATATGAGGACTCTTGACCCGCAAAGTGTACTCGACAGGAGCCTGGAGTACTTCTTAAAGTAACAACATTGGCAGCAACGGCTTTTAGTGAATTAATAGCATTATCACCAGTAGAGTTCTCAATATTCATTTGTCCGGTGTAAACACGTCCGATAATGTCATACATGTGAACTTTTGTATTTGGAGTGCTAGTGTCAGGGTCTTTTTCACCAAAGGTAATGAGTTTACCATAAATTGCGCAGCGACTGCGACCTGGGTAATTATCGGTATCAGTATTTGTGGTGAGGCGTCCGTTTTCATCCCAGAGTGAATTTAAGGTGCAAGAGAAACCGCTTTCTTCCGTAAATAACCTGGGATTATGCACGTTAATGGTGGCCGAATAAGCACTGCGAAGATAGTTTGCGAGATCAGTGTAGGAGTCTAAAAAACGCTGTCGATGGATATTAGTGGTGATGGTACTGAGGATAGCCATAGCAAGAGCAGTGGAGATAGTTAAAACCAGCATGACTTCAATGATCGTGAAGCCAAAACAATGACGCGTCTTTTGCATAGTTTTATTATACATGAGCATTTTCGGTTTTACCATAAACTTAAAAAGAAGACTACGGTAAAATTAAAAGTCGGATGAGGAGAGACTAAAAAGAGCCAGAGCCATAAGGAATAGATTCTAGGAGCTTAGCTATAGAATCGGCCTTTTCAGTATAACCAAGCCCAATGTAGGCATCATAAGAGATACTGTAATAGATATATTTAGTGCCGTCGGGCATATTTTCAGGGATGTAATTAAAGAGTTTTTCTAAAGTTTGGTTGTATTGTTTGGCTTTGTTATAGATACTAGAAGAATATAGCTCAAGGAGAGTTTTTTGATCATCATTAGTAATATTGGCTGATTGAATTCGCTGATTATAGTTATCAAAAGCTTTGACGGTATTTAAATTGCCAGCAGAATCATAAGCGTCTTCTAGATAGCCCGAACCAATAACGGCATTAATAAACTCAATAGTTTTAAATGGAGTAGCGGTTTTATAATCAAAATTGCTAATAATTTCCTTTTCGCGCTCCGCAGCCATTTCATAATCTTCTTTGAGATCGTTGTATTCTTGAGAGCCTTTGGCGCATTTACAATTTACGGAGATATAGTCAGTTGGGTCAATATTATTATTAGTAGTACGGGTTGGGGCTTTCTCGCGAGTGATTTGCGAAACAATGAACCAGCTGGAACTAACGATGATGGCGAGAATGAGAATTGAGGCACCAACGGAAGATAAAATAAAAGCAAGGGGGTTGCTTTTTCGCCAATGGTCAAGGTGTTGACGAAGTTCAGCAAGCTTAGCTCTGCGTTCAGCTTTTTTGGCCGCTCTAGTCTCAGCTCTTTGCTTACGCTTATTGTTTAGTTCTGCTTGTTTTTCTTGACGTTTTTTCTCTTTATCAGTTAGCGTAAAAGGATCAGCTGCAGAGCCAGCTAGTGTCTGGTTTGCGATATCACTACTGTGAAAAACTTGTTCATTATTGGAATTATCCATAGTACTTATGATTATAGTCTGCGTGAAAGGAAAATACAAGAAAAGACAAACCCCCGACAAGCGGGGGTAAAAATTATTTAAGAGCAACAGCTCGCGCTGATACAGCAGCAGCAACCTCATCGAGAGCCTGTTCTGAGCCAGTCAATTCAAAGGGTATACCATTATTAGCTAGAATGGCACGCACCTCTGTTCTTTCCATCTCCGAAAGGTTCTTTGCCTTAAACGAGGCCAGCGACGCAAAGGGTCGAGTTTTACATACCCCTCGAATAAAATGCAAATAAAAAAACTCGCGAGACATTTTCTCAATGATTTGAGTTCCGCTTTTAAGTACTTTAGACATAAAATCACCTCCCCCTAAATGTCTAGATATTATATTATGGCATATTTATTTGTAATTGTCAAAGTTTAATAGCCACTGTATCGATTATTACGCTCCTGGATAGCCTGCCTCTTCCTCTCTTCAGACGAAAAAGCAATAACATAGTAACTTTGAACCGAATAACGATCATAGGTCATTAAGTCTGCAATAGCAGGAGTTTGTTTCCCTTTCGGGCGGGCATCACTTGGACAGAAATTACGAACAGTAAACGGCCTAACATGATATTTTCTCGCCAGATCATTGAGTCCGTTGAGATGCTTAATAACATTATTATGAGCCATGGTGCGTTCTTTATCAAATTTATCTACCCCCATAGAAATAATCTTCTCTCGTTCTTCATAACGATAATCAAGATGATCCATAACGGCAAAATAAAAGCCCTTGGTGTATTCTAGGTCGGCTTTTGAACTCTGATCACCTGAAGATTCAATGGCGTTTTTCAGTGCAATCATTCTATCATGGTAATAATTCCCTGCCTGTGCTTCAATTGTCTTATAGGTTTTATGCTCATCAGTAGTAACAATCATGGCTCGTGCAGATTCGGCGAAGGTCTCTAGGGAATTGTCGGTCTTTTCTAATTCATCGTTTGCAAATTCAAGTTCATCAGACAGAGCGTCTTCCCATTTTTCAAACTCCTGCTGAGACATTTTACTATCACTAGATTCAAGATTTTGCCTGCGTTGGTCAAAATCTCTTGAGACACTAAGGGCTGCCCGATAGAAATCTGTGGCATAATCTGGAGCTTTTTCTGTTTGCCGTTGCCAAATCTCCTTCGCCTTTTTTACAACATCATCCCATTCGTTAGGTGAATTTTGATCTTGATTAATAGAGTTTTTAGATTCTAAATTTTGCACTATATTTTTCTCGCTTATAAAATACATTGTAACACTTTATAATCTTAAACAGTTTATACTAAACAAAAAACGACCTGAAGTCGTTTTAAAATTGGTGGGGGCGGTTGGGCTCGAACCAACGACCAAGCGGTTATGAGCCGCCTGCTCTAACCCCTGAGCTACGCCCCCAGGTTGTTATTAATTTTATCACAAACTGATATAATAAGATATATGGGTGTGCGCTCAAAAAAAGAACAATTCAGGATACGTTTTAATCATATACGTTTTTGGATAAAAACTGAGATTTTAAATTTTAATAACATTCTACTACTCTCTATTCCCTTACTTTTTTCTGTACTCTTAATTGCCTCGGTTGGTTCAATTGCTAAAAACTGGGAATTACAGCAACAAATGAATGCCAAACAAACCGAGATGGAATTGTTACAGCTTGATGTAAATAAGACAAAATTAGAAAATCAGTATTATGCATCTGAGGAATATCAGGAATTAGAGGCGCGCAAATTACTGGGAAAACAGTTGCCGGGTGAGGTAATGATTGACTTACCAAATAATAGCGAAATTGCCAAAAATAAACACCCAAAACTAACCCTTGATGAAAGAATAGAAGCCAGAAAGCTGTCAAATTTTGAGCAGTGGTTGGAATTTTTATTTGGCTCCGCTAAAAGCTAGGTTAATATTTTACATCTTATCAAAAAATGTTATAATAGGACTGATGTAGGAGTGGCTTAAAAATCCCGTAATAGTGCGGGGGCCATAACATAGTTTTTTTAAAAAGGAGGATATAAATGACTATGTTAAGTAATATCTTTAAAGCTGTTGTAGCGGTGGCTTTAGTAATTTTTTTTTCCGTGCCGACTAACACAAAAGCGGCATACACTAGCAACTGCCAGTGCCAGTGTAATTGCAATTGTACTTGCACTTGCAATGGTGGATCCGGCAATAAAGCTAGTGGAGACACTGGTGGTCAGGTCCAACCTGCTGGCGAAAAAGAAAAGGCCGTCATGGCTGAGACTAAGAGAGTAACCGATGCTCACGCGAGTGAAGATAACCGCAAACAGTATAGCGGTTATAAAATGCAGCTTGCGGATACCTTGGAAAGCTCTGCTAAGAATTCTGGGTTTACAGTAGTAACCAAGACCTGGAAGTCAACCAGCGGAGACTATGATGTCGTGCAACAGGAATTCTCGCGTAACAACTGGACTTTAAAAATCCAGTACCGTTACAATAATG
>ERZ773022.1187-NODE-1187-length-18186-cov-4.433843_pt1 | contig 18186 bp, 30 predicted proteins | sample MGYA00580839_ERZ773022 | MGnify/ENA primary metagenome ERZ773022 (study PRJEB29015, sample SAMEA2738020) | human oral metagenome | biome: human oral; feature: human-associated habitat; material: dental | place: China | collected 2044 ... | reverse complement strand
GTTCTCAGTATCTACTTGAAAACCTGCTAAAAACTCTTTCATATTCATTCTCCTTATTCACTTGCTAGATTTTTGGATTTCTTTTCAATCCAGTCAATTACTGGGATGAGGGCAAAGTAGGCCCAAATAAATTGGTCACTTTGATACGAATTAAACCAGCCTAAGTCTATCCCAATCAGTAGACACACGCTGACTAATAGAGCTATGGCAACTACATAATAGATCACTTTATACTTGTTCATCATTTTTCTCCTTTTTCTTTAACCAATTGAAAATAGACAAGAGGATTAAATTAATCCAAAACAAATATTTACTTTCAACAAAATAGAACCACCCCAGTAATGTTCCAACCATAGCGAAAGCATTCACAATAAGGGCAAGAACACTCATATAATAAATCACTCTATACTTGTTCATCACTCATCCTCCTCCAAGCGAAATACCGATTCGACTGTTTCGTTAAAAATCTGAGATATTTTCAGGGCAATGATAATGGACGGGGTGTACTCATCCCGTTCTAGCAAGCTAATGGTCTGCCTGGAAACTCCTGCCATCTTGGCTAGGTCGGTTTGATTGAGACCATCGCGAGCCCGAAGCTCTTTTAAACGGTTTTTCAGCATATCTTTCTCCTTTACTCTTAACTTGATTTTATTGTAACATATCGTTTTAATTTTGACAAGTATATTTGTCGTAATTACCGAATGATTTTAAGTTAAGTTGTTTTTATTATTCGTAAATACTACTCATATTTTTAATCAAAATAGCATTATTCTTAAGAGTCCCTAAGTACATTACATGATATTTGGATAAACTATGTATTTTGGTGCATTTTTAAGGCTAATTGATATGTTAAATCGATTGAGAAAATAAGCAATTTTTGGGTGTTTTTATCTAATTTTTGACCGTTAATTTTAACATTTGGATATTGTATATTTATCTTAGTCTGATTAAATATTTTTTCAACATCTAGTAACTTTTCACCTGGTATATTTTCCACTAATCGACTCTCTACAAGTTCATCAATTTTAATACTTAGTGCATTACATATTTTAACCACATTGGATATATTGGCCGTCATAATTCCATTTTTCAAAATCGTGGATAAGGTGGAATAAGGTAGGCCAATGTTAAAAGTAAATTCTCTAAGTGAGCCATATTTTAATAGTATTAATTCTCTAAGTTGATTTTCTATAGTCATTTAATCACTACCTTATTTTTCAATTAATTTATCAAGTTTACTACTTATATTACTTAGTTGTCTTATCATGATCCAATTTTGTTCTACTAATGCCGATAAGTAAGTTACTTTAGCTTGTTCCTCAGCCTTAGCGAAACTCAACGCCATTCCTGCTTTTAATAAATTATTACCCATTAAGTCTGTAGCGATTTTTTTAATTATAACTAAATCTTGGTCGCTAATTTCGTCAAGTTGGTATCGCTCCATAAACTTTTCAATTTCTTGTTGTTTCTTTTCTTCCTTGTTTTCTTTACTGTTAAATAATCCCATTTTATTTTTTCCTTTCTAATATAAATTAACTATGTATTTAATTACACGACCTATTAACTCTATCTCACTAGCTTTACTATACGATATTTCTATAGGTAAATAGGTGTCGTCTGATGAGTCAGGCTTAAATATAAAACGCTTATTAGTCTTATCGTTGATATAACGCTTGACTGTGTAGGAGCCATTCTCAGCGATTACAACTATGTCCCTATTCTTAATATCGATAGCGTGCTTCTTGGACGTGTCGACCACAATATAAGAGCCGTCGGGAATAATATTGTTCATACTCTCACCATTTACTTTTAATATGATGATATTCTTATTACCGGCATATTTACCAAGTATTTCGTCGGGTAATACGAGTGGCGTATAGTACATTTGTGATTCAATGTTTTCTAACGCCCCAGCAGATACGCTAACTGGAAAATATTTATAATTATAATCTGCATTATAATGCGTTTTATTTTCTTTAACAAAATCAGTTGTAGGTGTTGATTGTTTTATAGATTGAATCCACGGTTCTTCAAAAACAGTATAATCATATCTGGGGTCAATATCACCTTTTTTTACTTTAAAGAAATCGGCTAATTTTTGTATATTACCTGGCGTTGGTGTTGAACGTTCGGCAAAATAACCGGATAATGTAGAAGCTGGAATATTAACCAATTCAGACAATTCTACTTGTGTTAACCCCCTGGATTCTAATAATTTTTTTAAGTTAGTTGATATACTATTTCTAACTTTTTTATCGTAATCATTTAACGGGTTTCTAGCCATTTATATCACCTCTTTCATATTGTTTATATCGTCATTATAACGAATAAAATAATATTTGTAAATATAAATATAATAAAAAATACGAAAAAAATCGTTGACAAAACGAATAAAGTCGTTTATACTAAAATCACGAATTAAAAAAAAGGGGGTGAAAAAAATGAGGTCATTAATAACATTAGAGGCGGCCAGAATAAATATAGGATATTCTCAAAAAGAAGCTAGTACAATGTTTGGAGTGCATTATCAAACACTTGCAAAATGGGAAATGGATAATAGCCGTATGCCATTTGAAATGATTGAAAAAATTCCGGATATATACAAGGTGGAAAAAGAAGATATTTTTTTTGGCAATAAAAACGAGTTTATTCGTTCTATGAGAAATAAAATTGGAAATTAGAAAAGGAGATGTATTTATGAAAGTTATAGCACGTAAAAACGGGACCGTCGAAATCGGAGATATAGTTAGATATAAAAACTACTCCAATGAATATATGGTTATTCCAGGGGACAAAACAGTAGACTTATTAAATCTAACTTCATTAGGGAGAATTATATTAAACGATTCTCAACTAGATGAGTATGTGAAAGATGGAACAGTAAAATTACTAATTAAACACGACGACATTATTATCACAGACCATGAATAAGGTGAGTAAGATGAAACGAAATACTATAATTTTACCAGACATGATAAAAAAGTCCAGCGTCCCCGATTACTTTTCAATCGGTAGGACTAGGGCAGAGGAGATATTTAATCAAGCCTGGGAAGAGGCCCAGAGAGATGATAAAATACCAATTCAATGCACGGCCGAGTATGGAAGTCTAAAGCTAATGAGTAGAAAGGCGTATGCCTATTATCTACATTATGGTATGAGATTACAAGACGAAGTGGCAAGAAAGAGTGTCCCACCATTTTCGGCCGTGGAGTATCAAGACTATATTTAAGAGGAGTAAAACAGATGAATAAGACAATTAGCAATATAAACGGTGCTACTTATTACGCTATTTTGATAGTGTGGGAATATGTAAAAATGGGCTTAGCCTGGTTAGTTAAATAGGGGGTGATGTGATGACATTAGTAGAAGGACAAATAGTGCATATTGAAACAACGTACGGAAGTATTATCGAGGGTGAAATATTTAATATATATAATTTTATAAACGATGGAAAAAAACAGACTACTATTATTATCAAGAGCAAAGAGAAACTAACTAAAGTTAACTTAGCGTCGATAGTAGAATTTCACGTCTTAGATAGTAAGAAGTCTATCACGATCACACGAGATGAATTTATAAGCTTAACCGATAATATCATTCGTGAAATAAGCAAGCTAGAGGACAAGGACGCCGAATGCAATAAGGATAGTTCACTTGTTCGACTACTTAAAGAGTACACCAATGCTATTTTGATAGAATTATTCGAAGGTGAAGTGGATGACAATTAAGTTATACACTCACCAGGAAATAGCATTGTCCTATACCAGGGTGCAAAATGGTTTCGCTTTATTCATGGAACAGGGGACGGGCAAGACCCTACCTTCACTATTTAGAATAAGAGACTTGATTAAATCTAAGGAAGTTAAGACAGTCCTTGTAGTAGGTCCTAAGTCAGCCCTAGGAGCATGGGAGCGTGATATAGAATTGTTTAACGCCACCGATAGTAAGTTACTACAAAAGCATATTACACTTATTAATTACGATAAGGTGTGGCGTGGTAAGACGTACGATAATACTTATGACTGTATTATATTAGACGAGGCCCACTCTATAAAGAATAGGGCGTCTAAGCGATCTAAGTTCCTACTCAAACTAGCCAGTAGAGCAAAGTACAAATATATCCTAACAGGTACGCCAATATCCAACGGACATCTAGAGGATATCTGGTCGCAGTTCTGTTTTTTAGACTGTTACATGGAGCGAGGTAATGTATATAGTAATATCTTTAAGGAAAAAATGGACGAATACGAGCCAGGTGTAAAGCACCGAGGGTCATATAGTGAGTTCATTAAGAGATATGCAATACTTAATAAATATTTTAGACCTAGTTCATATATTCACGTTAACGAATTACAAGAGATAATCGACGAGTATAGTTTTAGGGTTAAGAAAATAGATTGTCAAGACTTACCCGATAAGTTACCAGACGAGATAGTCAAGGTTGATTTAAAAGCTAAGGATAAATACAAGAGGATGGCCCTTAAATCAGCTTTACTAGAGTATGATTTACTGGCGGAAAATCCACTATCAAGGCGACTAAAGTTACGCCAGTTGGCAAGTGGCTTTGTTACCTTAGAAGATAAATCAATAGTGGAAGTACCTTGCGAGAAGTTAAATATACTACAAGAGATTTTGGAAAGTTTTCCGGATGAAAAAAAGCTAGTAATATTCGCACAATTTACCTATTCTATCCACAAAATAGGGGAGTTGTTAGACAAGTTAAAACTCAAATATGTAACTTTAAACGGTGAGCAAAAAGACAAGCAGATATGGCGTAAGTTTCAAAATGATGAATGTATTAAAATTATAGTTTGTCAATATGAGACGGCCTCAGCCGGGATAGACCTTTTTGCCAGTGATACCATCATATATTACGAGCCGACCATCAGGACAATATCACTAGAGCAGTCAAGAGATAGGATACATAGGACAGGACAGACTCAGAAATGTAGTTACATTCATTTGTTAACTAAAGGTACGCTTGAAGTTGATATATATAGGACAGTGTCCCAGTATGCAGATTTTACAGAAGAGTTATTCAATGAATATATGGAAAGTTATAGAAGAGAATACGGGGGTGGTAAATCATGAAAGAATGTATAATGTGTGGGTGCCTGATGAGTGATAGACATGCAGCAGATATATGCGAAGTGTGTCAAGACGACATGGAAGATAACGAGGATGATATTGTATGACATTATTTATGGTTGTGACAAGCGATAAATATCAATTACCAGTTATGATTTGTGAGTCAAGAAAAGAATTGGTAAATAAATTAAGTCTATCATATAGTTGTGTGCAGAAACATTTAAGAGGTGAGATTAACAATCCTATTATATATAGAGTAGAGGTTGACGAGGAATGAATATTTACATATATGACATAGAAGTATTTGCAGACGACTGGATAGTAGTATTTAGGCGTCCTGAAGAAAATAGCGACCATATAGTAATACATAACGACAATCACCATCTCAGAAGCTTCTTGAGCCAACCGGACATAATACTAGGTGGGTTTAACAACAAGCATTACGACAATTGGATATTACTTACTATGTATTTAGGCGGATCTAATATCGAAGTTAAAAGGCACAACGACTATATTATAAATGGTAACAACGCGTGGGAATTTCCATTTGTATCATATAAGAAATTGCCCGTTCCTACATTCGATTTAAGAGATGATATAACCGATAAGGGAATATCCTTAAAATCTATTGAAGGTAATTTAGGGCTACCTATTATAGAGTCCTCAGTAAGTTTTGACATAGATAGAAAGTTAGCACCTGGAGAGTTAGAGGAAGTAATTAAATATTGTAAGTATGACGTGGACAGTACGATACGCCTTTATCACGAGCGACTAGACGAATATATTAACGCCAAAATATTAGTAGGAGAGATGCACGGTCTAAGTCCCCAGAAAGCGGTAGGATTAACTAACGCCAAGTTATCGGCTAAGGTACTAGGGGCTAAGTTAGTTAAACGTACTGACGAGAGAGAGTATATAATTCCTGATAATATCGACCTAAACGACATACCACAAGAAGTACTTAATTTCTTCAATTTAATACACGATAAATCAATACCTGACGCTAAATTATTCGGGTCGCGAGGATCTAAGGGAATGACCTTAGATGTGAAGTTCACTACCTCATATGGGACTTGTCCCGTGACATACGCATGGGGTGGGGTACATGGTGCTAAGCCGTGTGTAATCGTTGAAGAGGATGAGGAGCGAGTAATAATTAATCAGGATGTAGCAAGTCTATACCCTAGTTCAATGATTAATTTTGGCTACTGTTCTAGGTCAATGGCAGACGCTAAGGCGTACGAAAGTCTAGTTAAAAGGCGACTTGAATATAAAAGACAAGGAAATAAAAAACAAGCTAACGCCTTAAAGTTGGTAGTTAATACAGTATATGGAGCAATGCTTAATATGTATAACGACTTAGCTGACAGGTGGGCCGGTAGGTCAGTATGTATAAGTAACCAATTAGCTATGACAATGCTTATAGTGAGGCTAGCTAGGGTGTGCGAGACTATAGACTTTATAAATATTAATACCGACGGTATTATGTTCAGTATCAACCGTAAGGAAGTTGAATTGTCAGAGCAGATAGTAAATGAGTGGTGTAGAGTTACTAAGTTTGAAATGGAGAGAGACGACTTTACTAAAGTTATTCAGAAAGACGTCAATAACTATATAGGTATAAAAGCAGATGGGTCAATTAAAACTAAAGGTGGTTTTGTTTCATTGTATAAAGGTGGTAATTTTAAAACAAACTCACTATCCATAGTTCACAAGGCTATAGTTGATTATTTAGTTAACGGTATACCGCCAAGAGATACTATAAGTAGTTGTAAGGATATACTAAAATTTCAGCAGATAGTAAAAACAGGTGGTACATTTGACGGGACATATCACTATATCAACGGTGAAAAATACGAAGTTCAAAAAGTAAATAGAGTATACGCAGTAAAAGATCCTACATACGGGCAGATAGTAAAAGGTAAATTAGTAAAGTTTAAGCGAAAGAAAAATAAAGAGACTGGTAAAATGGATGAGGTCCCAGTAGCCCCCCCTAAGTGGCAAGAAGAAATAATTTCAGAGTGTCCGACTCACGCTTATATAGACAATACTAATCAACTAAGTGTTGATGTGTTAGACCTAGAATATTATATCAATATGGCTAATAGCCGTATAGATAAATATATCAATATTGACCGAAAAGTCAAAAATAAACTAGATAAAATAGAAAAGGAGATAGTAATAATGGCAACAGCAAAAGCGACATCAAAAAACGTATTTGAAAAATTGCTAGTGGCAAGAGAGCAATTTTTAAATGCAGGTATTAAAAAGACAGGAATTAATAGGTACGCAGAGTATAAGTATTTTACCTTAGAAGAAATAATACCGATTAAGCAAAAAATATTCAAGGACTTAGGTTTATCAGACATTATATCGTTTACTGACAGTGAAGCAGTATTACAGATATTTAATACCGACAATACCGACGAGGTGATAGTATTTAGTAGTCAGCTGGCACCTGATGAGTCAATGATAAAAAATCCTATCCAAAAAGTAGGAGCTGTTCAGACTTATATAAGAAGATACTTATATGTGCTGGCACTAGATATTATCGAAAGTGACGGTATAGAAGAGACTACAGGTAAGCCAGTAGACGAGGACGGTAAGCCTGCTAAGAATGGTACTAAGAAATCTAATAGACCAGCTACCAACGAGGAGAGAGAAGAAGTAAAAGAGGAATTGACAGACCAGGACGGAGATTTTACCAAGACTCAAAAAACAGCCATTACAAATGGCTTAAAGAAGTTAAGAGCCAAGTATATGGATAAAGACAATGTGGTATTTGATGATGACCTGGAGAAGAAATATTCAAAGTATATCAGTGCAACTGTTAAGAAAGTAAAGCAGGGGTTAACTAAGTCAGAGGCGGATGCCTTGTTAATCGAAATAGGAGAAAAGGTAGCAGAATAATTTTATTTTAAGTTAGCGTCATAACGCTAAAGAAAGGGGTAAAAGATGTATTTGAACGTTATAACATTTAAAAATGGTAAGACCTTGGTATTTAGGACAGACACACCTTACAGTGTTAATAAACTAAATGAAGACAATACGGCCGATAGATATGGTGATTGGAATTTAGTAACTGACAGTAGCAATGGTGAGATCATGAGTTTTAGAGGCACAGAGGTAGTCACAATATCCACTGCACTGATTAAGGAAGCTAGACCAGTTAAGCCAGCTAATAAACAAGGTAAGAATAAGAAAAAAAATTTTAGGGCTAAGGTAGTCCAGTAGTTAAAAGAGGTGATGTAATGAAATTTTTAGAAAATAATACAATTAAGGTTGACCCACCTAAAAGGCCGAAGAAATTAACGGCTACTAGGTTCGCGTCAATACTAGGATTTAACAACTGGTCAACACCATTTAAGGCGTGGTGTGAGATGACTAGGACGTACGAAGAGCCGTTTGAAGATACTATATATACAATAGCTGGTAAGACGATAGAGCCTAAGATAAGCGATTATTTAAAGGCTAGATATTTTATGGATATTAAAAGCCCTACAGATGTATATGGACCTGATTATTTTAAGAAAACATGGGGTGATTTCTTCCATGATACCAAGGCACTGGGGGGAATGTGGGACTTTATCGGTGACGATTTTGTAGTCGAAGTTAAGACTACTAAGAGAGTTGAGGATTGGAAAGGCGTAGATGGCCAAGTAGAGCCACCGATATACTACAAGCTACAGGCGTGCCTATACGCCTACCTACTAGGGTTTGATAATGTAGTTATGACTTGTTCATTCTTGACAGATAATGACTATACTAGTCCTGAAAATTTTGTCCCTACCATTGATAATACTGTAGTAGTTGAGTTTAGTTTAGCTGAGGAGTACCCGACATTTAAGGAGTCTTATATTGAGCCAGCGTTAAAGTTTTGGGATAACCACGTATTAACTGGAATATCTCCTGAGTTTGACGAGAAGAAAGACGCCGACATTCTAAAAGAGTTAAGGAAGAATGTTACAGAGGCCAAGGACGAAGATATCCAAAAACTAATGACAGAAGCAGATAAGTTAATAACTTCCATAGATAAGGTAGAAGCTAAAATCAAGGATAAAAAAGATAGGCTAAAAGAGATACAAGGGATAGTTAAGCAGTCTATGACAGGTCAATTTAGAGAGGGTGACACTAAGGTAGAGATATCCTCTAAAAAGTACACATGGACATTAGCTAAGTCAAATAGGACTTCTCTAGACCAGTCAAAATTAAAAAAAGAATTACCTGATGTATACGACAAGTATAAGAAAACATCAGAAGTGTATACGCTGAAGACAGTTAGCATATAATAGGGGGTTAACATGGAGTACAAGAAAATAAACGAGTTAATTGTAAAAGAGCATTTTAAAAAGAACAGTCAACTACGAATAGGTGATTACGAGGGTGATTATGTTGTAATGCCTGAGCCTAGTTATTTGCTAATTGTCCCTAATTTAGAAATACTATGCGACTTATTCAAGTTAAAAGAGCCAATGATATTAAAACCTGGTTATTTAGGAATAGATACTTTTAAGAAAAAAGATAACTACCATGTAGCCGAACAAACGGATAACATCAGAAAATCAAAACTAGGGACAAAAGAAGTAGTGATATTAGAATATAAAGCCGTTGATGGTGAGTATTCTACTTATGTAGATGAAAGTAAGTTAAAGTTATTCGGTAGTAATTATGTGGTAATGGTCCATGAGAAAAATACAACACCTATAACAATATGGGATGAGTCGCAAGAGATTTTATTAGGTGTGATTTGTCCAATTAAAATAAATGATAAATAAAAGAAAAGAGGTAAATTATGAAGTTTGAAAAATTTGTAAAAAGAGTTGGTGTACATGGAAAGATAGTTAGAAATGGTGATGACGCCTGGTTGATATGTAATGGTGTAGGTATGCTTGTGCCCGAGGGAGTAAAGCCCTTTGGAGATGTGAAAGAGCCTAACGACTTGATTAAGGATATATTAAAAGCAGATATTGAAGATGATGAGTTAAGCTTATTCAGAGCGTCATTACCTTATGCAGATTCTAAACCAGCTGAAATAGTAAGAGTATTTAAAACTGACTTAGAGGACGAGATAGGTATAAGCAATGAAAATTTTGGACTAATTGAAAAGGACGATAGATTGGTCTATTTGGAAATTGAAACATCAGAAGATAATGTTGAAAAGTTCATATTGGTAACGGACCGTGTAGGAGATAAAATAATCGGGTTTATAAGTGAAACATTATCAAAGTATTAATTAGGAGGTAGATTACAATGGCAAAAATGAAATTAGCAGAAAACACATTTACTATAATTCCTGAGGGAACAACAATATTCAAGATCATGGAAGTTGACGAGTCTAAGTATGACGATTACGGCAAGTTAAAAGTTACGTTACAGACGTCTAGTGGCGAAAAGCATTTTGAAAATTTTAGCTTTACTAAGGCCAACGGGGATATTAACGAGGGGGCGTTAAAAGCATGGTCATATTTTGCTAGAGTGTGCCTTAACAATTTCCAGGTAGAAGAAATAGACACTCAAGATATTGTTGGGTGCTATATCCAGGCTAATGTTACTCATGAAACGTACACGCGTACAAGTGGCGAAAAAGCAGGTCAAGAAGCTACAGCAGTAAGGCTAAAAGATTACACGTCAGCTAGTGGGTTCAATAGTACTAAGGCTAAGGTAGACCCAGTAGACGAGGACGAGGAGTTAGACGACTTAGACGACCTTGACGAGTTGGACGAATTGTAAACTATGGGAAAGCCTGAGAAGAAGTTACAAGATAAAGCAATCGCCTACTTAAAAGAAAACAAAATATATTATATAAATCAGTTCGGGGACGGGTTTACTGGAAAGGGTAAACCCGACCTGGTAACTTGCATAAATGGTAAGTTCGTAGCATTCGAGTTAAAAGTAGGCAAGAATGACTTGCAAGATGACCAAGTAATTCATAAGCGTAGGATAGAGAAGTCAAAAGGCTTGCACTTTTCACCTTATACAATAGGTGAATTTATAGAGATAGTGGAGAGATTAAGAAATGGATATAAAAGATAGACTATTAAAATACATAGAAATAATGCCAATTCATACAAGAATTGACAGACAATTATTAATAGATATGGGCTTTTTTAGTGCCCCTGCTAGCACTAAATATCATGGTGATTATACAGGTGGGTTATTTGACCATAGCTTGAAAGTAACAGAGATATTACTTGAGTTAACTGACAAGTTAGATTTAACATGGGAAAGACCTGAGAGTCCTCATATTATCGGAATGTATCATGACATTTGTAAATGCGACCTATACGAGTGGGACTATGAAAATAGCAGATATACATATAAGGACGATTTAATTATCCCAGGACACGGGGACAAGTCAATAATCATGGTGCAGCACCATTTGAGATTGACGGACGAAGAAATAGCGTGTATTAGGTGGCATATGGGAGCGTACGAGAGAGATACTAAGATGTGGGAATATTATGGTAGAGCCATAGAGAAATACCCTAATGTGTTATTCACTCATACGGCTGACATGGTGGCCAGTAAGATAATAGGTATCTAGGGGGTATAACGGGTGGATAAGAATAAGTTAAACGCCTCAGGGTGTAAAGACTTGACGGCGTATGAGGCTATTAAGAAAGTTGAAAAAGACCGAAAAGCTGAGGAGAGATTTAAGAAGTTGTTAACTGCAATTTTTTGTATATGTGAATTAGCAGACTTTCACGTCGAGGGGCGTATTACCGTAAAAGATAAAAAGACCGGTAAGATATGGAGATGAGACAATGGATAAGAAAATAGACAATATTAGACCTAATTATTACAACGACAGTAAGATATCACCATTTGACGTGATTGACGACTGGCAATTAGATTTTTATGCTGGTTCAATTTTAAAATATCTAAAAAGAGCCGGTAAAAAACCTGGTGAGGATAGGTTAAAAGACCTAAGAAAAGTTAAGACTTATATAGATAAGATGATAGATTTAGAAGTCAGCAAGAGTAAATAGGGGGGTGGCTAAGTGCAATATATCATATTGAACAATAAGACGCCTACACACGGTTTTAAAAACGGTGAGGGTACATATACTAAAGACGAGGCCATGGCGTTTGATAACGTGGCTGTGGTTGTCCCTAAAGGTTATATAGTGCTTGATTTTGATACCACTAGCGACGCTGAGTTAATGTTAAAAATAGTAGACGCCCTGAACCTTAAAACTAAGGTAATGAAAACTACTAGGGGTATTCATTGTTGGTTTAAAGCTTCTGAGAAAGAGCCTAAGAATTTCATCAAGCAGAGATTGGCTATAGGGTTATATTGTGACCGTAAAAGTGGGGGGCGTAACGCGTACGTTAAAATTAAACAAGACGGAGAGCCAAGGGAATGGATAAGACAAGTTAAAATGAAAGATATCCAGGAAGTCCCTAAGTGGCTAAGTGCTATTAGCACACCAGCCAATAAGTTTAATTTTAAGGGAATGGGCGACGGGTCAGGTCGTAATCAAGAATTATTTGACTACATCGTGTACCTACAGGCTAAGGGTTTTACTAGAGATGAGATAAGAGAGACTATACCGATTATAAATGATTATATATTCGAGGACTCCCTTAGTGAGTCAGAGATAGCAAGTATATGTAGGGATGAAGCATTTAAGCCAGATGACGAAATTCAAGCACAGATTAAAAAAGCTAATTTCAATCATGTGGAAATAGCCGAGGAGCTTATAGAAGAGCATAGTTTAATCAACTATAACAATACTATTCATGAGTATAAAAATGGTTGTTACGTGCCTTGTGAGACCTTAGGTAAGTACATACGTAATAAGGTGTATGCTATTAAGAATAATCAGCGTAACGAAGTAGTATCATACATCAACGACATGGAGCGTGTTAATACTAGAAATTCAAAGTTAAATCCTTACATTATAAATGTAAAAAATACCAGGTTTAATCTCAAGACTAACGAGTGTTTGCCGTTTGATAAGTCGATAATTGACTTCTCACAGTTACCCGTAACATACGACGCAACTGCTTATTGTGCCGACTTAGATAAGATGTTAAATAGGGTGTTCCTAGCAGATAGAGAAGTAATAAATCTATTTCAGGAAATGTTAGGAGCTACCCTACTTAAGCATAGTAAATATCAAAAAGCCTTTTTATTCTATGGGGGTGGGTCAAATGGTAAAAGTACTATATTAGACTTAATTAAGACTTTTCTAGGTAATAGAAATTATTCGGCTATAGCCCTGGAAAAAGTGACAGATAGATTTAATACGGCAGAACTTGAGAACAGATTGGCCAACATAGGCGACGATATAGACAATGTGACTATAAAAGATACCGGTACACTTAAAAAGCTGTTTTCAGGTAATTCAATAATGGTTGAACGTAAGGGGGAAAGACCCTATACAATCGAGCCGTACGCAACTCATATATATAGTTGTAATAATATTCCTAGGTCATTCGATAAGTCAGACGGATTTTATAGACGGTGGATAATGATACCGTTTGACGCCAAATTTACTACTGATGATGAGGACTACGACCCGCTAATAGGAGAGAAGATTACAACAGACGAGGCCCTAAGCTATTTACTTAATTTAGCTATTAGAGGGGCTAGACGACTAATCACACGTGGTAAATTTACAGAGCCACGTAAGGTTAAGATAGTACTTGATAAGTATAAAATAGACAATTCAACTGTTTTGACTTACTTAGATGACCAGGAGTTAAGTGAGACAGAAGTATTAGAAAAACCTAAAGATGTGCTATACAGTGAGTTTGTTGACTGGTGTAAATTATCAGGTATCAAGAATAGTAATATTACAGGTAAAAAAGCATTTTACAAAGAGATAATCGATAAATTTGGACTAGATGATAAGCCATTGCAAAAGAGCGACGGTAAAAGATATTTTATGGAAAAACTATGATAAGGAGATATTAAAAATGTTAAACGACGATATTAGAAAATTAATCAAGAATACAAGAATCACAACAGAGAACTACCAGAGATTTTAAGAGATTTATAAGGAGAATAATATGAGAAATGATAGTTATATTTATATAGGATGGGGATTAACTTGGATGTTAATATTCTTATCGGTTTTATTTGATTAGAGAGGTGCAAAAGTGAACAATGATATTAGATGTTTGTTGCGGGTCTAAAATGTTTTATTTTGATAAAAACCCTAGAGATGTAATATTCATGGATGTTAGACAAGAAACACATATCTTGTGTGATGGCAGAGAGGTGTGCATAAAGCCAGATATAATAGGTGATTTTAGACAAATTCCATTTAATGATAATTATTTTGAAATGGTCATATTTGACCCACCTCATTTAGTAAAAGCAGGTAAGAGTAGTTGGTTAGCTAAAAAGTACGGGGTCTTGAATAAAGAAACATGGAAAGATGACATCAAACAGGGTTTTGTAGAATGTATGCGAGTTTTAAAGTCTAAAGGAACGCTAATTTTTAAGTGGAACGAAGACCAAATAAAACTATCAGAAATATTGAATATAATTGATTATAAACCACTGTTAGGTAATCGCAGATGTAAAACACATTGGTTAATATTTATAAAGGAGTGAATAAAATGTTAAAAGCAGATATTGAAAAATACGTAATTGAGAGAACAGAAGCATTTAAGAAAGAGTTAAACAAAGAAGTAAAGCAGATGATAAAAGAATCTAATCAAGGGCAAGTAAAAAGCATTTGGGACTTAAAAACAAAAGATGAAGAAGAATATTACCGTCTGTATCACAATGGAGCTATAGTGTTATGTGCTTTTAGCAGTAACATTGATAGATTATTCAGGTATTTGGGCAACGCATTCTTGACTAAAGAGGAAGCAGAATTCATGAAAGAAAGACGCAGTATCGAGGGTATTATGAGGAAATATAGCAAGCCTTTTAAATTTAATAAACATAATTACTACTTAGTATATAACTATTATAATGAGTCGGTCAATATCGAGAGTTATGGAGTTTTTAATTGTGGTGTGCCTTGTTTTGAAACAAAAGAAATCGCACAGCAAGTTATCGATAAAATTGGAGAGGCTAAACTACAGAAGTATTGGTTTAAGGTAGAGGAGTAAGCGATATGAGTTGTTTAGAGTATAGAAAGCTACCTAGCAAGGTATATTACATTGTGATATTAATTATAGTCGCATGGATGATATTCATAACTGGGTTTAGTGTAGGAAAGACAATCCAAAAAGAGCAGGATAAGTTATATGTTGGTAAGGTCATTGAGAAAGAACACGTTCCAGAAAAGATAAAAGATGGTGAGAGATTTGAAGAAGCTTACTATATAGTAGTTGAAGATAATCACGGGGACTATCTTAGGTATAACGTATCAAAAGATGTTTACCAGCAAATAGGAATAAATGATATGTATAAAAGAAAGTAGGTAAAAATGTTAGTAATTAAAAGAAACGGTAAGGAAGTAGAGTTTGATGTAGCTAAAATTAATGAAGCTATATCAAAAGCCAACTCAACCCTACCTAGTGACAATAAATTAAGTGACGCCTATATAGGTGGACTGGTGGATATTATACTTGATAAGTGTAATAAATTAGGTAAGAACAATGCTATTCAGGTAGAAGATATTCAAGATATAGTTGAAGAAATACTTATGCAATTTAGTACGTACGAGTTATCTAGGGCTTACGTACGCTACCGTTACGATCGTGAGAAGATAAGGGCCAGCAATTCTATAGATGATGAAATATTGACCCTTATAGAGTGCGAGAACGAAGATATAAAGCAGGAGAATAGCAATAAGAATCCTACTATCATATCTACTCAGCGTGATTATATGGCTGGGGCCATTAGTAAAGATTTATCTAGGCGTAAATTCTTAAGTAAGGAAATTATAGACGCACATGACCAGGGGCTAATCCATTTTCACGATATGGATTATTTCGCACAACACGCCTACAATTGTTGCCTTGTTAATTTAGAAGATATGCTACAAAATGGAACAGTTATATCCGGCACTATGATAGAGCGTCCTCACTGTTTTTCAACGGCGTGTAACATAGCGACGCAGATAATCGCCCAGGTGGCAAGTGGTCAATACGGGGGGCAGAGCATAAGTTTGACCCACTTAGCACCGTTTGTGCAGGCCACTAGAGAAAAGTATATAGCTACATTTAGCAATATCAAGCCTACTATGAGTAATCAAGAGTGGTACGAATTTATAGAAAAGCTGGTAAAAGAAGATATTAAAAGAGGGGTGCAGACTATTCAATATCAGGTTGTAACTCTAATGACTACCAACGGACAAGCCCCGTTTGTTACGGTTTACATGAATATCAACGAGGCCCCACAAGGACGCATAAGGGATGATTTAGCTAGTATTATAGAGGAAGTATTAAGACAGCGTATAAAAGGCGTTAAAAATGAAGTTGGCCAGTGGGTAGCCCCGGCGTTTCCTAAGCTTATATATTGCTTAGATGAAAACAACGTCCACCCTAACAGTGAATATTACCACTTAACTAAGTTATCGGCCGAGTGTACCGCCAAGAGAATGGTACCTGATTATATATCAGCTAAGGTCATGCGAGAATTAAAAGGTGATGTATATACTTGCATGGGGTGCAGGTCATTTCTAACGCCTGATAGGACTACTAATAATATGGCGAGAGCTAATAATTACAATCCTGGTCACAAATACTATGGTAGATTTAACCAAGGGGTAGTTACTTTAAATCTAGTGGACGTTGCCTTATCGTCTAAGGGTCAACTCAATGTATTTTATAAGTTATTAGATGAGAGATTAGCTATATGTTATAAGGCCCTAATGGCCAGACATAATAGATTAAAAGGTACACCATCTGACGTAGCCCCTATATTATGGCAGTACGGAGCAATAGCAAGATTAAATAAGGGAGAGGTTATAGATCCGCTTTTATATGGTGGGTATTCTACTATATCGTTAGGATATGCTGGACTATACGAGTGTGTAAAGTATATGACAGGCGAGAGTCATACCGAGTCAAATGTAGGATTACCATTTGCACTAGAGTTGATGGAGATACTTAACAAATATACTAACAAGTGGAAAGAAGAGACTAATATAGATTTTAGCTTATATGGTACGCCCCTAGAGTCAACTACTTATAAGTTTGCTAAGGCACTACAGAAGCGTCACGGGATAATACCTGGTATAACAGATAAGAATTATATTACTAATTCCTACCATGTGAATGTAAGAGAAGAAATTGACGCATTTAGTAAGTTATCCTTAGAGTCGCACTTCCAACCACTTAGTCCAGGTGGTGCGATTAGCTATGTAGAAGTGCCTAGTATGGTAAATAACTTAGACGCCGTGTTAGAAGTAATTAAGCATATATACCATACTATTATGTACGCTGAGATAAATACCAAGTTCGATTATTGCCACGTTTGTAATTTTGAGGGTGAGATTAAAATAGTAAATAATAGTCATGGTAAGCTTACATGGCAGTGCCCTAGTTGTGGAAATACCGACCAGGAGCATATGACTGTTACGCGTCGTACGTGTGGTTACATAGGATCTAATTTTTGGAATCAAGGCCGTACTCAAGAAATAAACGACCGAGTTTTACACTTATAATAGGGGGTGGTAAATATGAAATATGTTATGGATGGTAAGATGTACGATACCGAGACGTCTGAGGTTATTTTAAGATATAAAACACGTAACTTAGATGTTTTCTTATTTAGTGCTAAATTTACACCTTGCGACGTCTATTTATACAAGACTAAGAAAGGTAATTACTTTACTTTAAAAGTGCTACCCGATAGGACTATTACGAATGTAGTTAGTGAAGAGACGGTTAAGAATATATTACTAGAGCATAATTACGATAAATACGCAGAGTTATTCGGTCCACTGGAAGAGGCGTAGACATGAATTACGGCAAGATTAATTACACCGATATAGCCAATGGCCCTGGAGTAAGAGTAAGTTTGTTCGTATCAGGGTGCAGAAATAAATGCGAGGGGTGTTTTAATCGGGAGTCATGGGACTTTAATTTCGGTAAAAAGTTCACAATATCAACCCTAACTGACCTACTTTGGCAATGTTGCGACCTATGCTATCGAAAAGGCGCAGGAATTTGGGGCGAAGGTTG
>ERZ773022.1183-NODE-1183-length-18237-cov-5.899296_pt1 | contig 18237 bp, 20 predicted proteins | sample MGYA00580839_ERZ773022 | MGnify/ENA primary metagenome ERZ773022 (study PRJEB29015, sample SAMEA2738020) | human oral metagenome | biome: human oral; feature: human-associated habitat; material: dental | place: China | collected 2044 ... | reverse complement strand
GGCACACCGATTCCAAGAAGCATCTTGGGTTTTAATTTCATAAAAACGATCCCTTTCCTCTCGTGTTCTACCTTACCTTTTCAGATATTCCCCAACAATCGCAAAAACTTCACTGCCTTGCGCGGCGGCTGAACATATTATCCTCACGGTCTATTACCGACCCTTTAGTCCCCAATATTCGCAAAATCATTTCTTTTTCCTTCTTGTTTTCCAAAAAATTTTCTCAATAAATGCAAAATAGAAAAATTCCCCTATCCATATTCCTACTTTTGTCCATCTATAATTTGTCTTATTCTGTCATACAAGGTATTTATTTATAATTCGCCGCCCAATATCTTCCATATCATCCTTATAACGGCAGATTCCTCCTTCTTTCTCTATTATCTTACAGATAGCGATACAAGCGATGCTCAAGAAGTCCTCCCGCGCCGTCATAAACGAGTTTCAAAGTAAAAAACGGTGCATCTTGGGTTAAAAGGCGCAGAAAAATCCTATCCCCTTCCCAAAGCTCCAACGCTTCGACACGCTCCTTCTCCCCCCACGCGAGCTCCCCTTCGTCGCAGACAATCGGCTCGCCGGTAAAGCGATCTGCCGTAAAAAGGTGCATATACTCCGTTGTACCGTCGCCCGAAACGAAAGTGACGAGTGCGCGGAACTGCCAGCGAATGAGCCGATAGCCCGTCTCCTCCTCAACCTCTCGCAAAAGGCACTCTTCAGGCGACTCGTCCGCCTCGAAGTGACCGCCGACGCCGATCCACTTGCCGTGATTGACGTCGTTCTCCTTGATTGTGCGGTGCAGCATCAGATACTTGCCCTCACGCTCGATATAGCAAAGCGTGCTCATTCTTTCCATCTTCCAGCTCCTTCCTTTTCCTTCGGAAAAAGAACAAGGGGCAAGATGCGCTTCACCGCTCTCGTCCCTTGCCTTATCCCCTTTTGTCTTGCGCCCGCATGCCGCAGGCTCCGTCTTAGAGGCGGAACTTCTGCACGCCTTGCTGCAGCTGCTCGGCCAGATGCGCGAGCGTCTGGCTGGCGGCGGCGATCTCCTCGGTCGAGGCCGCCTGCTCCTCCGATACGGCAGAGACGTCGGTCGCCTTCTGCTGCACCGTATGCGAGACCTCGTTGATCTCCTGCACGGCGGCCGCCGTCTCGGCGCAGCTCTTCTGCACCTTCTCGCTGATCTTGACGACGGACTCGATCTCGCCCTCAAGCTCCTCGACGAGCCCCATGATGCGGCGGAACTTCTCGCCCGCTTCCTTGACCTCTCGCACATTCTCGCGCACATCGTCCTGCTGGCTCTTCGTCAGCGAGAATACATGCTCGATTTCTTCCGAGTTCTTGCCGATGACTGTGCCGATCTCCTGCGCCGCCTGTTCGCTCTGCTCGGCGAGCTTTCTCACCTCGTCGGCGACGACGGCGAAGCCCTTGCCCTGCTCGCCCGCGCGCGCCGCCTCGATTGCCGCATTGAGCGCGAGGAGTTTCGTCTGTCCTGCGATGCTCGTGATCAGCTCGTTGATCTCCGCGATGTTCTTCGAACCCTCGTAGAGCTTTTCGACCGCCGCGCTCGTCTTCGCCGAGCCGTCGGCCAGCCCTTCGACGCCTCGGATCGCGCCCCTGAGCTTTTCCGCGCCTTCCTCGGTGGCCTCGCCCGTCGAGGCAACCGCCTGCTGCGCCTTATCGACCGCCGAGCGAATCGTCTTCATCTCGTCGTTGACGCCCATGACCTTCTCTGTTGCATCCTCAACGATCGTACTCTGACGCGCACTTTCCTCGGCGATGACGACGACGGCTTCCGCCGCCGACTGCGCCGCGTCCGCCGACTGCGAGGAGCTTGCCGTCAATTCCTCGCTCGACTCCGACACATGGTCGGCGGCTTCCTTCGTCGTCTTGACCATCGTCTGCAGGCTCGTCATCATGTCGCGGCAGCTGTTCTGCAGGGCGCCGATCTCATCGGAGCGGCTGCTCGCGGGAAGATGCGTCGTGAGGTCGCCGCCCGCGATCTTCTCCATCAGCGAGCACAGGACGCCGATCGGCGTCGTCACCGCATGGAGCAATACATAGGTGATGCCGAGAAGCAGCGCGAGCGCTGCGAGGCAGATCGCGACGACGAGCATGCTCATGTGCGTGACGGCGGCATTCGCCTCGTCGCGCGGCAGGGCAATGAGCACCGTCCAGCCCGTCTCTCCGACGGGAACGCCCGCATAGAACTTCTTGCTGCCCTGATAGTCGGCTTCGATCTGCTCGGGCTTGCCTGTCGTAAGCTTCGCCGCCAGATCCTTGTAAGCGCCGCCGTCGATCTCGTTGAGTCGGTCGTCCACCGTATACTTCGTGTGGTAGATGTACTCCGTCTCAGGCCCTAGGATGACGAGCGCTCCCGTCTCGCCGACCTTGACGTCCCGCACGATATCCCCGACGGATTCGAGCGAAATATCAATGGCGGCGACGCCCTTGATCTCCCCGTTCTTCTCGATGGCACGGCTGATCGTCAGGACGGGCTTGCCCGTGGACGCCGCCTTGTACGGCTTGGATATGATCGTCTTGTCAGGCGCAGCGGCCGCCTCCTTGTACCACGGGCGCTCCCTCGGGTCGTAGCCCGCGCGGAAGGACGCGCTCGTCGCCGCGCTGCCGTCCGCCCTGCCGATATAGGCGGAGACGACACCGGGGCGATCCGCCATGTGCAGCAGTGCCTCGTGCAGCGCTTCGCCCTCGGGCATCGCCTCCTCCCAATTCACCGTCGCCGTCTCGACAGCGACGCGGTTCATCTCCACGATCTTGTCGATGGCGTTGGCATAATGCTCGCCCATCTCATACATGCTCTTCTGTTTCGACTCCGACAGCGCCGAGCTTGCCATCGTGCTGATCGCGAATCCCACGATGAGGAAGACCGCGACGAGCGGGATTCCGATGCCTAAGAGCATCTTCGGTTTCAATTTCATAAGATACCTCCTCTTTTCTCCCAACTTCTTTTTTATTATAGAACAAAATGCCCTGTCCGTGGGAAGAAAGTTTTTTCTATGAATTCAAGCAAAACGAGGAAATTCCCTACCAGTTGATTCCAATATACATGAATTGCGATGAATCTGCATAGAAGGAAACGACTTTCTGCTGTAAAAGAAAGAAATAAGAGCAATCAAAACTCCGCAGACGAATTTCATGAGTAATTTCTAACAATATTTAAAGGACGTTTGCCCCATGTCGCTTGCGTGCAAAATATGCACGCAGCACCCGCCTATCGGGCATCGTGCGCCGCCCCTCTTGCAAAAAAGGCTGCGCACGAGTCGAACCGACTCATACACAGCCTTTCTACTGCGACAACTTCACTTCCTGCCGACGAGCAGTTTGGAAGCGCTACAGCACATGAAGCGCGCCTCTCCTTGACTCATGAACATGCCCTTTGCCGTGTCGAGAAGTTTGACCTCCTCGTATCCCTCATCTCGCAGCTTGGCGGCGAACGCTTCCATATCGCCGTACTTGCCGCGCTCCATGATGTCATGAATCGCGAAGACGCCGCCCTTCTTCAGGACGCGAAGCGTCTCTTCGAGCATCGTCTGTCCCGAAATCTTCGGGATATTGTGATAGACGTAGTTGCTCGTCACTGCATCGAAACTCTCATCGGGGAAATCGAGCTTGAGGGCGTCGCCTGGGCGGAACTCCGTATTCTTCACGCCCTCAGCCGCCGCATTCTCCTCGCAGATCCGCTGGCTGAACGAGGCGTAGACGCCGCGCCAGAGATCGACGCCGATCGCCTGGCACGCGGGATTTCCCTTCGCGCAGGCGATCGTCAGAGCGCCGCTGCCGCAGCCGACGTCGAGGATGCGCCCGCCTGCGGGAATCTTGACAAATTCCGCCGTTCCCTCGACGATCTGCCGCGCCAACTGCCGCTTGCCGTCGTAAGAAAACATGCGGTAGAGGGCGCAGAACCAAAATGTGAGGAGCGTCGAAGCGAGAGCCGCGAGTGCGAGGAAGCCGTCGAGGGCAAGCCACGCGCCCGCACGCGGCAAAAAAGCGAGCGCGAGCGCGAAAAATGCCCAGAAGAGGACAGCGGCAAGGAGCGCCGCCGCAATCATGCGGCGCGGCAGCCAGTTCTTGTAGTTCGGCTTTCTGCCCGTGCCGTCCTCGGGCGATTTCTCCGCGCCCGCTTCCGGTACGGCCGGACTCTTGCCGACGTCCGTCACTTAGACCATCTCCTCGGGATGGAAGACCTCGTCGAACTTCTCAGGCGCGAGGAAGCCGAGCGCGACGCACGCCTCCTTGAGCGAGATGTTCTCCTCGTACGCCTTGTGCGCCGTCTTCGCCGCCTTCTCGTAGCCGATGACAGGATTCAGAGCCGTCACGAGCATCAGCGAGCGGTGCAGGTTCTCGTGCATCTTCTCCTTGTTCGCCTTGATGCCCGATACGCAGCGCTCATCGAAGGAACGCAGGGAATCCGCCAGGAGGCGCACCGACTGCAGGAAGTTGTAGATCGTCACGGGCATGTAGACGTTCAGCTCGAAATTGCCCTGCGAAGCCGCGATGGCGACAGCCGCATCGTTCGCCATGACCTGCACCGCCACCATCGTCGCCGACTCGCACTGCGTCGGATTGACCTTGCCCGGCATGATGGAGCTTCCCGGCTCGTTCGACGGGATCGTGATCTCGCCAAGGCCGCAGCGCGGGCCGCTCGCGAGCCAGCGCACATCGTTGGCGATCTTCATGAGGTTCGTCGCCAGCCCCTTCAAGGCGCCGTGCGCGAAGACCATCTCATCCTTCGCCGAGAGCGCATGGAACTTGTTCGGCGCTGTACGGAAATCGAGTCCCGTGATGTCGCTGACGACGCGTGCGACCTCCTCGGCAAAGCCCTCGGGCGCATTGAGTCCCGTGCCGACCGCCGTGCCGCCCAAGGCCAGCTCCTTCAAGAACGGCAGCGTCGCCTCGATCTGTGCACGCGACTCCTTGAGCATGGCGCGCCAGCCGCTGATCTCCTGCGTGAAGGAAATGGGCACGGCATCCTGCAAATGCGTCCTGCCCGTCTTGACGATTCCTTCATTCTCCTTCATCAAACGCTCGAAGGTCGAGGCGAGCTTGTCGATCGACGGCAGGAGCTTGTCCTCGATGGCGACGACAGCGGCGATGTGCATCGCCGTCGGGAACGTGTCGTTCGAGCTTTGCGACATATTGCAATGGTCGTTCGGATGCAGCAGCTTCTCGCCCGCAATCTCATTGCCGCGATTCGCCAGCACCTCGTTGACGTTCATGTTCGACTGCGTGCCGCTGCCCGTCTGCCACACGGCGAGCGGGAAGTGCCCGTCCAGATCACCCGCGAGGATTTCGTCCGCCGCCTTCGCGATGGCGTCGCGGCGCTTCTCGTCGAGCCTGCCGAGCGTCGCGTTGGCAAACGCCGCCGACTTCTTCAAGATGGCAAAGGCGCGGATGATCTCCTTCGGCATCTTCTCCGTGCCGATGGGGAAATTCTCGAAGCTCCTCTGCGTCTGCGCCCCCCAATAGCGATCCTTCGGCACGCGAACCTCTCCGAGAGAATCATGCTCGATCTTGTACTCCATAAACGTCTCCTCCTTCATCTGCAAGCAGAAAGAAAAGCGCCGGAATTTTTCCGACGCTTTTAGTGTAACATATATGAAAATATTTTTCAATAATGTTTTATGAGGAATGAATATCATACTTCTGCATCGCCACTTCCGCACGGTTCTCCAATCCGAGTTTATGCTTCCGTACAAGCATGAGTATTCACCCTTGACATAGATGAACAAACATCATAATATGCTCATAGATGTTGAGATTCTATATCAATTGTTTATAAGGAGGGCTTTCATGAAAACAAAGCTCAGCGGTGTAGCGGAAACCTTGCTCATCCCCCTGTGGGCCCGAGCAGAAGAAACGAAGCGCTCAGACGCCTTGATCCGAGATGATTTCGCCGTGCGGCTCGTCGAGCAAATCGACTACGACTTCGCCAAGTTCGCCCACGCCAAGCACTCGCAAACGGGGGTCGCCGTGCGCAGTTACATCCTCGACCATGAAACAAAGGCATTCATCGAAAAGCAACCCGATGCAGTATGCATCAATCTCGCCTGCGGTCTCGACACCCGCTTCTACCGCATCGACAACGGGCAGATCGATTGGTACAACCTCGACCTGCCCGATGTCATGGAACTGCGCCAGAAATTACTGGCAGAAGAAGACGGACGCATTCACAATCTCGCCGCCTCCGTCTTCGATTCCGGCTGGCTAGAAAAAGTCGAGCATGAAGGTCGCCCCGTCCTCATCCTCCTGGAGGGTGCTGCCATGTACTTCAGCGAACAAGAGATGCGCAGTCTCTTCGCCATGCTCGCCGAGGCCTTTGCCGATGCTTCCATGCTCATCGAAATCATGCCGCCTTTCCTCGTCGGTCAGCAAAAGCGCCACGATTCCGTAGATACGCAGAAAGCTCCCTTTCAATGGGGCGTAAAAAGCGGCAAGGAAATAGAACGACTCCATCCCGCCATCGCCTTCCTCAAGGAGCGAACCCTCTACGAAGGATTCCGCTGCCGCTGGGGCTTGTTCGGCCTCCTCTCCGTGATTCCTTGGTGGAACAAGAACTGCAACGACAAGATTGCCTGCCTTCATTTCGCAGCCCGCTGAGTCGCCGCGGGATGTCTTGAAAAAGTCTGCGGTAACGCTTCGTATATTTTTACGACTCCTCCAAGCATACGATAAACAATTCGCACGAACAAGAAAAGCGCCGAGAATCTCTCGATGCTTTTCTTATGAAAAAAAAACCATCAATCCCGGTCTTCGACCTCGATAAGCTGCCAGCTTGCGCCTTCACCGAATTTTAGATGCTGCTTGTAACTCCTCTCTTTCCCCTCTTGTCAATCCGCGCCGTTGATATGGAAACGGATCGTCTTCGAGCCGGAGGCGCGTACGGGTTCGCCGTAGGCGTTTTCGGCAGGCGTGAAGCGATAGGTGTAGGCGGCAGCTTGGGCGGCGGCGTCCATCGCAGGGTAGCCCGACGAAGAGACGACGGTCGCACTTTCAACGCTGCCGTCCGTACCGACGACGAGGCTCAAGGTCACGGAACCTTCCGCGCCCTCAGCACGCAAACTCTCGGGGTAGGCGGCTGCGCTGCCCGAGAGGAACACGGGCGGCACGAAAACGCGCTTCGCCGTTTCCGAATCGCGGCCGCTGAGGCCGCTGTTGTTCGCGGGAGCGTTCGACGCTTGCGCGGGCGCATCGCTCGGCGGCGCATCCGACGGCTGCGTCTGCGTCGCAGTTTCCTGCTTCTTCTCCGGCTCTTTGGGCTGCTCCTGCGGTTCGGGCTTCTCTTCTTTCTTGTCCACGACGATCTCGTCAATCGACGGCGGCGGCGGCGCGGCGGCGGCAGGCTCTGCCGCGGCCGTCGGCGCAGCGGGAGCCGGCGCGATCTCGTAGACGTCGACGTCAACGGGCCTGTCCGCAGTGGAAACGGCATTGAAAAGCCCCGTCATCGCCACGAGAATCAAGATCACGACGTGGATGCCGAAGGACGCGCCCCAGCCGATTGCCTTCTGGCGGTCTTCGAGATTCATCGCGTCACCTCCCGCCCTCAGCCGCGAGGCCAAAGCGCGTGATGCCCGCCGCGCGGAAGTCATCGAGAAGAGCGACGACCTTGCCGTAATCGATGCCTTCATCGGCGCGCACGACAACGGCGAAGCGCGGATTCCTCGCACTCTCGGCCTTCGCGGGCTCGATGAGGACGCGAAGGCCGAGAGTGCGATCTTCCAAGAAGAGTGCGCCGTCCTTCTTCATCGTCACGAGGTATGTCACGTTCATCTGCGTCTCGGCGCTCTGCGCCTTCGGCATGTTCACGTCAACCGTCTTGAGGTTCACCATGTAGAGCGTGCTGATCATGAAGAAGACGAGCAGGAAGAACATGATGTCGATCATCGGGATGATCATGACCTCGGGCTTTTCGAAGCTCCTTCTGTCCCTGAGCCGCATTACGCCTCCCCTCCTTTAAGGAAGTGCTCGCGCTCTGCCTCGACGAGCGAGAAGCACTGCTCCATGTCCGTGACAATGCTCTCGATGCGCTGCGTGAAGTAGGCGTGCACAGCGAGCGCGATGATGGCGACGCAAAGACCCATCGCCGTCGCAATCAGAGCCTCGTCGTCGCCTGTCCCGAGTCGAGATTGAACACGGAAAACGCAGAGATCATGCCGCTGATCGTACCAAGAAGACCGAGGAGCGGCGCCATCGTGACGATGACGCTCAGGTAGTAGAGACGCTTTCTGAGTTTCGACAGCGCGATGCCCGACTGGATCTCCATGAACGCCGACGGGTTCGTGCGCGTCGTCGGCTTGTTCGTCACGACGGAGAAAAGGATGTTCGCGAGCGAGCCGCGCGCGTCCTCCGTGAGTTTCTTCGCCTCCTGGAACTTGCCGTTCGACACGGCGAAGTAGAAATCACGCGCAAGGGCGCGTCCCGAATCCATCTTCGAGAAGTAGAGAGCGCGCTCGATGCCGATGGAGACGACGAAGAGCGAGCAAAGGAGCAGCACATACATGACGGAGCCGCCCTTGTGGAAAAATTCGATCGCAGTCAATAGATAGTCCATAAAATATTTACCTCCTATAAATCTTGGCCGAAGCCATCCCACGCCGCCTGCAGGCGGCGTCATTATCTCAAGGCATACGCCTCGCATCTTAAAAATTATTTCGGTTCGCCGCCAAGCCAACGGTCGAGATCGTCGATTGCCAGTTCCTTGGCAATCAGCCCGTGCGCGTTCCAAATCAGGGAATCGACGTCGAGGATATTTCCCGCGCGGACGGCGGGCAGAGCGTCCCACAGAGGATCGGTGCGCAGTTCTTCGTAGTGCTTTTCCGCCGCCGCCTGACTGTTCGCGTTGTTCGCGCCGTAGCCGCTCGATATGGCGATGTAGTCCGCCTTGAGTTCGGGCAGGGATTCCATGGAAATCGCCATGTTGTTCTTCGTCGTATCGAGCGCGACAACCATCGGATCGGGGCGCAGGTTCAAAAGCTCGTACATAAAGCTGTTCGTCGCGTTCACCGAATACGGGTAGAGACGCACGTCCTTTTTGAGGATGCGCAGGAAAGCGACGGTGTCATCACCAATCACGCCCTTGATCCTCATGCGCGCCGCCTTGACTCTTTCGTAGTATTCTTTCAGTCGCCTCTCGCCAAGCTCCGGGCAATCTGCCGCCTCGGCCGCCGCGAGAACGGCAGTTTCCTCCTTCTGTAAATTGAAGGGCGCGACGGGCGCGATCTTCGAGAGCGCATTGTAGGCGTTCTTATCGTAGCTGTCGCGCAGCAGGATGAAGTCGGGCTGCACCGCCTGCACCTCTTCGAGGTTGATCGTCTTCGTATCGGCGTTGATGCTGATGTTCGTGATGCCGAGCGCGTCGAAATCTTTGCGAAGATACGAAGACTTCGAGACATGCGCGGCGACGATGGGAAGCCCCATCGAGATCGCCGTGTCCTCCAAGCCGACGACGACGATGCGCTGCGGCTTTTCGGGCAGCACGGTCTTGCCGTACTTGTGCGTGAGCACCCGCTTGCCCGCTTCCTCGCTGAACATCTTCGCCGCGGCTTTCTTCATCTTTTGGAAGCGCTCGGAAAGCTCCGCATCGATTGCCTCCGGCGTATCTTCGCGCGGGACGTCGGGATCGAAGAGCGCCTTGCTCTTCTGCGGCACCTCCGTGCTTTCACTGCCGCAGCCGAGAGCGCCCACGGAAAAGAGGGAAAGAAGCGTCAAAAAGGCGAGCATCCATGCGGCACGCCGCGAATTTCTAAGCACGCTTCCTCTCCTCCCTCTTCTTCTCCCGCGCGTACGGGATGCAATACGGCGATCCCGCACGCGGATCTTCGAGGATCTCGGCGTCGATGCCGAAGACCTCGGCAAGCATTTCCTGCGTCAGCACTTCCTTCGGCGAGCCTTCATAGCGCAGTTTTCCCGCCTTCATTGCGAGCAGATGGTCGGAGGAGCGCGCCGCCTGATTGAGTTCGTGAATGATCATGACGACCGTCTTGTTGTACGCCTCGTTCAAGTGACGAACGAGATCCAAGACCTCCATCTGGTGCGCGACGTCGAGGAAACTCGTCGGCTCATCGAGAAAGAGCAGTTCCGTGTCCTGCGCAATCGCCACACGATGTGCGGCACGACGAGACCGACGAAGCCGACAGGACCGGCGACTGCGACGGCAGAGCCTGCGAGAAGCAGCACGGCGAGCCCCGCGAGCGCACGGATGCGCATGATCTTGCCGCCGAGCCCGATCGCCATCTCCTCACCGAAAGACAGCAGAGTCACCGAGCGCGAGATGCTGACGGCGACGACGAGTCCGAGAATCGTCCACGGCAGGACGGCGAGAATCTCAGGCATCTTGATGCCGCCGAGTCCGCCTGCCGTCCAATAGCTGAGTTCCTGCGCCACATCGAAGTAGACGACAAGCACCTGCGTCACCGCCATGAAGACGGCGCTGACCGCCGTGCCCGCGAGCGCCACATAGACGGGCGACGCCTTGCGGCGGCGCGCCGCGAGCGCGAGGATCACGAGCGTCGCGAGCGCCGCGCCGAAGAACGAGCACAGGATCGTCGTCTGCAAGGATGCGAGCGGCAGGAAAATCATCGCGAGCGACAGCCCGAAACTCGCACCCGCATTGATGCCGAGGATCGACGGGCTCGCCATCGGGTTGTTCGTCACACCTTGCATCAGAGCACCCGCCACAGCGAAGCTCACGCCGCAGACGAGCGCCGCCAGAAGGCGCGGCAGACGGAGCATCTGCACGATGAGATCGGGCACATTCAGCGCATCGAAACTCGTGAAAGAATGGACGACATCCCCCAGGGGAATCATGCGCACGCCGACCGTCAAAAAGAAGAGGGAAAGCCCTCCCAGCGCCGCCACAAGAGCGGCTGCCAAGAGGGCTGTACGTCCTGAGGATATGAGTCTTGCCTGCAAAACCGTACGCCCCTCCTTCTTAGAAATCTGCGCTCAAAGAGAGCATGAACGTACGCTCCTTGCCGAGGAATACGCCATTGTTCGACAAAGCGCGCCAGTAGTTGCGGTTCGTGACATTGTAGACGTCGGCACGCAGCGTCATCGGCACCTTGCCCGCCTGGAACTTGTAACGCGCACCGAGATCCCATGTGAGCCACGGATCAACGCGGAAATCATTCGCATCGTCGATATAAGCATTGCTGTTGTAGGTGAGCCGCGTCGTCAACGTCAAGCCCGGAACGGATGCGAGATCATGCTCCAGTGACAGCACGCTGCTCCAGCGCGAAGTCGCAGGGACACGATTGCCGTTATACTGACCGCCCTGCGATTTCGTATACTTCGCATCGAGCAGCATCACGCTGCCGATGATGCGCGTTCCCTTGACAGGCTCACCGAAGAAGTTCCACTCCAAACCGCGGTGACGAATCTCACCCGAAGGAGAATAATCATACTTGGGATTCAAAGCAGTGCCAAAATTGACCGATGTATCGGCAAGCAAGGTCGGCGATTCGATAGTAAACGCTGAAAGCGTCGTCGCCCAGCGTCCGAAGTCATACTTGAAGCCAAGTTCATACTGCTTCGTCTTAAACGGCGCAAACGTCGCATTTTCATTATGCGCACCACTTGCAGAGACAGTAGCCTCGCCTGCATCAAGCCCCTGCATATAGTTCGCGTAAACCGACATATTCTGCTGCGGCTTGTATACGACTGCAAAGGCCGGCGTAAAGACGCTCTCATCATACTTCGTATTGTTTGCGACATTATCAATCTTTACATTCTGCTGACGACCGCCAAGCACCACCTGCCAACGCTCATCCTTCGTGGAAATGATGTCGGAGATGCCGAAGCCCATAAGAGTGTTTTCATCATTCTTAGGCTGAGTCCAGCCATAAGGATTGCTAGGCATCTGCAAATTAATATTCCAGAAATCCGCAGGACGCGCCGCCCCTATCCAACGATTACTCATATAGCGCGTATAATGAACACGGTTTGCCGTCAGTGTCAGTTCGTGCTTCAAAGCGCCCGTTTCCAATTTACCTCGCACACCGATTTCGACAGAATCTGCCTTATTGACCTGGTTATTGTACCTGTAGCGTGCCGTTGCTCTCCCGTTCAAAGCCGTGAGGACGAAATTGTTGTACAGATACTCCATCTTGGTGTTGCGCATACCAAATTTCAGGAAACCCGTCCATTCCCTTGAGAAATCATACTCGCCCGAAATCATACCGTAATGTTCGTGAACCGTTCGATATCCACCGTCAGCGCCGAATTTCGTCCCGTGCGCCACACTCGGCATCGATCCCATTGCCCTGCGCAGTCTCGTTCCAGCCGCATTGTTGTTGCCGACCGTCACTTGATACTGCTGATCGGAGACCTTGTTGTAGACAAGCCCATAGTCAAAACCGATGCGATACCTGTCGCCCTGATAATCCGCACCGATGGCAAGCGAATTCGTGCGCAGATGCTCGTCAAAAGAAGACTCGCCGTTGCGGTTCAGCACATTGACGCGCACACCCGCTTTGCCGTCGTCTGTACGGCGTCCTACGTCGACCTGCTGCGTGAATACGCCGCCGTCACCGTAGGACATGCTGACGCGCGTCAGAGGCTCCTTGCCCGCTCGCTTCGTCACATAGTTGACCGTACCGCCCAAGGAGCCGTTCGGTGCACTGCCCGAGAGCAGGACGCTCGGTCCCTTGAGGATGTCGACGCGCTCTGCCGACTCCGTGCCGCCGTAGAAGCGCGGTGCAACACCGTAGAGTCCGTTGAGCTGCACATCCTGCTGCTGCGACTTGAAGCCGCGCACGTTCCACGCGCTCGATACACCCGAAAGCGTCTGGTTGCTGACCGAAGGATCATTGGCGATAAGATCGGCGAGAAGGGCGACCTGCGTATTTTCGATCTGCTCTTCCGTATAGCCGACGATATTGAACGGCACATCGAGCGCCTTTTTGTCGCCGAGTGCACCGAGCGTGACCGTATTCGACACCTGTCCGCCGGCATAAGCGTTCGTATCCTCTTCAGTATCGAGAGGCTCTTCCACGGATGCCGTCTTCTCCTCAACCTTAGGCGGCTCCGCTGCCTTGTCCGCATAGACGTCGGACGTGCCGAAGTCATACGCTGCCTCCTCCGCCTGTGCCGTTCCGCCAAAGCAAAGCGGCATCATGATGGTGCCGCTCAAAAGCGCCATCGTTACCCTGCGGGCAAGTCGTCCTTGTTTCATTGTTCTATGTCCCTCCCTTAATGAATGAGATTCATAAAAAATATATTTGAAAACGAGGCTAATTATACAAGACAACGCTTCCCCTTATCAATACGAATATTTCCATTTTAATAAAAATCCCTTGCACTTTCTTTCTAACAGATGTTAGTCTCATACCATCTATTTATGCCTTTTCCGAATCAGCATAAAATAGTCTGGATTCTTCCACAAACTTGTATTTTCTGCATAAAAAGAGTCCGATATACAAAATGCATATCGGACTCTTTCCTGCGACATAAGTCGCACAATCGAGCAATCTTACTTTTCCTGCCCCGTGCTGCAGCTGCCGCCGCAGCCTCCGCAGCAGTCCTCCTTGCCAACCTTCGCATGCGTACAAAACATTTATCTTGCATTTGCTTCACATTCACATTACAATAAAGGAAAGGAGGGGATTCCCATGTCCAAGACCGCTACCATCAACATGCGCATCGAGCCCACAGTCAAAGCGCAAGCCGAAGATGTTTTTTCCAGCTTCGGCATCTCCATCACAGATGCCATCAACGTCTTTCTGCACGCTTCCATTATGGAGGGAGGCTTCCCCTTCCAGCCAAAGCGGCCATACTATAATAAAGAAACACTTCTCGCCATACAGGAGGCACGGAACATTATGGCCGGAAAGATTGAAGCGAAACGCTATCGTTCCTTGTCCTCACTCATGGAAGATCTGGACTCGGAGGATGAGGATGCTTGATCTTGTAACTACTACGCAGTTCCGCAAGGACTTGAAGCGTCTGAGAAAACGCGGAGTGAATATGACAAGGCTGGACGAGGTCCTGCAAACGCTCTGTGCGGAAAGCCCCCTACCAGAAAAGCATCGTGATCACGCCCTCGTCGGAGATTGCATCGGCTTTCGCGAATGCCATGTCACTCCTGACTGGCTGCTCATCTATGCCATAGACAAAGACAGACTCATCCTGACCGCTTCCCGTACAGGTTCTCATGCTGATCTCTTTTAGAGATTGAATCATTGAATACAAAGAAGCCCGACATGCAATAAGCGCATGCCGGGCTTCTTCTATGCTGCATAATCGAGCAATCTTACTTTTCCTGCCCCGTGCTGCAGCTGCCGCCGCAGCCTCCGCAGCCGCCGCTGCAGCTGCCGCTGCAGCAGTCTTCCTTGCCTTCTTTCACATTGTGATAGACGTGACGCAGAGCGAAGAAGAGCAGGACGGCGACGATTGCGCCGAGAATGATGCTTGCCATGGCAAAGATCTCCTTTCAGGAGTAGCGAAGCACGGACGGCTTCCCTAGCCGTTCATGCCGAAGGCGCAGGCTCCCCAGTAGACAAGAAGTGAGACGACCCAGGCGACACCGAAGGTGTAGAGGGCGGCGAAGAACATCCATCTCCACTTGCCCGTCTCCTTCTTGATCGTGCCGAGCGAAGTCATGCACGGCGTGTAGAGCTGCGAGAATACCATGAAGGCGAGCGCCGAGGCTGCCGTGAATGCCGTACCCATCGAGCCGGCGAACTGTGTCGCCGTCTCTGCGGCGTCTTCTGCCTCGGTCGAGACGTCGCCGACGCCATAGAGGATGCCGAGCGTCGAGACGACGGACTCCTTCGCCATGATGCCCGTGACGACGGCCGCGCCCGACTCCCAAGTCTCAAAACCGTGCAGCGCGAAGAGATGGCTCATACCGCCGCCGATCGATGCGAGGAAGGACTCGCTCATCTCATCCGTAGCGCCGTCCGCATTGTAGTTCGACAAGAACCAGATGGCTACGCTCATTGCGAAGATGATCGTACCAGCTTTGATCAGGTATCCCTTGCCCTTGTCCCAAGTTTCCAAGAGCACCGTCTTCATGTCCGGCATGCGGTACGGCGGCAGTTCGAGGAGGAACGTCGATCCCTGGCTCCTGAACGCCGTGATGCCCAGAACCTTCGCCATGATGATGGCGACGACGATGCCGATGATGTACATCGAGAATACGAGATTCGCGGCATGTTCAGGGAAGAACATCGCAGCGAAGAGCGCCATGATCGGCAGCTTCGCCGAGCATGTCAAAAAAGGCGTGATGAGAATCGACGTGAGCCTGTCCTTTTCCGAGTCGAGCGCACGCGCACCCATGATGGCCGGCACGCCGCAGCCGAAGCCGACAATCAGCGGCATGATGCCCTTGCCCGTGAGGCCGACGCGGCGCATGATCGGATCCATGATGAAGGCGACGCGCGCCATATATCCCGTACCGTCGAGGAAGGACAGCATGAAGAACAGTGTGAAAATGAGCGGCACGAAGTTGATGACGTTGCCGACACCCGCGACGATACCGTCTGCAATCAGGGACTTCAGCCACTCGGCGACGCCCGCAGATTCCATCGCGTCATTGATCCAGTCGGTGAACGGTCCGCCGATCCAGTCGCCGACGGCATCTGCGAGCGGCTGACCAATCCACGTGAAGGCGATACAGAACACCAAGTAGAGAATGCCGAGGAGAATAGGCAGCGCCAAGACGCCGTTCGCGAGCACGCGGTCGATCTTCTCCGAAGTCGACAGCCCGACGTTTCCGACGACAACCGCCTTCTTCATGATCTTGTCGATGAGATCATAGCGCAGCTCGATGAGCTTTTCGTCCAGCTCTTCGGCGGAAAGGCCGCTCTTCTTGAGTTCCGTCGCCTTCGCCTTGTGCTCTTCAACCATCGCACTCGGACGGTAGTTCGACATGACGGTCGTCGTGAAGATTTCGATGAGCTTCTGGATGCTCTTCTTGCTGCGGCCAACTGTCTGCACGACAGGCATGCCCAGAGCCTCTTCGAGCTTCTGGATGTTGATGCGAATGCCCTTTCTTTCCGCCTCGTCCTGCATGTTGAGGTCGATGAGCAGAGGAATTCCCTCTTCGAGGAGCTGCACTGTGAGGAAGAGATTGCGCTCGATATTCGAGGAGTCAATGACATCGACGGCGAGGTCGGGCATCGTCGTCTTGAAGTAGTCGATGACGACCTGCTCTTCCGCCGAGCGCGCATTGATGCTGTAGGTGCCGGGCAGGTCGACGACTGTGATCACGCGATCCTTGTAGTTGACGACGCCCATCTTCTTGTCGACGGTGACGCCCGGCCAGTTACCGATCTTCTGGCGCATGCCCGTCAATTCGTTGAATATAGTCGATTTTCCCGTGTTCGGGTTGCCCGTCAGGGCGACGCTCATGGTGCTCATCAGGCTCCCGCTCCTTCCTTGATTTCCGTCACTTCGATCTTCTCCGCATCAGCGCGGCGAAGCGCCAGATTGTACGAGCGAAGTCCGATCGCCATCGGATCGCCCATCGGCGCCGACGGCAGCACCTTGATGCGCGTGCCCGGGATCAGCCCCATCGTCATCAGGCGCTGCTTGAGCTCCGAATCGCCCACCTTGTCGACACGAAGAGACATTCCTGTCTTTCCGTCTTTCAACGTCATGCTTCTTACCTCCATTAAATAAAACAGCAAACTGCACGCACAAACGTCCATGTTGCGGACACTGCACGCCTCCCTTAGTGAAACTTAGCCAATCGACCTACGCCTACGGCTCAATCGCTTGGGGTTTCATAAAAAATGAGAACGACAATGAAACTGAATCCAGTTCATCGGCAGAGATAATAATACTCTATCCAGCTCATGCTGTCAAGGAAATAAGGCGCGATTTGAACTTTTTCTATCAATTTATAAATATTCTCATTTAATCAAACAGCGGGCGGACGTTACGCCGAAGAAATTGCACCCTTCCCGTAAAAAATACTGCAGGGATGCAAATGCGCAGCCTCCCCGAAGCTCCGCCTTGAGACCGACGACGCTCCTGCACACAAAAAGCGCAGGAGCGTCCCCTTCGCTCCTGCGCTTTCGTTAAAATATCACGGAAGACATCGCATCACCATGACGCGTTCCGCCCTCATGCTGAGTGCTCGGCGAGGACGTTCTGCAACGCCGCCATGCTTGCCGAGTGGCAGAAAGCGATCTTCGCATTGCACTTCTTCGCCTCTTCCTGCGCGTGCATGGCAAGCTGGTGTGATGCCGTGCTCGTGAAAAGAATGATGAGATCAGGCGAGCCGATCTTCCTCCTGAGGTCTCGACACATCTTCGGAAAAACCTTCGCCTTGAACCCGCAGCTCTTGCATGCCTCACGATAACGGCACTCCATACACTCGTTCCCCCCAAGAATCACCACACTGCTCATAACCACTCTCCCTTTCTTTTATCCTTGAATATGAATATCACTCATCTTTATGACATAATTATAAATGGGATGAGAATGATTGTCAAGTCCATAATAAAGGGGGCTTCGTATAACTTTTGTCTTGGTCTTGTGTAGAAGCCATATATTTTATATAATTAGAAGAGAAGTCAACAAACATTTTGAAAGGGGTATTTCAAATGGCGCATAAAGGAACCATGACGCTTCGTATGGAACCAGAACTCAAAGCGCAGGCAGCTGAGCTTTTCAAGGCTCTCGGCATGGATTTGAGCACTGCAACAGGAATTTTTTATCGTCAAGCCTTGCGCTGCCACGGACTGCCTTTCGAAGTGAACACGGACGAAGAGTGCGAGCCGAATGAAATCACCTACGCCGCGATGGAAGCGGCGGAAAAGGGCGACGACCTGCAAGGTCCTTTTGAAAGCGTAGACGAGCTTATGGCGGCGCTAAATGCGTAAGCTCAATTTCGGAAGTCAATTCAAGAGAGACTACAAGTTGGCGCTGAAGCGCGGCTGCAATCCCAAAGAATTGTAAACGGTCATTGCACTTTTGAGCAACGGGCGGACCTTGCCCGAATCTTACCGCGATCATCGACTGACAAATTCAAGGAACTATAAGAACATGCGAGAATGCCACATACAACCTGACTGGCCTTTGATTTATCAAGTACAGAAGGACACATTGATACTGCTTCGGACTGGCACGCATAGTGATTTGTTTTAACAAGAAAAAGGATGCCGCACACCTTCGTACGGCATCCTTTTTCATTCATTTCTTTCAGCCGACGCGCCTTACAGGCTTCTTGCCTGTCGAGAGGATGCGCGCGCTGTTTAAGACGACGGCGAGCGTCGC
>ERZ773022.1182-NODE-1182-length-18246-cov-2.991259_pt1 | contig 18246 bp, 15 predicted proteins | sample MGYA00580839_ERZ773022 | MGnify/ENA primary metagenome ERZ773022 (study PRJEB29015, sample SAMEA2738020) | human oral metagenome | biome: human oral; feature: human-associated habitat; material: dental | place: China | collected 2044 ... | reverse complement strand
GTGATGACGACCTACCGTGGGTCGCATCGGCGACCTACCGTAGGTCGTTTTTCGCCCCTCCGATTGGCCTGCTGGAGAAGCCTTCAGAAGCCCCTTCCGAATCGAGTGCTGTAGCCTTAGATCCAGGCTCTGCTATATCTTTGTCTTTGCATTGGGGCCATCAGCCCCTATCCATGCCCAGCCTATCATGATGAAAAGTACTCGATTCCTTACCCCTCTGAGGAGCTTCGTCCTCCTTACCTCCCTCTTTGCTCTTCGCCCCGCTGAGGCTCAGAATATCCAGCTTCACTACGACCTCGGGCGCTACATCCACCCGAAGGTACAGGCCGACCGCCCACGCATGACGATGACAGTAGAGCAGCAGAGTGTGGATCGCTTCGGCGACACCTTCTACTTCGTCGATATGACCTTCCTTGACCAGGGCGCTGTGAGTGCCAACTGGAAGTTCATGCGCAACCTTCGCTTCTGGCAGGGGCCGCTCTTGTGGCATGTCCGCTATGATGGTGGCCTTCGCTTCATCAATGCACAGGCTCCCGAACCGCTGGGCTCTCGGGCGGTCTCGCTCGGTGATGCCTTCATGACAGGGATCACCTACAAATATCTAAGCCCCGAGCGTCGTACGATGCTTAGCTTGACACCTCTCTACAAATATATACGGGGGATAGCTCAGCCACACAACTATGAGCTCTGTGGCGTATGGAAGTTCGCTCCTGGGACAGGTCTTATTACAGCTACGGGCTTCTTCAGCTGGTGGCATCAGCAGGATCCACGGCCAGGCTGGGGGACGAACTTCAAGTTCATGACCCAGCCACAGCTCTGGTGCAATCTGAATAAGATCCCTGGGGTAGCGCCTGACTTCAACCTGAGTATCGGCACCGAAGTTCGCCTCTCGAAGAACGTCGATGCCCCTCAGTGGATCGTAGCACCCACGCTGGCGCTGAAGTGGAGCTTTGGTAAGCCCTAGAGCTTGTCTAAGGCATCAGCATGTCAGCAGGCACTAAGCTAAAGTATAGCGACCGCCTGCCTGAGCGATGACCCAGCCCTCGAGCTCCAGATCGAAGAGCTCGCTACTTACCTCTTGGATCCCTTGGCGGGTGAGACGAGCGAGTTCATCGGCAGAGAGGGAGCCTTGCTCCGAGAGTAGGGTGAGTAGAGGATGCTGGGGGAAGACCTTGGTGGGGGGGAGCTTGGCGACGGAAGGTATTGCTGAGCTTCCCTCCGCTGTATCCACCTGATCCGTGGCAGAGCTCCAGCCTAGCTCCCCGAGGATATGCCTAGCTCCGAGGCAGAGATGAGCACGCTGCTCCTCGATCAGCTGGTGACACCCTCGGCTCATCGGATCGGTCAGTCGCCCAGGGAAGGCAAAGACTTCTCGGCTGGACTCTAGGGCGTAGCGGGCGGTGGAGAGCGAACCACTACGCTCGCCTGCCTCCACGACGATAGTCGCTGCACTTAGGCCAGCGATGATGCGATTGCGGGCAACGAAAGCTCCCCGATGAGGCTTCACTCCTGGAGGATATTCACTGACCCAAGCTCCCTGATCGAGCATGTGCTCTGCTACCCGCCTGTGGAGGCTGGGGTAGAGGGTGTCGAGTCCGTGAGCTAGGACAGCTAGTGTGGGCAAGCCCTCCTCCAGCGCTGCCTCATGGGCCTCTATATCTACACCATAGGCTAGACCACTGACGATCGTCGCCGTGGGTAGGCACTCCGCTAGATCATGCACCAGTGCCCGAGTAAGTCCCCGTCCGTAGTCTGTCATCCCACGAGTACCTACGATGCTTAGATGCTCCCTTCCTTCCCAGTCCGTATAGCTTCCCTTCGTGTAGAGGACGATGGGAGGACTGGGTATTTCCTTGAGAGCTGAGGGGTAGGCTTCGTCGAGGAAGAAGAGGGGACGGATCTCTCGACATCGGCACTCCTCGAGGATCTTCTGCGCTTCCTTCAGCAGGGAGGTGGCGGTGAGCTGGTTGGCGATGCGCCGTGAGAGCCGAGGAAAATGCTGGTGGATGAGCTCGGGTTGGGTAAAGACCTCCCGTACGCCACCTACTGCCTCGACGAGCTCCGTGGCAGGCTGTGCTCCGAGGTATTTGACGAGGGAAAGGGCTATGGCGTAGAGGTGCTGTGTGTCGTCCTGGGTGTGTGGCATAGATGAGGATCTATAGAGGGAAGGTGGGGTTGAGGGAGGGTAGTGAGCCCTCAGGGAGCGGGATGCTCCCCGAGGTATACCTTCGCTAGCTCTCGAGCTGTAGACTGAGTTCTTCCCAGCGCTCGAGTACCTGCTCTTGCTCTCGCTTGAGCTGGCTGTACTGATCGAAGAGTGCCGTGTCGGTGGCGTGCTCGGGATCAGCCAGACGCTCCTCGAGCGCCTGTAGCTCGGAGTCAATAGCTTCACTGCGCTCCTCGAGACTCTTTAGTTCTCGCTCGAGGGCTCTACGCTCACGAGCTGCCTCCTTCTGTCGCTGGTAGTCGAGGGCTCCTGAGGTAGGTTCGGCGGGTTTAGTCTCCTTGCTTGTGGCGGTGGTAGCCCGTGGATTGCTCGGCGTGGTGCCGTCCTCCCGATCTCGCTTCTCCAGCCAGTCGTAGATGCCACCGATATGTTCGCTCACTCGCCCTGCACGGAACTCATAGACACGGGAGACGAGTCCGTCGAGGAACTCTCGGTCGTGGGAGACGATGATCACTGTACCGGTGAAGCGAAGGATTGCCTCCTTGAGTACGTTCTTGGAGCGTATGTCGAGGTGGTTCGTCGGTTCGTCGAGGATCAGGAGGTTGGCGGGGCGTAGCAGGAGCTTGATCAACGCTACTCGTCCTCGCTCGCCACCACTAAGCACCGAGACCTTCTTCTCCGACTCTTCTCCTCCGAACATGAATGCACCCAGTAGGTCATTGATACGGGTACGGATCTCACCCTGTGCCTCTCGGTCGATGGTCTCATAGACGGTATAGCCCCCGTCGAGCTCAGCGCTCTGTGTCTGGGCAAAGTACCCTACCTCGACGTTGTGCCCTAGCTTGAGCGTGCCCGTGTAGTCTGTGACCTCGCCCATGATGCACTTGATGAGGGTCGACTTCCCTGAGCCGTTCTTCCCGACGAAAGCCACCTTCTCTCCTCGCTCGATCGTCATCGTGACATCGGAGAAGACAGTATGCGCTCCATAGCTCTTCGATAGACCCTCGATGATGACGGGGTAAGCCCCAGAGGTGACGGCGGGGAGGAAGGAGAAGTGCATCGCCCGTCGATCAATGTCTTCGATCTCGATGCGCTCGATCTTCTCGAGCTGTTTGATACGACTCTGTACCTGATCGCTCTTGGTGGGTTTGTAGCGGAAGCGCTCGATGAAGCGCTCGATCTCCTGGATTTCCTTCTGCTGGTTCTCATAGGCACGACGCTGCTGCTCGAGTCGCTCCTCACGAAGGACGAGGTAGTGGCTGTAGTTCGTCTTATAGTCGTGGAGTCGACCCAGCTCGATCTCTAGAGTTCGATTGGTCGTAGCGTCGATGAAGGCTCGGTCGTGCGAGATGAGTACGAGGGCAGCTGACCCTGCAGCGATGAAGCGCTCCAGCCAGCGGATCGATTCGATATCCAGGTGGTTTGTAGGCTCGTCGAGCAGGAGGATGTCGGGGCGCTGGAGGAGGATCTTCGCTAGCTCGATACGCATGCGCCATCCTCCGGAGAACTCTGAGGTCGGGCGGTCAAAGTCCGTACGCTCGAAGCCCAGCCCAAGGAGCGTCTTCTCGATGTTCGCCTCGATACTTCCCGTGCTCTGCATGGCTAGGAGGTCGGAGCGCTGAGCGTGACGTTCGATGAGCTCCATATACTCAGCGCTGTCGTAGTCGGTGCGTGTCGCCATCTCCTCGGTGAGGCGGTCGACCTCGTCCTCCAGCTCGGTGATGTGGCTGAAGACCTGCTGACATTCGCCAAGGACGGTACGCCCGTCGCTGACCTGCATCACCTGCGGGAGGTAACCGATGCGTATGCCCTTGGGCCGACTGATCGTGCCTTGGGTAGGCTCGTCGATGCCCGCAAGAAGTTTGAGCAGAGTAGACTTGCCAGCGCCATTCTTCCCTACGAGGGCGATGCGCTCTTTGGCTGATATGACGAAGGAAATATCCTCGAAGAGGGGCTTAGCCCCGAAGTATACAGATACGTTGTTTACGCTGATCATTGAGCGGTAGAGGGAGTGGGGGAGACTTGGGGTACTTCGTGTCGAGGTACGGTGATCTCGCCCGAGACGATGATGGTACGCTGTGGGGCAAGGGCGGAGAGGAAGCGCTGAAGTTGCGCTTCGGCTTGCCTCTGTGCATGAGGAAGGTAGCGAGGGTTGGATCGGATCTCGGCCTCTGCTTCGGCTAAGATCCGCTTCTCCAGACGTCGGATCATCTCTCTGTCAGCACTCGGCTCACCGAGACGCCCTCCTCGGTCGAGGTAGTACCTCACGGAGTGATCGCCTCCGGGACGGCGCCCTAGCTCCAGCTCTGCCTCGGGGAGGCTGACGTAGATCGTGTCATGAGAGGAGGTGAGCTGTAGGTGCTCCAGATCGTACTTGACATAGACTACGAGGTCGGCCGTACCCTCAGCATGCTGACCCGCCTCATAGAGGTGGACATCGGTGCGGTAGTTGATCTCTTCGGTGATGAGACGCAGTCGCTGGCTGATCTTCATCTGGAGCTCTTCGGTCGTGATCTCGGGCTTCTTCTCCTCCCGAGTGAAGAGATGATAGATGAGCAGCCCTAGAGCAAGCCCTATAATAAGGAGTAGCACAGGGCTAAGGAGACGGATACGAGAGAGGCGCATGACTAGGAGGCCTGAAGGGGAATAGAAGTAGGGGAGGCTGGGGTGAGGAAGGCCTCGTCTGCTGGGTCTAGATGCAGGTGTACGGTGAGGCGAAGATCCTGGAAGATCGGCTGAAGCTTCTTCTCAAGAGTCGAGTAAGCCGTGCGGATGAGTTCGGGGCGATGACGCTGGAGGGCGTCCTCGATATGCTTGTCTATATCAGCCTGCTTGGAGGCGATGAATTCGTCCAGCTCGTTCGTCGAGAGACGCCGACGCAGTCCCGTAGGCTCCTGGATGACCGTGTGGTGCAGGTCATCCAGCTCACGCCGGATCTCTAGGGGAGGAAGTCTGAGGTCGATGGTGCTATCTGCTCGCTGGGTGATCATCCCTTCGGTGAGCTGGGCCAGATCGCAGAAGACGGAGGCCTGCGACTGAAGCTCTACACGGGTGACCTTCGAGCCGAAGAGCTTCTTGAAGCCAAGGAAGCCGTCTCGATGCGGGTCAATCCTGAGGGTGACCTTGATACGAGTGCTCGCTAGCTCGAGGCGGGGGAGGCTTTGGGCTTGGATGAGCAGGAGCTGTATCGGCGGGGTCTCTTCGACCTGAGCCTTCTTGCTACACGCTCCGAGAAGGAGGGCGATCATGAGCCCGAGACAGCTCACGAAAGATCTATAGGATGGATGCATATCTTACTTGTCGAGTGAGTCACAAAGATACGAACTTCCGACCGCCCTTGCTCTGGGGGCTCGCCCCTAGGGTTTCTCTTCATAGAGACGGGGGATTTACGACCCCTTCGAGGAGAGCCCTCCGAAGGAGTCAAAAAACGACCTACGGTAGGTCGTCGAAAAAACCTACTGTAGGTCGTCGATGCGACCTACCGTGGGTCGTCGAGACGACCTACCGTGGATCCCTAAAGCATGCTCTCGACAGGAGGCTGCCTCTTCGGTATGAGCGAGAATTTTACTACATTTGCGCCAGCAAGATGCGAGGAGCCCCTCTACACGGGGACTTCCCTCCGAGCATCGGTGCAGGTCTTGGCTCAGTAGCTTAGTTGAATAGAGCGTCAGATTCCGGTTCTGAAGGTCGAGGGTTTGAGTCCCTCCTGGGTCACATGGTCGAAGCCCCATCCCAAGTAGTCTCTCTAGAGGCTCTTCAGGATGGGGCTTCGCTGTATATCGGGGCTCGGGCGGTATTCGGAGTTATTTGTATATTTGGGGGCTAAAAGCGCTACATTGACATATACTCTAGCTAATAAACTCAAGAACTGATGCATTCGAATCAAGCTGGCCTCTCGCCAGAAGCCTTCCAAGGGAATGTCGAAGGCCAACCTGTCCAACTCTATACCCTAACGAATAAGTTCGGAGCAGAAGCACACTTCATCAACCAGGGTGCTAAGCTCGTGTCCCTCGTCGTACCCAGCCGTACGGGTCTGGTGGATGTGGTCCTCGGGCACGACAGCCTTCAAGAATATATCGATAGTGAAGAGGCTTACTTCGGAGCGATCTGCGGGCGCTATGCCAACCGCATTGCCCTGGGGAAGTTCACCCTCGACGGAGTCGCCTATGAGCTACCTATCAATAATGGCCCCAACAGCCTGCATGGAGGCCTTCGTGGCTTCAATGCCGTGATCTGGAAGGGGGAGCAAACGAAGGCGAACCAAGTCACCTTCCGCTACATCTCTCCCGACGGCGAAGAAGGCTACCCAGGCGAGCTATCGGTAGAAGTCGTCTATACGCTTACGGACGAGCATGAGCTGACGATCGAGTACACCGCTTCGACGACGAAGCCCACGGTGCTCAACCTCACTAACCACGCTTACTTCAATCTCTCGGGCGAAGGTGACCCCTCGGTACACGACCATACCCTCGTGATCGACGCTAAGGAATATCTACCCACCGATGAGACGGCTATTCCCTACGGTGCACCTGCTCCTGTCGAGGGTACGCCTATGGACTTCACTACGCCTCATACCATCGGGGAGCGAGTGGATACCGACTTCGACCAGCTACGCTGGGCACGAGGCTACGACCATACCTATATATTAGACAAGGCGCTGGGTAAGCTCGGCCGTGCAGCCCGCTGCTCTTCACCTAAGACCGGCATCGTCATGGAGGTCTATACCGACCAGCCAGGCGTACAGCTCTATACGGGTAACTGGATGAGTGGCAACCTTCGTGGTAAGCACGACCATCGCTATCCTGCCCGTGCTGCCCTCTGTCTCGAGACCCAGCACTATCCCGACAGCCCCAACAAGCCCGAGTATCCGACCACACGCCTCAATCCTGGCGAAGTCTTCCGCTCGGTGACCGCCTTCCGCTTCACAGTAGAAGGCTAAAGCAACGCTAACTAACAAAATCCATTCACATAAACAGTAAGTAATGACACAACAGAAACAGACGCAGAGCTATCTGGTGCCGTTCATCATCATGGTGGTGCTCATGGCCCTGGTGGGACTGATCACGAACCTGAACGGGCAGTTCCAGGCACCTATGAAGGACGCCTTCCTACAGAAATCAGGCTCACTCACCTATGCGCTCACGACGCTGATCACCTTTGCCTTCTTCAGTGGCTACCTAGCGATGGGTATCCCCAGTGCTAAGTGCATCGAGAAGAAGGGCTACAAGAAGACCCTCATCATCGGGCTCTTCGGTCTGATCGCTGCCTTCGGTCTGTATGAGCTCTCAGCTTATATCTTCGAGGCAGTAGACCTGGAGAAGTTCCAAGCTGAAGTGGCAGATCCTAATGCGGTCATCATCCCTGTAGCCTACTATGTCTTCCTACTGGCAGGCTTCGTCGCAGGTTCGGCTATGACCTTCCTTCAGGCAGTGCTCAATCCCTACATCGTCGCTTGTGACGTGAAGGGTACGACAGGGGTCACGCGTCAGTCGATCGCAGGTACAGCTAACTCTACGATGGCTACGATCGCTCCTATGCTCGTAGCGTCGGTGATCTTCGCTGGTAAGAGTGGTCTGGACATCGCCCTTAGCTCGCTCTACATCCCCTTCCTCGTGCTCATCGTCTTGGTCGGTGGTCTCATCGTCGCTCTGATGAACATACACCTTCCCTCGATCGCTAGTGCAGAGAAGAAGGAAGGCGAAGTGCTGGAGAAGAGCGTCTGGAGCTTCTCGCATCTGGCTCTCGGTGTCGTAGCTATCTTCATGTACGTCGGGGTAGAAGTCTGTATCGGGAACAATATCAACCTCTATGGTCAGAGCCTAGGCTTCAAGCCCGAGCAGGCAGCTCTGATGGCGACTATCTACTGGTCTCTGATGCTCGTCGGTCGTCTCTGTGGTAGCTTCCTCAGCAGTATCAGCGCTAGCAAGCAGCTCCTGATCACCTCAACGGGTGCAGGTGTCCTCGTCCTCGCTTCGATCGTGACGAACAATCCTTACTTCCTCGTCGGTGCAGGTCTCTTCCACTCCGTCATGTGGGGCGCTATCTTCTCACTGGCTATTGACAAGCTCGGTAAGTACACGTCCGCTGGCTCAGGTGCTCTGATGATGGGTATCTTCGGTGGTGCCATCCTTCCTTTCGCACAGGGTATCCTCGCCGATAGCCTCGGTAGCTGGCACTTCACCTGGGTCATCGTCCTCGTCGGTGAAGCTTACCTCCTCTACTACGCACTGGTAGGTCACAAGGTACGTCAGCTCCCTTAGTCTTCGGACTTCTTTATATCCTTCACAGTCCCCCTCTCGTACGACTATACGTCAGGGGGACTGCTATTCAAACAAATATCTTCAGACCTCAAATGAATACACAAGCTATCCGCGACAAGTTCGCAGCCCTCTACGGCGAAGCCGGTACCCTCTATACTTCGCCTGGTCGTATCAACCTCATCGGCGAGCACACCGACTACAATGGTGCCTTCGTCTTCCCCGGGGCCATCGACAAGGCTATGGTCGCAGAGATCCGCCCCAACGGTACGGATCGTGTCCGTGCCTTTGCCCTTGACCTCGATGAATCGGCAGAGTTCGGTCTCAAGGAAGAGGACGTACCCAGCCAGTCTTGGGCACGCTACATCTTCGGTGTCTGCCGTGAGATCCAGAAGCGTGGTGGCAAGATCGCAGGCTTCGATACGGTCTTTGCTGGTGATGTACCCCTTGGCGCAGGGATGTCTTCGTCGGCAGCACTGGAGAGCACCTTTGCCTTTGCTCTGGATGATCTCTTCTCCCTCGGCCTCTCCAAGTGGGACATGGCGAAGATCGGTCAGGCTACGGAGCACAACTACTGCGGTGTGAAGTGCGGTATCATGGACCAGTTCGCCTCGGTCTTCGGTAAGGCAGGTAAGCTCCTTCGCCTTGACTGCAAGAGCTTCGAATACGAAGAGCATCCCTTTGATCCTAAGGGCTATCGTCTTCTCCTCGTCGACAGCTGTGTCAAGCATGAGCTCGCTAGCTCTGCCTACAATAAGCGTCGTGAGAGCTGTGAGAACGTCGTCGCTACCCTCGCTAAGCGCTATCCAGAGATCAAGTTCCTCCGTGATGCTTCCTTCGCTCAGCTCGAAGAAGTGAAGGACGAAGTCAGCGAAGAGGACTACAAGCGTGCAGCCTACGTCATCGGTGAAGTAGAGCGAGTCCTCGCTGTATGCGAAGCCCTCGACAAGGGGGACTATGCTACCGTCGGTGAGAAGATGTATGAGACGCACCACGGCATGAGCAAGCTCTACGAAGTGAGTTGCGAAGAGCTCGACTTCCTCAACGACCTGGCTCGTGAGTTCGGTGTCACGGGGTCTCGTGTCATGGGTGGTGGCTTCGGAGGCTGTACGATCAACCTCCTCAAGGAAGAGCTTCACGATAGCTTCATCGCTGAAGTCAAGAAGCGCTACGAAGCGAAGTATGGCATCCAGCCCAAGTTCTACGACGTCGTCATCTCCGACGGTGCTCGTCGCCTCTAAGGCGTAGCGCTCGGCATCTACCTTACCACGACACCCCGCAAGGGACTTGCCTTTTCCGTAGGCAGTCACCTTGCGGGGTGTCGTCGTTTTCTCTGTCAAAGGGGCTTAAACTACCTTACTTCTTCCTTAGCTTCTTCCATTCCTCGAGGGTGAGCTTGGTGAAGTGCTCGGTGCGTACTTCGCCGAGTAGGGGTACGGGCTTCTGCTCTTCGGTGTGGCTGTACTTGGAGCCACACTTCTCTTGAGTTCGTTGGGATTTCACATTGCCCTCGTAATAGCCACACCATACGGCACTCATCGCTAAGTCTTCGAAGGCATAGCGAAGCAACTCATGGACAGCTTCGGGGATGAGACCTTGCCCCCAAAAGGGTTCGCTGATCCAGAAGCCTATCTCGCATTCGCCCTCTGCGATAGTTGCTGTATGGATAGCGCTTCTTAAGGTCATGATGCCGATGCTTCCGATAGCTTCGTTCGTCGCTTTGAGCACCACGGCGAAGGTCCCCGACTCGGAGAGTACGCTTCGGATGATCTCACGGCTCTCGTCTTCGCTCTGGTGCGGAGGCCAACCGGCGATAGGACCGACATTGGGGTTCTGTGCATATTTGAAGAGGGCAGGAGCATCGCTTTCCCGCCAAGGCCTTAATAACAGTCGTTCGGTCTGTAGTTCCATCGTCTGCTACGGATGATTATTGATGTTCGGCTCCTCGCTACAGGACGAGGTTTCCCTCGCTATCTATCGCCCAGAAAGGATTGAAGGCAACTTCAAAAAGGTAGTCGTCTAAGTCCTTGAAGTAACCACTATACCCGCCCCAGAAGACCTTTTGGGCAGGCTTTACGATCGTTGCTCCGAGCCTCTTGGCTTCCTCCAAGATGGCATCGACCTCCTCCTCCGAGGTGGCATTATAGCTGATACTCATCCCAGAAAAGGAGCTGGCTTGGTAGCTAAGCGTCGTATCTTGCTCCAAGCTCTTCAGGGGATATAGTCCCAAGACGATGCCACCCAAAGGAAACAGGGCATATTGATCTTGGCTGAACTTGGACTGCTTCCAGCCCAAACCTTCGTAGAACGCTAACGACTTCTGAAAGTCTCGCACGCCCAAGGTAATCAAAGTGAACTTCTGTCTCATTGCTCTTGCTTTATGCTGTTTGCCACAAAGCTACGCATTAAAAAGCATCAGAGGAAGGACGCCCGTGGACTTCCTCCCTCTGATGGCGAAGAGAATGCGATGGGATGGTTAGTTCTCGAGGTAGGTGATTATGTGGAGCTGACGAAGCTTACATCATGAATACTGCCCTCTTAGATGTCGTGTGTTTGGGACCAGAGGAAGGAGGAGTCGTTTCCCAAGGTATGTTCCCACGGTAAATATAACAGCCGAGGGAGGAAGCTCATGGGCTTCCTCCCTCGGACAATGTCGTGCGTGTGGAGCGAAGGTTACTTCTTGACGTAAGTAATTACGTGGATCCAAGTAGGGTTACCGTTGCTTGCTTCTTCTACTTCAACGGGTCTACCCTTAGCATCAAGCTTGTACTTAAGCTCATCGATGCTTTGTCCTTCTTCACCTTCCATGATTGTGTAGCCTGAAGTTATGTTTGCAGAGCGCAACCCGAGATGATCTACCCAATAGCTTTCTTCCATTCTTCCTCTCAAGAAGAGACCGAGATCAGGGTAAGTACGGTTAGGATAAGAGGTGTATCTCCACGGCTCTGTTTCTGTTTCCTCAGTTGATTTATGGACCCATTTCGTCATGTTCCCATTCTGCCATGTCAGGCTTGCGGTGAAGCCTTCTGATCGCTTATATTCGGTTAGATGTCCCTTGTTGTCGTAGGTGTAACCTTCTGCTGTATAGGTTTTGGGGCTAGTGTTTTTGGGGTAGTTTTTTTCTACGAGTTTTGTTGCTTTTCCCTTGGCATCTAGGGTCAAGTAATACTCGGTACCTTGGGTTAAGCTCTTGTCACGCTCATGCTCGTTGTGTACGAACTTGATTGTCTGGCCGGAGTATGAGAATTTACTTTCAACAACTTTTTGAATCGTTGAGTTAGGGTACTTTTCTACGACCGAGACCAGGCGCATTTGATTGTCGTAGTTGAAGTTGATTTCTTGCACCATTTCTTTCCCCTTTCCACCGTTCGTTGGGCGGAAGCCTTCGATCTTGGCTATGTAATCGAATTGCTGTGTTGGAGGAGGAGTTGGCGTAGGCGTTGGTTTTGGTACGACGGGCGTGTCATTCTTCTTGGTGCAGGAGCATATAGCGCCCACGACCAATAATAGGAGAGCTGTTTTTTTCATGAGGCATGTGGATTAAATGTTAATGTTGGCAGCGAAGGTACGAAATCTTTCAGACAACGTCAGAGGGAGTTTGCGGGGAAAGCGATGCTCGTTCGCAAAGGAAGTCAAGGAAGTCGACGGGGAAAGTAATAGGGCTTTGCGGGGAAAGTAATAAAGCAGGACGGGGAAAGTAATGAAGCTTGACGGAGAATGTGAAAGCGTTTCGTGAAAGAAGTTAATTGACTTCGTGGTAAATCAAACGGTTGTCGCTGTGAAATCAATCAATTCTTCTTGAAGAAAGAAAGGAAGCTTCTAAAGAAATCAATCAATCCAAGAAATCAAATCAATCAATCCAATCAAGAAATTCAATCGTTCGAGCATTAAAGTTCGAACGTTCGATTATTTCAATTTGAACGTACGAATTAGAATAGTGATGCGATTGAAATCTTAGAGAACATCGAAGGAAATGGTAAATTGGATTGATTGATTTCTTGGATTGGATTGAATTGGCTTAGACTTTCGATTGATCTTTTCTTTCGATTGGACTGGATTAAATTTCTTGTTTGATTGCTTGTTTTCCCTTGTTTAATCGTCTTTTCTTGCACCTTCGACCGAAGCTAACTACATTTGCTTAAGGAATAAACCTTGCGAAGTAGCATGTCTTTCTTCAGGCATTTCAGCCTCTTCACCCAAACACGCAACATACTATGTCAAGCAAACAACTTCAGTACGTCGTCTTCAAGAAGAAGATCACCTTCGGCAAGCACCGTGGGAAGACCATGCAGATCGCTCGGCTCACGGGACGCTATCACGTCGACTTCGAGCGCTTCTGCGAACTGGTCGCCCATAACACCACGCTCAACTACATGGAAGTGCAGAGCGTCCTCAACCTCGCCGCAGACACTGCACGTGACCTTGTCTCGGAGGGCGCCATCGTTGACTATGGTCGCCTCGGCACTTGATGCCCAGCTTCAAGAGCCACGTTGTAGAACTCGAGGAGAAATTCAATCCTACCATCCACATCGGTGAAGTCAAAGTGCTCCTTCGCCCATCGAAGCGCTACTTCACTCTAGAGGATATTCACTTCCGCCGAGCGCCACAAAAGACGAAGAAGACAAAGGGCTAACGGAGGAAAGACGGAGTTTTTTGCTACCTTTAGTAGGGCAAAGCGGGGGGATTCACCGCCCTTCGCACCGCCTCAAACAATACATTCATTCTAAGAACTAGACCCCATTATGAGCCAAATCAAGGACTACATCCACGAGCATGAAGGTCGCTTCCTCGAGGATCTCTTTGAACTTATCCGTATCCCTTCGGTCAGCGCCAAGAGCGAACATAAGCCCGACATGCAGCGTGCCGCCGAGTATTGGCAGAGCCACCTGAAGAAGATCGGCGTCCAGCACGCAGAGATCTTCCAGACTCCAGGCAATCCCATCGTCTTCGGCCACTATCAGAAGGACCCTTCACTACCTACGCTCCTCGTCTACGGGCACTACGACGTGATGCCTCCCGAGCCACTTGACCTCTGGAAGAGCGAACCTTTCGAACCCGAAGTACGTGACGGTCACATCTGGGCACGTGGTGCCGACGACGACAAGGGCCAGTCGATGATCCAGATCAAGGGCTTCGAGACGGCGCTTGCCCTTGGACTTGTGAACTGCAACGTGAAGTTCCTCCTCGAAGGTGAAGAAGAAATCGGTTCGACCAACCTTGAGCCCTTCTGCCGTGAACACCTAGAGATGCTCAAGGCCGACAATATCATCGTCTCCGACACCAGCATGCTCAGCGCCGAAACACCTTCGATCACGACGGGTCTACGTGGTCTTGCCTACTGGCAGATCGAAGTGACGGGTGCCGACCATGACCTTCATTCGGGTCACTTCGGCGGTGCTGTAGCTAACCCCATCAATGAGCTCTGTAAGCTCATCGCACAGATCCAGGACAAGAATGGACGTATCACCATCCCCGGCTTCTACGATAAGGTCGTCGACCTGACGCCCGAAGAGCGTGAGATGATCCGTCAGATCCCCTTCGATGAAGAAGCCTACAAGAAGTTCCTCGACGTAGATGATCTCTTCGGTGAGAAGGGTTACCACACGCTGGAGCGTAATAGTTGCCGTCCTTCCTTTGATGTCTGCGGTATCTGGGGTGGATACCAGGGCGAAGGTTCGAAGACTGTCCTTCCCTCCAAGGCTTATGCTAAGGTCTCTTGCCGTCTGGTAGCCAACCAGGATCATAAGGAGATCAGCCAAGCTCTCGTAGACTACATCGAAGGTATCGCTCCCAAGTACGTCCGAGTGAAGGTCACGAAGATGCACGGTGGCCAGGCTTACCTTTGTCCCATCGACCTACCTGCTTACCGAGCAGCCGAAGAAGCTGTCGGTGTAGCCTTCGGTAAGCGTCCTCTTGGTCTGCGCAGTGGCGGTAGTATTCCCATCATCGCTGCCTTCGAACGTGTCTTCGGGATCAAGACCATCCTCATGGGCTTCGGGCTGGAAAGCGATGCGATCCACTCTCCTAATGAGAATCTTCCCCTCGATATCTTCTACAAGGGCATCGAGGCTGTAGCCGAATTCTACAAGGTCTACCCCAAGCACTAAGCTCAAGATTACACTGAATGTCCATCCTTATTAAGAATGTCCTTCATCAGGACAAGCTCACCGACGTCCTCATCGAGGGCAACCGCATAGCCCGTATCGCCTCAGGTATCTCTGCTCCAGCTGGAGCAGAGGTGCTTGATGGCACGGACAAGGCGATCATCCCCGGCTTCATCAACACGCATACGCATGCTTCGATGACGCTCTTCAGAGGCTATGGCGATGATCTTCCGCTGATGACTTGGCTGGAGGATTATATCTGGCCCGTCGAAGCTCAGATGACCGCTCATGATGTCTATGTAGGAGCTCGACTAGCTTGTCTTGAGATGCTTCGCTCGGGGACGACTTGTTTCCTCGATATGTATATGCACCCGCTCGAGACAGCAAAGGCTGTCGAAGAGATGGGACTACGTGCACACCTCTCCTATACGCTTTTTGACCAGGGTAATGCCGAGAGGGCAGAGCTCGATCGTAAGCGAAGCTACGAGTACTTCGACCGCTTCAAGGAGTTCAGTGATCGCATCACCTTCACCCTCGGACCGCATGCTATCTACACGGTGAGCGGAGAGCAGCTCCAGTTCTGCCATCAGTTCGCCGTGGAGCATAATGTCAAGATCCACCTGCATCTCTCAGAGACGAAGGGTGAGATCGATGAGTGCGTCCGTCAGCATGGTCTTACGCCCGTCCGCTATCTAGAGAAGCTCGGCATCCTCAGCGAGCATCTCGTCCTAGCGCATGTCGTTTGGATCGATGACGAAGAGATGGATCTGCTGGCCAAGTACAATGTCAGCGTGGTGCACAATCCCGCTTCTAACCTCAAGCTCGCTAGTGGCTATGCCTTCAAGTACGAGGAGATGAAGCGTCGCGGTATACGTATCGGCATCGGGACGGATGGATGCTCTTCGTCGAATAACCTAGATATGGTCGTGGCGATGAAGTTAGCTTCCTTCCTTGGTAAGGGCTGGAGATTCGATAGCACGGCATGCAAGGCGGATGATATCTTTGCATCCGCTACGAGTGTCGGTGCAGATATCCTCGGCATTCCCGCTGGGCGTGTCGAAGAAGGCGCATTAGCGGACGTCTGTCTCGTGGATCTCAACACTCCCGAACTGGTACCGCTGAATAGCCTTACCTCTAATCTCGTCTACGCTACTTCGGGTAGCAGCTGTGTAGATACGGTCATCGTCGACGGCCGTATCCTGATGCGAGACAAGTACGTACCAGGGCAAGAGGCGATCATTGCCGAAGCTCGAGAGGCCGCACGCCGTCTCTTCAAGCACGCTTAGATGCGGAGCTCTTCCCTTCTACATAGAGTAGCACACGTAGCTTTCGGACAAAGACTCAGCGAGCGCCTTTGGCTCTTCGCTCTTGTCTTCTTAGCCCAGCTACGTGTGCTACTTGCTTACATCCCCTATCAAACAGAAGTTCCCTCGGACGAAGTGCTTCCGCTGGCTCTTGATCAGCTACTTCGTATTGGAGGTTGGGCAAGTCTCCTGACGCTTCTCTTTGCGCTGGCTCCGTGGAAGTGGCTGGCCCGCTCGCTGGGAGCAGTCTTTGCGGGCGCCGTCTTACTGCTATCGGCCTACGAACTCTACCTCATCGGCCTCTACCATGTTACTTATAATATGGACTTGGCTCAGATCATGCTCTCGACGAATTGGCGAGAGGGGAGTGAGTTCCTCGATAGTATCACGGCGGGCCAAGCGATAGCCGTCCTTCTTCAGCTCGTACCTGCGGTCAGCGTTGCCTTGCTTGTCAGCCTCTTTACCAAGAAACACCCTGTCTTCTTTAGCCTCTTCGGCTACATCACTGGCACAGTGCTCATGCTTCTTGGGCCTGTAGGTACTCTCTATAGTGACCTCCGTTTATGCCATCATCACAGTAGCTTCTCTGGACTCCAATACTCAGGCATCGACCGCATCATCTATAATACGCTGAGCGCACACAAGGCGATGAGGCAGATAGCTTCGGAGCAGAAGGCAATACATAGCTCTCAGCGCACGATCACTGACCTGAGCGTCACTCCTATATCTAAGGCACCGCTGCAGGTCGTCCTTATTCTCGGCGAATCAGCTCGCCGTAGTAGTATGCACTGCTACGGCTATCCGCTACAGAATACACCCTATGCCGACAGCTTAATTCAAGCTAGAGAGCTCATCCCCTTCACCAATGTCGTCTCTCCTGCTTCTGCTACAATCCTCTCCAATACCCGTTCGCTCACCTTCTTTACCCACGAAGAAGGAGAAACTCCGTGGTATAAGTTCCCCTCGCTTATTCAGGTGCTCCGCCAAGCAGGCTATGCAACAGTCTGGATTGCCAACCAAGAGATCACGGGTAAATATTCAATGTCTAATCTCTTTGGCCGTCAAGCAGACATCCTTACGGGCAATCCAGCCTTCTTTAGCGGTCTAGGAGGGGAGAACATCGTTAATCGCCCTGACCTCTGTGACGAAGCGATCCTCCCGATGCTCTTTCATTATGACAGCTTGCCCGATAGTCTTCGTTCGACTTCTCCGCTGGGGCTCTTCCAAGTGGTGCATCTCATGGGCTCGCATATGACTTATGCCGAGCGCTACCCCGAAGCTTTCGCTCGCTTTTCTCCTGATAGTTTGCCCGAGCGTAAGGATGAACGGAAGGACGAGATCATAGCAGGCTATGCGAATAGCCTCCTCTACACCGACTACATCATCCACGAGATCATCGAGCGCTATCGTGAGGAGAATGCCCTCATCATCTATGTCTCCGACCACGGCGATGCCCTCTTCGACGAAGACTATCCCGAACTGATGGGCCACGCATTGGTGCCAAGGGCGGTAGAGATCCCACTCTTCGTCTACTTCTCTCCGCAACTTCGCAAGGAGCGTCCCGATCTCTGGCGCCAGATCAGCCGTCAGCGGGATAAGCGTATCCTGTCGGATCTCCTTACTCATGCCTTGGTTGACCTCCTCGGTATCTATACCGAATACACCCAGCCTCGTTTCAACTTCTTCGCTCCTACCTATGACGACCGCCGTCAGCGCATCGTCGTCTCCCCCACTTCGAATAAGAAGATGGTGATGTAGTACAGCTCCGTCACCAAGTATGTCCTATAAAGTCATATGAAATAATGAACAAAATCCTTTCCCTTCTCACGCTACTTCTCTGCGTTTCCATCGTAGTCTCTTGTTCCGAAGAAAAGGAAGAGCCTCCTACTTCCATTACACTGAGCCCGGAAGGACGAATCATGCACCACGGAGAGACGCTTCAGCTGACAGCGACTCCCAATAGAGGAGTCTCATTCGTCTCGGAAAACAAGAATATAGCTTCGGTTAATTCTTCGGGGCAAGTGCAAGCTGTCCTCATCGGGAAGACCCGTATCGTAGCTTCTGCTGGCTCGGCTGTGGCTTATTGTGAGATCGATGTTCGCCCCAAGGTCATCAATTTACCAGAGCCCCTTCTTCTCTTTGGTCGGAATATTGATGAAGTAAAGAAGCTCTTCGATGCAACATATCCTAGCGCTCAATATGAAGTAATCGAAGAGGAAGGAGCCTTCGCAAGATACTTCCCTAACTACAGGGTAGAGAAGCGACGTATACCTCTATATGTCATCTATAGGAGTGATGACAATGGGAATCTGATATCAGTCACTTACAAGGCGCTAGCTTGGTACAACCTCCTCAAAGAGTATACTAGCGAGCGATACCTTTCCACTAACAAGTTGGTCAAAGGTGACTACGAG
>ERZ773022.1179-NODE-1179-length-18291-cov-16.296337_pt1 | contig 18291 bp, 13 predicted proteins | sample MGYA00580839_ERZ773022 | MGnify/ENA primary metagenome ERZ773022 (study PRJEB29015, sample SAMEA2738020) | human oral metagenome | biome: human oral; feature: human-associated habitat; material: dental | place: China | collected 2044 ... | reverse complement strand
TTCCAGAAAGAAGTGAATTACACCCAGAAATCAACGAACAACTTATCGTTGAGTATTACAGCCGTTAATAAAGAAAACTTCACTGATAATTTTATATCAGTGAAGTTTTTTTATGTTTTAGTTTTTAAATTTAATATATCTTTTTCTATACATATTATCTGTTGGCATTGTACAGAATGCTAGTGTATGAAATTGAGTATAAATTTTATAGGATAAAATAAAAAAGACGATTATTATATCCATAATTAAGTTATTTATTATAAAAAATAATAATGGAACTATTATAACACATTTATAAATTTTGTATTATATAAATTAATACAAATTTGAAAAAAAATAAGGGATAAATATTAAAATTAGTAAAAATTAATTTTTATATTATTTTCTAAAAGGTATTAAAAGGGTGTTTAACTAAAAATAAATTTGTATATATCTAAATTACAAATATTGTAGAAAAAACTGTTTTGTTGTGAAAGTTATCTGTTTTTCATCATTCTTTTCATTAGAAAAAATTAAATAAAATTAATTATTAAAATATAGTAAAATAAAGGCTGAATCCTTATAATACAGCGTGTTTAAAAATTATGAAATAGTATTTAATCATAGAAAATACTTTCAATAAAACTTTCATTCGAAAACCGCTTTCATTATGAGACGATATATGTTATGATGATAGTACAGAAAAAAAATTAGGAGGTTAGGGAAATGATAATCGGAGTACCAACAGAAATAAAAAATAATGAAAGTAGGGTTTCAGCAATTCCGGGAGTTGTTGCTGAATTAGTGCACGATGGGCACACTGTATACGTAGAAAAAGGAGCAGGACTTGCTTCTGGTATTTCAGATGCTGAATATGAAAAAGCAGGAGCTGTTTTATTAGATAAAGCAGAAGACGTATGGAATAAATCAGACTTAATTTACAAAGTTAAAGAACCAATTCCATCTGAGTACAAATATTTTAGAAAAGGATTAATTATTTATACATATTTACACTTAGCTGCTGACGAAGAATTAACAAAAGCAATGGTAGAAACAGGAACTATCGGTATTGCATTTGAAACAGTTAAAGTTGGTAGAACATTACCATTATTAAGACCTATGAGTGAAATTGCAGGACGTATGGCTATTCAAGAAGGTACTAGATTTTTATCTAAAGTACAAGGTGGTAAAGGTAAATTATTACAAGGTGTTCCAGGAGTTCAACCAGGACATGTTGTGGTTATTGGGGCCGGTGTAGCAGGAACAGCTGCGGCTACTGCAGCATCTGGATTAGGTGCTCGTGTAACTATGTTAGATGTAAACTTAGATCGTTTAACTGAATTATCACATATCTTTGGTGGTAAAGTAGAAACAGTTTACTCAAACAAATTAAACATTGCTAATGCAATTAAAACAGCTGATTTAGTAGTAAGTACAGTATTAATTCCAGGAGCAAAAGCACCTAAACTTGTTACTAAAGAAATGATTAAAGATATGCCAGATGGTGGTGTTATCGTGGACGTAGCGATTGACCAAGGTGGTACAACTGAATATACAGAAGGTCGTCCAACAAGCCATGACAACCCAATCTTCGTAGAAGAAGGAGTTCTTCACTACTCTGTAGCTAATATCCCAGGAGCAGTTGCACAAACAGCTACTTTCGCATTATGTAATGCTACTGCAAAATATGTTAAAGTTATCGCTAATTTAGGTGTTAAAGAAGCTGTTGCTAGATTCCCAGAATTAGTACCTGGTATTAACGTAGCTAACGGAAAAGTTACATTCAAAGCTATTGCAGATGACTTAGGATATGAATATACTCCAGTAGAAGAAGCACTATAGTATAATGTAACTACTATCTAACTAAAAATATAAATAGTTATGTTATTGAGGAAGTAGAAAACAATCTCTATATATATTTTCTACTTCCTTTTTTGAAGCAGAAATTATAGTCTTGACTATAAAATATTAATACTTTATCAAGATATTTATTATTTATTATTTATATTTTTTATACAATAAAATCCATTTATGGTATATAATTTATAATTATGATATAATATTAAAATATTATTAATAGTGAATAATATTTATTTGTATATTTAGGAGGGCATCATGAATATTTTTAGAAAAAAATCAATTGAGTCTGTTCTGGCAGAATCGAGAAATAAGACTCTAACTCCAACAATGAAAACTATGGATTTAGTTCTATTTGGTATTGGAGCAATTATAGGATCAGGTATCTTAGTATTAACAGGTAAAGCTTCTTCAGAAGCTGGACCAGCTGTTATATTTTCATTCTTAATTGCAGGGTTAGCATGTTGCTTAGCTGCTTTATGTTATGCGGAATTAGCTTCAACAATTCCATCGAGTGGTAGTACATATACTTACCTTTATGTATCAGTTGGCGAAATAGTTGCATATGCAATTGGTTGGGTACTTATTGGTGGATATGTTCTTACAGCAGCAACAATTGCTAATGGATGGTCTAGCTATTTCTCTCGCCTATTAGCAGGTTTAGGATTAAATCTTCCGAAGGAAATTTATACTTTACCTTCAGCAGGAGGATATGGGAATATTCCAGCAGTAATAGTTGTATTATTAATTACGTTTATTTTATCAAAAGGAACATCTAGTAGTAAACTTGTAAATAACCTAATGGTAGTAGCTAAAGTAGGTATTGTAATTTTATTTGTGATTGTTGGATCGTTTTATGTAGAACCTACAAATTGGACAAATAATTTTGCACCTACAGGATTCTCAGGTGTAATGTTAGCTGCAACTACAGTATTCTTCGCATATCTTGGTTTTGATGCTATTTCTACATCAGCAGAAGAAACTATTAATCCAGAAAAAGCACTACCTAAAGCTATTATAATAACTATGATTGTTTGTACGGCATTCTATATTTTAGTATGTTTAGTATTAACAGGAGTTGTTGAATATTCTAGATTAGGTACAGGGGACGCTCTTGCATTCGTACTAGAGGAAGTTGGTCAAAATAGAGTAGCAGGTATTGTTTCACTTGGAGCAGTAATTGGATTGATGGCAGGTATTTTATCATTCATCTATGCAGGTATTCGTATTACTTTTACAGTTGCACGTGATGGATTATTACCAAAAAAATTTACAGAAGTAAATAAAAGTCATGTTCCAGGTATCGTAACATGGGGCTTAGGTATAACAACAGCTATTTTAGCAGGATTCTTACCTTTAGGACAATTAGCGGATTTGGCTAACGTAGCATCTATTATTGCTTTTGCTTTAGTAAGTTATACAACTATTGTATTCTACAAAAAATATCCAGATTTAAAACGTGGATTCAAAGTTCCAGGAATGCCAGTATTACCTATGATATCAATAGTACTATTCGCAGCATTATTATACAGTATTAAATTAACAACATGGATTATCTTCATCGTTTGGGTAATTATAGGTATAGTTGTGTACTTTGCTTTCTCATATAAGAATAGTAAATTAAAATAAGTAAATAGAAGAACGACTACAAGTAAAATTGTAGTCGTTTTTTTAATACTTAAAATATGCTTTTAAAGTTATGACCATAGATTTCGTTTGTTACTTTTTGCTATATTTTGAGCTTTTTTAAAAGTTTTCAAGTATCTAGTATCGGGTTCTTTAACATATTTTATTTCAGCTAAACCAGCTATAAGTAGCTGTTCTTGAACGGATTTACCATTAGCATACACATAGCAGAGGGCTCGATGATATTTATCTTCCTTTTGATACACATCAAATTCTAACTCTATATTTTTAGCTTTTTTTAGGATTTCTCCATTTAATTCACTTGCTTCTGGTCCATATTTTTGAACGGAGACTCCAGGTTTTACAGTTTCAGGAGTATCAACAAGTAAGTACCGAACTTTTAACTGTTTATTATTAAACACCACTACAATAGTATCTCCATCAACTTTTTCTACTAATTTTACAGGATAACGTGTAGTGTCCCCTTTTATTTGTATACCATTTATATTAACTATATTATATTTTTCTTGTTTATAGTTGAATATAGCAATTAGACTAGATAGTAAAATTGTAAAACTAATAAAACATATTATAAAGACTTTCTTTTTATTCATGATATATACTCCCTTTATTTCTTACTTTAAGTTTAACATGTATTTTTATAATTTGAAAGATATAATATCATTGATACTATTAAGAAAACTAAGTATTAATACAAAAATTTAATCCTTAATTAATTTTATTTTAGTATTGAATTATCCAAAAAAATTATAGACTTATTATAAAAAAATATTGAAATATAATTTTAAATAATAAATCCTATTATTAGTAAAAACATGAAATAATTAGAAAAAAAATAAAGTTGAAGAATTATTTTTAGTATAGAAAAATTTTAAAATAAAATGATATTTGAGTTAGATGTTAAAGAGTCAAACAGAATTATTGTAAACGTTAACTCTAGATGGTAGTATATGTATAAACCAAAAAAAGGAGAAAACAATATGATAAAATTAAAAAAAGATAATTTTAAAATGTTTATAAACGGAGAATGGGTAAATGCAGAAGATAAAGCTATCCTTGAAGCATATAATCCAGCTAATTCAGAATATTTAGCAAATTTTCCAGATGCAAGCGAAAGTGATGTAAATAAGGCTGTAGATGCTGCAAGGGAGGCATTTAAAGCTTGGAGAAAAACAACAGTAAGTGAACGTGCTACTATTTTAAATAAAATAGCAGATATTATAGATGAAAACACAGAACTTTTAGCTACTACTGAAAGTCTAGATAATGGTAAACCAATACGCGAAACTATGGCAGTAGATGTACCACTTAGTGCTAAACACTTTAGATACTTTGCAGGATGTATTTTAGCTGATGAAGGGCAGGCAACAGTCTTAGATGAGAAATATTTAAGTATAGTATTAAGAGAACCTATTGGGGTAGTTGGACAAATTATTCCTTGGAACTTTCCATTTTTAATGGCAGCTTGGAAACTTGCACCAGCTCTAGCAGCAGGAAATACTATTGTTATAAAACCATCTAGCTTAACATCATTAAGTTTATTAACATTTGTGGAATTAATCCAAGACGTACTTCCTAAAGGGGTTTTAAATGTTGTTACAGGACGTGGAAGTAAATCGGGAGAATTCTTAAAAAATCATACAGGATTAGATAAACTAGCGTTTACTGGTTCTACAGAAGTTGGAAGAAAAATCGCTATAGCAGCAGCAGAAAAACTAATTCCTGCTACTTTAGAATTAGGAGGGAAATCTGCAAATATAGTATTAGATGATGCAGATATAGAAAAAGCCCTTGATGGAGCGCAATTAGGTATCTTATTTAATCAAGGACAAGTATGTTGCGCAGGATCTAGAATTTTTGTTCAAGAGGGAATTTACGATGAATTTGTTGAAAAAATAAAAGATCGATTTAATAAATTAAAAATTGGTGATCCATTAAATCCAGAAACACAAATGGGAAGCCAAATTGATGAAAAACAAGCAGAAAAAATTATTAAATACATTGAGATTGCCAAAAAAGAAGGTGGAGAAGTACTCGTTGGGGGAGAACGATATACAGAAAATGGTTGTGATAAAGGTGCCTTTGTTAAACCAACACTTATAACAGGTGTACACAATGGGTGCCGTATATCTCAAGAAGAAGTATTTGGACCAGTATCAGTTGTGATTAAATTTAAAAATGATGAAGAAGTTATTGAACAGGCAAACGATAGTGAATATGGTCTTGCAGGAGCGGTCTTTTCTAAAAATATTACAAGAGCATTGAATATTGCACGTAAAGTTGAGACAGGAAGAGTTTGGGTAAATACTTATAATCAAATTCCTGAGCACGCTCCATTCGGTGGATATAAAAAATCTGGTATAGGACGAGAAACTCACAAAGTAATTTTAGAACATTATTCACAAATGAAAAATATTTTAATTGATTTAACTGATGATGTTTCAGGATTCTATAATTAATAAAATCATAAAATAAAGCGTAAATTTATAATAATCCATAAAAATAGATACACGACATAATACATTATTGTTATGCGATATCATAATTTTATGGATTATTATTTTTTATATGATAAAATTTGTATAATTATTTTATAAAGTATGATAAAATAGTAGGTGATATATATCTAAAAAAGGAGAATAAAGATGAAAAATAAAGAATGGTATCTAGGGTTAGATGTTGGTTCTGCAAGTGTAGGTTGGGCTGCTACGGATATCAATTATAAACTATTACGTAAAAATAAAAAGAGATTATGGGGCGCTCGTTTATTTGAAGAAGCAAAAACTGCTGCAGATAGACGTGTATTTAGGGCTGGACGTAGACGTTTAGCAAGAAGGAGATGGCGAATTAGCTTATTAGAAGAACTATTCGCTAAAGAAGTTTCGAAAAATGATCCTAATTTCTTTCTACGTCTTAAAGAAAGTAAATATCATTTCGAAGATAAGAGTCTAATGAATGAATATTTACTTTTTAATGACAAAGATTATACAGATAAAGACTATTATAAAGAGTATCCAACCATTTATCATCTTCGTTCAAGTCTTATGACAGAGGAAAATCCAGATATAAGAAAAGTTTATTTGGCAATACATAGTATGCTGAAAAACCGTGGACATTTTTTACTTCAAGGTCAAAGCTTTAACGACAGCAATATTGATAATGTCATTAAAGAGCTATTGGAGTTAAGTATAGTTAAGACTAATTTAGAAGTTACTGATGAAGTTATATATAGTCTAAAAGAAATTGCTTTACAAAAGAAAAATTTGTCAGATAAGAATAATGATGTAAAAAAATTGTATCCTAAGGAAAAACAACTTCAAGAGATTTTTAAATTAGTTTTTGGAGGTAAAACTTCACTAGATAAATTATATGATATAGAAGAATATAAAGAACTTGACACTAGTGTAAAAAGTATCTCGTTTAAAGAAAAAGTCTATGAAGAAGTACGCCCAGACTATGAACAAATCTTATCAAATTATATAGAGTTACTAGATTTAGCAAAATTAGTATATGATAGTATAGTTTTAGCTGATATAAAAAAAGAAGGGAAAACAATATCAGAATCAAAAGTAGAATTATATAATAAACATAAAGATGATTTAGCAAATCTAAAAAAATTAGTAAAAACTGATAGTAAATTGTCCGAGGATAAGAAAAAAGAAGTTTATTTTGCAATTTTTAAAGAAGATAAGGAAAAAGGAACAAACTATGTAAATTATACACATGGAAGCCAAGAAGGAAAAAGCTGCTCATATGAGGATTTCAAGAAATTCTTGAAAAAAGAATTAGAAAAATTAGAAGATAGCCCTACTAAAACTACAATTTTAGAAGAACTCGACTTAGAAACTTTTCTACCACTACAAAGAACAAAAGATAATTCGGTAGTTCCTTATCAAATACATAAAGAAGAACTTGTGAAAATTTTAGACAATGCAGCTAAATATCATAGCTTTTTAGATGAAAAAGATGATAGTGGCTACAGTACACGAGAAAAAGTTGTTCAATTATTCGAATTTAGAATACCATATTACATAGGACCGTTGAATGCACATCATAATATAGAAAATGGAGGATATTCATGGGCAATCCGTAAGAAAGGTATGGAGAGCGTACCAGTAACTCCGTGGAATTTCAAAGATGTGATAGATGAAAGTGCCAGCGCAGAGGCGTTTATTAATAACCTAACAAACAAGTGTACTTATCTTTCTGGAGAAGATGTTCTTCCAAAAAATTCATTATTGTATTCTGAATATGCTTTACTAAATGAACTAAATGCGCTTAGATATGAAGGAAATAGAATCAGCATAGAAGCACGTGATATTATAGTAACAAAGCTATTCAAAGAACAAGGTAAAAAAGTTACTAAAAAAACTATAAAAGAACTTTTGAAAACAGAAGGATTTATTGATGGTAAGGGAGAAATTGCAGGAATAGATAATATTGTGAAAAATGACCTGAAATCATATCGTGATTTCAAAAAAATTCTTGGGGATAGATTCGATAAAGAACGTGTAGAAAATATTATTTTGTGGATTACATTGTATGGAGAATCACGCAAGCTAGTAAAAGAAAAAATAACAAAAGCTTATGGAGATTTTTATACAATTGATGAAATAGAAAAAATGTCACGCTTAACTTATAAAGATTGGGGAACATTGAGTAGAAAACTTTTAACAGAATTAGTAAGTGAAAAACTGTATAATGAAGAAACAGGTGAATGTTTAAATATAATAGGAGCTATGAGACAAAGTACAATTCTTTTTATGGAATTATTAGCTGATAAGTTCGATTATATGAGCCAAATTAAAAATCATAATAAAGAAAATAAAGATGATATAACTGAAATAACTCCAGACATCTTAGAAAATCTTTATGCAAGTCCAGCTGTTAAGCGCTCAATTTGGCAAACAGTTAGAATAGTAGAAGAATTAAAAACTATAATTGGCAGTGCACCTACTAAAATATTTGTTGAAACAACTAGAAGTAATAAAGCGCCTAATAAAGTGACTACTTCGCGCCAAAATGATTTAATAGCTAAGTATAAAACTATAAAAGATCAAGAAATCTTTGAATTAGAAAAAGAATTAAACAGTTCAATAGATTTTCCTACTAATAAAGATAGATTGAGTAAAGAAGAGTCATCAAGACTTAAGGCGAAAAAATTATATTTATACTATACACAATTAGGTCGTTGTATGTATACTGGTAAGAGAATAGACTTCGGTGAATTATTTGATAATAATAAATATGATATAGACCATATTTTCCCGCAAAGTAAAGTAAAAGATGACAGTTTCAATAATACTGTTTTAGTAACTCGTGAAAGTAATGCGAACAAAACAGATATATATCCACTTGGAAGTAGTATCCAAACAAAAGAAAACAAGAGACTTTGGCGCTTCTTAAAAGAGAAAAAATTAATAACCGAAGAAAAATATAATCGCTTAGTAAGAACGGAAGAATTTAGTGATGATGAATTAACAGGATTTATCGCACGTCAACTTGTAGAAACATCACAAGCGATAAAAGCAATTTCAACGATTTTAAGTGAATTAAATCCAGAAACTACTATTTGTTACTCAAAAGCAGAAAATGTGAGTGCGTTTAGACAAAACTTTGGAAAAATAAAAGAGGGTAATAGAAAATCTGAAAATAACGAAAAATTAATTAAAGTACGTGAAATAAACGACTACCATCATGCCAAAGATGCTTACTTAAACATAGTAGTTGGTAATGTCTATGATGTTAAATTTACTCGTAATGTCTATAATTTTATAAAAAATAAAAAAGATGCACGAAAATATTCATTAAACAGCTTATTCTATACAGATGTAAAAAACTCTAATACAACAGCATGGGAGATGGGTAAAACAGTTCAAGTAGTAGAAAAAACAATGAACAATAATAATATTTTAATAACAAGAAGAACTGCGGAACAAAAAGGTGCATTATACGATGCTACAGTCTATAAGGCAAAAGTAGCAGAGAAGGCAAAAGAAGGTACGTATTACCCATTAAAAACAACTGATAGTAAAATTAAAGATGTTAGTAAGTATGGAGGTTTTACCAAAGTAAAGATAGCTTATTATTCAATTTTTGAATATACTATAGAAGATAAAAGAGGAGAGAGTCGAATTACTAGAATAGTACCAATTCCTATATATATTTCCCAAAATATTAAAGATGATAAAACGCTATTAGAATACGCAAAGACACAGCAGTTAGGTAAAGATTTGAAATTGAAATATAGAAAACTATGCATAGGGAGCACGTTAAAAATAAATAACTTTAATTACTATATGGGTGGAAAAACTAGCGATTACTTTACTTATGATAGTGCTATTCAGGTGGTGTTAGATAAAGATAGTGAAGTATATACAAAAGAATTAGCTAAATATTTAAACTGGAAAAAAGAAAATAAAGATGGAAAACTATGGAAAAGTATAACTGAAGATAAAAATATTCAATTATACGATGTCCTTGTAGAAAAAATGAATACAGGAATATTTATTAAAAAAACACCTAATAAATATGATGAGTTATCAACAGAAGAGGTACGAGATAAATTTAAAAATATTAGTGAGGAGGAACAAGCCAAAATATTGTTAGAAGTGTTAAATCTTTTAACCAATAAAAAATCTACATTTGATTTAAAAAATATTGGTATAACAGCTAGCCGTGCGAAATGTGGCTTTAATCTATCAAATCAATCTCAGTTTTCAATAATTGAGCAATCTGTGACGGGAGTTTATGAAAAAGAAATAGTAATAGTAGGGGAGAAAAATAATGACTTGGAGAACAGTAGTAATTAGGGAGAGAGCTAAACTAGATTATAGCCTTAATTTTATGACCGTACGACAAGAAGCGGGAGTTAGGAAAATAAGTTTAGGTGAAATCTATATGGTTATTGTAGAAAATACGGCGGTAAGTCTTACCGCCGTTCTTCTAAATGAATTAGTCAAAAATAAAATAAAAGTAGTTTTTTGTGATGAAAAACGAAATCCTAGTTCAGAATTGATTCAATATTATGGTAGTCACGACACCAGTTTAAAATACAAAAATCAGCTTGAGTGGAGTAAAGAAAATAAGGAAAAAATTTGGACAAGAATAGTCTATGAAAAAATTTTTAACCAAATGCAATTTTTAAAAAAATTAAATAAAGAAGAATATAGACTTTTGGAACAATATTTATCAGAATTAGAATGGAATGATAGTTCTAATCGTGAAGGCTTCGCGGCTAAAGTTTATTTTAATGCACTCTATGGTATGGACTTTAGTCGCAATAAAGAGTGTTTTATTAATGCTGCATTGGACTATGGATATTCGATAATTCTTTCAGCATTTAATCGAGAAATAGTTGCCTCTGGATATTTCACACAATTAGGACTTTGTCATAGAAATCCATTTAATAAATTTAATCTCTCTAGTGACTTTATGGAGCCATTTAGAATTTTGGTAGACGAAGAAGTTTATAAATTGGAAGGAACGGAATTTACCAAGGATCATAAAAATAAACTTATCAATATTCTAAATAAGACTGTTATAATTGATGATAAAAATCAAACAGTAGCTAATGCCATAAAGATATATTGTCGCAGCCTTTTTTCTGCTTTAGCAGAAAATGATTTAGAATACGTGAAAATGTACAGATATGAGTTATAGATTTATGAGAATATTAGTAATGTTTGATTTACCTACGGAAACATCAGAAGAGAGAAGAGATTATAGGAAATTCAGAAAAAATTTAATAAAAAATGGGTTTATTATGATGCAAGAATCGGTATATGTTAAACTGGTAATGAATCAAGGGAGTGCAGATTTAGTAGTGAAGAATATCCGAAGATTTTGCCCAGGGAAAGGTTTAGTACAAATCCTACAAGTTACAGAAAAACAATTTTCTAAAATAGAGTTTTTAGTCGGAGAAGCTCAAACAGATTACGTAGATTCAGATGAGAGGTTTATAGAATTATGAAGATTATAAATAGGGAGTGGCATCGCCAAATAGAGTTAAAAGAAAATGTTATCCATACTTTAGTATTTGAAAATAAGTTATATTACAGAGAAATAATCTTAGAATTATTAAAGCAACATAAGGGATTAGAAGGTAATTTTGTTTTATCTGAAAAAAATAGGGAGATAGCTTTTGATAAAAATAGTTATTTTATAAGTGACTTATTTAATATAGATATAAACAATAAAAAAATTTTGACAAAGGTATACGTAACTCTTCAAAAGCAAGTAGAGGAAGATATAATAGAATATAATCAATTAACATCAGTGATAAAAAGATATTTTGAAAGACTCATTTTCAATAATAATCTAGATTTAGAACAAGATGAAGAAATAGATGTAATGGCATTATTGAAATTAGGAGATTTTAAAATCCATTTTGAAGAAAGTAATTACTTAGAAAAGATAATTAAATACATGAGAATACTTATAGATTTATGTGGAGTAAAAGTTATTTTTTTAATTGGCTTACATTCAATTTTTAACAATAATGAAATTAGACAATTTTATAAAGAAATTTGTTTAAATAAAATAAAGATAGTAAATATAGAAACACAACAATTTAGTGACTATAGTAATGAGGATTATGAGGAATTAATATATATTTTTGATAAAGATAACTGTGAAATTTAGTATTGATTTTTAAAAAAAATAATTGTATAATAAAGATAGATTCAAAATTTACAATCAAGTTCAAATAAAGATTTATCTATATTGCCTTTTGGCTGGATCGGTGTCGATCCATTTTTTTGTATACAATTGAATATTAATTTGTAGAAAGCAAAATTACTATCAAAAATCTCAATTTGAGGTTTGAGAGATATGTAAATTTTGAATTCTACAAAACTTATTGAAAATGTAATAGTCCATGCACAGGTTTGAGAGATATGTAAATTTTGAATTCTACAAAACTTAAAAGTTGGGGCTTTATTTATGAGGCAAGTTTGAGAGATATGTAAATTTTGAATTCTACAAAACATTCTGCTTCGGTTGCGTCTGTAGTCTTAGTTTGAGAGATATGTAAATTTTGAATTCTACAAAACTTTCTAATGCTTTCTTAATTCGTTCTTTATGTTTGAGAGATATGTAAATTTTGAATTCTACAAAACGCAAATAAGAAATATGAAAGTCCAAAAGATGTTTGAGAGATATGTAAATTTTGAATTCTACAAAACTCTATCTAAAACTTTATCTGCGTTTTCCCAGTTTGAGAGATATGTAAATTTTGAATTCTACAAAACTTTAGATTTCATCAACTTCTTAACAACGTTGTTTGAGAGATATGTAAATTTTGAATTCTACAAAACCTTTCTCAAGTTTTTCTTGTAGGTCTTTGATGTTTGAGAGATATGTAAATTTTGAATTCTACAAAACTCCTAAACGCCCTCTGAATGTAACGCCTTGTTTGAGAGATATGTAAATTTTGAATTCTACAAAACGATTTTCTCTCCGAACCATTCACCGATTTGTTTGAGAGATATGTAAATTTTGAATTCTACAAAACAAACAAACATTTAATGAGGGAGAATTGGAAGTTTGAGAGATATGTAAATTTTGAATTCTACAAAACCCTAAATTTGGGTTAATTGCCTCAAATCTGTTTGAGAGATATGTAAATTTTGAATTCTACAAAACTGTTTAATTACATTCAATGCACTGTGATTAGTTTGAGAGATATGTAAATTTTGAATTCTACAAAACTTTGCTATCGCTACCTTACCCGCTCCCACAGTTTGAGAGATATGTAAATTTTGAATTCTACAAAACGAGATGATGTTATTATCGAGCTAAACACTGTTTGAGAGGTATATAAATTTTGAATTCTACAAAACAAAATAAAAGATATGAAATATGATCCATTGTTTGAGAGATATGTAAATTTTGAATTCTACAAAACTGCGAATTTTCCTTCCATATAATCCTCCAAGTTTGAGAGATATGTAAATTTTGAATTCTACAAAACAAGCAATGCACTATCCAATAACGAAATGTCGTTTGAGAGATATGTAAATTTTGAATTCTACAAACTACACCATTATAAACAAACAAATACTATTACTTTAGGAAATACGTATAAAAGCATAAATACGGTATTTTATTGTTTGAGAGATATGTAAATTTTGAATCTAAAAAAATATTTTGTTATAAGTAAAACTGACAAAATAAAAAAGTTGAATACTTAGCACATAAAAAGCTATTTGTATTCAACTTTTATTTTTATTTAATATCGTTAATAATTGTTTCCAATTTCATAGAACGGCTTGCTTTAAACAAAATTACTTCGTTTTTGTGTTTGTTAGCTTTTAGATAATCAGTTACTTCTTCAACAGTTGAAAAGTGAAGAGTTGATATATCTTTATTGTTAATATTATCTGTAATGTTTTTTGCAAGGTCGCCGACACTAATAACAAGATTAATATCACGAGAATTGTTATTTATATAAGTACCAACTCCGCTATGATACTCAACTTCATTTGGTCCAAGCTCGAACATGCTACCAAGAACAAGCGTTTTGAATTCGAAATCATTTAAATCACTAATAACGTCAACAGCAGCTTTCATAGAGGTAGGGCTGGCATTATAAGCATCATTAATAATTAATGAATCTTCTGCGTATGGGATACTTTCTAAACGCATATTTGTTATTTTAGAAATATTATCTATCGCATGACGGATTTCCTCATTCGTTAGACCAATTTTTTTGGCTATAGCTACTGCAAACATTATATTAAATAGGTTATGCTTACCTTTTAATGTAGTAGAAAAATTATTTTTATCGATATTAAGTTTGAAATCTATCTTATCACGGGTGATAGTGTAATTTTCCAGAATAATATCGTTGTAAGAATTTTCTCCGCACGAAGTAGCATGTATACTAGAATTTTCTACTAATTCTTTTAATAATGGTTCGTCCCCATTGTAGACGAAGAAACCGTCTTTTTTCATACCATTTGTAATTTCAAATTTTGCTTTGGCTATACCAGCGCGTGAGCCGAAAAATTCGATATGACTTTCTCCAATATTAGTAATTATCGTATAATCTGGTTTTACTAATTTTGACAAGAAGTCAAGTTGACCAAAGTTATCAGCTCCCATTTCAAGCACAAGAATGTCACTATCTTCTGGCGCAGCAAGAATAGTTAGCGGAACTCCTAATTCATTATTGAAGTTACCTTGTGTCTTATGAACTTTGAATTTTGTTTCTAAAATACTTGTAACTATATCTTTTGTCGTAGTTTTTCCGTTACTTCCTGTTATAGCGATAATTTTTGCATTTAAACTTTCTAAATAATGTTTAGCAAGTCCTTGAATAGCCTCGTAACTATCATTAACATAAATTATATTATTATCACTTGAAAAATCATCTTTTAGAGATAATGAAGCGACAGCACCTTTTTCAAATGCACTTTCGATATAATTATGACCGTCAACATTTTCTCCTAAGAAAGGAATAAATAAGTCTCCTTCTTTTACTTTTCGGCTATCAATAGCAATTCCTGTGATTTCTTTATTATCTACTAAATTTATTTTTTTAACATTTAATATCTTTTCTAAGTCTTTAACAAAATATTTCATAGTAATTTCCTATTCTTCTGTTAATAAATTTTTGCGGTCTTCGTAACGCTCTAATGCTAAATCAAATAGTTCTTCAATTATTTCAGGGTAGGTAACATTCATATTTGCCCAAAGTGATGGGAACATAGAAAATGGAGTGAAACCAGGCATTGTGTTTACTTCATTGATGAAGATTTTTCCTTCTTTAGTATAGAAAAAGTCGGCACGTACTAAACCAGAACCACTAATTGCACGGAATGCAGTTTCTGCCATTTCTCTAAATTCTGAGTATAAAGCTGTATCAATAGGAGCAGGAATATCCATGCGAGATTGCCCATCAGTATATTTAGTTTCATAATCATAAAATTCAGTCGTAGAAATATTTACGATTTCACCAGGATCTGTAGTTCTTACTTCATTGTATCCAAGAACTGCAACTTCAATCTCTTTAGCCCCAACAGCACCTTGTTCAACAACAATTTTTTTGTCGAATTTAAGAGCTTCTTCAATACCTTTTATTAATTGTTTTTCATCATTACAACGACTGATACCTACAGATGAGCCTAAGTTTGCAGGTTTAACAAAAACAGGATATTTCAGATTGTCATTAATTTCTTTAATAATTTTGTTTTTGTTCTTTTTCCAATTGTATTCGATAAAGTGAGTGTATGGTAACTGTGGTAAATCATATGCTGCGAACAGTTGTTTCATAATTACTTTATCCATACCAGCTGCACTAGATAGTACATTGTTACCAACATAAGCAATATCCATAATTTCTAATAGACCTTGAATTGTTCCGTCTTCACCATTTGGCCCATGTAAAACTGGGAACACAATATCGAATTTTCGATTATCTTCAAAAAGTAAACCACTTATATCATTATCAAAGTTAGAGAAGATAAGTTCTTTTTGATCTTTTATTTCAGATCTAATTTGTTCTCCACGAGCCCATTCTCCATTTAAAGAAATAAAAATAGGGAAGACATTGTATTTTTCTTTGTTGATTGCATTAATAATTGATTTAGCTGTTAATAGTGATACAGAGTGTTCAGCACTCTTTCCACCATAAATAATTCCAATATTTTGTTTTATCATTTTAACATCTCCTAACTAAAAATGAGGTTGACTAAAGTAATAGTCTATTACTACATTATACCATAAAAAATAAAAATGGAATATTTTTTTAAAACATTAAATCCAATAAATTGCATAATGAATAGGTTTATGTTAATGTTAAGAAACAAATAAAAATAGAAGAGGTTAGTGATACATGTATTTAGCATTAAAAGAAATATTTTACAATAAGTTGCGTTATTTATTAGTTGTGGCAATCACCTTTCTTATAACGTACATGGTTTTTTTCATGACAAGTCTAGCGTTAGGGCTAATGAAAGATAATAGGTCAGCAATTGACAGTTGGCAAGCACGTTCTGTAGTACTATCGGAATATGCTAACAAAAATTTAACGGCATCGTTCATTCCTAAAAATCAATATGAAAATAATTTGGATGAAAATACTGTTCCTTTGGGATATACTCCGGCTGTAGTGAACTTAGAAAATAATGATAAGAAAATTAATGTTTCTATTTTTGCACAAGAATGGGATACTAAAATTATTCCGAAATTAGAAGAGGGAAGGTATCCTACTAGCAATAATGAAATAGTTGCAGATAAATCTATTAATAATTATGGAATACAGTTAGGAAGTAAAATATTTATTAATGGTAGTAAAGATGAATATACGATCGTTGGAATAACAAAAAATAATAAATTTTTAACATCAACTATAATATATACAAACTTGGAAACATATTGGACTATAAAAGGAACTATAAATGGTAGCAAGGCGATATCAGCGATAGTAAAAGTTAATGATGGAGAAGTAGCTGGAGATGGCTTGTTACAACTAAATACAGATGAAGTAATTAAGAGTATACCAGGATACTCGGCGCAAAAGAGTGTTTTTGCTGGAATGATAGGAGCATTAGTGTTAATCACAAGTTTAGTTATTGGTATCTTTATTTACATTATCACTATCCAAAAATTAGGGCTTTACGGGATTATGAGAGCCCAAGGTATAAAAGTTAAAGATATTGTGTCAGCGTTATTTTGGCAGATTCTTATTTTATCAAGTGTTGGCGTAGGAACTGCTCTGCTTGCTGTATTAGGAACAAAATATATTATTCCTAAAACACTATTTTTTGAAGTGAATTGGCTAGCTTATTCGATACTTAGTATTTCTATTATTTTAGTATCATTAATTGGTGGATTAATCTCACTACCAAAAATTTTAAAAATATCGCCAATTAAAGCAATAGCTGAATAGGAGGAATATAATGAATCTAATAACAATGACTAATATAACTAAGGTATATAATGATGGGGATATGCAATTTACAGCATTACATCCAACTGAGTTTTATCTAAATGAGGGAGAATTTGTTGCTATTATAGGTCCTTCAGGTTCTGGGAAAACGACTTTTTTAACTATTCTTGGAAATTTACAAGAAGCAACAAGTGGAGAAATAACATTTTGTGGAGAAAATATAACTAATCTTAATGAAAAGAGAAAAACAGAACTTCGCTTTGAAGAATTTGGATTTATATTACAGGCGTCTAATCTAATTCCATTTCTAAAAGTAGGAGAACAATTAGACTTGATAGATAAGTTGGGCACTCCAGAAAAAGATAAGATGAATCGTAAAGAACTATTTGATATGTTAGGACTAGAAAAGCTAAAAAATTCTTATCCGAAAGAATTATCAGGAGGAGAACGTCAAAGAGCAGCTATAGCACGTGCGCTATACAATAATCCTAGAGTTATTTTGGCAGATGAACCAACGGCGAGTTTAGATACTAATCGTGCTCATCAGGTGGCAGATTTATTAGCTGAAATTGCTCACAAACAAAATAAAGGTGTTGTTATGATTACTCATGATACACGTTTATTGGATAAAGTAGATAGAGTCTATCGCATGGAAGATGGGCATTTAGTTGAGATTAAAAAATAAACAGTGGGAATTGAAATTTTATAAATTTGAATAAAGTTATAATAAATAACAGCTAGATATAATGTTTAAATTAGTATCTAGCTGTTATTTTAAATTTTGTATTTTTCTTTTAGCTCAGCGATAGTATCACGAAGAACTGCTGCACGTTCGAAGTCGAATTTTCCAGCAGCAGCGAACATTTCTTGCTCTAGTTCTGCTAAGTGTTCTTCTATATTATCATCAGTAATAT
>ERZ773022.1178-NODE-1178-length-18297-cov-14.806600_pt1 | contig 18297 bp, 18 predicted proteins | sample MGYA00580839_ERZ773022 | MGnify/ENA primary metagenome ERZ773022 (study PRJEB29015, sample SAMEA2738020) | human oral metagenome | biome: human oral; feature: human-associated habitat; material: dental | place: China | collected 2044 ... | reverse complement strand
AGCACACGAGCCAGCCAGGCGGGTCTGAAGGAAATGATAATAGAGTGAAGAATGAGGACTCTGGTGATTAGCGTTATGCATCCTGCTAGGACTTCTTGGCTCGGCTAGCCGGCTTAGCGGTACTTTTCTTGCCGGCGGACTTACTCTTAGTGGCCGTCTTAGTCGGGACCTTGACACCAGACTCTTTGGCGAGCTTAGCCAAGTGCTTGATCCGTCTAGCGGCAGCTTGCTTGGAGATGACATTCTTCTTCGCAGCGGTATCAATGGTGCTCTGAGCCTGACGCATAGCACTAAAGCTGGGGCTACTCTGGAAAGCCTTGATGGCGGTGCGCATAGCCCGCTTGGTGCGCAGGTTTTGGGCATAACGGCGCTGATCCTGCTTCATCTGCTTGATGGCTGATTTGATAAGTGGCATATAACTCCTGTTTCTAGCGATCCTAAGACCACCTTATTTGACAAGGCTATTCTAGTGGAAAACTTAGCCTGGGTCAATGCAGGTGTATGGGGGAGTGGCGATGAATCCGCCCCCCGCAGAGGTCTTGCCTGAAGATTTTGAATGCTAACGGCGATGAATCCGCCCGGCTTATACTCCCAGTGCACTCAGCGGGATCACATTTATCCCATCCGGTCGGGTATAGGCATAGCCCGAACCGACGATGACACTGCGAGAGAGAATACGCCGTCCCTTACCCTCGACGACATTCTTGGCCAGAGCAGTCAGTGCCCTGGCGCCCTCATCGACGAAACCGTCGCCCAGCTTGATCTCGAAAATAGCACAATCCCCATTCGGCTTCTCGACGACGGCATCAACCTCCAGTCCTGATGAGTCACGATAGTAGCATACGTCCGCTCCCAGCCGGCTAGCGTAGACTCTGAGATCGTGGATGACCTGCGACTCGAAGACGAAGCCGGTATAATTCAAGTCGCTAAACAGGGCAGACGAATCCAGCCCCAGACAAGCAATGGCTAGTGATACATCGGCGAAGTGGCGCTTGGGCGACTTGCGAAGCTTGGCAGACGAGCGGATGTGAGTGTTCCAAGCCGGCTGATCCTCGATGATCATTAGCCGGTCAAGGGCATCAAGATAATCAACGACGGTCGGGCGGGAAATATCATCACCGGCAACATTTTGGATATCCCGGATGAAAGTTGATACCTCGGTGATGGTGGATAGATTACGAGCTAGCGACTGTAGCAGGTATCGAACTCGTATCGGGTCACGCTTGACATCAGATACTCGACTCAAGTCGACTTCGGTCAGTAGTCTGACATAAGAAGTGTTGACCTGGCGGGCGTCAGCCTCATCTAGCCCAACTAGCCCTGGCCAACCGCCAATGACCAGTCGTTGAATGATCGTGTGGATGTCGGTCTTGTACTCTTTCGCTTTGATGGGCTTGCCGTCAAATAAACCGGCCAGCGAGACATAGCCGTCGGAGTAGCCTAGCTCTTGCCAAGACATAGTATGCATATGCAGCTCAATGAATCGTCCTGCTCCCGAGTGCATGCTGACCTCTTCTACCGGATTAGCGGAGCCGGTCAAGATGAATTGACCTTTACCGCTTCGATCATCTACCGCATGGCGGATATAGTTCCAGAGTCGGGGCTGGGCTTGCCATTCATCAATCAGCCGGGGCGTGGCGCCATCCAGCAAGGCGGTCGGGTCAATCCCCATCAAAGGGGCTACCTGCGGGTCGCTATCGACTTGCAGGATGCTCTTCGCTTGTTGCTTGGCTGTCTCAGACTTACCACAGGCTTTCGGACCTTTGATCAAGACTGCGCCGGCGACGTCGAGTGAGTGGGTCAGCTCTTGGTCAATGATGCGGGGGATGTATTGCTTCATGGTGCTTATTTAAGCATGCTACTTTACAAATTTCTAGTATTTTATTTTACATTTTTCTAGTATTTTATTTATCATTTTTCTAACGGTAATGCTTCCTGCATTTGTCACCGGTGAGTATCTGTGGTATTATCTAGGCTAAGTTAAAGGTCAGCGAACCTACAGGATAGATGTGCATAAACTCGAAAACACTAAAACAGAGATAACCATTGAGAGAGGAGTGAAGTAGTGGCTGATAGACCGGTCGACGAAGAATTATTAAATGATATCAATCTTGACGAAGCAGGAGAGCCGACCGACGGCGATATCACTAGTGATATTGATGACGATACTATCATCGAGCCCTCTGACCTGGACAGCATCTCTGACGACAGCGTTCGGGTCTACCTGCGAGAGATTGGGCGCATCCCCTTGCTGACGCCGGAAGAAGAGGCGGAGATTGCCTATGATATCGTTAAGAACGCTGAGCCATTGGCCGAGGCAGAGCAGAGGCTTAAGGAAGTTGAGGCGGAGCGAAAGGGCGAGTCTGACCCGGCGAAGCGAGCCGGCTTGCAGAAAGAAGCGACCGGTCTACGCTTTAAGATTAAGAGGCTGAAACGACCGAAGGATAAGATGGCAGAAGCTAACATGCGCCTGGTGGTCTCGATCGCCAAGCGTTATTCGGGGCGGGGTCTGGACTTTCTCGATCTGATCCAGGAGGGTAATACAGGGCTGCTCAGAGCAGTAGAGAAATTTGACCCGGACCGAGGCTTTAAGTTCTCGACCTATGCGACCTGGTGGATTCGCCAGGCGATCACTCGGGCGATTGCCGACCAAGCTCGGACTATCCGGATCCCGGTCCATATGGTAGAGACGATCAATAAGCTACTGCGGACACAGCGCAAGCTAACCCAAGAGCTTAACCGAGAGCCGTCTGTCGAGGAGCTGGCAGAGGCACTGGGTGAGACGCCGGAGAAGATTAAGTACGTCTTTAAGATCAAGCAAGATATCCAGAGTCTCGATGCCACTATCGGTGGTAGTGATGAGGACGATGCCAGCGAGCTGGGCAACTTCGTTGAGGATGATACGGCGGTTAGCCCGGAAGACGCCACTAATGATCGTTTACTGAAAGAGCAAGTCATGGAGGTGGTAGGGCAACTATCCGATCGGGAACAGAAGATCATCAAGCTTCGCTTTGGACTGGATGGCGGGCGACAGCACACTCTAGAGGAAGTCGGCGTGGAGTTTGCGGTGACTAGAGAGCGGATTCGTCAGATAGAAGCTAAGGCGCTGATGCGACTACGCAAGAATAAGGAGACGGAGAAACTCCACGACTATCTGAACTAATGAAGGATGAGCCGGTGAAACAAGCCAAGCCCAAGATCTTTGTCTTGATCGATGGTAAGTCGCTTTTCTACCGGGGGTATTATGCCATGCCTCATCTTTCGACTGCCGATGGGCGACCGACGGGCGGGGTCTACGGCTTTGCCTCACTGGCGCTGGAGCTGGTCCGTCAGCTCAGACCGGATTATGTAGCGGTAGCTTGGGATAAAGCTAAGACCAATATTCGGCGTCGTCGGGCTATCTACCCGGAGTATAAAGCTAATCGTCACCCGGCGCCACCGGATTTTTATCAGCAGATTCCGATTTTGCGTCAGCTGCTTGAGGCGCTGGGTTGGCCTTTCTATGAGGTGGACGACTATGAAGCAGATGATATCATCGGCACTTTGTCTAAGCAGGCTAACCGGATTGGTATTCATACGGTGATCGCTTCGTCTGATCTGGATATGCTTCAGCTGATCGATGATGACACCGAAGTCTATGCTCTCAAAAAAGGGCTAAGTAGCATTGATCGCTTCGATGTTAAGGCTTTCCAGGCTAAGTATGGTATCCGGGTAGATCAATTCCTAGATCTAAAGAGCCTTAAGGGAGATAGTAGTGACAATATCCCCGGTGTGCCCGGAGTAGGCGAAAAGACGGCTGTGGCGTTGCTACAGAAGTATCATGACCTTGATGGTGTCTACGCTCACCTGGATGAGATTACCGGCGCAGCTCAGCGCAGACTGGCTGATGGTAAAGCTAGCGCCTATATGTCGAGAGAGCTGGTGCAGATTCAGTGCGATGCGCCAATCCCCCTCGACTTACAGGCGGCAGATGTGAATAAATTGGATCGACAGAGGCTGCGTCGGCTTCTCCTAGACTTACAATTCACCTCACTGCTGAGGCGACTGCCTGCCGACATGCAAGTGTCTGAGGGAGATGAGACGGCTGGCGCAGAGACTGCTATCGAGCCGGCAGTGGAGTTCCAGGCAGCTTCTTTGCCGGACAAATTAACCGACACGGTCATGGTGGTGCCGGCTGAGGATGGTTTACTACTCAGTGATCAGTCGGGTCAGTATTACAAGACTAGTTATAAGCTGGCGGCAGAGTTACTCACGGCGGTACCAGTGGTAGCTTATGACCTGAAGGAGCTGGCTAGCCAGTTTCTCCGGCGTAATCTCCCCGTTAAGTTCGTGGCTAACTATGACATCAGTCACGCCGGCTTCCTAGTGGGATCGCTCAGTAAACCACGCACTCTGGCGGACATCTTGGCTGAGCAGCCGGATCAGTCGGAGTCAAGGCAGCTGCGGCTGGCTGTCGTCTATCAGCTCTGGCAGCAGACCCGTCGGCAGCTAAATCAGCTATCTCAGTTGGCGCAGTTGGCGAGCCGGGTGGACTTCCCCTTGCAGCTGGTCTTGGCTAGGATGGAGGAGCGAGGCGTCCTGGCCGATCAAGCTCAGCTGACTCGGCTACATCAAAAGCTGGGCGATGGCTTGGCGCTACTGGAGCAAGCTATCTGGCGGGAGGTCGGCTATGAATTTAATGTAGCCAGCCCGACTCAATTATCTGAGGCACTATTTACCAAGCTAGCCTTGAAGCCGACAGCTCGCAAAAATAAACGGGGGAGCTATCCGACCGGGGCCAAGGAGCTGGCTAAACTGCGGTCGGCACACCCGGTCATCGATCTAATCATCAAGTACCGGGAGCTAGCTAAACTCAAGACCGGCTATGCCGACACCTTGCCGAAGTTGATTGCTCCCGATGGGCGGATTCATACGACCTTTAGTCAGAGCATTACGGCGACAGGGCGCTTGTCGTCGAGCAACCCAAATATGCAGAATATCCCCGCTCGAACCGAGCAGGGGCGAGAGATCAAGCGGGCTTTTATCGCTCCGGCCGGTCGGGTCTTGGTCAATGCCGACTACGCCCAGTTTGAGTTGCGCCTGGCGGCTGCTCTGGCGGGTGATCAGGCGTTGATTCGGGTCTTTGACGACCCGACTAATGACGTTCACACTATGACGGCGGCTGAAGCCTATGGGATTGCCCCGGCTGAAGTTACGCCCGAGCAGCGTCGTCATGCTAAGGTGATTAATTTCGGTATTCTCTACGGCATGAGTCCGCACGGATTAGCTGAGGCAACAGACATGAACCTGAGCGAGGCGAGAGAGTTTATCGACAAGTACTTCCAGGCTCGCCGGCCGATCCGGGACTATCAGGCGAAGGTGATCGAGCAGGCGAAGGAAGACGGCTATGTGCAGACCTTGCTCGGTCGACGTCGCCCGGTACCGGGGCTACGATCGTCTAATACGATGGTGCGAGAAGCCACCAAGCGAGCAGCTATTAACCTGCCGGTGCAGGGGACAGAGGCCGACCTGATGAAAATGGCGATGCTTAAGGTCGAGGAGATTGCCGGCGCTAGTCAGATCATGCAGGTACACGATAGTATCATGGTCGAGTGTGACGAAGCCGAGGCGGAGCGCATCGCCGGGGAGATGAAGCAGATCATGGAGCAGATCTACCCCGAGCTGGGTGTCCGCCTATTAGTCGAGACGAAGATTGGTCATGACTGGAGCCAGCTGTAGCCCGACCGGCAGCTAATCGACCGAAGGAACTCTTAGCTCTAGAGTCAGGCTTTATGTATATACATAATGATATTTATGTGCTATAATGCTTATCGTAAGTAGGAGATGTTGTAATGCAAGTAGTGATTAGTAAATGGGGCAATAGCTCGGCCATTCGATTGCCCAAGCAGCTGATGAAACAGTTGCAGCTGCAGCCGAACGATATTTTGGACTATAAAACCACAGAGGATAAAATCATCCTGGAGAAAACCGGCAGAGCTCCGGAGCTAACGGTGGAGGAGCTTTTTAGAGGCTACAAGGGGAAGCCGGTCAATACCACTCCGGTGGTGTTTAAGAGTACCGGGAACGAGCGGTGGTAATGGTTCGGCAAGGATCTATCATTAAGATCAACCTTGACCCGAAGGCCGGGCATGAGCAAAGAGGATATCGTCCTTATATTTGTCTGAGTCACAGTATAGTCACCAAGTATTCCAATATCGCTATTTTTGCTCCGATTAGTAACACTGGACGAAGCTATCCTTTTTATGTGCCACTGGACGGCACCGTATCAACGGGCAAGGTTTTGCTGGATCAGCTGGTGACGATTGACTACAACGCCAGAAATTACCGCTATGTAGAAGACATTCCGGATGATTTATTGGAAAAGCTTCTGGCGAGAGTGAAAGTACTATTTGAGAAAGGCTAAGAGCAGGTCTTGGGCTAGACGGTACGTGCTTAAGTTTGCGCTCGTAGCGGTTTGTCGTTACAATGATAAGCGTAATGAGACGAACTAAGATACCTTTTGGTGCCATCGCTTTAGTCATATTGATCGCTATGGTGATGATCGGAGGGATAGTCTTTCTGGCGCAGACCATCTTTGGCGGTAAAAACGAGCCGAAGAAGCCGGAGCAGCGGGTGACCCATAGCATCTTAGAGCCGACCGACTCGACGGTGGTGCGCATGGAGGTGCGAGGGCCGGTACTGGCCAAAGAGCGTCATTATGAGATCAGCGCCAGCATCACTCCGAACCAGCGCAAGCTAGTGATATATAAAGGCTATGGGCGAGAGGACGTCCTCAAGACGATGGAGCTGGGTAATACCAAGGAAGCATTCGCCAACTTCCTGGCTGCCTTAGGCGATAACGGCTTTATCAAGGCTAACGAAAAGAGTGCCCAGAAGAGCAGCGGTCTCTGCGCCTCCGGTCAGCTGATTGACTTCATCCTGGATAACGGAAGCTATGGCAAGTCTGAGCTGTGGACTACCTCTTGTGGTGATATCGAGGGTAGCTTTAACGGCAACGGTGCGGCTGTCACCAACCTGATCTTGGGTCAATTGCCCGGTAGTAAGGCCGCCATTGACGAAGTCCAGCGCTCGCTGTAACGCCGAGGCTTTATATTTCACCTACGGTGGTTGACGCTATGACGTCAATGATGATAAACTTAACAACATAATGACTGGAACGAAGACCACGATCTACCTGCCGGAGGAGCTACGCAAGACTGTCAAGAAGCATCTGATCGATACCGGTGAGACATTATCAAAGTATGTCGAGATCGCCCTGACCCGCCAGCTGGCTTTTGATAAAACTCGGGCAGGCAAGAAACGCCTCAAGGAGAAGCAAAAGGCCGTCGAGCTAAATAACGTCATCAAAGAGTTCATCAGAGGCGAGCAGTAGTGCCGGAGCTACCCGAGGTCGAGACGGTACGTCGTGGCTTGGCGGGACTGATACTTCACCGGCAGATCACTAAGGTGACCGGCTTGTGCGATAAGTCACTTCAGATTGCTCCGGCAGACGTCAGCCGACTGGTAACCGGGGCGACCGTTGCCGGTGTCAGGCGTCGGGCTAAGATGCTGATGATTGATCTGACCAGCGGCTACACCTTACTGATCCATCTCAAGATGACCGGTCAGCTGGTCTATCGGGGCGATCAGGCGTGGGCGGCAGGTCATCCGAATGACTCAATGATCGGTGAGCTGCCGGATAAGTCGACCAGGACGATCTTTGAGCTATCCGGTGGTGGCAAGCTATTCTTTAATGATCAGCGTAAGTTCGGCTGGATCAAGCTATATCCGACTAGTGAAGTGATGCAGCTGGCTAGCATAGTCAAGCTCGGGCCGGAGCCCCTGTCGGGCGACCCGTGGCGGGAGTTTTTGTCACGGTTGCGTCGGCATCAGAAATCACGGATCAAGACAGCTATCCTGGACCAGACGGTACTGGCCGGTGTCGGTAATATCTACGCCGACGAGAGCTTGTGGCTAGCCCGGATCAACCCGATGACCGGAGTCGAGCAGCTGTCGGATGATGATCTGCACCGCCTGCTTGACAGCATCATCGAGATTATGAATCAGTCGCTCCGGGCGGGTGGCTCGACGGCTCGCAATTATGTCAAGGCCGATGGAAGTAGGGGTGATTATCTGGATAAGTTTGCCCGAGTGTATCGCCGAGAGGGTCAGCCCTGTGCTCGTTGTGGACACGAGATCAGGAAGATCAAGCTAGCGGGACGAGGTACTCACTACTGTCCGGCCTGCCAGCCGCTACTAGATAAATAAGCGGTGCCCCCCTAAATTGACATGGCTCGGCTTGGATGATAGTATACTACATATAGGAGAGTGTTCACCTCTCCGCCGTAGGGGATGGTTGCTTCGGCGCCATTCTCATGAGATAGCACCGTGTAGACGGTGCTATGCTCGATTTTAGAGGGGGCGGCTTTTGATTTTATCCTCGATATTAGTAATAGAATCTAATAGATAGCTGTAGCAGTTTAGCGGCCGGGGAACTTTTTCATAATCTCCGGGAATTGCTCATTGATCACTTTCTGCCATTTTACAGTCTCGTTAGGCTGGCAAATTTCCTTCTTAGAGTACACTAGTAGTACTCTGGCGGTGCGCAGGGTGTCATCCAGGAAGACTATGGCTCTATTGCCCGACCCTCTCGCCGAGTCCTTAGTCCCGGCAATCTTGAAATACAGCTTAACGATTCGACCGGCATCCGATACGTGGATCGTCCTCGCCTTGTCGGTGAGAATGTGCTGATCTATATGTTCAAGTACGAACTCAAGAGACTTCTGGGTGGCTTGCCACTGTCTGCTGCTGTATCGTCTGGTGATGCTCTTTATGAAATGATTCTTCGTATACGGGTCAAACTGCACTAGATATCTACCGCCGGTAGACATGGTCGGGGTCCTCCTGGACTATGGCGTCGTATGGGATTAATTCATTTGGCTCGCAGTACTTCCATGGCAGCTGGCTGTGGGTATAGTCAACTATCGTTCGGGTGTTGGCTGTCTTCCATTGGGCTGCTATCTCTCTGAGCCGCTTGTCTTGCTCGTCGGAGAGGAGGTGCTCATTTGCCGGGTCAAGCTCTTCGTTCAGACTGATCATCATCGCCCTGCCTCGGAGCTTGATATCGATCTCTTCCGTATCGTACATCTCTTCGATAGTGCGAAAGAATTCGTCCGGCACTGGACCTTGTGCAATCCTGCGGTACTGCAGCCCACTCACAGACTCTAGATTGTCGTAGTACCATGAGAAATCCAGCAGGTAGAGTAGCTTGGCTAATTTTGTCTTCGGGATTCTGCCATCGCTTGCGCTAGCGTACCTGATGAATCGACGAATCATCTCTCTATAACGCTCCTTGTCGTAGCTGACGCTTGGCTCGCTATTCATGAAGATGGCGTCAAAGCTGGCTCCCAGCTCGTCGGATAGCTTGCGGGCTTCAGCGACGGTGAGCTCCTTTGTCCCGGTCTCTACCTTGTCGTAAGAGGGGCGGCTCATACCCAGCGTATCAGCCATATACTGTTGGCTGAGCCCGAGGCTCTCACGTAGTCTCTTGATCTCGCTTTTATTGCTCATGTCTTTACTCCTACCTTATGTAGTGATACTAGCATATTATACTATTGATGTAAATATTCTTAGCACACTCACGCTGCGTCTATTGACTTTTCATTACAAATGCCTTGACTTCTCATCAGGCTACATAACACACGGTCACTCCTTGCCGAAAACTTCCGGTTTGATATTGGCAATCAGCCTGACTATGCTATAATCAATTATAGTTATGGTTAAAAGTGGGGACAACATAAACAAAGAGGTGGCATTAGCCGGTGCGGTGCAGTCGGGTGACTCACCGGTGACTGAGCCTGCTAAGAAGCCGTCTGATGGACGCTTGCTCAAGGTCGGGCGAGTCGTCATGGGGGTAGTCTTAGTCTTGGCGCTAGTCGCCATCGGCATCTGCGCCTTCACCGACCTGGACGACCAGCTGGGGAACTACCTGGCGTATAGCAAGTATAATATTAAGTCAAAATCTGATGCCGGCAAGCTAATTTACAGTGGCAACGATAAGCCGGCTATCTGGTGGTACGAGGGACGGATCAAGCAGACTAAGGACAAGACTAAGCAGGCAGAACTATATTTGTCGTTAGCTACACTGCTGTTTGCCTTTAGCAAGAATAAGAATATGGCGCTTAATACATCGCTTACCTATGCTAAAAGAGCAGAGGATGTACTCCATAGCGCAGACACAGCCAGTATATTATCGGAAATCTATACCAAGCGACACGAGCAGAGCGAGGCTGATAAGTATAATGAGCTATATATTCAGCGGTCGGGAGGGAAAGATAAGGAGTCGATAGGCTAAGGCGGTCGTTATGGTGGAAGTAGAGACTATTAATCATAAGAATCATAGGAGCTGGCTTGCTTGGTCGGGCAGGATTTTTCTAGCTGTAGCAATCACAATAATTGCGACCATATCTCATGGATCGACTGCTATGGCACTGTCAAATGTTGGTCCCAGTAATCCGAACGATAGATATAATATGACCTTAGACAAAACTCATCAATACACGACATTGGAAGTGCCGATATATTTTAAGTATAACCCCGGTCGCGTTATAGTGCGTGTATTTGATGGACGGAGATGGAATGAAGGCGCTGTATTCAATGGCGTTTGGATCTCGGGTGAGGGTGGTACTTTTGAGGTAAGTGACTTTAGACATGACAAACTGACAGGCTACTGGAAGGGCTGGGTAAAAGCTAGGTTGGGAGAAGGTATAAAGATATATCAATTTAGGTTGCGATTGGAGAGTCCTAGCGACGGCATTATCGCTTATGGTACCGGTAGAGCCTCGCAAGCTGATGGTCACTACAATTATGATATGAGAGACAACGACGGTCATTATGACAAGACGATGGAGATGGCTTTACCTTGTAGCTTTACCGAGCCGACCCATCTCGGAGGACCGGGCTCGCCTTATCGCTTGAGACTTTATGATCTGGATACATGGTATCCCGGATGGCTCAACAATAATGGCATGCAGCCTCTTAGTGTTGGTGTGTATGATGAGTCAGATGGTGGCAGGAGAGTAGCTTACTATGATGGAAACGACCCTGAGTACCAGTGCGGTCAATATAATGCAGGCAAGGATGGCGTGTACGGTAAACATGGTTGTATGGGTGAAAACGGGGTCTTATACGTGGAAATGACGATGCTTCCGGGGCACAAATATAAATTAGTAATTCATAATGCCTGGAAGAACAACCTAATTGAGTATGAGTTGCCATTTGATAACATCTTTTACAATATCAGTTGCGAACCTAATATTGATATGCGTACTACCGTAGATTTCACAAAGAAGCCCACTGGCGACCCTAAAAAACAACCGAGGACCGGCTACAAGTGGCTTTCTTCGTATGGCAAGTATAACAGCAAAAACAATAACGATAGTATAGCTGAGGTCATGGGCTATCCTGGTACTAATAAACCTAATACACCTAATACACTCTGGACTTGGACGGGTAACTATCCGCATGTTATAGAAAACCTTCCGAAAGCTGTCATGGATAAAAACCACCATAAAGCTGAACTCTATCCGGGTGATGAGCTGACCTGGTGGTTCCGAGCCTACAATGTTGGTGGTAGTGGGTTTGATTCTAGTCCAAGTACTGATTTTGCTAATTATCGTGAGGGCTGGATAGATCCGCTTGGTCAGAACTGGAATCGTACTGAGCCGAAGCCGGAGTGGATGGTTAATGTTTTTAAGCCTTCTGAACGAGGCGGTCCGCTTAATGGCGAGGGTGGAACTCACCATCAAGTGATGTGGGGATGCTATAATTGGGGCAAGGAAAAAAAATGTACCGACTATTTCAAAGGGTTTGACCCGAGCAATCTGAATGAGGGTGCGTCTATATCTGAGCAAGAGGCGGTAAACAGGCACTATCGTTATATAGTCAAGTCGGGCGATGCAGGGCAGACCCTCTGCCAGTGGCTACGAATGAGCTGGAACAATGGCTCATGGCAACAGCGTTTCACACCTAAGGCTTGTGTCTATATCCCTTATCACTATCCTCCGCCACCGGATGATGGGCCCAAAGATAAGAGTAGTGGTATCGTACCAATCACCATAGCTAAACAGGATAAAGTTCAGGCAGGCGACACGGTTACTTTCGACTACAAGGTAGAGAACCCAACGGGACCGACCAAGACAAGACCGTTCGAGTATCACAACTACACCTTCATCCTCAAGAGGGGAACATCACTACCTACAGATAAAGAAGATCGTCCGACATATCCTAAGTTCTGGGACGGCAAGGGCGTTAGCTGTAAGGGTGGTCGTAGTCTCGGCTCGAGATGGAACGATAATCCCTCGCTTAGCGCAATCTATCCTTGCGTTGGTTGGGACACCGGTGCAACGGGCGTTGTCCTTAATGTTGGCGAGAGTCACACGTCGTCTAAGTCGTATGGCATATACGGTAGTGACTGGCTGGCTCAGCCCGGCGATAAGATCTGCTCTTACATCGCTGTTGACAACAACTGGAGTGTGAGGAATGACCAGTCAGCTGATACTTTCCGAGCTAGCAACATTGCTTGTGCCGTGGTGACGAAGAGCCCCAACCTTAACTTATCCGGCTCAGATAGCTATGCTAATAAGGGCTTCCAAGGTGCTAGTGTCAGTAAGAGTGACAAGGTCTCCGGCACTGACAAGCGAGGTTCCTATTCACAGTATGGGCTATTGACCGGCAACATCAAGCCTGGTGTTACCAACTTTGGCTCAGCTGGCTATACCACAGCCGATGACAAGTACCGTAGCTTAGCTTGCAAGCTTAGCTATGCTAATACGGACAGTGCTCAAGTCAATTGCAATGATCTGAGTAGGCTTCAACCAGCCGGCCTGATCAAACCTGACAATGGCAAGTTATCAACGCCCAAGTGGCCAACTAGTTTCAAGAGTCAACTAGCGTCACAAGTATCAATAGACTCTCTACAAGCTAGCGGTGACTACCATAGAAATGGTCCTTTGACCATCACTGGCGGGAGCCTAAGTAAGGGGCAGCATGTCCGGTTGTTTGTTGAAGGTGATGTGACGATTAGTGATAATATTAGTGTCGACGAGGTTAATCCTATCCATAACAGTTTGTCCGACATTCCCAGCTTGACGGTCGTGGCTAAGGGCGATATTCGGGTGGAGCATGGAGTTAGAGTTATTGCCGGCACTTATGTAGCGGGAGGCAAGTTTGAGAGCTGCAAGGGCGCTCAGAATAAATCAGCTGACTTAGGTATGCTACCACCCCCGAAGAGTAAATGTCAGAACAAGCTCAAGATCAATGGTGCCATCGTCTCAGAGGGTTCGCCGGCTTTTCTTCGCACCTTCGGTGCGGGTAATATGTCGGATGACAATCAGTGGATCTCCAACAATATTTCCTCGACTGCTGAGTGGATCAATTACACACCCAACCTCTGGCTGACTACCTCTAACGGCTCGTCCGGCAATCAGCTGGAGGGTCTGACCACGACGCAAGTAACTAATCTACCGGTGAGGTATTGATGAAGCGAGAGGGCGGATATACTGTACTTGAGACCGGGCTAGCCATCGCCATGTCGGCGACACTGGTCTTACTGACCTTTGGCTTAGCGGCTATGGTCGGGCGGGGGCGCTTCCGTGATTCGCTGGTCACTACCCAGTCTTTCATCAAGCAGCAGTACAACGAGGTTCGCTCCGGCATCAATTCTCGCTTAACCGGCGGTAGTGGCACTAATGCTGATAAACAGACTATTGGTAGTGCGTGTAGTAACAAGCTCATTCCCGGCAATAACAACGGTTGCTACATCATCGGGCGCCTGCTGACCTTTGATAATGACGGTGAGGTCGGTCGTGTCAAATCCAGCTTTATCATTGCCGTGGTGGGGACGGGCTTTAAGTGGCCGGACGGCACCCAGACGGGTCTGAAGAACTTGCAGGATAACAACGTTAAATTATATGCTTTGACCGGCGATAATAATGACGCCGGCCTTAACCCTACGGTCAAGCAGATGGGCGATAATATGCTGATGAAAGCGTGGCTGGTTAAGAATGGCTCGTCGTCGCCCGATCTATTGTATGATGGCATTCACTCCAATGCTAGTGGTAATAATATGGCTATCTTGCGTAGCCCGGTCGATGGCTCGCTAGTCGTCGCCTCAAAGGTTGGCCTGAAAGACGTTTCTGCCTTATTAGGTATTTCGGGCTTGATGGAGCTAGACCTTAAAAACGCTGTAACGGATATGTCGCAGGACGATAAGCTGGCTCTAGCGATACGCAATAGCGGCTTAGGCTACCCTGGCGGTGTCATCTGTGTACCCGGCGGTGATAACCCGGCGGGTACGTCGAATAACTTCAACGTAGCGGGCGGTAACTGGAACTGGGATAGCGGGCTGGGTAACGTGGTATCCAAAGATGTAGTCGACGCATGTAAGAATTTGGATCAATAATGATGGTGAGGGTAAGGATGAAGAGAAATCAAGCAGAATGGGGCGACACATTAGTCGAGGTGACCGTGGCGATGGCGGTGCTGGGGCTAATGCTGGCGGCTAGCCTGGCGGTCATTAATCGGGGGCTGATGGGGGTGTCAAATGCGGTCGAGCGAACCTCGGTGCGGGCTAGCCTGAGTAGCCAGGCGGAGCTACTGCGTTATGTCTTTGACGATCCGGTCACTAATAAGGAGGCTTACAAGTGGATCCTTGATCATACTGGGTCAAACGTAAGTCTTGGTCAAAATGGCTGTGAGATTGGTGGCGGTGGCTTCTACCTGAGTGTAAATAATAAGACCGGCACGCCACCGGTCGAAATACATGAGCTTGATCCGGCAAAAACCAAGCAGCTGACGGACAACGTCTATGGTCAGCCGGAAGCGGGTCGCATCGGTAATAGCAATAAAAGTAACGGTATCTGGATCGAAGGCGACAAGCATGGTGTGCAGGGCGACATGCCCGGCTATATCGACTTCTACGTTCGAGCTTGCTGGACACCACATGCGGCGCAACAGCCGGGCTCAGGGCGAATGGAATCTAACGTACGGGTGTACTATAAGAATTAGGGGCAGGAAAGGATAAAACATGACTAGATCATCAGACAAGCAGAGCGGTTTTACCTTGATCGAGGTGTCGACGGCTCTGATCTTCGTTGGCTTCATCATCTTCATCTTGGCTGCTACTACGGTCAATATCGTCCGTTCGTATAATAAAGGCATCTGGCTGGCTCAGATCAACCAGGCCGGTCAGCAGATGAATAGCGACATCGGTGATAAGGCTCGCTATAGTCCGGCAGCGAAGGTAGATACTATCAATCGTCGGATGTGCATCAACGGTGTGTCTTACCTGTGGAATACGCAGAAAGATATTGATGATAATCCGAAAAATAATAGGTATTCCGATGGAACTCCGATCCGACTGGCTCGGATCGATGACCCGGGCGGTGAATACTGTATCGACCCTACAAGGCAGCCGGGACTGCCGAGCACTAATTCCGAGGTCCATATCTTGCTGGGGCGAGGAGCAACGATCCAGGAGTTCAAAGTAGAAGAGCAAAAGGCTGGTGCGCCTCTGCTAACCATCAGCGTAGTAGTCTCGACCGAGGGGGCGAACCGACCGATCAAAGCTTATACCGATAACACCGGAATCGTTCATATTGATGCCAGTCAGAATAACCCCAACTCTTATTGGCAATGTGGTGAGTGGATAGATAAAAATGATGACGGAAAAGTTGACTCGACAGATACATTTGCCCCGGCTAAGAACCAGTATTGCTCATTTGCCAAGTATACCTTCACTGTCTATGAAAGGAGTAAGATATGATTTCTCGCTTAGTATCTCGGTGTCGACCGGGTGATCGTGAGTCGGGTCAAGCCTCGATGGTGACCGTGGCTATGTTTATGATGCTCTTTGCGGCGATCGCCGTCAGCTTCACCTTCGTAGTCATCTCGGCGTCTCGCCAGGCGCTAAATGACTCTCTCCAGTCGTCGGCTAAGATTGCGGCTGAGTCGGGCGTTGAGGATGCTAAGCGCTTGATCGTCTACTGCTATAACAAGCGCCAAGCGAGTGGTGGCTATGCTAGCCAGGCTGATAAAAATTTATGCTCTGAGGTGATCGGTAAACTTTCAACCGAGTTGGAGGGTAGGGACTGTGACAAGATACTTGAGCAAGTAGATATCACGCAATCAAGCAACTTTAAGGTCGAAAAAGAGGGGGGTAGAGGCTACCGAGTTAAAGTCGGTAATAATGGTGGCGGCAAGAACGAGAATAACGAATATTATCAGTGCCTAAAGATCGCCACTAAGACTGACAACTACCAGGGGATAGTGAATAACTTGGGCAAGTCGGTCATCGTACCGCTCAGGGTAGTGGACAAAAATAACAACGCCGCCGTCATTGCTAGTCTGGAGATTGAGTGGCACCGCAACGTTACCGGTAACGATGGCGATGACCCGGCTGTCATGAATGGTGCCCAGGGCACCGGTCTACCTAAGGCCACTACTTGGAATAGCAGCAACCGACCGGCAGTCCTCCGGGTCGAGCGGGTCGACGTGTCTAAAGTTAACAGCTTTAGTTTGAATGACCTGGCAGATAGCGACACTGCTCTGACTCTGCGCCCGTCGGTGAATGGTAATGGTGGTGGTAAGGATAAGAATAGGTATCACTTAGGTGACTACAAGCCTTACTATCAATCTGGTCGAGATAGTATTGCGCCTAATAACCAATATGGTGGTAAGGCGCCAATCGTCGAGGTGAAATGCGATGGTGCGGACTATGCCTGCAAAACGATATTTGAAGATTCACTTGACACCACTAAAAAAGACTATTATCTGCGCATCAATGCCATCTATCGTAGTGCCCACTTCAAGATCACGGCATATGACAAGAACAGGAGTAAACTCTACTTCGACGGCGTCCAGCCACTGGTCGATGTGACCGGTAGATCGTCTGATTCCTTTAGTCGGATTCAGGCTCGGCTCAAGCCTAGCTTTGACAAGAATGCCGACAGTACGAACTGGTGGCCGGAGTATGTCATCGATACTAACGGTAAAGTCTGCAAAGACATAGAAGTACAGTACGACTCGGGTGAAGACAGGTGTAAGTAATTAGTTCGCTGTGGGCGTCGCAGTCTCAGGCTGCAGTCTTGATGGCGGTAGTAACCTTGCACTAGCCCAGTAGCGGTGCTTTACAGATTGCTCTGAAACTTGTCGTGCACTTCCTTTAGATGAGGGTCGGTCACGTGAGTGTAGATCTGGGTGGTGGCGATATTGCTATGCCCCAGCATCGACTGAACCGAGCGCAGGTCGGCACCATTCATCAGCAGGTCGGTAGCAAAAGAGTGGCGCAGAGTGTGAGGGGTGACATGCTTGGTGATGCCGGCTGCTTGAGCATATTTACTGACGATTCGCTGGATCGAGCGGGGAGTCAGACGGCGGGCTTCGCTGAGGTCGACGCCATCGCTCTCGACGATATTGCGAGAGTTATTGAGAAAGAGCGGCTTGAGCCCGTCTGACCTGGTCTGCAGATATTGCTCGATCGTATCGGCAGCCGATTGGCTGATGAAGATAGGGCGGTCTTTACCACCCTTACCCCTGATGGTGAATTCTCGCCGATCCAGGTTGAGTTGGTCGCAATTGATGCTACATAGCTCGCTGACTCGCATGCCACCCGAGAAGAGCAGCTCGATGATGGCTCGGTCTCGCAGTCCACTGGGTTGGTCAAGCGGAATGGCGTCGAATAGCCGAGCCACCTCCTCCGCCAGCAGGAAGGAGACCTGTTTCTTCTGAGTGCGGGGTAGGTTGACTCGGCTGGCATCCAGGGTGGGGATGTCTCGCTGCGAGCAATATTTGAGAAAGCTCCTCAGAGCGATCAGATGATAACTCTGGGTGATGAGCGAGAGTTCACGCCCTTGTTCGTCGACGAAGCGGTTCAGCCACAGACGATATTTTCTGACCAGTTCGTCGGTGATTTGGCCGACGGGGATGTTGCCGGCGAATTCGACCAGTCGGTCCATGTATAGGTTGTAGTTCTCGGCGGTGCGGATGGATCGGCCTCGCTCTATTTCGATGTACTCGACGAAGTCCATGATCAGGTCGGCGAGGTAATTTTCGTCATTTTTAGCGTCTTTGTCATGGGTCATTAGGCGTATTTTAGCATTTTGCCTAATGTCGCACAAGATGAAGGACGGAGGGATCTTTTTGGCGATGGGCTGAAGTGGTTCGGGGCAAAGTCTGTAATTTCCCTCCACATATAGTCCAGGCTTGTACGAGTAGTACAGGTGGTCTCCTCAGGCTTGGCACCGCATAAACTACCACGTG
>ERZ773022.1176-NODE-1176-length-18316-cov-17.305022_pt1 | contig 18316 bp, 9 predicted proteins | sample MGYA00580839_ERZ773022 | MGnify/ENA primary metagenome ERZ773022 (study PRJEB29015, sample SAMEA2738020) | human oral metagenome | biome: human oral; feature: human-associated habitat; material: dental | place: China | collected 2044 ... | reverse complement strand
GTTGCTAGGCAGCTTCTTCATGGTTTCCACAAACTGCCCCAAAGCTAGCTCAATCCGCCGCTGCATAAGAGGATCATCTGCATAAAGACGCTGACTGTCCGCTTTCAGGCTTTCTACTTTTTGCAAAACAGCAGCCTCATCATAATCACCCTGCTCATACTTAGATTGAATCTGAGGCAGACGATTTTTCAAGGCTTCTGCAGCGCCCTTGGACTGGATTTTGATATAGTGATTGTGGTCGCCATGAGGAATGACAAATTGACCATCTTCCACCTGCAGACTGTAAGGCGAAAGACCTGAGCGCAGGGCTGTTGTGTAGAGCTCATTCATGAAGTCCAGCTCTGCATTGCCCGTTACCAGAGGAATGCGGACATGCTCCTTGCGGACAGCATAGGGGTGGATATGAGTCGGATCGTAGGCTTGGTCAGGGTTATTAAAGACAAAGAAGCCATTTGAGATGCGAACTGCTTCCTTGGGAACACCATAGGTTTGGCAGATATAAGCGATCTTTTCCTCATCGCTGGCATCGCGTGAATAGCGTTCAGCGTCATTGACTGCTGCTGACGGTTTTCCTGGCTGCTGCTTGGCCAAGACCTGCTCCGCTGCTTGAATCTGTTCAGCAGTCAAGTCTTTCTTGTAAAAGTAATGAGCATGATCTCCATGTGATACCATGTAGCCTTGGTCGTCCTTGCCAATGACAGCCTCCGCATGAAAACCATGGTCGTGCTCAGGCTGTGACGGTAGCTGAGGCTTCAAAGCTTGCAGAGGATCTCCCAGCGGCTGGTAAGTATATCCAATAGGAATCAAGCGGGCAATCTTCTCTTCCAAGTCTGACAGCTTGTCATAAGGAATGAAATGATGGTGGTCTCCGTGGGGTATAACAACCCCCTTGTCTGTCCGGCGGCTGATTTTCAGCGGGTCAAACACCACGCCGTCCCCTTCATGATAGCGCTGAGATTGAGGCAGGGCATAGAGTTGCTGCAGCAGACTTGGCAAGGATGGCTGAGATGGTTGAGACGGCTGGAGCGAATTAGACGGACTCGGCTGAGTAACCGCTAAGCCAGGACTTGGCTGCTCAATCTTTGAATGATTTGGCAGCTGTGGAGTCGGATTTGAGACTGGTCCACCCTGATTGCCAGCACTATTCTGATTCCAAGTATCGGAAGAAGCAATCGTCTTGCCGTAGTTAGGCGGATTCACCCGTCCGCCAGACCGTCTGCTATTCCAGTAGCTCTGAGCCGCAGCCAATTCTGCTGGCGACAAGTCGCTCTTAGGAATATAGTGAAAATGCCCGCCATGCGGCACGATAAAAGCATCGCCAGTATCCTCGATGATGTCAGACGGACTGAAAGTATAACCATCATCCGTCTTATAATACCCTTGGCCTTGATAGCTAACTCCTGTAAGGTCTACTGCTGTCTTTCCCGCAGCTAAGTACTTGCTGGGCTGGCTGAAATCGCGAGTCTTGCTTGATTTTGTAGTGGAAGATTTGCCACTATCGCCTTCTTCCTTGGTCTTATGCAGCTTCTTCTGCCGCGCAATCTCATCCACCGAGCGGACATTGCTGGTATGCTTGGCATCCTTGAGGTAGAGATAATACTTCCCCTCCACCTTAATGATATAACCATCCTTGACCTCATTGACAATATCTGCTTCCTGCAGCGTGTAGTTAGGATCTCGGATAATCAACTCTTCGCTGATAATGGCATCAAAAGGCACCTTTCCATCAAAGTAATGATAATGGTCTCCATGAGAAGTGACATAGCCCTGATCTGTGATTTTCACGACGATTTGCTCTGCTTCAATACCTTCCTCATCATTGATTTGGTCAGATGTCAATTTTTTATTTTTATCCGTCTTGCCATCCGAAGTCTTGTCCTCAATATAGGCTACTTTGTTATCTTTGGACTGAGTTCGGGGCTGAACTTGCCATTGGATAAGCCCGTAAGTTCCGAGACCAAGAGCTAATACAGCTGCTGAAGCTAGGAAATATTTCTTTTTCATGGTTTTCCTTTATCCTTTCAAATCTTTAGCTAAAACAGCTAGATTCTTTTCTAAATTTTCTAAATAAGATAGTTGGTTGGCTGGGTCTGCTTCCAGAGGATTCAGCTCCTTGATTTTTACACCGGTCGCCTTGACCAAGGTTTGAGCCACTTTGGAAGAAGCATTGCTTTCCACAAAAATGGTCTTCACCTGGTGCTCCTTGACAAAGTCTTCTATCTCTGTCAGCTGGCGCGGACTAGGCTCCTGCTCCGGTGAAATACCAGCAATGCCCAACTGGGTCAGCCCGAAGCGTTTGGCTAGATAAGAAAAGGCTGTATGCTGGGTGACAAAGGTCTTGTTGGTCACTTTATCAAAAATCTTCTGATAGCGTTCTGTCAGCTCCTTGGCCTCTTCTTGAAATTTTCGGGCATTGGCCTGATAAGTATCCCGATGGTCACTATCCAACTCCGACAGCCTGTCGGCGATAATCTGAGCTTCCTCCGCAGCCTTCTGAGGATCCAACCAGGTATGGGGATCATAGAGCGTCTTCTCATCCACTCCCTCTCCTGCTTGGACATCTTCTAAGCCAGCGACTCGATCCAGCTCCATTCCCTGAGAAGCCTCAAGGACTTGAACCTTGGAATTCTTGAGACTGGGATTCAGCTCTCCAGCCCAGGACTCCAAAGTCCGTGAGTGATAGACAAAGACATCTGCATCATAAATGGCTGCCACATCATTGGCTGAAGGCTCAAAATCATGAATACCGCTGCTAGACTGAATCATGCGCACGTCATTCAGATCGCCCGATATAGCCTTAACCATGGAGTAAATAGGATAAAAGCTGGTTACGATCTTCAATCCTTGCGACGGACTGGATTCCTTTTGAGACTGACAAGCCCAGAGACACAAGGCAAGAGCCAGCAGACTAAGGCAAGCTGAAATTTTTAAAGCTCGTTTCATAATATCTCCTTAACTTATTATTAACCAGTTTATTAACTGGTTAATATCATACACTTTGTCAACTTCTTTGTCAAGTTTTTTAAGAAAATAAAGCAAAAAGGAAGTAGAATTCTTTCCCACTTCCTCTTTGCTTTTAATTCCAATATATCTGAACGGTTATTTATTATGACTATTCAAGGATAGAATAAGCTTGGACAGATTCTTTTCTCAACGTTTGCTGTATGAGATTACTTTTCAGACTTTCAGACAGTCAAACGACAATCTAGAACACAAAATTCTAGCTCTATATCGCCTCTGTAGTGAAACTGCGGCTTTCCAGTACCTTCAGCATGGCATCAGCTGTATCCAAGGCTGTAAAGAGTGGAACTCCGTGCTCAATAGCTGAGCTACGGATAATTTGACCATGCTTATCTGCTGTCCGCTTGGTTCCGACCGTGTTGATAATAGCCTGAACCTTGCCCTTGCGGATATAGGCTGGGATGTCCTTGTTATCATCACTGCCGATTTTTTCCACCAGACGGACGTGTAGGCCGTGATTTTCAAAATAAAAGGCTGTCCCCTTGGTTGCCCAGATACCATAGCCAATATTGGCAAAACGCTGAGCCAGCTGCAGGGCTTCTTCTTTACTATCGTCTGCGATAGTAAAGACAATATTGCCGAAGTTTGGCAGATGAAGATAGGAAGCCTCAAAAGCCTTGTAGAGAGCTTTTTCCAGGGTGCGGTCACTGCCCATGACTTCACCAGTAGACTTCATTTCAGGTCCAAGAGCAATTTCTACAAGACCCATTTTAGAGAAGGAGAATACAGGTGCTTTTACAGCTACATATGGTTTATTAGGTACAAGACCAAGTGGTAAGCCTAAGTCTTTTAAGCTTTCACCAAGGGCAATGCGTGTTGCACATTCTACCATATTGATACCTGTAACCTTAGAAATGAATGGTACAGTACGGCTAGAACGAGGGTTAACTTCGATAACGTTAAGTTCACCATCAGCCACGATATATTGAATATTAAGTACACCTTTAACATTAAGGCCTACTGCAATACGACGTGTATAATCAACGATTTGATCAATCAATTCTTGACTCAAATGTTGAGCTGGATAAACGGCCATGGAGTCACCAGAGTGAACACCGGCGCGTTCGATTTGTTCCATAATACCAGGGATACATACATCGGTACCATCGGAAATAGCGTCAACCTCTACCTCCATACCAACCATGTAACGGTCGATAAGAACAGGATGCTCCTTAGATGCTACTACGGCTTCCTTCATGTATACATCGAGCTCTTTATCATTGTATACGATTTCCATCGCACGGCCGCCCAATACATAAGAAGGACGAACGATTAATGGGTATTTTAACTTTTTAGCTGCTTCTTGTGCTTCTTCATCAGAGGTTACCAAAGCACCTACTGGACGAGGAATGCCAAGTTTCGCCAACAATTCATCAAAGCGTTCACGGTCTTCTGCCATGTCGATGCTATCCACGGATGTACCAAGAATTTTTACACCGCGCTTAGCCAATGGACCGGCCAAGTTAATCGCTGTTTGGCCACCAAATTGAGCAATAACGCCAACTGGCTGTTCTTTATTGATGATTTCCATAACATCGTCCACAGTCAATGGCTCAAAGTATAAAGAATCAGAAATATCAAAGTCTGTAGAAACTGTTTCTGGGTTGTTATTAATCATAATGGATTGGTAACCCGCTTTACGGAGTGCCCAAGATGAGTGTACGGAACAATAGTCAAACTCTACGCCTTGACCAATGCGAATTGGCCCAGAACCAAGTACTACTACAGATTTTTCACCTAGTGGTTTAACTTCATCTTCTTGCGCATAGGCACTATAATAGTACGGCGTTTTAGATTCAAATTCTGCCGCACATGTATCTACGTATTTATATGTTGGTAGAATGTTCCATTCTTTACGTTTTGCGCGAACTTCTTCTACAGTTGTATTAGCATAGCGAGCAATAACAGAATCGGTGAAGGAATAGCGTTTTGCTTTGCGCAATACATCTTCTGTTAAGCCCTGTTCAGCCAATGCTTTTTCTACATTAACAATGTTTTTGATTTTTTCAATAAAGAATGTATCAATTTTTGTAATATAGTGGATTTTTTCTACACTAATCCCCTTGCGAAGAGCTTCTGCCACAACATAGATACGTTCATCATCTACTAAGTGTAAACGTTCGATAAGCTGTTCCATGGATTCATGGGCGATTTTCTTAAGCTCAATATGGTCTAAACCGATCTCCAAGGAACGAATTGCTTTTAACAAAGACCCTTCTAAAGAGCGGTCGATAGCCATAACTTCGCCAGTAGCCTTCATTTGAGTGCCCAATGTGCGGTCCGCCAAATTGAATTTTTCAAATGGCCAACGTGGGAACTTCGTTACTACATAGTCGAGTGTAGGCTCGAAGCATGCTTTTGTTTCGCCTGTTACAGCATTTGTAATTTGATCCAATGTCATGCCTACTGCAATTTTTGCGGCTACCTTCGCAATTGGATAACCTGTTGCTTTAGATGCCAATGCAGAGGAACGAGATACGCGAGGGTTTACTTCGATAACAATATATTCGTTGCTATTTGGATTCAAAGCGTATTGTACGTTACAACCACCTTCGATTTTTAAATAACGGATAATCTCAACGGATGCGGTACGCAGCATTTGGTATTGAATATCATTCAAGGTTTGGCTTGGTGCCACAACGATAGAGTCCCCAGTATGCACACCAACAGGGTCAATATTCTCCATGTTACATACGATGATGCAATTATCTGCACTATCGCGCATTACTTCGTATTCAATTTCTTTCCAGCCTGCAACGGAACGTTCTGCTAGAATTTGGTGAATTGGTGAAAGTTTCAAACCACGACGTGTGATTTCATACATTTCATCTTCGTTATGGGCAATACCGCCACCTGTACCGCCTAACGTGTATGCAGGGCGGATGATAATAGGATACCCAATGCGATTAGCAAAGGTTACTGCTTCTTCAAGATCGTTAAAGATATCGGATTCAGGAACTGGTTGATTAATTTCCTTCATCGCTTCTTTGAAGAGTTCACGGTCTTCGGCTTGTTTAATAGCTTCAAGAGTTGTACCAAGAAGTTTTACACCATATTCTTCTAATACGCCAGCTTCAGACAATTGTACCGCCATATTAAGACCTACTTGACCACCTAATGTAGCCAACAAGCCCCAAGGGCGTTCTTTTTTAATTACTTCTGTTACGAATTCAAGACTAATCGGTTCTACATATACGCGGTCTGCAATATCTGTATCAGTCATAATAGTAGCAGGGTTAGAGTTAACCAATACTACTTTATAACCCTCTTCTCGAAGGGAACGGCATGCTTGTGTGCCAGCATAGTCAAACTCTGCAGCTTGGCCGATAATAATTGGACCAGAACCAATTACAAGTACTTTTTTTGCTTCTGAGGTCATATTATTTTCCCTTTCTCATTAAGTCTTCAAATTCGTCAAATAAATATAGGTTATCAGTAGGTCCTGGGGATGCTTCTGGATGGTATTGTACGGAGAAGATTGGCAATTCTTTATGACGCATACCTTCTACGGTTCCATCATTTACACTACGATGTGTAATTTCTACAAAAGCTGGCAAAGAAGTATCATCTACCGCATAGCCATGATTTTGAGATGTAATATATACCCGACCAGTACGTAAATCTTGTACAGGATGGTTAGAACCACGGTGACCAAATTTCAATTTGAATGTAGTCCCACCATAGGCTTGTGCCAATACTTGATGCCCCATACAGATGCCAAAGATTGGTTTCTTACCAAACATCTTCTTTACTTCTTCTACTGCATAGCCAAGATCTTGAGGGTCTCCAGGGCCATTAGATAAAAAGATACCATCTGGATTTGCTGCCAACACATCTTCGGCCTTAGCATCTGCAGGAAATACAGTAAGACGACAGCCTGCAGCTTCTAGAGAGCGAAGGATATTTTCCTTTACACCATAATCCATTACCGCTACGTGGAATTCAGCATTTTTATCGCCACGCATACCTTGCCATTTTGTAGTTACACGCATAACTTGATCTGTTGGCAAGTCTTGTTTAAACAATTTTTGAATATCCTCCATAGGATAATCAGAGCGTACAAGTACGCCCTTCATTACACCATGGTTACGAAGAACACGTGTAATAGCACGTGTATCTACATCATAAAGGCAAGGGATGCCGTGCAAACGAAGATACTCACTAAATAACCCCTCATTTTGCCAGTTAGATGGAAAGTCACACAGTTCACCTACAATAAAACCTTTACAATATGGTTTAGGACCTTGAGTAATAGAATTTAAAGTACCATAATTACCAATTAAAGGATAGGTTAATGTAATAATTTGATCCGCATAGGATGGATCAGTCAAGATTTCTTGATACCCTGTCATACCTGTGTTAAATACAACTTCGCCTACCGTTGGGGCGCCACCTAATAAGGAACCTTCAAACACGGAACCATCTTCAAGAACTAACTTGCCTTTCATTATAAGACTACGCCCTCCTTCATAACAATTTTGCCATCAACGACTGTGAGTTTAGCTTTACCTGTAACAGTCATACCATCAAATGGGCTAACTTTACCTTTTGTATAGAATTTATTTCGATCTACTGTCCATTCTTCAGTCGTGGAGAATACGGTAATATCTGCTGGCTTGCCAACTTCAAGAACACCTGCATCAAGGTGCATCAACTCAGCTGGTCGAGTACTCATATAGTACACAACTTGATCGATGCTTAGTTTATCAGGACCATATGCATTGGTAATAACCGCCGCCAAAGATGTTTCGAGGCCACTGAAACCATTTGGTGCACAGCAGAATTCATGGTCTTTTTCTTCATATGCATGTGGTGCATGGTCTGTAATAATCGCATCGATTGTACCATCTTTCAAGCCTTCTAATAATGCTTGGCGATGATCTTCAGAGCGAATTGGAGGAGCCATTTTGAATGCTGGGTTATATTCGCGTAGGTATTCATCTGTGAAAGATAAATGTTGGCTTGTAACTTCACATGTTACATTAAGGCCTTTAGCCTTCGCACGGCGCACCATATCTACAGTATTTTTACTACTTACGTGGGCGATATGGATATGACCACCTGTCATTTCAGATAACAAGATATCACGAGCAACAGCCAAATCTTCAGCTACTGCAGGACGACCAATAACACCTAATTCATAAGAAACAATACCTTCATGCATATGGCCATTTTTAGTCAATGTAATATCTTCTGCATGGTCGATAACCATTTTATTAAACATGGAGGAGTATTCTAAGGCACGACGCATAAATGCAGCATTTTCTACATAGTGACCATCATCGGAGAATGCTACTACACCAGCTTCTGCCATATCGCCCATTTCAGCAAGTTCCTTACCTTCTAGGCCTTTTGATACAGCGCCAATAAATTCTACTTTCACAACGCCAGTGAGTTCAGCCTGTTTTTGTAAACCTCTTACAAGTGCAGCATTATCTACAACTGGGTTAGTATTAGCCATAGTGACAACACGTGTGAAACCACCTGCAGCAGCCGCTTGTGTACCAGAGTGGAAATCTTCTTTAGCTTCTTGGCCTGGTTCGCGCAAATGTGTGTGAATATCGATAAGACCAGGTGCTACGATAAGCCCTGTTGCATCATAAACTTCAGCACCTTCAGCACTCAAGTTTTGACCGATGGCTGCAATTTTACCATCTTTTACGAGAACATCTGCTACTTCGTTTTGTTTTTTTGCCGGATTAACTACCGTACCATTTTTAATAAGCAAGCTCACTACCGTCACCTCCGATAATAGTTAAGTACAATACAGCCATACGTACAGCTACGCCATTACGTACCTGTTCTTGAATTACGGATTGATCAGAATATGCTACATCTGGTGCAATTTCAAGGCCGCGGTTCATAGGACCTGGATGCATTACCATTACATCATCTTTAGCTAATTTTAATACATCATTGTTAATACCAAAGATACGAGCATATTCTCTATTTGTAGGATACAATGCAGAATGAATGCGTTCTAATTGAATGCGAAGTACGTTAACTACATCTGCATCAGCCACTGCTTCACGAATATCATGGTGTACGGTAACACCTAATTTTTCAAATTCTGGATATACCATTGTACGAGGACCAGCTAGATGTACATCAGCCCCCATTTTTGTAAGGCCATAAATGTTGGAGCGTGCTACGCGACTATGCATTATATCCCCAAGGATAACCACCTTTAGGCCTTCAATAGATTTCTTTTTCTCTAAGATAGAATACATATCTAGTAATGCTTGTGTTGGATGCTCATGAGCGCCATCGCCTGCGTTAATGATAATAGGATCTACGGCTTTCGTAGCATATAAAGGTGCACCTTCTGCGCTGTGTCGCATTACGATAGCATCTGTGCCCATGTAGGACATAGTTAACAATGTATCGCGGAAGCTTTCACCTTTACCCATGGAAGATCCACTAGGAGAAAGATTGATTACGTCAGCCCCTAAGTATTTGCCGGCTAACTCAAAGGAACTACGGGTACGAGTACTTGGCTCCATAAAAAGGTTAATAATGGATTTCCCCTTTAAAAGTGGAACCTTCTTGTCATCAGAAAGAACGATTTTCTTCATTTTCTTTGCCACATCTAAAATCAATTTGATTTCTTCAGGTGACACATTTTGCAAACCCAATAAATCTTTGCCTTTTAGGCTAACTTGTCCCATGATTTCCTCCTAACTCACGTAACAAAAAAGACCTTTTGCCCAGGGCAAAAGGTCAAATAGTTTGCACAAAGAAGCCCCTATGGGCACTTCAACTATATTCCTTTCTCAGCCTCTCTGGACTAAATTAAAAGGTATTGTATTATGCAATGGTCTCTCGTACCATATATGCATTTCTTTATTTATTGTACTGAATCCACCTTTGAAAGTCAATGTAAAACACAAAATTCATATGGATTTTAAAAAGAGGACAAGCATATAAAATTGCTTGTCCTCTCTATATTTAAACAGCTATTAATCCACTTCTATATCTTAAACTTTAATCTAAAATTTTTTTTAGAAATTAAGGGTCTTAACCTAATGGATATAATCTTGGTGGGTTTTCTTCATCATTTTGCTGTTCATTTTGTGGAGTATATGGCATTTGATCTTGTTGCGGCTCATTCGCTACAGGATCTATCTGCACATATTGCTGATTTGGCGACAATTGAGGTTGACGTTGCTCACGACGACGTGTATTTTGAGATGCAGTCGGTCTAGGTTTTGTCAACTCATCAATGGATACAGCATTTGGAATAGTTACATTTGATGTATCCCCATGAATATCATCAAGTTCACTGAAGGAAGGAGTCCTCTTAGATGCTTGAGCAGCCTTACGTTCGGCTTCAAGTTGTTGACGTGCAAGTTCTGCACGACGACGAGCACTCTCTTGTTGATCTCGGACACGTTGAATAGCTTCAGCACGCTCTTTTGCTTTACGCTCGATTTCAGCTTGAGCCAACGCTTGTTGACGAGCAGCTTCAGCTTTACGCTCTGCTTCTAGTTGTGCTTTATATCGTTCCTCAGCAATACGTCGTGCCTCTGCGGCTTGACGTTCTGCTTCAGCTCGTTCTGCAGCAAGTCGCTCTTGCTCTGCCTTACGAGCTTCCGCCACTATACGAGCCGCCTCTGCTTTACGAGCCTCTTCGGCACGTCTTGCTTCTTCTATGCGGCGAGCTTCTTCGGCTCTAAGCGCTTCTTCAGCACGTTTAGCCTCTGCAACAATTCGAGCTTCTTCTGCACGGCGCGCAGCTTCAAGACGTTCCTGTTCAGCTCTACGTTGTGCCTCAAGTCTAGCTGCTTCTGCTTTCCGAGCTTCTTCTGCTCTACGTGCTTCTGCTGCTAAACGAGCTTGTTCAGCTTTACGCGCTGCTTCAATTCGAGCTGCTTCAGCTTTGCGTGCGTCCTCTGCTCGTTTTGCTTCTGCTGCTACGCGAGCGGCCTCAGCTTTACGTTCCGCTTCAATTCGAGCTTCTTCTGCTCTACGCGCTTCCTCCGCACGACGAGCCTCTTCTGCTTTTCTTGCTGCTTCCATTTGTTGTGCTTCCAATGCAGCCTTAGCCTCTGCCGCTCTACGAGCGTCTTCTTGGCGCTTCGCTTCAAGAGCGGCTTGCTCGGCAGCACGTTGTGCTTCTAAAGCAGCTTTCGCTTCTGCTGCTTTACGAGCTTCTTCGGCACGTCTTGCTTCCAATGCTTCCTGCTCAGCTTTACGTTGTGCTTCTAAACGAACTCTAGCCTCAGCAGCCAAGCGTTCCTCTTCGGCCTTTTTGGCTTCTAAAGCAGCTTTTTCTGCTGCTCGTTGCGCTTCAAAGCGAGCCTTAGCTTCGGCCGCTTTTCTTTCTTCCTCCGCTTTGCGTGCGGCCTCAATACGAGCAGCTTCAATTCTACGTTCTTCTTCAAGGCGTTTTGCTTCCGCTGCTAGTCGAGCTTCTTCTGCTTTACGAGCCGCCGCTAGTCGATCCGCTTCCGCTTTTCTCGCTGCCTCGATACGTGCCATTTCAGCTTTACGAGCCGCTTCCGCCTTGCGAGCTTCCTCTGCTTTACGCTCTGCTTCGGCTTTTTCAGCCATCTTGCGCTCAATTTCAGCATGCTTGGCTTCTGCAGCCTTTCGAGACATTTCAGCTTTTTCTGCAGCTAGTCGAGCCTCTTCGGCTTTTTTACGAGCTAAGGCTTCTTTCTCGTCTTTTGCTTTTTTAAGTTGCGCTTCTTTTTTTACATCTGCTGCAGCTTTATCGCTTAACTTTTTAGTTTCTTCATGAGCAATTGTTTCTGCCCGTTTAGCTGGACTTTCAGCAGTAGATTTTTTAGTATCTACTGTACCTTTATCTCCATCTTTACCACCTACAGGACCTACAGGTATTTGTGTGCCCCCTTGAGTTGGGTGCCCTAAGATATCTTTAACATCTTTCGGTACATTAACAGCAATGGTTTGATGTTTTTGTGGATTTGCAAGAGATTCAGGAATCAACAAGAAACGAATTGGCAAATTCGATGCACCAGCTGGCATAAAGTTTAATGTTAATAAATCGCCCGCATTATAGTTCCCTAAAAGACGGCTATCTAATATAGTACCTTCTCCTAATGCGGAAATACCATCTGCACCACCAATGTGATAAGTCCGTGTATCGGTCTGTCCCCGTCTAGCACCTTGTTGATGCAATGCTTTTACCATAAAGGAACCAGAATAAGGTCCCCCAAGAGGGTTAAAATACAGTCTAAACGGTTCATTCCCCTTTGTAGGAATTTTTAACGTATACGATACGCCGTAGTTACCACGGTCACGAACAAATGCTTTATTTTGCATTTCATCTACACCATTGATAAACGTATCTTCGCGGTCATTACCAATTTCTACAAAGGCACCACCTAAAGCGGTATCGAATGGTGTAGTAACCTCCATATTACGTTTAGCACCAGTATAAGTACCGCGTAATTGTATTTCATCAATAGGAAGGTTTTTCACCCAATGTGACGCATCTACAGGGTCCATCCCCATAGGCAGCATCATAACACGCGCAAATATAGGCCCTTCTGTTTTAATATCTACAATACCCGTAAATAATGCATCTCGATTTACCGGTGTATTTTCTAAGTCACTAAAGATTAATTGGCGCCCTTGTGGTGGAATGCTAAGAGAATATAATGGTCTTGCATCTGGGCTTTCATTAAGAGGCTGCTCCAAATCCTTCCGAGACAAATCACGACCTGCTGCAAAATAGTCAGGTGTAGCTACAGATTTTAATTGTCTCATGACATGTACTGAAGTTGGATAAGCCGTTTGGTTTTCTAAGACGATAGCAATCTTGTGAGGTAGATCCATTTCATTTACATGATAGAAATAGATACGCCCATTGCCATTAATTGTACCTGCACTTAACGTACCTCCTACAGGTCCTACATATTCAGGACTATCCGATAGGAGCAATGTATCCGTTTGAGACACCAAAGATGGTGGTAACGGAGAAAACTGAAAATATCCAATTGATTGTAAATCTATATCACGAGCTTCTACATGGCCTGTAAGGGCAGCCATGGCAGCCATAGCCGCAGCTACACAATATCTTGATTTATAGGAAAACATATATTATTACCTCTATATTTCTTCGAGCCCCAACGGGTCATACGTAAGTGCTAATGCTTCAATCTTCTTTAGTCGATGGCCAATTCCAGATTTAGATAGTTCCCCCTCCATCAACTCTTCAAGCTCTTTTAAACTCGCTTCAGGATTCTCCCACCGAAGTCTTGCAACGACGCGCAACTTTTCAGGTAATTCTTCAATACCGATTTCTCTATCAATAATACGGATTGCTTTTACCTGACGAACTGCTGCATCCACAACCTTCTGTAAATTTGCCGTCTCACAGTTGACTTGACGATTTATTTGATTCCGTACGGTTTTCATAATCCGCACGTTTTCAAATTCCATAAGCGCCGATTGAGCACCCATGATTTGCAAACAATTTGTTACTGCATCCCCTTCTTTAAGATATACTACATACTCTTCCTTCCGCTCCGTTAAGCCTGCATGAATGTGAAAAAGCCGTAATACATGGATAATTTCCCTCGCAAAAATCTCGTTTCCCGTCATAAACTCAAGATGGTAATCACTTTGTGGTTTATTAACAGAGCCTCCCCCTAAAAAAGCTCCCCTTAAAAAGGCACGTCGTGCTTCCATTGATTTGAGCCAACTGCGAGGAATTTGTTCGGTTACAGGCCATAAAGCGAGATCCTCTAAAGCCTGTCTCCCCTCTATAGAAGGTTCCACAGAGAGCGTATACATATTTTTTTTACGCAGGTTTAAACCTTGTCGTACTAATACATTTGTAGGTAATTCGTATTGCTTTTTCAAAATACCAAGCAACCGACGAGCTACTGCATTATTAGCCGTAGCCAAACGAATGCCAACTGCACCTTTCATCCCCAAAATGATAGATCCGCTCATACGCAATAAGCAAGACGCTTCAATTTTCATGGCCACATCCGCATCACTAGAGGCTTCATATTGGCATAATTCATTTTTTACATCTTCTGCAAATGACATGGACATCCCTTCTCATTAATGATCATCTCGTTGAAGATAATATTCTAAGATATGCGGTTCAGTGTTAGATTGCATAGCATGAATGATATCCATAATAACTTTACCTAACCGTTCAGGATCGTGAACAGCTGGTTTTTGAGGGTTAATTAAGGTAGCTCGTATAGTGCGGATTCCTTTGTCTTGTAACTTTTTAGTATCTAATACCAATGGTTCAGATCCTACAGCACTATATTGTTCAACCATTTGAATTGGCAACGGCCCATCATTGGCAAGAACAGTATCTATAATTCCTTCTCCGCCATGAGCAATTAAAGCCTCTACATGGTCATTTAATGTGTAGCCTGTGGTTTCACCCGGTTGTGTCATAACATTAGCAATATAGATTTTATTAGCCTTACTGGCACGTACATGAGAGGCCAACTTATCAGTTAGTAAATTTGGGATAATACTTGTATATAAACTACCAGGACCTAAAATAATTACATCCGCTTCATCAATGGCACGTAATGCAGCCCCCTCTGGCTTAGGCAATGCTGGATCACTATAGATATGGCGAATTCGTTTACCCGAGTGTGGTATATTACTTTCACCTTCTACAATAGTGCCATCTGTCATCTCTGCACGCAATTTAATAAACTCTGTAGAGGAAGGAATTACACGACCACGGACACGCAACAATTTACTAGCCGCTTCAAGAGCTTCTTCAATATCTCCATCATAAACTTGAGCAAGCGCAGTGATAAATAGATTACCAAAACTGTGCCCAGAAAGCTCATTCTCACCATCGAAACGATAACGGAATAAGTTCTCCATTACTCCTTCTTGTTCAGCTAATGATACTAAACAGTTTCGCAAATCACCAGGAGCTATCATTTGAAAGTCTTTTCGCAAGCGACCAGAAGAACCTCCATCATCAGCGACAGTTACAATCGCAGATAGGTTTGATGTATGTGATTTCAAACCACGCAATAAATTTGATAAGCCCGTACCACCACCGATTACTACAATTTTTGGGCCCTTATCGAGTCGGATATTTTGAAAAATAATATCCGATACCTTGCTGTCAGGATTAGGTAGTACCGCACGAATAATCGTTTTAATAACTTTACTCGTACCGATGAGCATTAATACAGCACCAATCGATAATACTACAGCCCCTACAGCAATGAGTACATTATAATTGTAAAAGCCCGTCATATTATAGGAAAAGGCAAGCACAATATCTTCAAGAACCGCAAGCCATTGATAGTTAAAAATCAAAGAAATACCAATAATTAAAAGACCTACACCACAACTAAATAGGGCAAGCCAACGTTTTATATTTAGACCCGGAATTAGCCACCGGAACCATCCTTTTCGCAACATAATCCCCCCTATCTAGTTATCAAGTGTTATAATTTCATGAGGATTATAATCTTCTTCTACATTATTTTTCATCATATCTCTATGTTCAACAGTTACACGATATCCTTTTTCTAACAAGTGGGAGTATAGAGCCTCTGCCATAGCTACAGATCTATGCATACCACCTGTGCAACCTACTGCCACAATAAACTGAGATTTCCCTTCTTGTTCATAATTTGGCACAAGGAAGTCCATGGTATCAAAGTAACGTTTTTTAAATTCCTCGGTTACTTCAAAGGAATGGATATATTCATTCACTGCTTTCACACGACCTGTTTTATGACGAAACTCAGGAATATAAAATGGATTAGGTAGAAAACGAACATCCCATACCATATCTGCATCGAGAGGAATACCATACTTAAAACCAAAGCTCACTACAGTAATCGCCATACCATGAGCTTCATCAACTTGAGCAAAGCGCGTTTTTAAATACTCTTTCAAGCTAGCCGTCTTCATATTAGTGGTATCAATAATAAAATCTGCTTTATGGCGCACAGAGTTAAGAATTTGGCGTTCTTTTTTTAGCCCTGTTGTAATTAGCCCATTAGGAGCCAATGGATGACTCCGTCGACTTTCCTTATATCGACGAATCAAAGTCTCATCTGTAGCATCCATAAATACAATTTCAAAATCTACCTTCATATCTTTTAATGTATCTAAAGATGAAGAAAGAGCTTCAAAAAATTCGCCCCCCCGAATATCTACAACAAGAGCAACGCGATTAGTCCGTTCTCCACCTTGTCGGCAAATTTCACTTAATTTAGGAATCAGCACAGGGGGAATATTATCAATACATAAATACCCCATATCTTCTAAAGCTTGCAATACTTGAGTTTTGCCGGCACCTGACATACCTGTAACTATTAACAAACGAAATGCTTCCATAGTTTTACTCCATTATAAAAGATTATCTTCAATCCAATGGGCTACTCCATCGTCATTATGATGGCCACAAATTGTATGAGCCACAGATTTTACATGATCTGTAGCGTTTTCAACAGCTACAGAGTAACCTGTTTTACGTAGCATAGAAATATCATTTTCTGCATTACCAAAAGAAACGATATGTTCTAAACTAATATGATTATCTAAAGCTAGTTGTGTCAAAGCACGCCCCTTTGACACATTAAGGGCAACGATTTCTAAAAAGTCTTTTTGGCTACGAACTAGATTAACCAAATCGCCCACTTCAGGAGTCAAAGTATCAATAATTTGATCAATCCCCTCTACTGTATCAATAGCGATTAGCTTATTTGGTTCAGACTCTAAAGTATATAACCCATCACCTAAAAACTCTGCTTTCGCTCCCGTTTGAACTTCATAGAGATCGGACTGCCACGTTTTATGATGACATAGCAAATGATCATCTATATAAGATTGTATATGCCAATCATATTGTTTTGCTAATTCATAAATACGCTGTACAGCCTCAACAGAAACGGTCTGCTCAAATAGTTTACACCCTGTTTCCAATTCTTGAATGAGTCCTCCAGAGAACAAAATCATCGGTACATTACCAAGCTTTAATGCCTGCCCAATGGGCTTAGCCGTTTGATACATCCGTCCCGTAGCAATGGTAACAACGATGCCCCTTTGCTGTAAACGATGTAACACATCTACTGTATAGTCAGATACAGTATTATCACTGCGTACCAAGGTTTCATCACAATCGATGGCAACCATTTTAATATGAGAAAAAGAAGGATTCATGTTTGCCTCCTTTATAGAAATTTTAAATACTCTTTATTATACCATTAATAGTGGCTATATAGATAGAAATTAGCGGTAATAACCCTAATAATGACAAGAAAGTTTACTCATGAAATTTCCATTAAATGAAAAATCATCTATTTTCGATAAATCATTCTATATTAATTAAATAGACGGCATTAATGAAACACTATATAAAAAGCCTCATATTATTTTATATTAAACACAAAAAGAGACTCCCGAAGGAGTCTCTTTCGTATGAGTAACTATCAAATTAGAATTTGTAGTTAAGGTCTGCACGGTAGAAGTCAGCTTTATCATTACCGTTTTGATCTTTCCAATCAAAACCGTAGTTAGCTGTTAAGCCTACGTTGTTTTGCAATGCATAGTCAACAGTTGCCATCCAACCTTTAGCATCTGTAGTGTAGATGTGGTTGTAAGTAGTATCAATGATAGGAGCATTTTCTTTTGCGTTGAAGTATTGACCTTTTACGCCCCAAGTACCTTGTTTTTTGATGTCGTAGTTACCATAACCTACGCCTGCTGTCCAAGCTTGAGATTCTTCAAGGCTAGAAGCTTTCAACCATTCGCCACCAATCCAAATTTTATCGAAGTTAGCATCAGCATTGAAACCATATACGTTTCTAACATCATCATCTTGGTTAATACGGTCATAGAAACCACCAACCATAGCATGTTTACCAACTTTACCATTAACATTTACGATAAGATCAGTAACATTTTCCTCTTTAGTCAAGCCAGCTGCATCGCCAGATACCATGTAACCGTATGCAGCTTGAGCCATAATTTTGTCGTTACCAACGTTCAATTGAGCACCGTCGAAAGTACCATCAAATGCTAAGCCGCCACCAATAACTTGGTTAAAACGACCAGCTTTCAAGGATACGCGTTCGCCGAATTTGTGATTAACATATGCGCGGTCGATTTGAGCGTCTGCATTACCACCAGTAGTGGAGTTACCCAATTCGAAGTTACCAGAAGTCAAACGAACAACTGCATCAGTGCGATCATTTACTTTTGCATTGAATTGTACACGTGCACGAGCATCGAATTTAGATTTAGCATCTTGAGCATCACGGTAACGAAGACGAGCATCACCAGTAACTTTTACGTTACCAACGCGGTCTTCCAA
>ERZ773022.1175-NODE-1175-length-18326-cov-5.046960_pt1 | contig 18326 bp, 17 predicted proteins | sample MGYA00580839_ERZ773022 | MGnify/ENA primary metagenome ERZ773022 (study PRJEB29015, sample SAMEA2738020) | human oral metagenome | biome: human oral; feature: human-associated habitat; material: dental | place: China | collected 2044 ... | reverse complement strand
CGCAGGGTGAAAACCCTGCGGGCCGACCCGTGGCCCCTGCAAGCCATTGCGTGTCTCTGGCCTTTCAGAGCGCTCGAAGATCCGGCACGGCGCTCGCCGATGCGGACTCCAAGTCCTTTACGCGTCGGACCTTTCGTTCTTTACGCGTCCGACCTTTTGTATCTGATCGCTCCGAGAACGATGAAGACCGAGACGTATGCGAGCCACACGAGCGCCGCCGTCCCAGGGCTGAGATAGTTGGTGGTTTGTGTCGGGTTTGCCGTGTCCGAGACCGTCATCCCCGAGGTGACCCCCGATGGGAGGAACTTTGGAAGGGTCTCTCGAAAGAAGTTGACCGGAACGAGCCGCAACATCTCAGAAACGAAGAGAACCATGACGCCGGTCACGATCGAGCCGGCCGTAGACCGCAATATGTAGCCTGCGCCGGTGATCATGAGGGCGGTGAGGACGCCTGCCAGCCAGAAGAGGAGCAGCGCCCGAAGGTTTCCATCGCCTCCGTTCCACGAGAGCCCTCCGACCAGCAGGGTCACCGCGACCAGCACCGCGATGATCGCGGCGGTTGCGATCCCCATGATGATCGTGACGGCGGCTATTTTGGAGGTGAAGGCTCTCCTTCTGCTCGTCTGGGAGACGATTGTGGTCCGCATGGTGTTGGAGGCATACTCGCCGGTCACCGCCAGCGCCCCGAGGACCATGGCGAAAATATAGTACAGCTGCGCGGAGCCTGTGATGAAGACCGGGTGGAACTCGCCGTGGACGTTGATTCCTCCGACGTTGTTCTGCCCGTCGGCAAGCGTCGCCGCCATGGCCCACGTGATGAGAATGCCGAACCCCAGCCAAAGGCCCAGCGTGAGCCATGTCGATCTCAGGCTCGTCATCTTGCGGATCTCTGAGCGAAGCGATCGGACGAAGGTGTTCTTGTACACTTTTGAAGAAAGGGGGCGGCTCTGCGGTTGTTTCGGCGCCGCGACTTGATTCGTCGTTGATGTCGTGCTCATCGTTGTCCTCCCTGAGGTGCCTGTGCGGGTGTCTGTCCGGGCTTTCCCGGAATGTTGCTGCCGGAGCCGTACTCGACCTGTCCGGCCGTCAACTCCATGAAGACGTCTTCCAGCGAGGAGTGGGTCTCGGACAGCTCGTGGATCTCCACGTGCGCAATGTGCAGGGCGTGTCCGATCTGCGCTCTATCGCCGCCGTTGACGCGCACCACGCCCGCCGGGTTGCGCTCGTCCCCTTCGTCGACGTCGAAATATATTCTGGCTTTGCTCAAGGCGTCTGTGATCGCACGGATGTCGGGCCCCGAGACGTTGATCGTCCTGTGCGCGGCCGACTCGGTGAACTGCTTGACGTCGCCCTGCGCGATGAGCTTGCCCCTGCCGATGACGACGAGATCGTCGGCCGTCTGCGCCATCTCACTCATGAGGTGGGAGGAGACGAGGATCGTCCTGCCCTGGCCTGCAAGAGCGCGCATGAGCTCGCGGACCCAGCGGACGCCGTCGGGATCGAGGCCGTTGACCGGCTCGTCGAAGATGAGGACCTGCGGATCGCCGAGAAGGGCGGTCGCGATCCCGAGGCGCTGGCCCATCCCGAGTGAAAACCCTTTGAGGCGCTTGTTTGCGACGCTTGTTATTCCCGTCATCTCCAGGACTTCGTCGACCCGCGCCTTGGGGAAGCCGTGCGTGTCGGCCACCACCATGAGCTGCTGGCGGGCCGTCCTGCTCGGGTGGAATGCGTGCCCGTCCAAAAGCGCCCCCACGGTGGTCAGCGGCGACGAAAGCTTGCCGTATTCTTGCCCGTTGATTCTGCACTTTCCGCCCGTGGGCCGGTCGAGCCCCATGATGCACCGCATCGTCGTCGACTTCCCCGACCCGTTGGGGCCGAGGAATCCCGTCACCCGCCCGGGCTTGAGCTCAAAGCTGAGATGGTCGACAGCGGTCACCTTGCCGTATCTCTTCGTTAAATTGTCAACTTGAATCATGGATGTCCTTTCGTTGCCGGGTCGTTCGCCTTCCCGGCGAAACTGCGACGTTTACCAGCATAATGACGGCGCCGGCGTTTGCAGTGGGGCTACCTGGTGTATTGCAATCGGGCTGTCCGGCGTTTTTTAACGCAACCTCGAGTTCAAGTTCGCTTTCGCCGCTTCAAGTCCTCGTTTGCGAGCTTTGCAGGCAGGCCTCTAAAGGGAAAGGACGTGGGGAGGACGGCTCGGAAAAGATGGAGCTCTCGTGGCAATTCTGATGGAGGATCTCTCGCGCCTAAAGCAGGCTTTCTCGTGGCGATTCTTGGGACTCCCGGAGCGTATGCAATCGGGGCGAGACGTGTGCGAGCGCGAACGAGGCCGGGGACGGGGCAGAACTGCCCGGCGATTGCGCTGAGAGTGGAGCCACAGTGTCTGGTTCGATCCTCCGCGTCCGGTAAACTAATAGAGAAAGTGACAAGCGTTTGCTTGCCCCTAAAGGAGGAAACAGTGGCTCACAATCCCGTGATGAACCGGAACCCGTACTTCCGGGAGCCGACGACGCCGAACTTCGGCGGCAACTCGGCTTACGGGCAGCAGGCCCAGTACGGTCAGCAGATCCAATACGACCAGTACGGCCAGCCGGTTTACAACCAGCAGGCCAACAGCCAGTTCTTCGACCAGGCTTCGGCCGCCCAGGCCTACACGCAGCAGCAGTTCGGTGCGGGAGATTCCCGCGGTGCATTCCAGACGTCGGCCGTCGGCCCGAATACGATGACGTACGACGACGCGATGATCAAGACGCTGTTTTTGATTGGCGTCACGACGATCGCCGCCGTCTTGTCAGCCTTTTTCATTCCCGTCAAAGCGGTCAACGCGGTCGCCATTTCGACCTCGCTTCTCGCTTTGGGCCTCTCGTTCTTCGCCGCATTCCGCCCCATGGTGAACCCCGGCGTCGCGATCGGCTACGCGGCTCTCGAGGGAGTCGCCCTCGGCGCCATTACCGGCGTTCTCAACCAGTACTACCCGGGCATCGCGCTTCAGGCGATTCTGGGAACGCTTGTCGTCGTCGCCGTCGCGGCGGGCCTGTTCTTGAGCGGAGCCGTGCGAACCACGCCAAAGGGCCGCAAGTTCGTCATGGTCGTGCTCGTCGCAGCGATCATTTACAGCCTGGTTAACCTTGTGCTCGCGAACACGGTCCTGTCGAATGACTTCCTTGGCATGGACACGGCGTTCAAGCTTGGCGGCGTTCCTCTGGGCCTCATCCTCGGCGTCATTCTCATCGTCGTCGCGGCCTACTTCCTCATCGGCGATCTGGAGGACGTCCGTTACGCCGTGGAGAACGGGGCGCCCAAGAAGTTCGCTTGGACCGTCGGTTTCTCCATCACGGTCACGGTGATCTGGATTTACATCGAGGTTCTTCGAGTTCTGGCGATTCTGGCAAACGACAACTAGAGTCAGGTAGACGAAAGCCACGCCAGACGATCGACAAAGTGGGGGCAGGCCCTTGAGCCTGCCCCCACTTTTCACTCTGATTCATATTTGACGATGGGGCGCGTCTGACGCGGCGGTGTGCTTGACGTTGCGGCGCGTCAGACGTGGCGGCGTGCTTGACGGCTGCGGCACGTTTGACGTTGCGGCGCGCCGTCTCGCGTTTCGCGCACAGGAACTGCCCCGAAAGGAGCGTTTGGCAGATCGGCACCGATTCGACACGCGACGTTCAGCTGGCCGAAGCCCAGCCGACCGAAACCCAGCCGGCCGAAATTCAGCGGGTCGAAACGAGGTCGACGACAAAGACCAAAGTGTCCGTTCCCCAGATTCCCGCCCTGGGGTTGCCTCTGGAGCCGTAGCCTTTCTCCGGCGGAATCGAGACGAGGAGGCGCGAGCCGACGTTCTTGCCCACGAGCGTCTGGTCCCAGCCTTCGATGACCATGCCGACGCCGATCGGGAACGACGTCGTCTCGCCGCGGCGGAACGACGAATCGAAAACGCGGCCATTCCAGATTTGGCCCAGATAGTTCACCTCGATCTGATGGCCTTTCTGAATCGTGGGGCCGCTTCCCTCCTCGAGGACTCTGACGTGGAGGCCGTGCGGGGCCTCGGAGTCAGGGAAAGTCAGTTCGGGCGGCTCCCCGAAAGCTCCGGCGACCGATGGCAGAGTGACGTCCATGGATTTCCTCTCGTAACGGGATTGCCGGTTGTGGCAACGCCCCTAGTCTAGTGCGCCCCAATGCGCTGCGCCGCCACCGCGAGCGGAGCGCTGAGACCGATCCGCTGCGACGTGGCGCGGCTCCTAGGAACTGCTCAAAGGATTCAGGGATAATGAAAGAAAGCTGAGTTGACGGTTCCGTCACTCGTCGCGTTTGCTCTCGCTGCGTCTAGAGGAAGGAAGCGGATGCCGACTCTGGTGATGATTCTGTCTCTCGTCCTCGTGACTATCGTCGCGGTGTGGATCGGGGAGCTGACCCGCCTTCCGTATCCTGTGCTGTTGTTGATTTTCGTTGCGGGCCTGTCGTTCGTGCCTCCGATTCCCGTCTTCACGATGGACCCGGAGATCATCCTTCCGCTTTTCCTTCCGCCCCTGCTCTTCGCGGTGGCGCGTCGGGCTTCGTGGTCGGTGTTCGTCCGCCGCTGGCGGACCCTCCTCATCCTGGCAGTCTTCCTCACAGCTGTGACCGCTTGCGCTGTGGCTGGGATGGTCATGTGGCTGTTCCCTGCCGCAACCCTCCCGCTCGCACTCGCCTTGGGCGCCATGGTCTCTCCCCCCGACCCGGTCGCCGTCGAGGCCGTCGCGGAGCCCGCCAAGGTTCCCCGCGGCATCATGCGCACCCTCCAAACCGAAAGCCTGTTCAACGACGCCGTCGCGATCGTTCTGTTCACGACGGCGGTGAGCGCCGTCGAAGGCGACGGCCGTCTGAGCACGGCACTCGGCCGTTTCTTGGCGGGCGTCGTCATCGCGGGTCTTGTCGGCTTCCTTCTCGGGTGGATCGTCAGCATTGCAAACCGCGGAATCCACAACGTCGCGGCGACTGGCGCGGTCACAATGGTCGCCCCGTTCATTGCCTATCTCGCGGCTGAGGAAGTGCACGCCTCCGGAGTCATCGCCGTGGTCGTCACCGCTCTGGAGATCAACAGACGCGAGGTCGCCGAGGCTTCGCGCGACCGCATTCTCACCTCCTCCTTCTGGGAGGTCGTCGATCTTTTGGTCACGGGCGTCGCTTTCGGCTTGGTGGGATCCGAGCTGAGGCAAGTCGTCTCCGACGAAGGGTGGGACGCCATCGCGGGCTACCTTCCCTTGGCCTTCGTCGTCGTCGGCTTGGTGATCCTCGTTCGTTTTCTGGCCATGGGGGTGTTGCGGTGGGTCGCTCGCGTCGGCGCCGGGGCAGGGGTGCCGAGAAACTGGCGCGACTGCCTGGTGCTCACATGGTGTGGGATGCGCGGGCTGGCGACGCTGGCGCTTGCGCTCTCGCTGCCGGAGTGGGGAGGCCCGTCGAATCGCGAGTTCAGAAGCTTCGCGGTTGTGGTGGGCGCCGTCGTGCTGTTCGTCACCCTGGTTCCCGCGGGCCTTCTCTTGCCGTGGCTCATTCGCGTGCTCGATCTGGCCGAGGACGAGAGCAGCCTCAAGGAGGAGGCCGCGGAACTGGCCGATCGCGCGCAGCATGCGGCATACAACGCCCTCGAGCACTATTTCGAGAACCAGGATCTTCCGATCTCCCAACGCGAGGAATTGCGCGAATGGGCCGATCGCATCAAGATCCGCCTCGAATCCGATCAACAGTGGGACCATGTGGGAGGAAGCGAACTGACCGACACCGCGATTCGCTCCGCCTCCGAGATCAGAAACCTGGTGATCGGCGCGCAGTCCGTCGCTTTGGAGGCCGCGCGAGCCGAGATCCTCGATGCCCGCAGCGATCCCACGGTCGACGTCGGCACCGTTGAGCAGGTGCTTCACAGGCTCGACTTGCGCACGCTTTCCTTGCCCCGCAACCGCCCGCGCACGCATACGCGGGAAGCCCGGTCGGGAACGGCGAATCTCGCCCAGCGCCGCGGCCGCATCAATCCCGTGGAGAACATCGCCAAGAGGGTCAATGCGCGGCGGCATCGCAGCGCGGAAATGGACGACTAGCCGAGGCGCGGGCTTGGACGGCCGACCGTGGATCGGGCGTGCCATGCGGGCGCGGATGTCCAACAGCGGCGCGGGAACGTGGGGCCGGCCGCGGCGCAAATATGCGACGCGGGAATGGACGGAGGACCGAATCGCCCCGGCCGCTCCGCACGGACCGGCCGCTGATAGGCTTGCCTCATGTTTCGCCCGCCTCTCCTCTTGGTTCTCTCGGGTTTGCCCGGCGTGGGCAAGACGACCCTGGCTCGACGCGTCGTTCCCTCGTTGAATTGCATCTATCTGCGTGTCGATGAGGTCGAGGCTCCGCTCATTCGCAGCAACGTCGACGTCGGCGGCCTCGGGTATGAAGCCGTTGCCGGGCTTGCCCGATCGAACCTGGACCTCGGCAGGGACGTCGTCGTCGACCTCGTCAATCCTCTGCCGCTGACCCGCGCAATGTGGCGTGACGCGGCGGCTCGAACGGGCGCCAAGCTGGTCGCGGTCGAATGCGTTCTCGCCGATCGGAGCGAGCATCGCCGCCGGGTCGTCTCGCGCAGTGCGGACCTCGAAGGGATCGCCCCGCCCACGTGGGCGCAAGTCAAGGCCCGAGAATACGTCCCGTGGGACGAGAGCCGCGATGGTGAACGCCTTCGCCTTGACATGGCAGACCTCGACGCAGCCGCAGCCAGCCTCATCGAGGCTGCACTCTCCAAGGCCGTGCCCGTCGAGGCTGCTGCGGCCTTGGACACGGGTGGTTTGGACGAGAAGGCGTTTTCTCGGATTTCGTCGAAGTCGGGCTCCTCAAAGGCTCAGAACGCGACCTCTGTGGCCAGCGTCGCCTCCCAGCTGCGCGCACGCGAGCCGTTGTGCCGTAGCAAGGACTTCGTCGATTCGGCGGAATCTTTTGACGCGTGCATGGCTGAGGGTTCCGGGAGATCGGCGCCTCCGGTTCCGTGTACGGGCGCGACGACGCCGACCGGTGGACGGCCCTCTACCGTCAGGGGACGATGGCGAAAGCGGGTGACGAGGAATCCGAAAGAGGCCGCGGAGCGTGAGCCGGTTTACTCGGCCTTGCCGACGGGCCCTGCGCCTGGCAGCGGGCATGCCATTCCGGTGCGGGCGTGACATTGGTAGCCATTCGGATTCTTGTCGAGGTATTGCTGGTGCCAGTCTTCGGCGGGGTAGAAGGGAGCGGCTTCCAGAGCCGGCGTCACTTCCGTGACGATCTTCCCAAATCCATTGTTTTCAAGAACTTCTTGATACGCCTCGATCATTCGCCTGGCAAGTTCCTCCTGCTGCGACGTCGTCGGAAAGATCGCACTGCGATACTGGGTGCCGATATCCCCTCCCTGGCGGTTGAGGCTCGTCGGGTCGTGGGACTCGAAGAACGCCTGGAGAAGGCGCTCGGTCGGCAGCCGTGAAGGCGCATAGAGGACGCGCACGGTTTCGGTGTGACCCGTCCTGCCCGTGCACACCTCTTCGTACGTCGGATTTGGGGTGAAACCGCCCATATAGCCGACCGCCGTCGCATCGGCGCCGAGCTCCCACGCGAGCTTTTCCGCGCCCCAGAAGCATCCGGAGGCAAGATAGAGAACTTCCTGATCCGGCCCCGGCTCGGCCAGAATGTCGGTTCCAAGGACGGCATGGGGCGCGGGGGAAGGCAGAACCGGTGCGTCGCGTCCCGCAAGCGCGGTCTCCGGCGTCGCCGGCGTTTGTTTGTCCAAAGACTCCCAAAGGAACATCTTCAGCCCTCGAAAGGCTCGATTTTGACGATTTCAACCGGGATCTTCCGCCCGGTCGGCGTGGCGAACTTCGTGGACTCGCCTTCCTTGAGACCGAGAATGGCCTTTCCGAGAGGAGCGGATTCGGGGTAGATCTCGATGTCCAAATGGTCGGAGGCCTCTCGGGAGCCTATAAGAAAGCGCTCCTCCTCGCCGGCGATCTTCGCAGTGACGATCACCCCGGCCTGCACTTCTGTGGCGGCGGGCGGCTCGGAAACCGTCGCATTCTCGAGCAGATGCGTGAGCTCGGCAATGCGCCCTTCCAGCTTCGACTGCTCTTCGCGGGCAGCCTGGTAGCCGCCGTTTTCTCGAAGGTCTCCCTCGTTGCGCGCCGCTTCGATCTTGCGTGCGATCTCGGCGCGGCGGACGGTGGTCATCTCCTCAAGCTCGGCCCGAAGGCGCTCGTACGACTCTGGAGAGAGCCACGCTCTCTTGCTTTCGTCAGTCATGTGTTCTCCTTAACGATGGTCGGTGCGCGTACGCGCACCGACCGACGATTGAATGTGCGAAGACGCACGCCGTCCTCGCTTAGACGACGCGCGGACGATCCCCGCTCAAAGAACAGTTGTGCCCGCGGGAAGCGGGCAAGCCGATGCTCACCCTACCAGGTGGAGCCGATGAACGCCGCGTCGCTTCTACTTCGCCGCCATGACGACGAACCAGACGGCCACGGCCTGGCAGGTGTAAGCCAGCAGCGTGCACGCGTGGAAGAACTCGTGGAAACCCCACACGCGAGGCCAAGGATTAGGCCACCGCAGGCCGTAGAAAACGGCCCCCACGGAGTAGACGATCCCTCCTGCGAGGATCAGCCAGACCACGGCGGGGCCGCCTGCCGTCCAATACTCGGGGAGGAACCACACGGCGATCCAGCCGAGCAGAAGATAGAGCGACGTCGAGAGCCATCTCGGGGCGTCGGGTTTGAACACGGCGAGGAAGATCCCGCCGAGGGCGCCTGCCCACACGGTCCCCAGCACGTAAGCGGCTGTGCGCGGCGCAAGCATTGCAACCGTCAGCGGCGTGTAGGTTCCCGCAATGAGGAGGAAGATATTGGAGTGATCCATCCTCTTCAGAAGCAGCTCGATTTTCGCAGACCACTTCCCGAGGTGGTAAACGGCTGAATGCCCGAAGAGCACAACCGAAGAAACCCCGAATACCAGGCATGCCAGCTTCATCCCCGTCGTCGGAGCGAGGGCGATCAAGACGATTGCGTTGGCCAGCGCCAGCGGCGCGGTGATTGCGTGAATCCATCCCCGTGCCTTCGGCTTGGGCAGGGAAGCGAGAAGACTGCGCCGCTCCCTGCGCGATACAGCCGCTGAAGTCATGATGCCACTCCTATCCGTCTCTGCCATTTTAGGCGGCAGCTTGAGCTTTCGCGTGCATGTGCGATTGGCGTCACCTAGGCTAGTCTCACCGAGTCAATAGGAGGTTGAAGGTGGCCGCGTCGGCATTGCTGTACAGATTGTATGAGCGCAGGCTCATGGGCGGGCTGGGGTCTGCTGATTTGCCACGCCATATCGGCGTCATGCTCGACGGAAATCGGCGGTGGGCGAAAGAGCTGGGGCGCAACGCCTCTTTCGGTCACAGGCGCGGCGCCGACAAGATCAACGAGTTCCTCACGTGGTGCGACGAGGTCGGCGTCCAACTGGTCACGCTGTGGCTGCTGTCGACGGACAATCTCAAGCGGGCGCGCGAAGAGATCGACACGCTTTTGGAGATCATCGCCGCGGCGGTTGAGCGCTTGGCCGCCGCTCACACGTGGCGCTTGAAGACGGTCGGCAACCTGCAGATGCTTCCCGAGCCGTTCGTCTCCCGCATGGAAGCGGCCGAATCGAAAACCTCCGACGTGAAGGGGATGCAGGTGAACATCGCCGTCGGCTACGGAGGGCGCCAAGAGATCACCGACGCCGTGCGTTCGCTGCTGGCTGAGCAGGCGACGTCGGGCAAGACTCTCGCCGAGGTGGCCCGCTCGATCAAGATCGACGACATCACGGACCATCTCTACACGAAGGGCCAGCCTGACCCCGACCTCGTCATTCGCACGTCGGGCGAGCAGCGCATGAGCGGATTCATGCTGTGGCAGACGGTTCACACCGAGCTGTACTTTTGCGAGGCGTACTGGCCCGATTTCCGAAAGGTCGACTTTCTGCGAGCGTTGCGCGACTACACGCAGCGCGAGCGGCGTTTGGGAAGGTGAGTCGAAAACGGAGCTTGCAGCGACGGCGCGCGCCGGCCGCGGCCGCGGCCGGGCGTCGGCCTGCGACGAATGGGGGGCCGACGAGGCTGAAACCCTGGATCAAGGTTGAATCCGTGAGGGCGAGGTTCGGGGCCGGGCATATAGCTTGAAGCCGTCATATAGCTTGAAGCCGTGGGCCGCTTTTGCGACCCACGGCTCTAGCGTGTGTGTGATGCCTCGCCGCGCCTATTCAGCAACGCTCATACGATCTCGATCCCCACCGAGATTTTTGCCGTGGGAGCCGGAGCCGAGTTCCGGCTCCCACGACATAGCTGTTATCTAACTGTTTCAAGATGTTATCAGTTTGTTATCTAGTGCGCAAGGCGGTCCGTGGAGGAAAATCTGCCCTATGTGCGGGGCGCTCGAGACTGCCGGGGAGCGGCCGTTGCGTAGGCTGACGCGAGGGCGCCAAAGGCCGACGGAGAGCGGGAACGGCTGGCGGCAGAGGCCCGCTCGGAGCGGCGACGACGGGTTTTGGCGAGGCCTCGCGAAGGGTGCGCCTCAGGCTTCGGCGAATGTCGAAAAGCTGTAGGCGTCGTAGGCGAGAGCCAGCTCCTCGCGCGTGGGCGGATTGACGCCGGGGCGGGAGACGGATATGGAAGCGGCTGCCGCCGCGTATGCGCCGAGAGTCTCCAAATTCGTCGGCGAGATCGCCGCCAGTCGATCGCGATTGGCGGCGCCGCTGAGAGAGATGCGCGTGATCCCGTCGATGAGCGCGGCGAAGAAGGCATCGCCGGCGCCTGAGGAGTTGACGACGTCGACCTGCCTCGCGGGAACGTGAATCGTTTCGCCGGCGGCTGAATACATGAGAGCCCCTTCGCTCCCGCATGTGACGACCGCCAGGAGAACCCCCGATTCCAGCCATCGTCCGGCGACCTCTTCGATGCTCGCGTTCGGTCCGTAGACGAGTGCGATGTCCTCGTCGGAGGACTTCACGACGTCGGCGTACCCGGCGAAGCTCTCGACGACGGCGCGCGCCTCGCGAATGTCCCCCAAAAGGGCCGGGCGGACATTCGGATCGTAGAAGACCGTGACGTTCTCGCGCAGCTCTTCGACCCAGTTGCGCACCTTTGCGGCGCCCGGCTGGAGGTGGCAGGCGGCCGAGCCGAAAGCCAGGGACTGAGGATCGAGGAGGTCGAGGTCGAGCTTGCAGGCGCCGGAGAATGGTTTGTCTTGTATGTCCCAGGTGAAGTCGAACGAATAGCTTGCGCTTCCCGATGCGTCGAGGCTCACGTGGCTGACCGACGTCGGATTGGTCCGCTCGCTGTCGGCGCGAAGCCAAAGCTCCAAGCCGTTGGAGGCGGCGTACTCGGCGAGGATCCGCCCGTTGGCGTCCAGTCCGAAGTCGGTCACCAGTCGGGTTGTGCGGCCCAGATGCCGCAGGCCGATGGCCACGTTGAGCATCGCGCCGCCGGGGGTGAGGCGGGTCGAGCCGTCCGGCGCCGTGATCTTGTTGATGAGCGATTCGCCAATGAGAAGCACGCTCATTTCTTCTCCCTGCCCGATCCGTGCTCGGCGCCTTCGACGTCTGACGCCCTTCGCGCCGATTGCCCGCCCCCGGATTCGCCCTGGCCGGCCGTCGATTCGCCTTGGCCTGCACCCGATTCGCCCTCGGGTCCCTCTGCCTCGCCGCCGCCGCGTGCAGCGGCCAGGCGCTCGCGGGCGCCGTTGAGCCAGTCTTGGCAGTGCCGCGCAAGCTGCTCGCCGATTTCCCACAGTCGGAGCGACTCTTCGAGGGGGATCGACCCCTGTTCGAGGCGGACGACGATTTCGACGAGCCGAGACCTGGCTTCCTCATAGCTGAAGGCGTCAATGCCCTCGAGGAGCCCGTCGCCGCGGACATGGCTTTCGCCGCGGCCGCTTGCTTCGCTCCGGGGTTCGTTCCCGTCGGGCCGGGTTCCGCTCCCGTCGGGCCGGGTTCTGCTCCCGTCGGGCCGGGTTCCGCTCCCTCCGCTCCGGGGCCCGCCCCCTTCGCACTGGGGCCCGCCCCCTTCGCGCTTGGGCTCGACGTCGGCGCCCTCTCCGTCAAGGGCGTTCTTCTTGGGCATGCTTTCCTCCTTGTGGAGCGGCTGCGGTGAGATTGTCTTGGTTGGCGGCGAGGCCCTCTTCGGCGAAGGCCCTGCCCTGTTCGGCGACGGCGGCGACGGCAAGGGAGAGACGGCCCCGCGCGAGGACCGCTTCGACCTCTTGGCCTATGCGGACGTCGGCGGCGTTTGAGACGACGGCCCCTTCTGAGAGCAGGATTGAATACCCGCGGTCGAGGGTGGCCTGGGGGGAGAGAGCCCGCAGATTTGCGACTGCTGCGGCGAGTTCGCCCGCTGCGTCGGCGATTGCGCGATCGACGTGCGTCCGCATCCATCGGGCGAGGGAGAGCAAGTCTTCTTCGCGCACGTCGACAATCGTTTCGGGGAAGGCCAAAGCGGGCCGCGCGCGAACGGAGTCGAGCTCGCTTTGCGCCCGGTCAAGGCGCGCCTGCACGGCGGATCGGCCGCGACGGGCCGCCTCGGCGATCGTCGCCAGCTCCTCGGCGACGTCGGGAACGATGCGCTTTGCCGCGTCGGTGGGCGTCGATGCCCGCAAGTCTGCGACGAGGTCGAGGATCGGGCTGTCGCCCTCGTGCCCGATCGCCGAAACGACCGGTTTCTTCGCCTTTGCGACGGCGCGCACGAGCCTTTCGTCGGAGAAGGGAAGCAGATCCTCAACGCTCCCTCCGCCTCGCGCGAAGACGACGACGTCGACGCCGGGGGCTTCCTCCAGCGACTCCAACGCCTCGATCATCGCTTCGACGGCGCCTTCGCCTTGCACCCTGACCTCGCGCACGTCGAACCGCGCCGCAGGCCAACGGCCGAGGACGTTGACGAGGACGTCTTCGCGCGCTTTGGTGTTGCGCCCGCATATGAGCCCGATCTTCCCGGGAAGGAAAGGAACCTTCGTTTTACGCTCGGCTGAGAACAGCCCTTCGGCGGCGAGCCGGGATTTCAGCTGTTCGATTCTGGCCAGAATGTCGCCCAGTCCGACGGGGCGAACCTCGTCCGCCCATAGCGAAAGGCTCCCGTTGACCTCGTAAAAGTCCGGTTTGGCGCACACCACCGCCCGGCTGCCGGGCTCGATCGCCGCCGGAAGAAGGTAAGCCATGATCTTGACCGTGATGGAAACGTTGGCTTCGAGGTCGCGCAAGGTGAAGAACTGGACTTTCGCCCCGGGGCGGCGCTGAAGCGTGATGACCTCCCCTTCGACCCACAGGCGTGACATGGCGGCGACGTATTCCCGAATCTTCATCGACAGCACGCGCAGCGGCCACGGCCGATCGGGGGTGGTCTGGGCGGCAAGCTGGGGAAGCTCCTCCGGCACCGGAATTTTTTGTGCCATAGCGAAATTTTTTCACAGGCGCCAAGCGCGGGGCTGTGCCCTAGTTCCCATTCTTTGTTGTGCCCTAGTTCCCATTCCGATCGTCTCGCGCTCGATATCCGCGGCGCACTACCCTAGACACGTGAATGACCAACAAGCGTCGGCCGCCCCGGCGGAGAAGGCGGTTTCCCTTGCGGGAGCCTCGGCTTTCCCCGACCGGATCCCCTCCGTTCCCGGAAAGGACGGACGCCGGATCCTCATCGCAACGCCGCGAGGTTACTGCGCGGGCGTCGATCGCGCGGTCGACGCCGTCGAGAAGGCCCTCGAGCTCTATGGAGCTCCCGTGTACGTCCGCAAAGAGATCGTCCACAACAAGTACGTTGTGGAGACACTTTCCCGAAGAGGGGCGATTTTCGTCTCCGAGACGGAGGAGGTCCCCGAAGGCGCACGGGTCGTCTTTTCGGCGCACGGGGTCTCGCCGGCGGTTCACGCCGAGGCCGCCGCGCGCAGCCTTCAGACGATCGACGCGACCTGCCCTCTGGTGACAAAGGTTCACAAGCAGGCCGTCCGTTTCGCCAAGGACGACTACGACATTCTGCTCATCGGCCACACGGGCCACGAGGAGGTCGAGGGCACCCAGGGCGAAGCCCCTGAACACATTCAGGTGGTCAACGGGCCGGAGGAGGTCGACGGCATCGAGGTGCGGGACCCCGACAAAGTCGTGTGGATCTCCCAGACCACCCTTTCGGTCGATGAGACGCTCAAAACGGTCAAGCGCCTTCGCGAGAGGTTCCCGAACCTCGTCGATCCGCCCTCGGACGACATCTGCTACGCCACCCAGAACCGCCAGGGCGCGGTCAAGGCGATGGCGCCCGAATGCGACGCGGTTATCGTGGTCGGGTCCGCGAACTCCTCGAACTCGGTGCGATTGGTCGAGGTGGCCCTCGAAGCGGGCGCCGGCAAGGCGTATCGCGTGGATCGCGCCGAGGAAGTGCGAGACGAATGGCTGGAGGGGGTGAAGACCGTGGGATTGACGTCCGGCGCCTCCGTCCCCGAGATTCTTGTGCGCGACGTCGTCGAGCGCTTGGCCGAGATCGGCTTCACTCAGGTGGACCCGGTGCAGACTGCCTCCGAAGACATCCGCTTCTCCCTGCCGAAGAATCTTCGCGCCGATCTCAAAGCGACGGGCGTTCAGCCGGACCGCCCCCACAAGGTGCGTGAGCGCGCCGGAAGAGCGCGTGAGCGCACCGAGAGGACGGGCATTTCGCAGTGAAAGGGGAACGCTCCGCGAGCCCGACGCCGGAGACGGCAGAACTCGCTCGCCGTTTGTTCGCGGATTTGAGGGCTGCCGCCGACGGCGAACGCGCCGCGCAGATGGCAGCCTACATGCGCGACCAGTTTCGCTACCTCGGCGTGCAAACCCCGGCCCGCCGCAAGATTTCGAGGCCGTTCTTGAACGCCGCGAAGAAGGAGCGCCTTCTCGACTGGGACTTCGTCGATGCCTGTTGGCAGGCCGAGGAGCGCGAGTTCCAGTACGTCGCCGCCGACTACCTGCGGAAGGTGCGCCGTCTTCTGACCGTCGCGGACCTGCCGAGGGTCCGCGGCCTGGCGGTGACGAAGCCGTGGTGGGACACGGTCGATTCCCTCGATGCGACGGTGGGAAGCGTCGTCGCGCAGTCGGCCGAGGGGCGCGAGCTGATCCTGAAGTGGGCGCGCGACGAAAACATGTGGGTGCGACGTTTGGCGATCGACCATCAGCTGCAACGCAAGGAAAGCACCGACGTCGAACTGCTTTCGTCGATCATCGAGGCCAACCTCGGCTCGGGGGAGTTTTTCATTGACAAGGCCGTCGGCTGGGCGCTGCGGGACTATTCGAAAACGGATCCCGAGTGGGTCCGCGCGTTCATCGCGGAGCACAGGCAGGGCATGGCCGCCCTCGCCATTCGGGAAGCGAGCAAGTATCTCTGAACCGGCCCGCTGGCCTAATCTTCAAGTTCGTCGATGATCTCCGCAGCGGTGAACGAGCGGACGTGCGCGGATTCGCCGTCGAGCGTCTGCGGCGTTTCGATGCTCGTCTCGATCGATTCGAATTGGCTCGCCGTCTGAATCAGCCTGCTGTTGAGCGAAGCGATCGTCTTGTTGTAGTTGCTGACGGCCGAGCGCAGCGAGCCCCCGAGTTTGTCGACGTGGTTGGCCACCGTCCCGATCCTTTTGACGAGGGTGCGGCCCAGGGCGAGGATCTCCTGAGCCTCCTCGGTCACCCGGGCCGAGGACCAAACCGCTGCCACAGACCGCAGGAGCGCGAGGAGGGAGCTTGGAGTGGCCGGGGCGATTCCGGATGTGAGGGCGTCTTCCAGGATGGTCGGATCGCCGGCCAAGGCTTGCGACAGAAGCGACTCTGCAGGGAGGAACATGACGGTGATTCGGGGGGACCCCGGAAACTCGGCTGGATAGTCGCGTTTGGCGAGCTCTTTGACATGAGCCCGGACTGCGCGGGCGTGCTCGGCGACGAGCTCGGAACGCCGAGCCTCGGAAAACTCGTCGGTTCCTTCGATTTCCTGTGCTTTGAGCAGCGCTGTGAGGGGAACTTTTGCGTCGACGGCGATGTGTGCGCCTCCCGGAAGATGCACGGTCATGTCGGGGCGCGCCGCGGACGCGCCGGCCCCGTTCGTCGTCGAAACGTTCTGTTGCTCGGAGAAATCGGTGTGCTTGAGCATGCCCGCAGACTCGACGATGCGCCGCAGTTCCACCTCGCCCCAGGTTCCCCGCGAGGAGACGGACGTCAAGGCGGCGCGCAGCGACGTCGTCTCCCGGGCGAGTTCCCGGTGAGCCGAGGCCGTCGCCGAAAGCTGCTCGCGCACAGCCGCATCTTGCGCAGCCTGCTTGGCCTGCATGGATGCGACCCTCTCGGTCATGTCTTTGAGCCTTGCGGACAGCGGTTCGATCATCCTCAGGAGCGCCTGTTCGTTTCTGGCTCGCTGGGAGAGCTCGACGTTTTCGCGTTCGAGCACGTCCGCTCGGCCGGTCGCTTCGGCTGCCGCCGCCTGCCATCGCGTGGCGTCCGCCTGGGCCAGCCCGAGCTCGGCCCTGTGATGGGAGGAGTCCTCATCGTTTTGACTGCGCGTTCGGTCCAGCGAAACATAGTGGCCGAGGCCGAATCCAGAAGAGAAAACGGCAAGAAGGAGAAGCACGAGGAGCAATGCTGGAATCTGCATGAATCGATCATCGCACGAGTCTCCGACGCTTTTCGGCCGATCGTCTCCGCCTCCGGGCAGACGCCCGCTCGCCGTCGTCCGAGAACCGCTCGGCGGCACGGCCGCGCTCAGCCCAGAGGCAGCCTGCCGCCCGGCTAGACGAACGGCGCTTGCGCGACGCATGCCCTCGATACAATCGGCGCGTGAAGGAAGGCAACCACGATCGCCGGGCGCCGGGGCAAGGGCCGACGCCGGAACTGAATCCCGCGTCCGAACCAAGTCGAGTGTCGGAAGCGAACCCGACGACGAAAACGAGCCGGACATCCGAACCGGGCCGCAAGCGCGGATTGGCTGAAGAAAGCCAGTTCGCCGCCAAGAGACGCGCGCGGGCCGGCATCTCACTTTTCTTCTTCACCAACGGTGCGATCTTCGCGGGAATACTGCCGCGGTTTCCCGAGGTGAAGAGCGCCTTGGGCTTGAGCAACGCCGAGTTTGGCGTGCTGGCAGTCGTCTCGGCTGTGGGGTCGATGTGCTCGGCGAACCTTCCCGCCTACTTCATCCGCAAGATGGGGGCGCTGTCGGCGTCGCTGTGGTGGACGGTCGCGCTCGTCGCGGCGATCGGCCTTGCCGGCGTGTCCGTGGAATTGAAAAGCCCCGTGTTCTTCGGGGCTTGCCTTTTCACCGCGGGAGCCTCGGACGCCATCGTCGATATGGCTCAAAATCGCCATGCCATGAGGGTTCAGGCAGCGTACGGAAGAACCGTCATCAACTCGCTCCACGCCCTGTGGAGCGCGGGGTGCATCGTAGGCGGCCTTCTCGGCACGGGATTGGCGGCCTTGGGAGTGCCCCTGTGGATTCACACGCTAGGCGCCTCTCTTGCGCTTTTGTGCATTGCCGTTGCGGCCGTCCGTCTGTCGGAGCTTCCCGACGAGGCCGCTCCCCAGCGGGCCCGCGCGGAACACGCACGCGGCGGCGCTCTCGGTGCTCGTTTTCTCACCTTGGTGCCCCTCGCCCTCATAGGAATCGCCGGAAATCAGATCGAGATCGTCGGCAACGACTGGAGCGCCAACTTCTTCGCCGGCCCAGTGGGCTGGAGTGCCGCCGACGCCGGAATCGCTTACGTCGTCATGGTCGCCACGCAGTTCGTCGGGAGAATTCTGGGCGATCCGATGGTCGACCGGTGGGGTCGGGTCCCGGTGGCCCGAGCCGGTTTTCTCCTGTCGGCCTTCGGATTTGCGGCTGCCGCCGCTGCGCCCGTCGCGGCGGTCTCGCTTCCGGCTTTCGCCTTGGCGGGATTTGGAAGCGCCACGATTGTCCCCGCCGTCTACGCGGCGGCCGACGCCGCGTCCGGCTTCCGCGAGGGAAGCGCGCTGACCTTCGTCGGCTGGCTTATGCGGGCGGCAAACTTGGCGACGAGCCCGCTCATCGGCGCGATCGCAGACGGGTGGAGCTTGCGCTTCGGCATTCTCTTGCCTTTGGTTCTCGGCGCTGTCGCGCACGTCTACATGAATCGCCTCGACTACGGCGACGCACCCGACGTCGCCGTTGCGAAGGCCCTCGAAACGGACCGATAAGCGGTCGTCGGCCAAAGAAACCGGCGGACAGCGCAAACGCGAGGAAAGGCCGGCGGACCGCAAACCCGAGGAAGGCGCCGGCGGAAGAAAACCTCGGCCGAAGATGCGGCGCAGAGAAAGACGTCAAAAAACGGGCGCCG
>ERZ773022.1172-NODE-1172-length-18371-cov-5.943219_pt1 | contig 18371 bp, 16 predicted proteins | sample MGYA00580839_ERZ773022 | MGnify/ENA primary metagenome ERZ773022 (study PRJEB29015, sample SAMEA2738020) | human oral metagenome | biome: human oral; feature: human-associated habitat; material: dental | place: China | collected 2044 ... | reverse complement strand
CCAGCCCGCTCCTGAACCGGAACCTCAGCAGCCCGCTGAACCTACCATGTATATGCCGCCCGTCATACCTGCCCCAACAAGTACTGCCACCGTTCCCATCGACGATACGGCTCCGCAATCACGACAAACTTACGCCGATCCTACACAATTCCAAGTAGTATCAGAAGGTGCAGCCTCCCCTACACCGCATAAAAAACGCTCTTCACACAAGGCATTTAAGATTGTGGCAATTATCCTTCTCACAATCGTCCTTGGAGCAGGTATCGGAATAGGTGCGTGGGCGTGGAACGCCAACCAAAAGAACAACGCTCGCAAAGACGAAGTTGTCAAACTTGAAGATTCCTACAAATCGCAGGTTGATGCCATCGAAGTCAATCCCACCAGCGAAAGCGACCGTTCCGCGCTTCTCGACTCATACAAACAGCTTGCCGATCTTCAAGACAAGATCACCAAAGACCAGGAGAGCGGAAAGTTCAAACTTGCCGACGGCTCCGATGACAGCGGTCTTGAAGCCGTAACCAGCTCGATTTCCGACAAGCAGAAGAAAATTTTTGATTGGTTCAACAACGATTACAAGACTCGACTGAAGGCAAACAGCTTTGACGAGAGTGCTTCTGCGGATTCTATCGACGAAACAACCCTCAACAACCAACTTGACGCGCTCAACAAACTCAAGAGCGATCTTGATGACGAGAAGATTATCTGGACGAATAACCCCAGCAAAGACTCGGATTATGACTCATACGTAAACAAGGTTAAAGAGCAGCTTACAAAGGGCAACTCGCTCAAAAAGGATCTGAAAAAGAAGGCCGATAAAGACAAGCAAGACGCCGAGAAAGAGAAAAGGTCAAGCGAAACTGCTACGCAAAAATGGGTCGGTACGTATTCCGGTATGGGCACCGATAACAAAAAACTTGAAATCGTTCTGAAGAGTGACGGCAGCGTTACGTATCGAGAAGGCGACACTAAGGTAACCGAAGGAACGTGGAGCGGTGACGAGAATACCATCAAGATCAGCTTTGGCGGCAAGATAAGCACACGAAGCGAACCGTTTACCATTACTTCAAAAGACGGTGGCCGCACCATCGCAGTCAGCTCTGACAGTGGTACATGGCAAACCGACTATCTGACCAAGCGATAAGCACAGAATTCTTTAACTCGCTGTGTTTCTATCCGCTACGCCACTGCAATACGCAGCATCTGCACGCATTGTTCCAACAGTACGCAGTATCACGTTAGGAGACAGTATGAACACCAAAACAAACACTATTCTTCGCTACATTAACGTAGGTTTATGCTGTCTTTTAGCGATTCTTTTCATCCTTCCTGTTATGAAGCTTGATATCGTACAGCCCAATGGTGAGTATCTGATCCATTTCTCAATCGGACAATTCTTTGGCTTTGCGCAGCTTATAGAGGATTTTATGAAGTCCTACAACGCCACCCAGTCACTAAATGACCAGTCGCTTATTCTTTTTGCGAATGCGGCTAAAGAACTCTATATGCTTATCCTCTTCCTTATTTTGCCGCTTGTGGGTATTCTTCTTTCTTTACTCCCCCGCACTATAAAAGTTTCTTGGCTTACGGGAGTAGTAGCCCTTATATGCTTAGTATGTTTTTCCGTGTTCTATCACCAGATTGACTCAAATATCTCGGCCTTCAACGCCCAGATGAGCGGATTTTACTCGATGAATTCATACCAACGCAGCGGCTACTCTTACATGTTCAGTATGGCTCCGTACGGATATCTCTATGTTCTTTTGTGCCTTGCTTCCGTCGTAGTCAGCATTGTCCTCTTTATAAAGCGCGAGAAGCCCGTAGCAGTGCAGGTTCTTGTTGACCCAACAACCGGAAGGGTTGTCGGAAGCGTTCCTGTAGCTGTTCCGGGGGCACCGATGCAGGCCACGGCTCCCGTGACAACGCCAGCAACACCCGTAGTCCCTATGGCTCCAACCATAACCACCGCACAACCGCAAACGGTGCAAACGGGAGCTCCAATGCCGGTCTCGACTCCTACACAATCGCAAATAGGGGCCCCAATGCCAACCCCAAGTCCTGACTTGCACGTCAGTCCTCAGCCACCGATTCCGGGAGCTCCCTCGAACGAATAGTCCTACGCATGAATTAAGGAGAAGTCCTTATGCTCTGTCCTCACTGCGGAACAGAAAACCCTGACACATCAACGATATGCTCAAACTGTAGTGAGTCTCTGTCTGACAGTACAGACAGTGCTGATAGCACCGACGGCGCTGATGACATCGATAGTACAGATGGTACTGACAGCCCTGACAGTGAGGCGAAGCACGACGAAGATAAAGACTCCGGCAGTGAAGTTGAACCCGGCAATAGCGACAAACCCAACGAGCAAACCGACTCCTCAACGGCTGAGCCTGATGACCCACAGGTCTTCTCGCCACCGACCACGTCGCCGTTCATTGAGGATGATGCCGATGGCTCCATCTTCCAGCCGAATCTTTTGTCGGACATCGACTACTCGCAGTTCAACGTAGTAACGGGCGGTGCGATAGCAGACGGCGCAGACATCCCAACGACTCTCAAAAAACCGCGATCAAGCAAGGCAATTAAGGTTGTCGGCATTGCGGTATTGGCCGTTGCGCTTTGCGTTGCGCTTTGCGTTGCGCTCGCAGGCGGCATTTGGTTTTTAGTGACCTCTCAGCAGAGCAGCGCAACAAAGTCCGAGGTGCAAAAACTCGAAGAGTCCTATCGATCCCAGGTAGATGGTATCGATGTGTCGCCAACGGAGGACAGCAGTCGCACGGACCTTCTCGCCACGTATCAAGATCTTGCTGACATTCAAAGCAAAATTGACAGCGACCAAGCGGACGGAAAATTCAAACTCTCCGATGGCAGCGACGATCCCGATCTTGTAGCCGTAACCAGTTCGATTTCCGACAAGCAGAAAAAGATTGTTGACTGGTTTTCTTCGGACTATAAAAAGCGGCTCACCGCCAGCAGTTTTGACGAAGCCGATTCCGCCGATACGCTTGACCAGACAACCATCGACTCCAGAATCAGTGCGCTCAAAAACCTTCAGACTGACATTGAAAATGAACGGGTCATCTGGGGAGGAAACACCGGCAAGGGCTCCGATTACTCCAGCTACGTTAATCGCATTACCGAACAGATTGCTCACGGCAACAAACTCTCAAAGGAGTTGCAGAAGAAGAACCAAGCCTCTGCCCACAATGCCGAGAAGAACGGGCAGCCAAGTAAGAAAGCGCAGGACAAGTGGGTTGGTACGTATTCCGGAATGGGTACCGATGGGCTTTCGTTGGAAATTGTACTCGGCAGTGACGGCAGTGTAGTGTACCGCGAAGGTGGAACAAAGGTTACAAACGGAAGCTGGACGGGTGATGAGAATAGCGCCCAAATTTCATTTGGCGGTCAGGTCAGTTCTGCCAGCGAGCCGTTTACCATTACCTCTTCAAACGGAGGCAAGCATATTGCCGTAAGTTCAGACAGCCCCTCATGGAATACCGACTACCTGGACAAACAGTAGCGTATACGACAAAACGCCTTAGAACCGACCGGTCATTCTCGACTCAGGATCCGCTGTGGCAATGCGTTTGCGCAGTTCGGCGATGGCTTCCGGGATTTTTTCCATCTCATACGGTGTCATCTGATACACCCAGTTAATCCAGTTGCGATACAGCAAATTGGCATGCGCGCGCCACGTAAAAAGCGGCTGACGCTCAGGATCATCCTCGGGAAAATAGTTCTCGGGAATCCGAATGGGCAGTCCCTTGTGAAAGTCCCGCCAGTATTCCTCTGCAAGAGTGTCGCGACCGTACTCAAAGTGCCCGGTAACGTAAATCTCGTGGAAGTCTCGCGTGGCGAGAAGAGCCGGGCCGGAGTCAAATCCCTCGGAAAGCACGGCAAGCTCAGGGTGCTTGGAGAGCTCTCCCGTATCAATGGCAGCGTGCCTAGAATGTGGCATGCTGTGCACTTCATCGAAGCCATTTGTCAAAAACGAGTATTCATCGCAGAGACGCTGCGGAAAAATGCCAAAGAGCTTAGAACCCAGCTGTTTCTTAGGGATGCCGTAAAGATAATACAGACCCGCAAGCGCGCCCCAGCAAAGATACATCGTTGAAAAACAGTGCTCCTGCGACCAATCGATAATCCGACAAAGCTCGTCCCAATAGTCAACATCCTCATAGCGCATGTCTTCGAGGGGTGCTCCCGTGACAATCAGCCCGTCGTAGTTTTTATGCTCAAACGACTCAAACGTATCGTAGAACGTTACCAGATGATCTTCAGGCGTGTGCTTAGAAACATGACTTGAGATGCGCATAAAATCGCAGCTCACCTGTATAGGAGATTTCGAGATGAGTCGCAAAATCTGCGTTTCCGTCTGAATCTTTGTAGGCATAAGGTTGAGAATGGCAATCTTAAGCGGACGAATTTGCTGGTGTTCAGCGACCTCTTCTTCCAGCGCAAAAATCCGCTCCTGATGAAGTGTGTGTTTAGCCGGCAAACCATCCGGAATATTAATCGGCACGCCTACCCTACTTTCTTCCTAACAGCAAGATCAGCTGCAAGACTCCTTGCCCAGTGAACTTCTCGCCTAAAAACATCTGCCACGAGCAGTTTAACAGTCAAATCCATAATGATTCCGCATAATCATAGACCAGCCGGTTGATTGTGCGCCTCGCGCTACAAAAATTTAACAGACAGTATACGTATAGACAGTATACTTATATGCATGGATACTACTTTTGCCGAGCTCGGGCTAAACGAGCGCATTCTCACAGGTGTGGAGACACTTGGTTTCGACACGCCGACCCCCATACAGGCTGCAGCAATCCCTGCCGTGTTGGCGGGAAAAGACGTGGTTGCCTCCGCACAAACCGGCACGGGCAAGACCGCTGCCTTCGTTTTGCCTGCGCTACAGGTTATCGACACAGGCTTTGGGGACGAGAAGACCGATCGGCTGGAGAGTCAATGCCAGCCGCAGGATGAGCAGCAGCAAAGCTCGCAGCAGCAGGAGAACCAACGCCGACGTCAACGTGGGGGCGTACGTAGACGCAACAGAAGCCGCGATCCGCAGGCGCTTATCGTCACGCCTACCCGAGAACTTGCCACGCAAATTGAACGCGTTGCCACCACAATATGCAAAAGCACCGGTCAACGTGCGGTTATTATTACCGGCGGCGCAAAGCTTAAACGACAGATTTCCGCCGTGCAGGCAGGTTGCGACCTTTTAGTTGCTACTCCCGGGCGCCTTCTGGACCTGATAGAACATCATCAGGTCAACCTGAAAAACATCAAAGTTTTTATTTTAGACGAGGCAGACCGCATGCTTGATATGGGATTTTGGCCCAGCGTGCGCCGCATCATGGGCACACTGCCACCTAAGCGTCAAACGTTGCTCTTCTCGGCAACACTACCGCCGTCAATCACCTCAACCATCAACAATATGCTCCACGACCCCACGATGATTGAAATTGCGCGAACCGGGCAGACTGCAGACACCGTTGAGGAGCATCTGTGCCCCGTCGTGCAGGGACAAAAGGTGGAATTACTTGAATCTTTGATACGTTCTTTACGTCCCGCGCCCGAGCGAATCCTGGTCTTTTGTCGCACGAAGCTTCGCGTTGACAGTGTTTATGCGGCGCTCAACAACGCCGGTTTCAAGGTTGACGTCATGCATGCCGACCGGCCTCAAGGCGCTCGTACCCGCGCGCTAACCAAGTTTCGTAACGGCACCATTCAAGTTCTGGTTGCAACCGATGTCATGAGTCGAGGCATTGACGTACAGGGCATAGATGCCGTGGTCAATTTTGACGTACCGCTGGATCCTGAGGATTACGTCCATCGTATCGGGCGCACCGGCCGCGCAGGAAGCGCAGGTCAAGCGTTTACGTTTATGGCTCCGGATGAAATTGCTCCGCTCCGCGAGATTGAGTACTTTACGAAATCGCTTATTGCGACGTGGGATCTCTCCAATTTTGGGTATCAGGACGGTCGCATCGTATTGCCACAAAACCGACCCGCCACAAAACCCATACGCCCCATGTTTTCAGGCTCAAAGGCACGCGGCCGCGGCTTTGGTGGTCACTACGGAAGACACTTTTAGCTTGCCGGTATCGTATCGCATACGGCACACACGTAACATAGTCAAGATATAAGGAGTTCCATGTTTGTTGCAGGTTTGATTTTTAGTATTTTGTCAGCGCTTTTACATATCTTTATCTTCTATATGGAATCCTTTGCATGGACAAGAGAGAAGAGCCGCACTGTTTTTGGTCTCACACAGGACGAGGCAGAAAATACTCGCGAGATGGCATTTAACCAAGGATTTTATAATCTGTTTTTGGCAATCGAAGTTCTTTGCGGTTGCGTACTCCAGCTCATGGGGAACATAACTGGAATCGCATTGGTACTTTTTGGCACCGGTTCTATGTTCGCTGCAGCACTTCTCCTTTTCATTACCTCACCCGACAAACGTAGAGCGGCCGCCAAGCAGGGGACGTTTCCATTACTGGCGCTTATCTGCCTTATCTACGCTTTAATGCTGTAACTTATTTGGCAGTCTACAACTCTCAGTTGTGCCCAATACTACTTGACCGCTGGCGACGTTCCCGAAAGAAGGCCTTGAGCTGCGCTGCTGCCTCATCGGCAAGCACACCCGATGCCACTTGAAACTCGTGATTCAATCTTGAATCACAGCTTACGTCATAAAGCGTACCGAGAGCTCCACCTTTAGGATCGCAGGCACCAAATACACATCGGTCTATGCGTGAATTAACCATCAGACCTGCACACATAAGGCACGGCTCAAGCGTCACGTACACCGTGCAGCCTGTGAGTCGCCAGCGTTTCAGCACGCGAGATGCTTCTTCCATGGCGAGAAACTCTGCGTGTGCCGACGGGCTATTATCAACCTCGCGTCGATTATGGGCGCTTGCAATCACCTCTCCATCGCACACCACAACGGCTCCGATGGGTACTTCTCCCTCGGCTGCAGCAGCGGCCGCTTCTGAAAGCGCAAGCCGCATGTACTTCTCGTCACGTACAGCACTGTTTTGCTCACTCTTTACGATAGTCTTCTCGCTGTTTTTCTCGCTATCGGCACTAAAATCTTGAGAACTCTCTGTATTTGTAAAATAATCCATCAGTCTCCTCGTAAAAAGTTGCGTTATGAGGTAGGATAATACCGCTTTGGAGAGGTGGCAGAGTGGTTGAATGCGGCGGTCTTGAAAACCGTTGAGCGGGAACACCGTTCCGAGGGTTCGAATCCCTCCCTCTCCGCCATTTCCGTCTTAATTTTAGCTCATATTTGTATCATCCATACGTTTTGGGTACACTTACATCAATTGGCACTGCGATTGACCTAGTACATCGCCGCACGTGAAAGGACTGGATATGGAAATCGCAATAATTGTCGTCGTTCTTGTGGTCTTGCTGGTACTCTGGGGTATTTCGGTCTACAACAAAATTATTCGAGCCAACAATAAGGTCGATAACGCATGGCAGACCATCGATACACAGCTCCAGCGTCGAAATGACCTCATTCCAAACCTTGTTGAAACCGTCAAGGGCTATGCAAAGCACGAGTCCGGCACACTTGAGGCAGTAATCGCAGCTCGCGGAGCCGTTGCATCCGCTCGCACGCCTCAGGAAAAGATGGAGGCTTCGGGCACACTTTCCAATGCGCTGACCTCGCTTTTTGCGGTTGCCGAAAGCTATCCTGAGCTTAAGGCAAACGAGAATTTCCAGCAGCTTCAGTCCGAGCTCACCGATACTGAGAATCGCATTAGCTATGCACGCATGAGCTACAACGATGTGGTCATGGATTACAACAATGTCATTGCTGTCTTCCCCAACTCCCTCATCGCCGGTTCACGCTTTAAGCCTCGTCAGGGCTTCACCGTTGAAAACGATGCGGTTCGTCAGGCTCCAAAGGTGCAGTTCTAAACGCTTTGCTTTGTTACATCTGTCCGCCTGCTGCACCCGGTTACTGACCGGGTGCAGTTTTATTTATCCAAGGCTACAGGCGGAAAGCCATTAAAAACCTGCCAAAAAATTCAGAGTCACAGAAGTTTCTCGCTTCCCACAAAACCTCTAGCTGCTACAATGCTCTTGGTATGAGTGGCTTTCGCTACCCAAAGAGACAAGGAGAAAGGTCAGCATGAAACCCCGACCTCACAGTCGCTGACCCCTCACGGTGTGCTCAATTACACCGTCAGGGGTGTAATTGCAAACTCGCTGCTTGCGCACGTGCAAGCTGCACAAAGGAGCACACATGATTTACCTATCCCAACTTCTTGGAAATCCCGTAATGGATTCACAGGGCGAGAAGATCGGCGTTGTTTCCGATCTTGGCATTGCCACCGGCGAGGTTTTCCCTCGCATCACGTCTCTTGCCTTTATGGGGCCCGGTCGCACGCCCCTCATGATATCCTGGCGCAAATACGTGGAATCCTACGATGAAGACACCATTACGCTGAAGGTACCTTCCACTGAGATTCGCTTCTCGTACCTGCAACCTAATGAGGTCCTTCTCGCCCGCGACATCCTCAATAAGCAAATCGTCGATACACGCGGCATCCGTGTTGTCCGCGTCAATGACCTCAAACTCTCCGACACCAGCTCAACGCAGCTTCGCCTGCTGGGCGCCGAGGTGGGTGTGCGAGGGCTTTTGCGCAGTCTGTCGCCGAAACTCGAAACCATCGTAACCCGCGCTGCCCGCGCCATGGGTCGTCCCATACCGGAGCGCATCATCGCGTGGAGCTACATGGACTTGGTGGAACGCGATCTTTCCAACGTCAAGCTGTCCGTCTCACACAAAACCCTCGATGAACTGCACCCCGCCGATGTCGCAGACATCATCGAGCGATTGGATTCCCGCCTGCGGAGCCAAGTCTTTGCCCAGCTCGATGACGAGCAGCGCGCAGGCGCAATGGCGGAATTCAACGACGACGCCATGGCCGTTGAGCTCATCGGCGGAATGAACGAAAAAGAGGCGTCGCGCATCCTGTCAGAAATGGACCCGGATGACGCAGCCGAGCTGGTTTCCGAGTTGAGTTACGACCGTGCCGAGAAGCTCCTGCGCCTGATGGGCGTTAAAGAACAGCGCGCCATCCGTCAGCTGCTGGGATATCGTGAGGACACCGCCGGCCGTATCATGACCTCGGAGGCACTCTCGCTGCCGGAAGACCAAACGGTTGCGTATGCGTTCGAGCGGCTACGCGCTCTTGACGAGGACTTTGAGACGGTTCGCTACCTTTACCTCACGGATTCCGATGGCCGCCTTTCAGGCATTGTTACCCTGAATCAGCTTATCGTCTCCGACCAAACCCAGAAACTCGAAGAGATCGCCAACAAGAACCTCGTTACCGCATCGCCCGAAGACGACCAGGAAGACGTTGCGCGCAACATCGCTAAATACAACCTGCTTGCCATGCCGGTTGTCTCGGATGACCAGCGCCTGCTTGGCATTGTCACGGTCGATGATGCACTGGACGTCCTCGAAGAAGAGCACGCCGAAGACCTGCAAATTGCCGGCGGCAGCTCCGATGGCGACGGCGGAGAGCGAAGCCGTGACGTCATTTGGTTTTTCCATCGCAACATCTGGATTTTCTTCTGGATTATCTCAACGGGTGCCGCATCGGCCGCAAGCTCTCTCGTCTTCAATACAAACATTGCTCCAACGCTGGTGTTTCTCGCCTGCCTTGCCATGCCGGTGGCGCTTATCCTCGCCGACGACACCATCAGCTACGTCACCAACTTCTTCCTCGAGGACGATCCCGGAAGCGAAGACTCCCCCTCCATTCTGGGCTTTGGTTTCCGCTCACTGCTCTTGGGCCTTCTGGTTTCGGGCGTGACCGCCGCACTTGGAGCCGGTCTCGACGCGGTTATTATGAATTGGCTGATGGAGGTGCCTGCGGGATCGATCATTCATCACATCGTGGTCTCGGCATTCGGCGCCGCCGCTCTCTCGGCCTTGATTTCATTCATCCTTACCCCGGCCTACCTTGCCATTCTTCGACACCGTGACGAGAAGAACCAGGAAACCTCAGGTTTCGCCCTCTCCCTCATCTCAATGGCCATTGCCGTGGTAACTTACCTGGCAGCCGCCGGCGGTCTTTTTGTTCTGCAAACCTCTGTCGGGCTGGTCTTCTAATGTATGACGAGAACAACAAGAGAAACAATACTCCGTCTGCCTCTGCCGAACATAAAACGCTGACCCAAGACCTCTCTCCCACCTCAACCGAAGCCAAAAAGGTCAAAAAGAACAGCTGGAAGTATATCCTCATGGCCATGGGACCGGGACTGCTCGCGGCATTTGCGGGCAACGACGCCGGCGGTATTGCAACGTATTCCAGTGCCGGTGCGTCGTTTGGTTATACGCAGCTCTGGACCGTGCCCATCATGTGCTTTTTGCTCATCGTCGTACAGGAAACCTCGGCGCGCATGGGCTGCGTCACCGGCAAAGGCCTCGCTTCCCTCATACGCGAGCGCTTTGGCATCCGTCTCTCAACCCTCGCAATGTTTGCACTTTTGATATCAAATATTGCAGTAACATTCTCTGAGTTCGCAGGTATCGCCTCAAGTATGGATCTTTTTGGTATCCCAACCTATGTTTCGGTACCTATCAGCGCTCTTCTCGTCTGGATTCTTACCGTAGGAGGATCATATCGCCGTATCGAAAAGATCCTTCTAGCTATCAGCTGCATTTTTGTTACGTATGTAGTGGCGGGCATCCTCGCAAAACCCGACTGGCTTGAAGCCCTTCGCGTCACCGCCATCCCGCAGATGTCCACCGACCCTTCGTATATCTCGCTTTTGGTTGCGAATATCGGTACGACCATCAGCCCATACATGATGTTTCTTGTTGCATCAAACGTTGTCGAGAAGAACCTCGATACCAGCGACATTCCCGCACAACGTGCCGACAATGTTGCCGGAGCTGTCCTGGCGGAGATTATCACCTGGTTTATCATGCTCACCACGGGAACGGTTCTCTTTCCCGCGGGAATTCGCGTAGATTCCGCCGCCGAAGCTGCGTCTGCTTTGGTGCCGCTTGCAGGTCAATATGCCTCTACACTCTTTGCCTTGGGCATGGTAGGCGCATCGTTTCTTGCCGCATGCGTTTTGCCCGGTATTACGGCAAGCGCCATCTGCGAAGCATTTGGCTGGGAACGCGGCGCAGATCGGACCTGGTCCGAAGCCCCGCTCTATCATGGCATTATCACATTGGTCTTGGTTGTCTCGGCCATAGTCATTTTGATACCGGGTGTAAGCCTCTTTGGAATCATGCTTGTTGCCCAGGTCATAAACGGCATCCTGCTACCCGTCCTACTCATCTTTATGGTAGTTATTGCAGCCGATAGGCACATCATGGGAACGTTTGCCAACGGACGTGCGTGGAACTTACTCACGTGGTTCACTATCGTCACCGTTATCATTTTGACCGTTGTCATGTTTGTTTTGCAGGCTATGGGACTCTAGAGATTACTTTTTCGCAGATGGGCTTCCTTTAGAGGGTTTCTTCCGGATGGGTTTCTTTTGAGCCTGTTTCTCCTTGGCTGGCCGCTTCCTTTTGTCTGGCTCTTTCTCTTTTTGCACCGGCTTAAAGAGAGGCCTAATGAACCGGATAAAACGCTTACGACGTTTATCGTTAGAGGAAATTGTTACGTAGGTAAGAAACACGACAAGATATACCGAAGCCAAACCCATAACCCATACAAGTGGCATTCGCCTGAGGATCATTTTAAAAACAAAGAGTTGTGCTGCTATAAAAAAGCAGGCTCCGATATTTTTAATCAGTCGCGGAAGCATCGACCGCTGAGAAAAGACTTCCTCAACGGCTTTCTTGATGCAATCCTGCCCCCTAAGCTCCTTGTATCTCTTCCGCACGGAAGAGATCTGCAACACAAAAGCCATGGCACAGAGACTGAATGCAGCAAAGACTATGAAGAAAAGAATGAGCTCTATGACTTCGTTGTCAAAAAACATTGCAGCTACTTACTTGCCTCATCAAACTCATCCTTAAAGGACGAGAACATCTTGCCCATGCGCCCCAGCTGCTTGCCAAAGCTCTTTGCCGCGTCGTCGGATGTCACTCGGGAAGAGGCTTTCTTCTTTGTCGATGAGCTCTTCTGCGATGTCGGCGCATACGTCTTCACGGGTTCCTGAGACACCGTGCCGCCAAGGCTCTTCTCGGCACTCGGTTCTTCAAGCGCAACAGCCTCGGCGGGTACCGGATCCGGTCGCGGCTCAATAGCATCCTCAGGCTCGGTGACGTCTTCAAGAGCTCGCTTTGCTTTGCCGATCATGCGTCCAAGCGAGCGCCCGCCTTTGACGCTTGCCTCAGACATTGCCTTACCCGCTTTTCCGGCAAGCTCGGAACCTTTGGCAACGGCTGCGGCGTACCCTTCACCCGCCTTACCGGCAAGACCTCCCGAGAGCGCCGCGCTCTCCGCGTCGGCCGTAAGAATCATGGCGTCGTCACGATAACCCAAAACCCATTCGGGCTTAATTTCAAACGAGCCGATAAGGGCCGCGGCAGAAGATCCGCTATCCACCAGGAAGTTATTGACGTGGCCGGTAGCCGGATCGAAGTCTGCACCGCTGACAAAACCGAGCGTTTTGCCTGATTCGGTCGCAGCTTGCATGCCGTGCCACATGATGCAGCGATCCCAGTCAAGGCCAAGACGCGCTATCGCCTTTTTATCCAGCGATCCTTCAGGCTGAGCCACCAGAAATCCCTTGTCAAATGTGGTGAGTGCATCAAAAGCAACGAACACGTCGTTACGCTTTACCATACCCACAATATCGGGACGTTTGACCATTACGCCCACCACCTGCGGAAGGTCAGAGTCAAACACAATCACATGGATGCGTCCAAGTTTTGACGAACGCTGCTGTCCGGCTTCCTTATCCTTTTTATTCTGCTTTTTGGGAAGATATACCTTAATACCTACAAGCTCGTTTGTTTTCACGCAAACCCTTTCGACAAAAACGGGGCGCCCATGGACGTCCCGTTCCAGTACATACTCCTTGAGCCGGTTAAACCCTAAAACTCAGTATGCTCGGCTTCGTGCTCTTCGCCGGCAACGGTTTCAATGGTTACCCCTTCGGCCTCGGAGGGGCTTGGGGCAACCTGAGCCGAAACGGAATCCGCCACAGCCTCAGCGCCGTTCTGCACCTGCTCGGAAGCGGAAGCGACCGCGTCGGAAAGCGATTCGCGGAGCTGATCCATGCGCTCGCGAGCCAGATCAACCTTTGCACGGAGCTCATCGGTCTTGGCATCAACCGTTGGGCGAACTTCGTCGATCTTATCGCTTACCACGCGAGAAGTGCGCTCATAGGAATCAAGTGCGGAATCCCATGCGTCATTTACTGCGTCAGCCGCCATTGCACGGGTTTCCTCACCTGGTCGCGGTGCTAAAAACAAACCTGCAGCTGCACCGGCTGCTGCACCAAAAATAGCCCCGGCTAAAAATCCGGCAGACTTCTTGCTCATGGGAACCTCCTATCAGAGCAGTATGTGCTGCTCTTCCGAAACGTACCGCTCACGCGCCTATCTCACAGGCCGTGGCCTCGGTACGTTAATCATACTCCAGTCATCGGGCAGGTCATCGTCAAACGACGTACCTTTATGCGAATCTGCGTCATCCACATGCTCTGCAGACGCAGAATCATCCTCAGCATCGGAAGCGGCGGCATCGGTGGCGTCCGCAGTTCCCGCATCTTCATCTTCCTCCACGTATGGATGATCATACGTTTCATCAAAACTCCGGTCTTCGACATCTTCCGCAGGGGAATCGAGCTGCTCGTCATCGTACCAATCATCGTCAACGGCACCGTCTTCCGCATCAGACGACACCTCTCTATATTGATCGTCGTAAAATGTTGCGCGCGTTGACTCATTGGGGTTCACTTCGTTGTAGGAAGCATCCTCAACGTCTTCCACGTCATAATCGTGCTCACCGGACGCCTCATAAGCCGCTTCATCTACAAGCTCACCCTCGGCAAACTCCTCGGCAACTTCTTCTCTCTCAGAACCCTCAAAAGATCCGTCTTCCTCGCCGACCAAAACATCGGAAGGCTGATCTTCTTCCGAAAGGTCTTCCTCAGACGCATCCTCACCGTCAACGCTTTTAACAAGCGCCACAAGGCCTTGCGTAATTGCCTCAATGTTTGGTTTGGGATCTTCCCCGTCTGCATAGGCCCAGTTCAAAATCCACGCCGCGCTTGAAAGGGCTCCGGCCACCAGCACGTCATCGGGGCATGCAAGGCTTACCTCAAACAGACCGAGTTTCTCGTCAAGCGTTGTCGTACGACCGGACGTAATGTCTCCTGCCCTGTTTGTAAGGGCGAGAAGCTCCACCGCCACATGCTCAAGGAGGTGCGCCACTTCCGTATCGGAAACGACATCGCCAAACTGAGGTGCCGTATCACCAAGACACGCGTGCTTCTCGACCCCCGGAAGAAGGTCCACAACGCGCCGCGTGCCAATAGCATCATCAGAGGTCATACGTGGTGCATCATCTGAAAGCTGAATCGTAGCGTCAAGGTTTCTTGGTCCTACGACAACCTTTTTGATGTGAATCAGCTCTGCCATGTCTCGTCCTCTTCCTGCTCAAATGAGAGAATTACTCATCATATTTTAGTCAAAAACTGCAATTTATATATAGCTCATCCGTTAGCGGTCGTTTTTTCCGCAGTGTCTTCATGTGTGCCGGTCTTTTCCTCCAAAGTTTGCTGCGGCTCCGGCGCAATCACCCGCAAGAGCGAAAGCCTGCGCCTGCGCATCATCTGCACGCGGAACTGCCAGCCGTCCTTCTCAAACGTGTCGCCCGGCCGCGGAAGCCTGTCGGCAAGCTCAAGCACGAACCCCGCAATGGTCTCATACTCTTCCGAGTCCTCAACCGGCCATCCAAGCTCTACGGCATCATCAAGCGAGAAGCGGCCGTCAACCAGCCATTCTCTATCGCTTAACTGCGTAAGATACTTGTTGTCGGGATCAAATTCATCGGCAATTTCACCGACAATTTCCTCGACAATGTCTTCAACCGTAATGGCACCCGCGGTGCCGCCATATTCGTCAACGACAATCACCATTTGATCGCGAGAAGATTGCATCTCGGAGAGAAGCGGAATGATGTCTTTCGTATCGGGAATGTAATTTGCCGCGCGGACATACTGTGCGATGTGCTTCTCGCCCGCATGTTCTTCAAGAATGGGCTCAATAATATCTTTGATGTGTGCAATGCCCACAATACGGTCAACGTTGTCGTGGTAGATGGGAATGCGAGAATAGCCGGTCTTACGCATAACCGTAAGGACCTCAGACAACGTGGAGGTGTCTTCCATGGTAGTAAGGTCAACGCGTGGCACCATGACCTCACGCGCAACCGTATCTCCCATGTCGATAACCTCGTGGATCATCGACTTTTCTTCTTCGGAGAGCTCGTCGGAATCTTTGACGATATAGCGGAGCTCTTCCTCAGAAAAATCTTGGTGATCTTCATGCACGTCAATGCCTAAGAGCTTTGCGATACCGTTTGCGGAAGCTGAGTTCAAAATAACAATGGGTTTTGCCAGCGTCATAAAGAAACGGATGGGCCCGACAACTGCCTTGGAAACATTTTCCGCATTGGCAAGGGCTATTTGTTTTGGCACCAACTCTCCGATAACCGTTGAAACATACGAGAGTATCAGCGTAATAGCCACCACGGCAGTAGGGTGCGAAAAATCCGAAGGTACGCCCATGCTCGTAAGCCAGCTGCCAAGCGGAGTGGAAAGGCTCGTTGCGGCAAAAGCAGACGACGCAAAACCCACCAGCGTAATGGCCACCTGAATCGTTGCCAAAAACGGCCCGGAGTCATTGGTAAGGTCGAGAACCGCGCGAGCGCGCTCATCGCCCTCCTCGGCCTCCGGCTCAAGCGACGTCCTCCTTGCACTGACCACGGCCATCTCGGAAGCCGAGAAGTAGCCGTTCGCCAAGGTCAGAAGCAGTGTCACCAAAATACTTAACGCTACGTCCATATGTGGTATGGGCACCTGCCTAATCGAAGTTAAAAAGCCACGTAGGTATTGTACTCTACGTGGCTATCTGCGCATCAATTCTTTATAAAAGCGTAACTAATTCACGGACTTTTCCACTTTGCCGTTTGCTCCAGGCTTTTACTGCACGAGCTTTTCCACCTGGGCGCGAACGTCCTTCAAATCTTCCTCAGACGGCAGCCAACCGATGGTATATGCCTTGCCATATGGAAGGGTAAACTCGGCCTTCTCAAGCTCTTCTTCAACCATCTTAGGGCCAAGCGGCGCCCAGCCGTATGAGCCGAACGCAAAGCCAATACGATGGTCATTCTTAGGAGAAAGGCCTGTCATATATGTCAAAAATGCACTCACCGTGGGCAAGAACTTGGAGTTAAGTGTAGGAGATCCAACGCAAACATACTTGGAATCAAGGAAGTGATACATCACATTTGAGACGTGCGTCTCTTTAAGATCGCAAAGCTGTACAGGAATTCCCTGTGCTAAAAAGCCATCAACCAGCGCATGAGCCATCTTGTCGGTTGAGCCCCACATGGAATCATAGACAACCAATGCCTTTTCTTTCAGTGTTCCTGATGTCCATCCCTCATATGCTTCAATAATGTCTTTCACATGTGAGCGCCACGCAACGCCATGAGCGGGGGCGATAATATCTATGTTCTCCAAACCAAGCTTTTTGACCGCCGTTACCGCAGAGTCTGCCTGACGGCTATACGGCAGCACAATGTTGGCGTAGTACTTGCGCGCCTGTTTCATAACCTCGCAGTAATCGCTTTCATCGTCAAAGCGTGTGGAGGAAGCATAGTGCTGTCCGAATGCATCATTGGAGAAGAGAATCTTATCGACGTCGGAGTAGGTAACCATATTGTCGGGCCAATGCACCATCGGCGTTTGCACAAAGTGGAGGGTACGCTTGCCAATGCTCAGGGTGTCTCCCGTTTTTACGCCGTTGACCTCAAGATCTTCTCCATAAAACGCTTTAAGCTCTTTAACGCCCTGCGGAGCCGAGGCATACACGGCAGCATTTGGTGCCACCTTGAGAATAGCTGGCAGTGAGCTGGAGTGATCCATCTCAATATGGTTGCATACCACAACGTCAATCTTTGCCGGATCAACAATGCTTTGGATGCGCTCGATAAGCTCATCTGTCATGGTGTATTTGACCGTATCGATAAGCGTGATCTTCTCGTCCAAAATAAGATACGCATTATAGGTAATGCCCTGCTCAGTAGTATACCCATGGAACTCTCGGGCGTTCCAATCAATGGCACCAACGGCATACACATCAGGCTTAATTTGCACTGCACTCAACATATGGTCTCCTCCGTAGGATTTGGGTGGCTGTTGCTATTGTAGCGGATAGCTTTATGCTACGTATTTCTGTTATTTTGAGCATAGCATTTGAGAAGCGGCCATATGTTTTGACTTTTATACAAATTCAGTCTAACCTGTGCAAACCTGATAATTTTATAGGAGTTGCTTCTGATGTCTACCAAATCTACTCATTTCAACACCACCACAGAGACGAGTACTGTTGCCGGAACATCTCCTTGGAAACTTCTTGGCACTTTGATTGCTCCATATAAGGGTTTAGCGGCTCTTGCCTTGCTTACCCTTCTCTGCGATATCGTGGGTCTGCTCTATATCCCAACTGAATTATCGGCACTTATAAACGCAGCGGTCACCAACCACGATGCGGCAGCGCTTACCTCTCATGGTATCCGCATGCTTATAGCAGCGCTTTTGGGATCCGGCGGTTGTATTGTCTCTTACTGGTTTGCCTCGCGACTTGCTGCGCGCATTGGTCGCGACCTGCGTATGGCCGTATACAAACACTCACTTGAATTTTCGGGTTCGGATTTCAACCGCTTTGGTACAGGTTCAATGATTACTCGAACCCTCTCCGATGCCAACGTGGTTCAGCAAACCTTTCTTATGTGTTTTACCATGATGTTCCCGGTACCGGTTACCTGCATCGTATCTGTCGTTCTTGCCTTCTCAACCGACGCCGCGATGGGATGGATTCTTCTCGCCGTTATCGCGGTGTCCTTAATCGTGAGTGCCATTGCGGTAAAGATATCGGCGCCCATCTTTGTTGTAATGCAGAACTTTATCGACGGGATAAACGCTCGTCTGAGAGAATCAATTACCGGCGTGCGCGTAATTCGTGCTTTCGGTAAAGAAACATACGAGCGAGCCCGTATGACAAAAACGTTTGAGGACTACGCAAGTCGTGCCATCCGCGTAAATTTGATCTTTGCCGTAACGGATTGCACGACGTTCTTCTTGATGAACGCCGTTGAATCTCTTGTTATGTGGGCCGGTGCAAATCG
>ERZ773022.1171-NODE-1171-length-18373-cov-10.953052_pt1 | contig 18373 bp, 14 predicted proteins | sample MGYA00580839_ERZ773022 | MGnify/ENA primary metagenome ERZ773022 (study PRJEB29015, sample SAMEA2738020) | human oral metagenome | biome: human oral; feature: human-associated habitat; material: dental | place: China | collected 2044 ... | reverse complement strand
CGCTGACCACCCAGATCGAGTCCCACGACTGGCAGGCCGAGCTCTACTCCGACGTGGCCCGCTTCAACCGCATCGCCCACAACCTGGCCACCGACGCCTGGACCTACATCTCGCTGGGCTACTTCCGCCAGCGCCTGAGCGCGCAGGGGTCGACCGGTTCCTCGACCATGCCGCACAAGGTCAACCCGATCCGCTTCGAGAACGGGGAGGCGAACCTGGAGATCTCCTGCTCCCTGCTGGAGACGCTGGCCGCCACCCTGGTGACCTCACGCCTTCAGCGGGACCTCACCGACTCCACCACCCAGCGCAACATCGGCGTCGCCATCGGGCACGCGGTCCTGGCCTACGACAACCTGGTGCGCGGCCTCGACGGCGTCGACATGGACGCCGACCGCATGGCCGCCGACCTCGACGCCAACTGGGTGGTCCTGGGCGAGGCGGTGCAGCAGGCGATGCGCGCCGCCGCAGTCGGCGGGGCGACGGGCATGGCGAACCCCTACGAGCGCCTCAAGGAGCTCACGCGCGGCCACGAGGTGGGGGCCGCCGAGATGCGGGACTTCATCGCGGGGCTGGGGCTGCCCGCGGAGGTGGAGGAGCGCCTGCTCGCGCTCACGCCCGCGGCCTACGTGGGCCTGTCCTCCCGCCTGGCGCGCTGGGAGCACTGAGGGGCGGGGCCTCGCAGCGACGCCTCCGCTGCCGCAGCACGGACCCGGCGTACGCGCCCGGCCCCGGGCCGGGCCGGGCCTCGCAGCAACGCCCCACTTCGCAAGCGATACCACACTCCGCAAGTGTGATAACGCTTGCGGAGTGCCGGTTCCCCTTTGAGAACTCCTCTTCGCTTTCACAACTGCCCGACCAGGGTCACGGCCTCCAGGCGGGGTCCGAGGCGGGGGCGCCGTAGCGGGCGAAGAGCTCGTCGGGCCGCGCGATCTCGTCGGCGAAACCGATCGTCGTCATATCCGCGAGGCACTCGGACTGGGCGCCGGGCTCCTCCAGTTCCCCGCCGGTGGACCGCAGGACGCGGGCGCGCACGTTGACGGGCGCCATCTCGGGGTTGTCCCACAGCGCGCGGGTCACCCGGTCGAGCATCGGGACGGCCCCGCCGTCCCCGCCGCCCCGCGCCTCCTCGCCGCATGGGTCCCCGACTGGCCTGTCGTCGCCCTCACCCTCCACAGGCGCGAGCCCTCCCGCGCCCACGAGGGCTCCGGGGAGGACCTGCCCGATCCGGCCACCGGGCCCGTCGCCGTCATCGGCGGGCGCGGCGTCGTCGCCGCCTCCCCAGCCGCCCGGGCCGCGGGCGTGGGCGTCGGCATGCGCCTGCGCCTGGCCCGGTCCCTGTGCCCGGGCCTGGCCATCATCCCCCCGCACCCGGAGCGGGAGGCCCGCGCCTTCGAAGGCGTCATGGAGGCCCTGAGCACCGTCCTGGCCGACCCCTCGGTCATGCGGCCCGGCCTGGCCCTGTCCGGCGCTCGCGGCCCCGCCGCCTGGGCCGGGGGAGAGGAGTCCCTCGCCGAGGCCATCGTCGAGGCCGTCACCCAGGGGATCGGCGTCGAGTGCCAGGTCGGCATCGCCGACTCCATCCTCGGGGCCGTCCTCGCCGCCCGGCGCGGCATCATCGTCGCCCCCGGAGAGACCGCCGCCTTCCTCGCCCCCTGGCCGATGAGCTCCGCCCTGGCCTGCCTGACCTCCCGGGCCGCCCGCGAGGAGGCCGGGGCCGTCATCGAGACACTCTCGCGCCTGGGCATCCACCGTCTCGGTGACCTGGCCCGCCTCCCGCGCCGGGATATCGCCGCCAGATTCGGGCTCGCCGGGGAGCGCCTCCACCTCCTGGCCAGCGCCGCCGCGCATGACACCCCGCGGGCCCCGCGCCCCCAGGCGGACCTCAGCGTCGAGGAGAGCCTCGATCCGCCCATCGAGCGGGCCGACGCCGCCCCGGTGGTGAAGCCGATCTGGTTGTTGACCACGATGTGCACGGTGCCGCCGGTGCGGTAGGCGGGCAGCTGGCTCATGTTGAGGGTCTCGTAGACCACGCCCTGGCCGGCGAAGGCCGCGTCACCGTGGACGAGGACCGGCATGACCGTGTAGCCCTTCTCGCCCAGGCCGATGCGGTCCTGCTTGGCGCGCACGATCCCCTCGACGACGCCGTCGACCGTCTCCAGGTGGGAGGGGTTGGCCGCCAGGGACACGCGCGTGCTCACCCCGTCGGTGCCGGTGAAGACGCCCTCGGTGCCCAGGTGGTACTTCACGTCCCCGGTGCCCGCGCCCTCGATGACACTGGTGCCGTCGAACTCGTCGAAGACCTGCCCGTAGGACTTCCCGGCGATATTGGTCAGGACGTTGAGCCGGCCGCGGTGGGTCATGCCGATGACGACCTCGTCCAGGCCGTCGTGGGCGGCCGAGTCCAGCAGCCGGTCGAGCAGGACGATGAGGGACTCCCCGCCCTCCAGGCTGAAGCGCTTCTGCCCCACGTACTTGGTCTGCAGGAAGGTCTCGAAGGCCTCCGCCTGCTCCAGCTTGGTCAGGATCCGACGGCGCTCGGCCGGGGTGACCGCCATCCACTCGCCCTCCAGGCGCTCCTGCCACCAGATGCGCTGGGCCGGGTCCTGAATGTGCATGTACTCGATGCCGGCGGTGCGGCAGTAGGCGCGGCGCAGGCGCGCGAGGATCTCGCGCAGGGTGGCGCGCTCGGTGCCGCCCAGGCCGCCGGTCGGGAAGGTGCGGTCCAGGTCCCACAGGCTCAGCCCGTAGGCGGACAGGTCCAGGTCCGGGTGGCGCCGCAGCCGGTAGGTCAGCGGGTCGGTGTCCGCCGCCAGGTGGCCGCGCTGGCGGAAGGCGTGGATGAGCTCGGCCACGCGCGCGGGCTTGCCCGTCTCCAGGTCGGGGTCGTAGGTGGCGTCGCGAGCCCAGGCCACCGGCTCGTGCGGGATGCGCAGGGACTCGAAGATCCGCCCCCAGAAGCCGTCCAGGCCGAGCAGCTTGCGCTCGATGAGCCGCAGGAACTCGCCGGAGGCCGCTCCCTGGATGACGCGGTGGTCGTAGGTGGAGGTCAGAGTGACGACCTTGCCGACGCCGTGGCGGGCGAGGGTCTTCTCGCTGGCGCCGGCGAAGGCCGCCGGGTACGCCATGGAGCCCACCCCGACGATGAGGCCCTGACCGGGCATGAGGCGGGGCACCGAGTGGAGGGTGCCGATCATGCCGGGATTGGTCAGGGTGACCGTGGTGCCGCGGAAGTCGTCCACCTCGAGCCTGCCCTCGCGCGCCTTGGCGACCAGGTCCTCGTAGGCGGCCACGAAGCCGGCGGCGTCCATGAGGTCGGCCTTCTTGATGGAGGGCACCAGAAGACGGCGCTCGCCGCCGGGGGCGGGAACGTCGATGGCCAGGCCGAAGGCGACGTGGGCGGGAGCGTGGAGGGCGGGCCTGCCGGAGGCGTCGGTGGTGTACGAGACGTTCATGGAGGGCATCTCGGCCAGGGCCTCGACGACGGCCCATCCGATGAGGTGGGTGAAGGAGATCTTGCCGCCGTGGGTGTGGAGGAGGTGCCCGTTGATGACCGCACGGTTCTCGATGAGGACCTTGGCGGGGATGGCGCGGGCGGAGGTGGCGGTCGGGATCGACAGCGACGCCTCCATGTTCTTGGCCGTGCGGGCGGCGGCCCCCTTCATGCGCGAGTCGTTGTCCTGGCCGGCGTCGTCCTCTGGCGAGCTCGTGTGATGGCGCGCCGTGCGCTGTGCGTAGGGAGACGTCGGCGGGGCGGCGTCGGAGGGCGGCGCGGGCGGCAGGTCCGAGCGGGTCACGTCCTGAATGGCCGTGGACGGGCGGCGGGGCGGGGGACGCAGCGCCGACGATGACGCCGGGGCCGATGATCCCGATGCGGCGGTGCCGCCCGCTGCGGGGTCCGTGGTCTGCGGGCCGGAGGCCGCGACCTCGGCGTCGGTGCTCTCGGGGGCGCCGTCGGCGGCAGTGCCCGCAGCGCCGTCGGCGCCCTCGAACAGGGCCCGCCACTGCGGGGTCACCGAGGAGGGGTCGGCCAGCCAGGCGTCCCGCATCTCCTCCACCATCCACTCGTTGGCTCCGAAGCCTGCGGCGGTGCTGTCCAGTGTCGACACGGTGCGTCTTCTCCTCGTCGCGGGGTCGGCAGCACCCGCCCGCGAGCGCTGCCGCGAGGCAGCGTCGGCAGATGGTCGGCAGATGGGCGGATGGTGCTCGTGCGTCGTCGTGCGTCATCGTACGGGGAGAACCGGGGGTGCGAGGGCGAAACGCGGGACTAAAGACACATTTGTTTCGGGCGTGTGACGGAGGGCGAGGCCGGGGGCGGCCACCGCGACCATCCGGTTCCCGCACCGCGGGGCGGGTGATAGCGTGCGAGCCACTATGCGATCGGCATCCCGGCGGGCGCGCGGAGGCGGGAGGCGCCGAGGCCCGCAGAGCCGCCGGGCGAAGCGGCCGGCGGCCCCGCGGCCGCTCAAGCGGACAGCCCGACCGCGGTCGGGGCGTCGACGGCCGGGTCCTCGGCGATCGGCTCGAACTCGGTGACGGCGTCGATCGCGCCGCCCATGGAGATGTTGGTGACGCGCTCGAGGATCGCCTCGACGACGACGGGCACCTGGTCCCGCTCGGCGAGGCCGCGGGCCCGCGCCAGCGCGTCCCCGAGCTCGTCGGGGGTGCGCGCGCGGATGGCGTGGCACCCCAGGGCCTTGACGACGCCGACGTGGTCGACGCCGTAGCCCTCGGTCTCGGGGGCGTTGATGTTCTCGTAGGAGAGCTGGACCTGGTAGTCCATGTCGAAGCTCCTCTGGGACTGGCGGATCAGCCCCAGGTAGGCGTTGTTGACGACGACGTGGACGTAGGGGATGCGGAAGTGCGCGGCCACGGCCAGCTCCTCGATGAGGAACTGGAAGTCGTAGTCGCCCGAGAGCGCCACCACAGGGGTGTCCGGGTCGGCGACGCACGCGCCGATCGCGGCGGGGATCGTCCACCCGAGCGGGCCCGCCTGCCCGGCGTTGACCCAGTGGCGCGGCCGGAAGACGTGCAGCATCTGCGCCGCCGCGATCTGGGACAGGCCGATGGTGGTCACGTACCGGGTCTCCGGCCCGAAGGCCCGGCACATCTCCTCGTAGACGCGCTGCGGCTTGAGCGGCACGTCGTCGAAGTGGGTCCTGCGCAGCAGGGTGCGCTTGCGCTCGTTGCAGGCCTCCACCCAGGAGCCGTACCGCTCCAGGGGGCCGGAGTAGCGCTCCTCGGCCGCCTCCAGCAGCACCCGCAGCGCGACTCCGGCGTCGGAGACGGACCACAGGTCGGGGGCGAAGACGCGCCCGATCTGGGTGGGCTCGATATCGACGTGGACGAACCGGCGCCCCTTGCGGTAGACGTCCAGGCTCCCGGTGTGCCTGGCGGCCCAGCGGTTGCCGACGCCGATGACCAGGTCGGACTCCAGGAAGGTGGCGTTGGCGTAGCGCTGGGAGGTCTGGATGCCGACCATGCCCTGGGCGAGCCGGTGGTCGTCGGGGATGGACCCCCAGCCCATGAGGGTGGAGATGACCGGCACGTCCAGGTACTCCGCCAGGGCGACGAGGTCCCCGGCGGCGTCGGCGCTGATGACCCCGCCGCCGGCGATGAGCAGCGGGCGCTCGGCGGCGTCGAGCATGTCCAGGACGCGATCGGCCTGGGTGCGGGACATCGCCGGGACCGCGACGGGGAGCGGCTCATAGCAGTCGATGTCGAAGTCGATCCGGGCGACCTGGACGTCGAAGGGCAGGTCGATCAGGACCGGGCCGCGGCGCCCGGAGCGCATGAGCTGGAAGGCCTTGGCGAGGGTGCCCGGGACCTGTGCGGCCTCCAGGACGGTCACGGCCATCTTCGTCACGGGCGCCGCTATGGAGGAGATGTCGACGCCCTGGAACTCCTCCTTGCTCAGCATGGGCACGCTCGCCTGGCCGGTGATGCACAGGATCGGGACGGAGTCGGCGGCGGCGGAGTACATGCCGGTGACCATGTCGGTCCCGCCGGGGCCCGAGGTGCCGATGCACACGCCGATGTTCCCGGCGCCGGCCCGGCTGTACCCCTCCGCCATGTGGGAGGCGCCCTCGACGTGCCGCGCGAGCACGTGCCGGATCCCCCCGTGGTTCTTCATCGCGGAGTACAGGGGGTTGATGGCGGCGCCCGGGACCCCGAAGGCCTGGGTGGCGCCCTCCTTCTCCAGGATGAGGACGATGGCGTCCACTGCTCTCATGAGTGTCATGGTTCTCTGCTCCAATCGGTGGGATGTGCGCCGCCGGGTGGCCCCGTGCGGGGCCTCCCGCGGGTGTCACAGCGTCCGCCAGGCCTCCCGCAGCACGCGCTTGGCGTCGGCGACGACCGCGCGGCTGCGCTGGCCGTGCAGCGGCTGCACCTCGAAGGCGACGATGCTGCGCTCGGGGGCGTCGGGGCGCAGGTAGCCGATGTCGAGCAGGCCGCGGAGGAACTCGCGCACCTGCGGGACATTGCTCTCGCCCTGGGGGTGGCCGAAGTACGGGTGGAGGTCCCCGTAGTCGGGGTGGCCCGGGTCGCTGATGACGCAGTTGCCGATGTGGGCGTGGTTGATGAGCTCCCGGGTGGCGCTCAGCGCCTGGTGCGGGGTCTCGCCCTGCATCGGCAGGTGGGACAGGTCGACCATGAGGCCGAAGTCCGGGATGGCCTTGCGCACCTCGTAGGCGAGCTCGCAGGCCATGCGGTTGGTGCCGATGAGGGCCCTCTTGTCGGTGGAGTCGTCGAAGGTCTCCAGGGACAGCACGAGGTCCCCCTTGGAGCGGGCGTAGCGGCCGAGCTGGATGATCGAGTCGGCCAGGAGCTCCAGGGCCCGGTCCCGCTCGCCCGCCGGCGGCCGGGGGCCGGACAGGAAGCCGAACTTCCCCGCGCCCAGCTCGTAGGCCTGGTCAATGCCCCCCTTGAGGACGTCGATGGCGTGCGCGCGCTCCTCCTCGTCGGGCGAGTTGAGGTTGAGCTTCCCTTTGAGGATGTAGGGCTGGCCGCCGAAGCCGACGGCGACGCCGGAACTGTCCAGGAGGTCCGCCACGCGCCGGCGCTCGGCGTCGTCGTCAATGCGGGTGACCTCGATGGCGTCGAAGAAGTCGTCCTCGACGATCTCGGCGACCGCGTCCGCGACCGGCTCCTGGCCGCTCTGGGCGAAGGGGTAGGCCATGAAGTGGACGATCCCGACCTTCATGTAGTCGTGCAGTGAGTCTTTCATGCTGTGTCTCCTCGGTCTTCTCGTGGCTGCGCGCCCGGCGGGTGCGCGGCGGGTTGTGCGCAGCGGGTTGTGGGTGGTGTGCGGCGGGCCGCGCGGGCGGGACGGTCAGCCGCGGCGCTCCAGGGCCGTGCGGGCCGCCCGGGCGATGTCGGCGGCGCGCAGCCCGAAGTAGTCGAAGAGCTCGTCCATGGTTCCGGACACCCCGAAGACGTCCTTGGTGCCGACCCGCTCCAGGGGGGCGGGCAAGCGGGCGCCCAGGGTCTCGGCGACGGCGGATCCCAGGCCGCCCAGCACGGAGTGCTCCTCGGCAGTGACGGCGCAGCCGGTCCTGGTCACCGAGGCGACGACCGCCTCGGCGTCGAGGGGCTTGACGGTGTGCAGGTGGACGACGTCGGCCTCGACGCCCTCGGCAGCGAGCAGGTCGGCCGCGCCGAGGGTCTCGGAGGCCATGCAGCCCGTCGTGAGCAGGGTGACGTCCCCGCCCTCGCGCAGCCGGACCGCCCTGCCGATCTCGAAGGGAGTGTCCTCGTCGGTGACCACGGGGACGGGGAGCTTGCCGACGCGCAGGTAGACGGGCCCGTCCAGGGCGCGGGCGGCGTGGACGGCCTTGCGCATCTCGACGGCGTCGCACGGCACGACGACGGTCATCTCGGGGATGGCCCGCATAATGGCGACGTCCTCCAGCGGCAGGTGGGTCGCCCCCTCCTGGGCGGCGGTGGTGCCGGCGTTGTGCCCGACGATCTTGACGTTGCGCCGGGAGTAGGCCACCGAGACGCGCACCTGGTCGAAGCCGCGTCCGGTCAGGAAGTTGCCGTAGGCGTTGGCGAAGGGCACCCGTCCCAGGGCGGCCATGCCGGCCGCGGTGCCGACGATGTCGCACTCGGCGATGCCGAGGTTGAAGAACCGGTCCGGGAACCTCTCCTGGAAGCGGTCGGTGTAGTTGGCCTTGGCGCAGTCGCCGTCGAGCACGAAGACGTCGTCGTGCTCGGCGCCGATCTCCACCAGCCCCCGGGCGTAGCCCTCGCGGGGCTCCCGGGGCTCGTGACGCTGGGTCATCGCAGTTCCTCCAGAGCGGTGGTGAGCTCCTCGTCCGTGGGGGCGAGCCCGTGGTACTTGGCGGTGTTCTCCATGAAGGACACGCCCTTGCCCTTGACGGTGCGGGAGATGATCGTGGTGGGGGCGCCCCTGGTGCGGGCGGCCTCGGTGAGCGCGTCGTCCACGGCGCGCAGGTCGTGGCCGTCGACGTCGATGACGTTCCAGCCGAAGGCCCGCCACTTGGCCGGCAGGTCGCCCAGGGACTTGACGGACTCCACGGTCCCGTCCAGCTGGATGCCGTTGACGTCGATAATGGCGCAGACGCTGTCCAGGCCCCGGGCGGCCGCCGTCATGGCCGCCTCCCAGATCTGGCCCTCCTGGCTCTCGCCGTCGCCGATCATGACGTAGTAGCGAGCGTCCAGGCCCTCGTAGCGGGCCGCGAGCGCGGCCCCGTTGGCGATGGAGAGCCCCTGGCCCAGCGAGCCGGACGAGGAGTCGACGCCGGGCAGGTGGGTGTTGGACGGGTGGCCCTGGAGCCGGCTGCCCATGGCCCTGAAGGTGAGCAGCTCCTCATGGGGGAGGTAGCCGCGCGCGGCCAGGACCGCGTAGTACGCGGGCGTGCAGTGCCCCTTGGACAGGAAGAACATGTCGCGCCCGTGCCACAGGGGCTCCCGGGGCCGCACGCGCATGTGCCGCAGGTAGAGGACGACGAGCGCGTCAATGGCCGAGAGTGAGCCTCCCGGGTGACCGCTGCCGGCCTTGTGGGTCATGCGGACGATGTCGCGCCGGCACTGGCGCGCCACGTCCTCGAGCTCGGCGAGCTCCTGGTCATTGAGCATGGTTTCCTCCTTGGCCGCGTCCCGCCCGAGACGGGCGGCCCGTCGGGCGGGACGCTGCGGATGGTGGTGACGTGTCGTGATTCAGACCTCGCGGAACGCGATCTCCTGGGCGCCGTCCCACAGGAACTTCTCCCCGAGGGCGGGGAGGTTCTCGGCCCCCTCGACGACGGTGGCGAAGTGGTTGCCCGCGAGCTGGCCGGCCTTGGAGGCGAAGTTGACGTAGCCGTAGGCCATGAGCAGCTCGGTCTCGGAGACGCCGCCGGGGTAGATGACGAGCTCGCCGGGGTGCGGGTAGCAGGTGCCGTTCTCGGGCGCGATCCCCAGGTCGAGGTCGCCCATGGGGATCCAGCCGGCCTGGCCGGACCAGCGAACATGGATGATCTTGGAGTCGAGCGGCAGGAGCTTCTTCCGGAAGGCGGCGACGGTCGCGGGGGCCGCCTCCTCCTCGTAGCGGGCCAGGAAGGTGAAGCCGCCGGCCTTGATCTCGAGCATGGTGCAGTTCCTTTCTCTTGCGGTGCTGGGGTTGTCATGCGGTCGCCGCCGGTGCGCTCACAGGCCGAGGATCGCGGTGACCAGGGCCATGCGGATCGAGACGGACTGGAGGATCGCCCGGAAGTAGAGCTGGTGCGGGGTGTCGTCGATCCGCAGGTCCATCTCGCCGGCGCGGCGCGGCAGGGTGTGCGTGACGTAGATCTGGTGCCCCTTGGCGGCCTCCTCCTGGAGCGTCTCGTAGCGCACGAGGTAGCGGTCCATGAGGGTCTTGAACTCCTCGGCCTTGGCGCCGGCGGGTGCGGAGCAGCCGGGCAGGTAGATGAGGTCCTGGGTGCGGACGAACTCGTTGAAGGTGTCCTGCTCGAAGTCGAGCTCCTCCTTGAGGCTGACCTCGCCGTGGGAGAGGATCCGCTCCCTGACCTCGGCGGGGGTGCGGCGGTCGGAGTCGGAGCAGATGGTGACGTTGGCGCCGAAGCGGGCCAGGCCGGCGGCCATGGAGTGGCCGGTGCGGGCCTCGATCATGTCGGGGGAGACGACGGCGACGTTGAGGCCCTCGATCCGCCCGAAGCGGCGCCACATGGTGTACAGGTCGAGCAGGGCCTGGGTGGGGTGCTCCCAGTGGCCCCAGCCGCCGTTGATGACCGGGCACTCGGCGGCCCGGGCGCCGCGGCGGGCCTCGTCGGCGTCGTAGTGGCGGATGACCATGAGGTTGGCGTACTGCGAGACGCAGCGCATGGTGTCCTCGATACTCTCCTCCTTGGCCACCGAGGAGGTGACCTTGGGGTTGGCCTCGACAATGACGTGGCCGCCCAGGCGCTCCATGGCGGTCTGGAAGCTCATGCGGGTGCGGGTCGAGGGCTGGAAGAACATGAGGGCGAGCATCCGGTCGCCGAGCAGGTCGACCCTCGAGCGGTTGAACAGCTCCAGGTTCTTGCCGAGCTCGAACAGCGAGTAGAGCTGGTCGTTGGTCATGTCGGTGATCGAGATGAAGTCCTTGCCGACGTGGTCGACGGCGTCGACCAGGCCCTTCATTGAGCGCATGTACTCGGACATGGTGTCTCTCCTTCGAGATGGGGTGGTGGTGAAGGTGCGGGACGGGTGGGGCCCCGGAGCGGGGCCCCAGGGCCGCCGCCCGGGTCAGGGGCGGCGGATCATGCGGCCGGCCTTGGAGTCGCGGTCGACGGTCCGCCCCCGCAGCACGGTCCGCTTGACGACGCCGCGCAGGACGCGCCCCTGGTAGGGCGAGATCTTGTTCTTGTGCTCCAGGGACTCGACATCGACGACGAAGGTCTCCTCGGGAGCGACCACGGCGAAGTCGGCGTCGCTCCCGACGGCGATGGCGCCCTTGCCGGGGATGCGGAAGCTCGCGCAGGGGTTCGCGGCGAACCACCGGGCGATGTCGCCCAGGTCGATGCCGAGCTCTTCGCCGGCGCTCCACACCGCCGGCAGCCCGAGCTGGACGGAGGCGATGCCTCCCCAGGCCCTGCCGAAGTCGCCGGTGTCCTTGCACTTGAGGTCGATGGTGCACGGCGAGTGGTCGGAGGCGATGTGGTCGATGGTGCCGTCCTTCAGGCCCTCCCACAGGGCCCGGCGGTTGTCCTCCTCGCGCAGCGGCGGGCAGCACTTGTACTCGGTGGCGCCGTCGGGGATGAGCTCGGAGGCGAAGGTGAGGTAGTGCGGGCAGGTCTCGACGGTGACCCTGACGCCGTCGCGCTTGGCGGCGCGGATGGCGGGCAGGGCCTCGGCGGAGGACAGGTGGAGGATGTGGACCCGCGCGCCGGTCTCGCGTGCGGCGGCCAGCACCCGCGCTATGGCGGTGTTCTCCGCGGCGCGGGGCCGGGAGGCCAGGAAGGTGGCGTACCGGTCGGTGATGTCCTGGGGCGCCTCGGCCAGGATGCGGGCGTCCTCGGCGTGGACGATGAGCACGGCGTCGAGCGCGGCGAGCTCGCCGAGGACCTCCCTGACGCCGTCGTAGCCAAGGTAGCCGTACTCGTCGAGGCCCGAGTGGGCGGTGAAGCACTTGAACCCGAAGACGCCCCGGTCCCACAGGGGCGCCATCTGGTCGATATTGCCCGGGACGGCGCCTCCCCAGAGGCCGACGTCGACCGAGAGCAGGCCCCGGGCGGCCTCCTCCTTGGCCTCGAGGCCGGCGACCGTCGTCGTGGGCGGGCTCGAGTTCAGCGGCATGTCGATGATGGTGGTGATGCCGCCGGCCAGGGCCGCCCGGGTGGCGCTCTCGTAGCCCTCCCAGGCGGTGCGGCCGGGCTCGTTGACGTGCACGTGGGAGTCGACGAGCCCGGGCATGAGGACCTGGTCGTCGGGGACGACGATCTCCTCGCGGGCGCTGACGTCGGCCCCGGGGCCGAGCAGGGCGGTAATGCGCCCGTCGTCGACGACGACGGTGGCCGGGCGCGTCCCGTCGGGGAGGACCGCGCGCCGGGCGCGCAGGACGAGCTGGTGGGTCTCGCGGGTGCCGCGAGTGTCACGGGTGTCTGCGGTCATGGTTCTCTCACGTCCTTGTGATGTCGTCTGTGAAGTGGTGCGGCGGCGCGGGCGCGGCTCAGCGCGCGACCGAGTCGCGGTCGGCGTCGAGGTCCACCGCCGCCGCCTTCTCCAGGGCCCGGGCGATGTGGGGGTCGTTGCGCGAGATGGCCAGGTGGGCGATCAGGCCGAGCCCGGCCCCGATGAACCAGGAGAAGGGGCTGAGGAACCTGCAGAAGTCGACCTGCACGACGGCGACCAGGATCGAGGGGATCGAGGCGATGATGAAGGCCCACACGGCGCGCATGTTCCAGCCGTTGTCGAAGGCGTGCTCCCCCCGCGCCCTGAACAGCTCGGAGACCTGGACCTGCTGCCTGCGCAGAATGAAGTAGTCGGCGATGATAATGCCGAACAGGGGCCCGAGGACGGCGCCGAGGGCGGCGAGGAACACGTTGATAATGAAGGGGCTGTTGAACAGGTTCCACGGCGTCATCACCAGGGCGATGCAGGCGGAGATGAGGCCGCCGCGCTGGAAGCTGATCTTCTCCGGCCAGGCGTTGGCGAGGTCGTAGGCCGGGGACACGAAGTTCGCCACGACGTTGATGCCCAGGGTGGCCACGGTGAAGGTCACGGCCCCGAGCACAATGGCGACGGGGTGGTCGAGGCGGGCCACCAGGTCGACGGGGTCGAAGATGTACTCCCCGTAGATCTGCAGCGAGCCCGCCGTGACGAGCACGGAGACGACCGAGAAGGCGATGAAGTTGACCGGCAGCCCCCACAGGTTCGCCAGCCACACCGCCCTGCGGGTCGGGGAGAACCGCGAGAAGTCGCAGAAGTTGAGCATGAGCGTGGCGAAGTAGGCCACGGTCAGGGAGATGGCGGCCAGGACCGCGTGGACGGTGCCCCACTGGGAGGGGGCGGTGGCGAGGTCGAAGGAGACGTGCCAGCCGGCGAGCTTGAGGACGTAGACGGTCAGGATGAGCATGACGACCCACACCGCCGGGCCAGCCCAGTCCTAGAACTTGCGGATGGTCTCCATGCCCTTGCGCAGCAGGAGCAGCTGGAGCGCCCACATGAGGATGAACGCCGCCCAGCCGAGCAGGCTCTCCCCCAGGAGGCGGGTCCGGCCGATCTCGACGACGCCCGGCCACAGGCCGGCGACGAGCACGATGACGGCCCTGGAGGCCAGCCACGTCTGGATGCCGTACCAGCAGATGGCGACGAAGCCGCGCAGCAGCGCGGGCAGGTTCGAGCCGATCGTGCCGAAGGTGATGCGGGCGAGCACCGGGTAGCACAGGCCCGTCCTCTGCCCGGCGAACCCCACCAGGTTCATCGGGAGGAAGACGATGATGATGCCGATGCTCAGCGAGGTGAAGACGTGCGCGGCGCCGAGCCCGAGGGCGAACAGGCCCGCGGCGAAGGTGTAGCCGCCGATGGAGTGGATGTCGCTCATCCACATGGCGAACAGGGAGAAGAATCCCCAGTCCCGGCTCCTGGCGGGGGCGAGGTCGTCATTAATGAGGCGGGGGTCGATGCCGGCGGCCGGTTCGGGGGCCGTCGGCGGCCGGTCTTGCGTCTGTGCGGTCATGGGTTCTCCTGTGGGTGAGGACCGGGCTCCCTCGCCCGGCGCGCGGGGATGATCAGCGGGTGATGACGGTGCCGGCCCTGCCGTCGACGGCGTCCCGAAGCCTTGCCAGGGACGTGATGACGACCCTGCGGCCGCCGTTGCGCAGGAAGCTGATGGCCGCCTGGATCTTGGGGGCCATGGAGCCCTTGCCGAACTGCCCCTCGGCCAGGTGCTTCTCCGCCTCCTGGATGGTCAGCTCGCGCAGGTCGACCTGCTCGGGGGTGTTGTAGCCGAGGCTGACGGCGTCGACGGCGGTGCAGATGGCGAAGTCCTCGACGCCCAGCTGGTTGGCCAGCAGCGCGGAGGCGAAGTCCTTGTCAATGACCGCCTCGACGCCGACGTAGCCGGCGCCCTCGCAGCGCACCGGGATGCCTCCGCCGCCGCAGGCGACGACGACGCAGCCGGAGTCGACCAGCGCACCGATGACGCGGCGCTCGAGGATGTCGAGGGGCTGCGGGGAAGCGACAACCCGCCGCCACCCGCGCCCGGAGTCCTCGCGCAGGACCCAGCCGTCCCTGTGCTCATGCTCGCGGGCCTCGGCCTCGTCCATGAAGGAGCCGATCGGCTTGCTGGGCTCGGCGAAGGCGGGGTCGTCGGGGTCGACCAGGCTCTGGGTGACGACGGCGGCGACCTGACGGTCGATGCCCCTCTCGGCGAGGCAGCCCCGCAGGCTCCTGGCGAACAGGTACCCGGTGGCGCCCTGCGTGTCCGCGCCGAGCACGTCGAGGGGCAGCGGGGGGAGCTCGCCGACCGCCAGCTCGGCGCGGCGCAGGAGGAAGCCGACCTGCGGCCCGTTGCCGTGGGTGACGACCGGGGTGTAGCCGGCGTCGACGAGCGCGGCAATGCGCTGCGAGGACTCCAGGACGGCCGCGCCCTGGCTCTTCACGGAGATCCGGTGCTTGTCCTTGATGAGTGCGTTGCCGCCCACGGCAACGACGATTCCCTTGGTGATCACGAGTGTCCTTCCGGCGAGGGCTGCGAGTGGGTGGTGGGGGGTCTGACGAGGACCGGCGGGGTCGGGGCTCAGCGCACGGACAGCGGCCAGCCGCTGATCCGCTTGGGGCGCGGCGGGGCGAAGGCGCGGACCTTGGACGTGCTCAGGCGCAGGTCGCCCAGGCCCTCGGCGAGCTTGACCGCGGCGGTGACGCCCTCGACGACGGGGACACCGAGGTCGGCGGTCAGCTGGGCGTCCAGCCCGGCCATGCCCCCGCAGCCGAGGACAATGACCTCGGCGCGGTCCGCCTCGACCGCCTGCCGCGCCTGCGCGGCCACCGCCCGGCGGGCGGCGTCGGCATCCTCGAGCTCCAGCACGCCGAGCCCCGAAGAGCGCACCGAGGCGCAGTGCGCGCTCAGCCCGAAGCACGCCAGGCGGTCCTCGATCCCGGGAACGGTCCGGTCCAGGGTGGTGACCACCGAGAACCGGTGGCCGATGAGCATGGCCAGGTGGGCGGCCGCCTCGGTGATATCGACGACGGGCACGTCGAGGAGCTCCATGAGCCCCTCCTTGCCGTGCTCGCCGAAGCCGGCCTGGATGACGGCGTCGAAGTCGCCGTCATAGGTGACGACGGCGTCCATGACGCCGACCGCCGCCAGGTAGGACTCGAAGCTGCCCTCGACCGAGTCCGCCCCGAAGCTCGGCGTGAGCTCGACGATCTCGGTGCCCGGCCGGGCGGCAGCGCGCGCCGCCTCGGCGATGGAGTGGGTCATCGTCCGAGTGGTGTTGACGTTCACCGCGAGGATCTTCATTCCGCGCTCCTCCGTATGGGGTTCCGCTCGGGCCGCAACGCTGCGGTCCATAGACCTCAGAGGTCTGAGGTATCTCAATTGAACCTCACCGCGGCGCTCTTGGCAAGACCCAGATCACATTTCCCAGGCGTCCGTCCCCGCCGCCCTGGCCGCACAGCCCGCTCACCGCCCCTCCCTCCGCCGCCCCCTTCGCCGAGATCGGTTCACTTCCGGCTCGAGATCGGTTCACTTCCGTGCCGAGATCGGTCCAGTTTCGTGCCGAGATCGGTTCACTTCCGCACCGAGATCGGTCGAGTTCCGCATCGAGATCGGTCGAGTTCCGCGTCGAGATCGGTTCGTGGTGCCGGCCCGGCACGCGCCGAACTCGTCAGGCGCCGCCGCGCCTCGGGCGGTGATCGTCCTGCGCACCTCTCCGAGTCGCCCAGCTGCGCCACCACACCGCAGAATCGCGCCAATTTTCACGGCACCTGCGACCGTCGACCGTCTTGGAAGCGCGCGGCGGCGATCGCCCCTCCCGTCCCGGAGTCGATCTGGAGGCGACTGGTTCCGGAGCAACTGGGGACGTCCGGCGGGCCCCATGGACCGATCTCGGTGCGGAATACGACCGATCTCGGTGCGGAAGTGAACCGATCTCGGTGCGGAAGTGAACCGATCTCGGTGCGGAATACGACCGATCTCGGCGAAGGGTGACGGGTGGGGCGCGAGGGCCGGGCAGAACCGGCTCCAGCGGGGACGGGCTTCACAGGCGCCGTCGCGCACCCGTTTTCCACAGGGCTCGAGACGGTTGGATGCGGCGCTGCGGTGTCATGGCCCACCCTGGAGACGCAGGGCGCGGGGCGCCTGCGCCCCGCGCGGGCGGGGGATGCCCCGATCCTCTCTGCACCGTCCGCTCCGTGCTCTTCTGTCTGCTCTTCTGTCTTCTTCCGTCCCCTCCTCGCCCCAAGGAGCTGCCGTGTCCGACCCGACCACACCTTCGGCCCTCCTGGATGCGCCGGGCCCCCGGCCTGCGGCGGACGCGTCGCGCCCGGCGCGGTCCCCCGCATCTCGGCGCACTGCGCCCAACGCGTCCACAGCGCCCGTCGCCGATGAGGCGCCGCCGACGCCCGACGTCCGTGTCCTCATTCTCACGCCTTGGACAGTTCCCGCCACTCGGGCCGAGGCCGCCGTTCAGGCCGATGCCGCCGTTCGGGCCAAGGCCACTGCCCCTGCCTCGGCCGATGCCGCCGTTCCCGTCGTCCTGGCGGACCGTCCCGCTCCGGTCGACGAGGCCGACGCCGTCGCCCTTGTCGTACCGGACGACCCGGCGTGCCCCGCCGCCGAGGCCGACCCCGCCGCCGCGCTCCCGCCGGGCGCGCCTCCGCCCGATCCCCTGTCGGAGGCGCTGTCCGACGCCCTGTCCGAGCCCCGGATCGAGGAGGTCCTCGCTCTCGTGCGCGCCTGCACCGGCGGCGACCCGGTGCTGTGCCCCGTGAGCGACCTGACCGACGTCGTCGACAGACTCACGGAGACCGCCGACGCCGTCCTCCTCCTTGGCGCCGTCGACGTGCTCGCCGACGCCCCCGTCGAGGACCTGGGCAGAAGCCGCCTGAGCACTCTCGCCCTGGAGGAGCTCGCCGCGCCCGACGGCCCCGACCGGCTCGTCGCCGCCCTGCTGAGCGCCCAGCACCCGCCGCGCGCCCGCGTCGTCGTGCTCACCGGGACCCGCGGCGGACTGGGCACCAGCACCTTCCTGCTCCACCTCGCGCGCGCCTGCACCGTCGCCGGCGCCCGGGTGGCGCTGCTGGACGCCGACCCGGCGGGGGGACTCGGCCTGCTCATCGGGGACGACGTCGTCCCCGGTCTGCGCTGGGGCGACCTTCCCGCCGAGGAGGCCGCCTTCCGCCCCGATCGCCTGGTCCCCGTCCTGCCCACCTGGCTCGGCATGCCCGTCCTGACCGGAGACGGACGCGGCGGAGCCTTCAGCCCGACGTCCGTCGGCCCCGCCCTGGAGGCGCTGCGCGCCCACCACGACCTCGTCCTGATCGACCTGCCCCGCGGCGCCGAGGTTCCGTCCGGCTGCCTCGCCCTGCTTCTGACCGGCTTGGACCTGCGCTCGGCCATCGCCGCCGAGGCCCTGGCCGCCCGTGCACGGCTCGCCGGGGGCGGGGCGGTGGCGCTGGCCGTGCGCCTGGTCGGGGAGGACGTCACCACCGACGACCTCGAGGTCATGACCGGGGCGCCGGTGGTCGCCAGGATTCCTCACGACCGGGCCGTCGCCCAGCGGGCAATCCTTTTAGCTTTCGGGCGTTTCTCTTTGTTTCGCTGGCAATTGAAGCGTGCCGATTCGAAAAACTTGAATAAGTTCGATTCGGGATGATGTTGCTCTAGATTTCTAAAGCTTAGGGCTTGGGGATATCTCCCTTTATGACTGCTTGTCCACTCACGTATACTAGATACCGATACTAACTTCCGATTTAGAGCTGATTCTATGTTTGAGAGGGGATAATAATGGCTGAATATTCTGACCTTGATGTCATAATAAAACAGCTGAAGAAGGCCGCAATTGACGCATACATGAAGGATCGCTTGTTCAACCTGGATGGCGGAGAGTATTTGCAAATGACTACTTAGCCTCTGGCAAGGGTTAGAATTGAAGCTCCTAATGCTGATGGAGAAGGCGGAGGGAGGCTTCTAGAGGGAAAGTCTTATGAATAGAGATCGGGTGGAAGATTTTAACGTCGTTCGCAGCAAGATAGACAGTATAGTGTCGCGATGGAAAGGGCTGCCGGACCCGTCAGGGTTAAAAGAACATGAAGAAGTCTGTAAAGATGTCACATTGGACCTTGAGGCTAAGACGGAAGACAAAAAATCGGCGGCACCGGAGAAGCTGCGGTACAGCTTCAACATGCACTCGACTACTCCGATCATATGAGCGGGGAAACGATGCTC
>ERZ773022.1170-NODE-1170-length-18379-cov-2.522320_pt1 | contig 18379 bp, 14 predicted proteins | sample MGYA00580839_ERZ773022 | MGnify/ENA primary metagenome ERZ773022 (study PRJEB29015, sample SAMEA2738020) | human oral metagenome | biome: human oral; feature: human-associated habitat; material: dental | place: China | collected 2044 ... | reverse complement strand
CTCGACGGACTCCTTCATACGGTCCGCCATGCAGGCCAGGTGTTCCTTGAGTTCAAGCCCCTTGCTGGCAAGAGCGATTGCCAGTTTTCTGCCTCTCCTGCTCTTCACGGCGCACGTCGCGCCCACTCCCAAAGCCACTCCCGCCCCGAAGATCAGAAAGCTCGTGAACTTCATTGCCGTCATCCTCTCACAAGTAAAAATAAAAGTTATGCAAAAAACTCTTGCTGAATTTATTAACGCACTATTTTTCGTCGCTGTCAAGCGCGGCAGGTCACGAGCGGGAGAAAGAGATGAGGCGGATGGGTCAGTTCCTTTTGTTCCCCCCCTTCAGACGGACCTCCGGCTCCGCGGGGATCCCGAACAGGGGGATCAAGCGGTCCAGCCCCGTGTAGGTCAGGACCAGCATGGAGATCACGGCGATCCAGGCCAGATAGTTGTGCAGGATGATGCCGCCGATCGTGACCGTGCCCTCGGCCATGGGGTACACCGCGTAGGTGATTCCGACGAAAAAGGCCATGTAGGCATGCCATGGGATCAGCTGGGAGCCGAAGACGGCCATTGCGTCCGCAAAGGTCGCGTTGCGCAGGGCCAGTTTGTACATGTCCTTCTCGTTGCCCTCGATGCTGTGTTCCGTCATGTTCTTGATGATGGGGCTGATCGTGACGATCTGGGCCATCTCGTCCGCCAGGGCGGCGTTGCCCAGAAGGCAGAGGGCCGCGTTGGCGCACATGAGCTGCCGGACGCTCCTCACGACCCTCAGGATGGCGTCGGCGATGGGGTCGAAGGCGTTCATCTTGCGCATGACCCCGCCGAACGCACCGACCCAGAGCATCATGACGACGGTCCAGTTGCCCGCCGCGGAGAAGCCCGACTGGACCAGATCCAGAAAAGCCCGGATATCCGTGACCGTCCCGGAAAACCAGCCGAAGATCAGGGAGGAAAAAATTCCCGTTCCCAGACAGATCAGGGTGTTCGTACCGATCCCGGCAAGCACCAACACCAGCACCAAGGGGATCGCCATGTACTGGGGAACGCCGCTCCGGACCTGCTGGAGCAGCGTGACGGCCGCGGGGCGCTGCTGCTCCAGGTTGCTCCACACGGTATCCGGGATTTGGTTTATGGCCTGGACCGCCTGGCCGGAGGTGTCCTCGAGCCCAAGCGACACGGCGGCGAAATAAAACACAACCGCGCCCGAAATCAGGCAAAGGGCGGACCATACGCCCTGGTGCCGGACCCTGTCGATGATCGAGACGTTCTGGATTCCGGAGCTGACCACCGTAGTGTCCGAGATCAGGCCAATGTTGTCCCCGAAACAGGAGCCTCCTGCGATCGCGGCCACGGTCAGCACCGTGCTGCCGTCTACGATGTGGTTCAGCCACAGAAAGATCGGGGCGCAGGCGGCGAAGGTCCCCCAGGAGGTTCCCGTCGCAACGGAGAGGACCGACGTCACAATCAGGGCCGCCACCGCGACGTACTTGGCCGTCAAGCCCATGGAGAGCGCCATGTTAATGACCGAGGCCGCGACCCCCGTGGCCATGAAGCACTCCGCCACGGCGTAGGCCGCCTGGAGGATCAGGAAGACGATGAGATAATACTTCATGTTCTCCAGCCCCGCATCCAGCAGCTCCGAAAAGGAGAAACGATCCAAAAGCATGGCGACGATCGTGGCGACGATGAAGGCGATGGGCGCGGCGAGCAGGATGTCCATCCCGGACATCATGAGCCCTCCAAGGACGATCATGGGGCTCAGTTTGATTAAAGCAATCACAGGATTCACTCCTCAACAATTTTTTGGTTTACATTTCTTCCGAGTCGTTTTTTCCTTTCCCTCAGCTCCCGGGCCTCAACCCCTCGCGCGCCATCAGCCAGGCCATGGCCGCAAAGGTCTTGGAGTCCCGAAATGCCCCCTCGGCCAGCCGGCCTGGGATATCCCTCAGGGAAAGTTCCACCACCGAGACATTCTCGTCGTCATCCTGGGGCAGGCGCGACGGCGTCAGTTCCTCCGCCAGATAAAGAACGAGCAGCTCCGTGCTGAACCCCGGCGAGGCGTAGAAGCACCCGATCTCCGTCAATTTGCCGGGTTTAAAGCCCAGCTCCTCCTGCATCTCGCGCACCGCCGCATCGTGGGGCTCCTCCCCCTTCTCCACGAGGCCGGCGCAGACCTCAAGCGTCTCCTCATCGACGGCATAACGGTACTGCCGCACCAGAAGCACGCTGCCCTTCTCCGTAAGGGCCACGATGCCCACGGCCGCATCGTGTTCCACCACCTCGCGCCTCGCCGTGCGGCCGAACTCGAGAATCACGTCGTCCACCCTCAGGTTCAGAATGTGCCCCTCGTAGATCCGCCGACTGAAAAAACGGCGCTCGGCCCTCCCCACCTCCCGTGCACCCATCACGACATCGACACCTTTCTGTTCAAGTAACGCTCTAAATAACGATCTAAATGACGGAAGAACGCCAAAGACGATCCAGCGTTCTCCCCATCGTCCATTTTCATTTTATCAAAGGCATTTTGACAAAGGCTGCACATGGGAGAGCGTGACCGGGGAGTATCACCCCGGAGACAGCCGGAGATATCGGCCTGCCGTTCGAGACACCCATGATGCCGTGCCCGAGCCCTCCGTCCCGCAAGCCCCATAACGCTCCAGCCGCCCCTCCGCGGCGTTGGCATGCGCGATCAGCCCCTCGCCCCTCGCGAGCCGCGAGACGAGGGGCGCCAGGCTCGCCATTCCCTCTTGCGTCAGCCTCTGGTGCGTGCAGACCTTCAGGAACGTTCCCACCCAGACCCCTCCCGTGTAGCGTGCGGCCCGCAGCGTGGGCAGGGTGTGGTTGGTCCCGGAGGCGTAGTCCCCGAAGACCTCCGCCGTATAGGGCCCCAGGAACAAAGAACCGTAATTGTAGAGGGAATCCATCAAAATCCCGGGGTTCTCCGTGTGGACCTCCAGATGCTCCGGGGCCCGGTCGTTCGCGAGGGCGACGGCCTCGTCCATCGAGCCCGCAAGGAGGACCTCCCCGTAATCCTCCCAGGACTGCCGGGCGATCTCCGCCGTCTCGAGCGTCTCCAGACGTCGTTCCACCTCCGCCACGACGCGCCCGGCCAAAGCCCGGTCCGTCGTCACGACGGTCCCCCTCGCCGTAGGGTCGTGTTCGCACTGGGCCAGCAGGTCCAGCGCTATCAGTCCCGCGTCGGCCGCAGCGTCGGCCAGGATCAAGACCTCGCTGGGCCCTGCAAAAAAATCGATCCCCACCTGGCCACAGCACTGGCGCTTCGCCTCGGCAACGTAACGGTTGCCCGGCCCCACGATCAGGTCCACAGGGGCGATCCGCTCCGTTCCGTAAGCGAACGCCGCGATGGCCTGGGCCCCCCCGACCGCATAGATTTCGTCCACCCCCGCGACGGCCAGGGCGGCCAGGGTCTTGGGGTGGATGGAACCGGTCCCCTTCATGACGGGGGAACAGGCCGCGACCCGCTTCACTCCAGCGGTCCTCGCCGGGATGGCCAGCATCAGCGCCGTGGAATAAAGCGGATAGCTCCCACCCGGCACGTAGCAGCAGCACGATTGGACGGGGATCACGCGATGTCCCAGGAACACCCCCGGGACGGGCGAGAACTCCGGAATCTCCCTCAGCGCACCCCTTTGGGCCTCCGCAAACCTTCGGATGTTCCCGGCCGCCCTTCGGATATCCTCGAGCTCCTCCTCGGAGACCTCGCGACAGGCGGCCTCGACCTCCTCCGGCAGAACGCGCATCCGCTCCCGCGGGCTGTCGTCGAACTTCCTCCCATAACGGACCAGCGCCTCGTCCCCATGGCGGCGGACGTCCTCCACAATCGCCCCCACCGCCTCGCACAGCTGCCCATCCGCCGAAGCGGGCCCTCCCTTCCCTGCCTTGATGACCTCCACGCCCAACGCCTCCTTTTGAGCAGGTATTTTATCATGCTAATTCAACAAATCAAATTGCGGAAAGAAATATTTGCGGAGAAACATTACGGCGCGTTCTCTTTTTCCGTTCCTGAAGCGACGTTCGTGTCGCATCTCCTGCCGGATTTCGTCCTTTTTCGGATGCCCTCGTCGGTAAAAAACTGCATGAAGGAGTCCGGCTCAGGTCCTACAATGTACTCATCATCGATGAAAACGGCTGTAATCCAATTTGGAGGTGCTTTTGTCATGTTGCGTTCCGGTTCGAGATACAAGCGTTATACGGGGGCCGTATTGGCCGTGCTTCTGGCCCTGGGGGCCGTCCAGGTTGGGACGGCTCAGGCCGCGTCCGACGCGGCGTCCATGTCGCCCGTCGTCCCCATCGTAAAGAAGGCCTCTCCCGCCGTCGTGAACATCGACGTGGAGACCAAGGCCAGGCGTACCGCGGTTCCCTTCCCCTTCGACGACGACCCCTTCTTCCGACAGTTTTTCGGAGACACGTTCAAGAACTTCACACGTTCCGTTCCCATGAAGGGACGCGGGTCCGGCTTCATCGTATCCAAGGAGGGACAGATTCTGACGAACAACCACGTCATCGACGGCGTGGACAAGATCACGGTCACCCTCTCCGACGGCAAGACCTATTCGGCGAAGGTTTTGGGCAAGGACCCCACCTTCGACCTCGCGGTCATTAAAATCGATCCCGACGAGGACCTTCCGGTCCTCGAACTTGGGGATTCCGACGCCGTCGAGGTGGGCGAGTGGGTCGTCGCCATCGGGAACCCCTACGGCTTCGAGCACTCCGTGACGGCGGGCGTCATCTCCGCGAAGAACCGCAGCATCCACGCACAGGACGTGAACTTCGACGGGTTCCTCCAGACGGATGCGGCCATCAACCCCGGCAACAGCGGCGGTCCTCTGCTCAACATGGAGGGGCAGGTCGTGGGCATCAACACGGCCATCCTTCCCTATGCCCAGGGGCTGGGCTTCGCGGTGCCCGTCAACATGGCCAAGCAGATCATGGGCGACCTCGTCTCCTACGGCAAAGTCAAGCGTGGCTGGCTGGGCATCTCCGTCCAGAACCTGACGCCGGAGATCGCGGAGGCCTACGGTGTCAAGGCCAGGAACGGCGTGATCGTCGGCGACGTCTTCCCGGACTCCGCGGCCGAGAAGGCCGGTCTGATGCGCGGCGATGTGATCACGGCTATCGATGGGGAGAAGGTCAAGGACGTGCAGTGGTTCGTGAACCGGATCCGCTCGCTGGCTCCGGGGTCCACCCTTCCGATAGAGGTGGTGCGCGACGGGAAGACGATGAGCTTCAAAGCCCGGCTGAACGAGAGGCCCAACACTCAGAACGGCGAGGAGGAACGGTCCGACAATCTGTCCGAGAGCACGAGCGACGTGCTTGCCAAGGTCGGGCTGGAGATTGCGCCCTTAACGAAGAACCTGAGCAGAAAGTACAACCTGGAGGTCCGGAGTGGCCTTGTCGTCGTGGACGTCAAGGATGGGTCGTCCGCCCAGATGTCGGGAATCCGCGAGGGCGACCGGCTGCTTCAGGTGAACGGCAGAAAGGTCGAGACCCTCGAGGACCTGAACGGGGCCATGAAACGGCAGTCCAAGGCCGTTGTGCTGCTGATCGACAGGGGCGGAAAGACCTTCTTCTTGTCGCTTCAGGCGGATGAGGAAAAATAGCGAAAAGAAATTTTTCAATCCCCCCGAGCAAAAGGCCCCTGAGGACGATGATTGTCCTCAGGGGCCCTTTTTCGTGTCGCCCCGCGCTCTCGCCGAATCCCGTCAACCCCGCTCCAAGGGCCTCATACTTTGAGTTCCTTTCGATACTCCGACTCCAGCGACACCCCGTCGAAGGTTCCCATGCGGTTCATCACGGCCAGGGCGTCGTCCACCACCTGCATGGCGATGGGGCAGCCCGTCCCCTCCCCCAGCCTCATCCCGAGGTTCAAAAGCGGGGTCAGCCCCAATGCCCGGGCCGCAACCGCATAGCCGGGCTCGCTCGAGAGGTGTGAGGCGATCATGAACTCCTTCGAGAGCGGGGAGAGCCTTGCAGCCAGAAGGGCCCCGGCGATGGAGATGACCCCGTCGACGACGACGGGCAGGCGATGGACGGCCGCCCCGAGGAAGACGCCCGTCATCGCGGCGATGTCCAGGCCCCCGACGCAGGAGAGGATGTCGATGGGGTCGTTCGGGTTCGGGTGGTGAAGCTCCAGCGCATCCCCGATCACGCGCTTTTTTCTGGCGAACGACTCGTCCGTCAATCCCCCGCCCCGCCCCACGGCGTCGTCGGGATCTTTCAGGCCCAGCGCGGCCATGATGCAGGCCGCCGCCGGCGTGGTGTTGCCCATCCCCACCTCGCCGACGCCCATAATCTGATACCCCTCGGCCTTTGCCTCTCCGACAAGGCCAATGCCCAGCTCCACAGCTTGGGCCGCCGTCTCCGTCGTCATGGCCCGCGTTCGGGAAAAGTTCTCCGTACCGCTCGGCATCAGGCGATGCGTCGCGTCGATGCACGGGTGAGGAGCCAGGTCCCGTACCCCCAGGTCGAACAGGCGAAGCTCGACCCCGACATGGCTGCAGAGCACGTCGATGCCGCATCCGGCCCTGTTGGCGTAGAACTCCATCAAGGCCCTCGTGAAGTAGTGCGGCGAGCCGGACACCCCTTCCTCGTAGACCCCGTGGTCGGAGCCGAAGAGGAAATGGATCTTCCTGTCCGCCGTGTTCTGGAGCTTCCCGGTGATGCCCGCAATGCGGATGGCTATGGCCTCCAGCTCTCCAAGGCTGCCGGCGGGCTTGAGAAGGCGGTCCTGATACTCCGCCGCCGCGGCCATCGAGTCCGCGTCGAGGGGACGGATGAGGCTCAGGGCCTCGGCCAGAGAGAGGGGCTCTTTCATTTCGTTCATCGTGCTCTTCCACTCCCTTTGTCTTTGCGTTCCCCGTATTCGGAGAATCTCTTTCGATTTAATTTCATCCGGTCTCTTCCGCGCTTCATCCTATCGGTCCCTCCGATTGTATAATACAAGGAAACGCTGATTTAATCCATGAAGCCTCCCGGTGGAACCCCAGCTTGCTTTTTTTGAGGAGAAATCTTGCCGGGCCGCCGTCTTGAGATTGACGGCCTGCAGGCGAAGCGAGCGGCTGCCGGAAGGCTCCCCTCTGGAGGCAGAGGTGTTGGGGGGGCGAAGCCCCCATATCGATCGCGTAAGACAAGAAAATTGCAGATGCGGGGATTGACGTTCGGAGAATGGCGTATATGGATTTTGTCCTCATCCTGGGCACGGCTTTGCTGCTGGACGTTCTGCTGGGCGACCCGGGAAGACTGCCCCACCCCGTCGCCGGAATAGGACGAGTCATCGGTTTCTGGGAGGCGCGCCTCTACCCCGGGGAGGGGGAGCGGAAGGAGGGACGCCGGCGCGGTGTTCTCCTCTGTGTTGCCGTGCTGGCTACGACGGCCTCGTCCGTCGGCCTGCTCCTGTTGGGGGCCTCCGTTGCTCCCGGGGCTCTCTTCGCGGCGGAGGCTTATCTGCTCTACGCGGCGCTCGCGTGGCGCTCCCTGAAGGACGAGACCCTACCGGTCGCTGCGGCGCTCTTCCGGGGCGACCTCGACGCGGCCCGGTCGGCGCTGTCGCGCGTCGTCGGACGCGACACGGATGTTCTGGACGAGGCCGGCATGGTGCGTGCCGCCGTGGAGACGGTGGCGGAGAACTCCGTGGATGGGGTCCTCTCCGTGCTCTTCTTCGCGGCCCTGGGGTATGTTGCCGGGGGGTGCGTTGCGGCGGTGCTGAGCGTCTGGACCTTCAAGGCCGCGAGCACCTTGGACTCCATGGTGGGCTACGAGAACGAACGCTATCGGGACTTCGGATGGGCGAGCGCGCGTCTGGACGACGTTTTGAACTTCCTTCCCGCGCGGATCGGAGGGTTGGTTGCGGCGTTGGCCGGGGCCTGTCTGGGCTATCCCCTTCTGCAGGGCCTTCGCATTCTTCTGCGCGACCGGAGGAAGCACAGAAGTCCCAACAGCGCGCACGGCGAAAGCGCCTTCGCGGGGCTCCTGGGCATCCGGCTGGGCGGAGGCGGCGTCTATGGAGGGGTCTTAGAGGAAAGGCCCTGGCTTGGCGATGCCGTTCGGGACCCCGAGCCCGAGGACATCCTGAGGGCCCACGCCCTGCTGGACGCCGCCGTTGCGCTGTTCGTGCTGCTGACCCTTCTTGCCCTGCATGGCCTGGCCTGACCGGAACACAGGAGGAAAGGAGCGCGTTATGACACAGCCCGAGGCAAGTTTCTCACGTCGTCCGCACGGCGCGAACCCCGAGAAGCTGTATGCGGCGATGGGGCTCCCCATGCCGGAGCGCATCGTCGACTTCAGCGTCAATACGAACGTCCTGCCCTCCCCCGTGACGCCGGAGATCGACCTGATCCGCTGTCTGTCCGAATATCCCGACGACGATGCCCTTGCGCTTCGGACACTCGTGGCGGAGCGCGAGGGACGTTCCCTCGATGAGGTGCTCTTCACCAACGGCTCCAACGAGGCCCTCTACCTCCTGGCCTCCCTCTTCGTCGGAATGACCGCCGCGGTGCTCCAGCCGGCTTACGGGGAGTATCGGCGGGCGCTCGAGGCCTTCGGGGTGCCGACGGCCGACATCTTCGACCTGCGGGACGTGGAGGGGAAGGCCCTCGCCTTCGTCTGCAACCCCTGCAACCCCACAGGGAGCTGCATCCCCTTTGGGGAACTGGAGGCCCGTGCACGGGCGAACCCGCGCACGCTCTTCGCCGTCGATCAGGCGTATTTGGACTTTCTGCTCCCGGACGGCGAGGAGGTATCCCCTGATTTCGGCGCACTTCCCAACATCCTGCTCCTGCGGTCGCTGACGAAGCTCTACCACCTCTGCGGGGCGAGGATCGGGTACGTCCTGGCGTCCCCAAGTTGGGTCGATCGGCTCAAGGGACGCCAGCCGACCTGGAGCGTCAACGCCGTCGCGCAGGAGACGGTCCTGAGCTTCATGAAGGACGGGACCTGCGCCCGGAGGACGCGCGCCTTTTACGCGGCGGAGACGCCTCGTTTCATGGAGGCCGTGGCCCGCTCGGGGTTTCGGGTGCGCCCCTCGCGCGTGCACTTCTTCCTGATCGAGGTGGATGACGACGAGCGCATCATTCGCGCGCTTCTGGAACGGGGGCTCGTGGTGAGGCATACGCGCAATTTCCCCGGCCTGGACGGAAGCTGCATCCGGGTGGCGACACGCATGCCCGACGAGAACGCCCTTCTGGCCCGGGCTCTCTCGGAGCTTGCTTGACAAGAGCGTGGGGCCGGGCCCGCAGGCTTGCCCAACAAGGAGATCGTTTCCCCGATAAGGAGATCGTTTCAATGAAAGGAATCATGATTCAGGGCACCAGCAGCGACGCCGGAAAAAGTTTTCTGCTGACGGGGCTCTGCCGTCTGCTGGCCGACCGGGGTGTTCGCGTGTGTCCCTTCAAGTCGCAGAACATGTCCAACAACTCCTGCGTCACATGGGACGGGATGGAGGTCAGCCGGGCGCAGGCCGTGCAGGCCGAGGCAGCGCGCCTTCGGCCCGAGACCTTCATGAACCCCATCCTCCTGAAGCCGCGCCGGGACACCTGCTCGGAGATCGTACTGGAGGGCCGGGTCTTCGAGGCCCCGGCGGACCGGGATTACTATCGGACCTTCACGATGTCCCACGGCCTCTCGGCGGTGCGGCACGCGCTGCGGCACATCGCCGAGCACTTCGATGCCGTGGTGATCGAGGGAGCGGGCAGTCCCGCCGAGGTGAACCTGAACGAGACGGAGATCGTGAACATGCGCATCGCCCGCGAGGCGGACGTTCACGTCCTGCTGGTGACGGACGTGGACCGCGGCGGGTCCCTGGCCTCGGTCGTCGGCACGCTGGAACTGCTGGGAGAGGACCGAAAGCGGGTCAAGGGCGTTGTCTTCAACAAGTTCCGGGGCGACCCCGCCCTCTTCGCCCCCGCCGTGGAATGGCTGGAGGCCCGCACGGGCGTTCGGGTCATCGGGGTGATGCCCTGGGTGGAGGGGGCGTCCATCGCGGGCGAGGACTCCCTGGGCCTCCGCTGGGGCCGGGGCGGACCGGGAGCGCTGTCGGTCGGCGTGGTCCGATTTCCCGGTATCTCCAACTTCACGGACCTCGACCCCTTCGAGTACGAGCCGGACGTGGATCTCGTCGGCCTGGATTCCGGGACGCCGCTCAAGGTGCTGCGCTCCCTGGACGCGGTGATCCTCCCGGGCTCCAAGAATTCGATGCGGGACATGAGCTGGCTTCGTGAGACGGGCCTCGCCGAGGCGCTGCGCGCGTTTGCGGATGCGGGCGGGTTCGTCCTCGGGCTGTGCGGGGGCTATCAGATGATGGGCCGCAGGCTGGAGGACCCCGATCTGCGGGAGAACTCCGAACTGCGCGGGATCGACGGCCTGGGTCTTCTGCCCGTCGTGACCAGGTTCGGAGCCGAGGTCAAGACGACCGTTTGCGTCTCGGGCGCTCTGAACCCCAAGTTGAACCCCAACCCGAACCCCGCGGAGGCCCCCCTCCCCGTGGAGGGGTACGAGATTCATTTCGGACGGACGGTCCCCGACGCGGGGGCGTCCGGCGAGCCCCTTTTCATCCTGGCGGATGGACGTACGGAAGGGCTCGGGACGGAGGACCTCCGGATCGCGGGGACGTATCTGCACGGCGTCTTCGAGAACGACCGCTTTCGTGGCCTGTGGCTCAACGCCCTCCGGCGCGCCCGCGGCCTGGAGGAACGGCCGGCCGCCGACACCGCGGGCCGAAAGGAACGAGCCTACGACGCCCTCGCCGCGGCGGTCGAGCGGCACCTTGACGTCAACGGAATCCTCGGGTTCATGGGGCTTTCATAGAAGCGTGTCAGCGCACGTTCCCCAAGTGGACGTGCCGCAGCTTTCCCCGCGCCCGGTCGGCCAGGGAGTACAGGAGCTCCGTGTCCGTCGGCGGCGCGAAGTGGCGCCAGGCGGGAAAGCAGCGCGAGAGGTGCAGGGGAATGGAGGGTGATAGGGCGGCGATCCAGTCCATCATGGCGTCGAACCCCTCCCCCGGATCGACGAGTCCGGGGACGACGAGGTGCGTCAGCTCCACGTGCACGCCGCCCCGCACCCAGGATGCGATATTGGCCTTCACGGTGTCGAGCGAACCTCCCAGACGCCAGTAACGCTCCGTATCGAAGGCCTTGAGGTCGACGTTGGCCGCATCGGTGCAGGTCAGGAGCTCCATGGCTGCCGGCTCGGACATGACGCCGTTTGTGACGAGGACGACGGCGATCCCGTTCTCCCTCAGCAGCGGGGCCGCCTCGAGGATATACTCCGCCTGGAGCGTCGGCTCGTTGTAGGTGAAGGCCACGGATGGAAGCCCGAGGTTTCGGACCTCCAGCACCAGATCCTCGGGCCGCAAAGCAGCCGCAATGCGAAAGAGGGCCTCCGGGCGTTCGGGGTGGGCAATCTCGTGATTCTGACAGAAGGGGCAGGCCATCGTGCACCCCACGCTGCCCAGGGAATAGATGAGGGTTCCCGGCCTCCAATGGGCCAGGGGCTTCTTCTCGATGGGATCGACGGCCTGCGCACAGAAACGTCCCAGCCAGGGGGAGACGAGGGTCCCGCGCACGTTCAGGCGAACGCCGCAGAAGCCGGCCGCGCCGCTCCGCAGCGTGCAACCGCGGAAACAAAGCGTGCAGCGCACCGCGTCGCCCTCCCGGCGGGTCCACCATCGCGGCGTAATTCTCCTCTCCTCCAAAGTACGGTCCCTCCTTTCGCCGTTGGCCCCTTTTGTCCGAGGGGTACAAAAAACGCCGCTTATCGCGGCGTTTTTTTGCGGAATATCCAAGCGGTCCCGGCTACTTCGCGGCCAGCTTCATCTCCTGAATGGCCTGTGCCAGACGGGACACCCCCTCCTCGATCACGTCGGGCTTCGAGAAGGTGTAGTTGATCCGCGCGGCGTGGATGCCCGCCTCGGGGTTAATGCAGAACGGAGCGCCGGGCAGGATGGCGACCTTCTTCTCCAGGGCCTTCCTGGCGAGCTCCCCGCTGTCGATGTTCCCCGTGTTCAGCCAGTAGAAGAAGCCGCCCTCGGGCTTCACCCAGGTGATCCCCTGAGGCGCGAGATGCTTCCGGAAGCTCTCCTCCATGGCGTCGCGCTTCACCCGGTAGTCTTGGACGATGTTCGGCAGGTGGGAGTCCAGGTAGCCCTTGCGGCAGTACTCGTAGGTCAGCACCTGCGTGATGGGGCTGGAGCAGAGATCGACAGCCTGTTTGAAGACCGCCATCTGACGAATGATATCCTTGGGGCCGCTGACCCAGCCGATGCGCACGCCGGGGGAGAGGATCTTGGAGAAGGACCCCGCATAAATGGTGTTGCCCGCCTTGTCGAAGGAGAAAATCGACGGCAGGTGTTCGCCGTCGAAGCGCACGTACCCGTAGGGGTCGTCTTCGAAGATGGCGAGGCCGTAGCGCTCCGCGATCGCGGCCAGCTCCTTGCGCCGCTCCACGGTCATGGTCGATCCCGCGGGGTTCTGGAAGTTGACGATGGTGTAGATGAACTTGGGCTTTTTGCCCTCCTTGCGCAGGCGTTCGATGAGGGCGGGCAGCTCGGAAACGACCATCCCCCCACCATCGACCGGGACGCTCGCGAAATCGGCGCCGTGGTTGTAGAAGGCCGTGAGGGCGGCCATGTAACTGGGGGCCTCGACGATCGCGACGTCGCCGGGATCGATCATGGCCCACGCGAAGAGGTCGAGCACCTGCTGGGAGCCCGTCGTCAACAGCATCTCGTCCAAGCCGACCTCGCGTCCCAGCCGCGGGGCCGTCCACTTGGCAAGGAAGGAACGAAGCGGGTCATACCCCTCCGTCGTGCCGTACTGAAGCAGCGACGTCCCCTCGCTGACCAGCTTTTCGGACCCCTCGGAGAACTGATCGATGGGGAAGACCTCGGGGGCCGGCATGCCTCCAGCAAAGGAGATCATCCCCGGCTGCTTGATGACCTTGAGAAGCTCCCTCACCGGCGAGGGACGCGTCTTTCGGGCCGCGGAGCTGAAAAGTTCCTTCCAATTGTCGCTCATTTCGACTCCTCCTTGACATGATAGATTCGCCGGCACGGACGCCGGAGTACCGCGATGTCGAGAAATTTGAGAAACATCAACAATTGATGGATTAATACGGATTGATTATAACATCAATTTCCGAAAATCCTTGAAAAGCTTCCGTCGGTTAACGCCCCTCCTTCGGTCAATGCCCCTCCTTTTCTATCCTCATGGCCCTCTCCTCGAGGTGCTTCAGGCGACGTTCCGTCGGGGGATGCGAGTTGAAGCCGCTCCGAGCCGTGGCGTAGCCGTTGTCCTTGAAGCTTTTCATCGCGTTGTAGAGGCCCCAGGGGCTGTATCCCGCCTTGACCGCGAGGTCCATGCCATAATCGTCGGCCTCCACCTCCTGTTCGCGGCTGAATCCGCTCTCCGCCAGGTTCATGCCGACCGCCCCGACGATCCGGGCCGCATCCCCGGCCTGGCCCAGCAGGGCGCTCAGTATGCTCCATCCGACCCGGCGCTGGGTGCCCCGCCCGTAATGCCCGCGCCGGACGTGCCCAACCTCGTGCCCCAGGATACCGGCGATCTCGTCGGGCGACGAGAGGATCTTCATCAACCCCTCCGTGACGTGCACGGTGAACCGCTTCATGGACTCGAACTTCACCCAGGCGTTGGGGGCCTCGTCCTTCTCGTAGAACAGGGGGACGTCCCGCATGTCTCCCGCTGCCGCGATACGGCTCCAGGCCGCCTCGACGGTGGCTTTGTCTATGGCGGCCCGCCCCTCGGCCGGCAGGAGAAGCGAGGCCAGGCTCAAAAGAATCAAAACGATCGGCAATCTCCGCCGCATGGACAGATTTCCTCACTTTCCGTCGACGTCCTCCCCCTTTTCCGCGATCCTCTCGCGTCGGGGGAGCTCGCCCTCATTCTATCCTATGGCCCGCGGTTGGGGCCTAGGCGAAATTCGGCAATTTGCCGGGAGATCTGCAGAAAGGAGGGGGACGGGTTCTCCTGCTATAATTTCTCATGGATCCGGCTGGGATCCCCATGGATTTCGGAAAAATCGGCTCTCGGCAGAAAAGGTTCTCGATCCTCGGCGACGCAAAGACCATTGGGAGGTTTCATGTTCGGTCGCAAACCCCAGACTCCGCCAAACGCACAAAAAACGCTTCGGGTGCTCACGGCTGCCGCCCTGGCCATCGCACTCCCGACACTCCTGATCCGTGGACTGCTCCTCCCCTGGAGCGAGGAGGGCGTCCTGTTCGCACTCTACGGCGCCGGGGTCGGCTTCTCGTCCGCCATCCTCCTCAGCATGCTCCTCCTGTGGCTGATGAGGAAACGCGGCTCCTGACCGGAGCGGACGATGCGGATCATCCCCTACCTCAGGGTCTCAGAGCTCGACGGGGCGATGCGAAGTTTCCTCCCCCTGGGGGAGGATGTCCGCTTTGTCGTCCCGTCCCGTCGGGACCGAAAGTGGTGGAGGGAGCGCGCGGGCCGGGACGAGTTCGGCCTCGACGGACCTCCGGAGGATATCCTGTGGAACTGGCAGGACCTCTATGAAAACGTCTGCGACTTCTGTGAGGCCGGGCGATTGCGCCCGATCGAGCCGCCCGACCACCGCCTGATTCTGAGCCGCCTGCTCCGGGAGCTGCTGGAGGAGGAACCCGAGCTGCTGACCCTGTGGCCGGGCTTGGGACGCACAGGGTTTCTGGATGTCCTCTCGGAGGACATACGGGAGCTGCTCAACGAGGCCGTCCTGCCGGGGCAAACGGAGGCCGGCCTTCAGGAGGGCGACCCCACGGCGCGGGTACTCCCCGCAATCTATCGGAGGTATCTGGATTACCTGTCCGCCAACGGGTTGATGGACAGCGCCCAGGTCTGCACCATGACGCTGGAACTTCTGGAGCGCGAGCCCCTGCCATGGGGCGAAGACTTCACGATGGTGTTCACGGGCTTCCTCTCCTTCACCCAGGCCCAGGTGCGCCTGATCAAGAGGCTAAATGGCCTTTGTCGAGAGGTCGTCGTACTGAAGCCCGAAACGGGGCTCTCCGAATTTCACGATGCCGCACATCAGCTGGAGGGGCTCGTCTGGGAGGAATCTCCCCAAAGCGTTCCGGGGCGCATCCTCCAGGTGCGGGCCCGCGAGAGCGAGCTCGAAGCGGAGGCCGTGGCACGTCTGCTTGCCCTCTGGAGCGCCGGAAGGGGCCCCCTGGCCGAGGAGATGGATTTCCCCGGATTCGGGGCCGTCGGCATGATGTCGCCCGCAGGCGACGAGGACCCCGTGACCGAGGCCCTGAGGCGCTACTCCGTTCCCTACGCCGCGTCGGAGGGGCCGTCGATCGACCAAACCCCTCCGGGACGCTCGCTGTCCGCCGTATGGCCGCTCTGGGCCCAGGGGCTTCCGACCTACGAGACGGCCCTGTTTCTGGTTCAGCCCTGTCTCGCCGGGGACGCTTTCTCCGTCGCCGAGGCTCTGAGGGCCGGACCGAGCGGTCTCGCGTCGTGGAGGGCTTTCATCGAAGAGGTAGAGGAAAAGGGCGAGGTCCCCGAGGGGACACGGGGCGGAACGCCTCGGCACGCCCTCGCGGCCCTGTCGGCGGTGGAGCGTCTCTGCGGGGCCCTGCAGCGAGGGGGAAGCCCATCGGACCTGATGGGGGCCTTCCATCGATTCCTGACGCGAAAGGGGCTCTGGCTCGACAGGATGAAGGCCCTGCCCCTGGGCTACCCCGAGCTGGATGGCGCGATACGCGCGACGGCCTCCGCCATTGAGTCCGTGCACGAGAAGTACCTGGCGCTCCGGGAGCTTCTGCCGGACATCGGCCCAGCCGGAAGGACGCCCCTGAAGGGCGACGACGCCATGGAATTCCTTCTGAGCTGGTGCCGCCAGACCCGTATCCGCCCGGAGCCCCCGCTCTCGGGGGCGCTGACGCTCTACTTGGGGGCCCCTCCGGTCCTGGCCTCCCATCCCGTCTGGGTCATGCTCGGCGTCTCCCAGGGGAACTGGCCGGGCCGCATTTCCGGCTCGCCGCTTCTGGGCCCTTCCGAACGGGAGCGGCTCGCCGAGGCGGAGGCCTGGCTGCCCTCCGTTCAGGACAAGCATCTTCAAAGGGAGGCCCTCTTCCGCCGCCTGATCTGGACGGGAGAGTCCCTGACCGTCCTGTCCAGGGCCGATACGGACGAAAACGGACGCCCCGTGCCGGACACGCCCTTCCTGGACCGTTTCTTGGCGGACATGAACGCGGGCATCGAAGTGGATGTGAAAGTGGATATGGAAGCGGAAACAAACGGATGGACGCTGAGAGAACTGCCGACGGCGGGCATCGAGATCCTCCTGCCCGACAGCGGCCATATCTTTCCGGAGGTCGACGCCGATCCTCTCGCGGCCGCCCCGCGCCTCGGCGTATCCGTTGGAGAAGTTGAAGGAGCTGAAGGAGTTGAAGGAACGGAGCCGCGGAGCAATCCTCCGGCGCTTGCGGTCAGCGATCTCCAGACGCTCCTCGAATGCCCTCTGCGCTACTGGCTGCAGCGGAGGGCCGGACTGAGGGAAAGGTCTCCGGAGCTCGCCACCGCGGCGGAATGGGGCTCGCTGACGCACAAGTTCTGGGAGCGGGTCTGGAGGCGATTCGGCCGTGGAGGCGAGCCCTTCCCGGAGACTGTGGAGGAGGAGTGGCGCTCGCTCTCCTTGTCCGATGAGGATTACGGGGCGTTCGGAAGGCTGATTCGGGACCGCCGTCTGGCGCGCGCCCTGGAGGTGCTGCGGTTTCGGATACGGAGGCTGACGGCGCTCCAGGCGCAGATCCTGGAGCGGCTGGAGCAAGGCGGATTCCGCCACAGGGCCGTCCTCCTGGAGGACGAGGCCGCGCTTTCCCTGGATGTCGACGGCGTCCGCTTCTCCGGGCGGTGCGACCGGGTGGAGATCCTGGAGGACGGGGACGGACGCGCCCACGCCGTCATCACGGACTACAAGGCGGGTAGGAGCGTGCGGTACGAGGAGGGCATGAAGGACCTAGAGCGGTACCCCTGGTACGAGGGGGGGCCGTCAAAGCTCGTACGCGGACTCCAGCTTTCGGCCTATGCCCTGATGTACGGACCTCGCGAGCCCGATGCGCCGCTTGCGGGGGTCAACTTCCTGGGGCATCGGGATGGGGGGATCGCCGGGACCTTCTCGACGGCCCTCCAGGGCGTTTATGCCGAGGTCCTGGCCGGCGAGACGAGGAACAACCGCCGTACCCTGGACGAGCGCCGGGAGGAGGCCGGCTACGCCATGGCCCGCGCGGCACGGTTGCTGAAGCAGGGGCGGTTCGCGCCCTTCTATGATTCGCCCTCCTGCCGGTACTGCGACATGAAGGGCATCTGCCGCAGGGGCGAGGCCGTCGGGGAACCCCTGACGAGTGAGGAGGAGAGCGCGGACGCGTAACCGGCCCACCGGGTCCTTTAACAGGCGGCCGGCGGATTCGGTTTTGCTATAATGAGGCCAGCCAGGAGAGGCGGGAAGACTCATGCCCGATCGGGACATCACGGAAAAATACCTCGAGACCTATAACGACGTTTTTGCCGATATCGTGAACGTATTGCTCTTCAACGGACAAAAAGAGGTCTGTCCCGACGATCTCAGGGATGCGAGGGCTCGTACCCTGTACAAGGCCGACGGCAAGCTCCGGGAGCAGGAGCGCGATGTCTCCAAGCTGTGGGTATCCGAAGGGATCGTCGTTTCCCTGATCGGCTTCGAGAACCAGACCGGAATCGACCGGGACATGCCGCTTCGGGCACTGGGGTATGATGGGGCAGATTATCGTGGGCAGCTGTCCGCGAAGGGTGTTCTTTATCCTGTAGTGACGCTGGTTCTTTACTTTGGTGAGGAACCCTGGACGGCGCCCCGGTCTTTGTATGAGAGGGTCCCGGTCTCGGAAAGATTGAGGCCGTTCGTGAACGACTACAGGATCAATCTCTTCGAGATATCATTCCTGACGGACGATCTGGTGGAGCGGTTCACAAGCGATTTCAGGATTGTGGCGGACTACTTCGTACAGATGAGGAGAAATCGGGACTACGTTCCCTCATGTCGGGCCATCGAGCATGTGGACGCGCTGTTGAAGCTTTTTTCGGCACTGACGTGCGACAACCGTTTCGAGGAAGCACAGAATCAACTAGGAGAGGGGGAGAGTGTAACCATGCTAAGTATTTTGGACAAGGTGGAGGCCAGGGGGATCGCCTTGGGGCGAAACGAGGGTATCGCCTTGGGGCGAAACGAGGGTATCGCCTTGGGACGAAACGAGGGTATCGCCTTGGGACGAAACGAAGGCATCGCATCCACTGCACGGAGGATGTTGAAATTAGGCTTTACCCCGGAGCAGATCGCCCAGGCAACCGAACTTTCCCTCGAAAAGATCGAAGCCTTGCGGTAA
>ERZ773022.1167-NODE-1167-length-18425-cov-3.173544_pt1 | contig 18425 bp, 9 predicted proteins | sample MGYA00580839_ERZ773022 | MGnify/ENA primary metagenome ERZ773022 (study PRJEB29015, sample SAMEA2738020) | human oral metagenome | biome: human oral; feature: human-associated habitat; material: dental | place: China | collected 2044 ... | reverse complement strand
CCGCTGCCACCGCCACCGTCGCCCACCCCGTCCAGCAGGGGATCATCCCCAGATCCTCGGCGCAGAGGAGTAGATCTGTGTGCTCGATGAGTGCACCCAGCCGTCGGAGGGCTGTCTGCTGGAAGAGCTCGTTGTGTCGGACATAGAAGAAGTCCCCGCTGATCGCCTGCCATCGTCCTTGAAGTTCAGCACCCCAGCGTCCGAAGAGACGACTACGCTCCAGGGCGATCCGAGGGTGGTAGCCTTCGCTATACGGATCACGGATGAGTGCCGTCTCGGTGCACAGCTGTTGGAGCTGAAGGCAAGCCTCTTCTCCAAGGGCTTCCTTCAGCTGAGGCTGGTCGTAGTCGCACTGCTTCGTGTGGAGGAGGTGGTAGAAGTCTTCGAGTGAAGTCTCCTTCAGATAGCCTTGCCGGGAGAGTGCTTCGAGGGTCTTCTCACCAAGGACTTCTGCTAGATCTGCTCGGTGGATCAGGGGCTGAGTCAGCAGTTCGACGGGGAAGTCCACCCCGAGGAGTTCCTGCCATTCCCCTAGGGTATAGGGCAGGGCAGGATGGAAGTGACCCAAGAGTCCCGAGTGCTCCGATCGGGGAACTTCCCATATGCGGAAGAAGCCGAGAATATGGTCTATTCGGAAGGCGTGGAAGTAGTGCGCTTGGCGAGTGAAGCGCTTACGCCACCAGCGGAAGTCATCCGTCTCCATCCGCTCCCAGTCGTAGGTAGGGAAGCCCCAGTTCTGCCCGTCTGCTGCGAAGTCATCGGGCGGAGCTCCTGCCGACTGATCGGTGTGGAAGAGGCTGGGGGCGATCCAGACATCCACGCCATGAGGTGCTACTCCGATGGGGAGGTCGCCCTTGAGGAAGACCCTACGCTCCTCGGCATAGCGACGCACCGCCCGTAGCTGGCGATCGAGGACGAACTGTAGCCAGTAGTAGTAGCGGATCTCCTCACGCACCTCCGTCTCTTCGGCGAAGGTCGCTGCACGAAGTGCATCGTACTGCTCCCAGCCCGCCCAGTGGGAGGGCGGTACGCCAGGGTACTGATCCCTTAGGACGCAGTAGAGTGCATAGGGGCGAAGCCAGTGCTCCGATTCGGCGAAGAAGACCGAGAAGTCGGGGCTCGCTAGTTCCGTACTTCCCCGCTCAGCGAACGCTAGTCTTAGGTAGCGCTCCTTGAGGGCAAGCACTCGAGGGTAGTCTACTTGCGGGAGTGAACGTAGCTCGGCAGCCTCCTCTTCGAAGCCCTGCTGTAGCGAGGGATCGGCTAGAGCACCCAGGTCAGCGGTATCTATATATATGGGGTGAAGGGCATCGACCGAGATGGCATTGTAGGGATAGGAGTCCCCCTTGTCTCGGGCGAAGGTGGTGTCATTGATCGGTAGGAGCTGGAGGGCGTGCATCTCTGCTTCGGCGACGAGGTCGATCGCCTCACGAAGCGTGGCAAAGTCCCCGATGCCCCAGTCCTGTTCGCTCCTCAGTGAGAAGAGGGGCGCCACGATACCTGCGGTGCGGGTCGTTCGGGTGGGAAGGTGAAGGAAGCTATCCTGGAAGTGGATCCCGTCGTAGCTTGCTCCCGTGGGAAGCATCGCCTCACGATTCGCTCCTTCTTCCCAGAGCCATCCCCCTTCAGCCGTGCGGATCAGGTACTTGTAGCTCAGTGCTACCCCTTCTCCTAGCTCCGTCCCTAGGGGCAGCGGAAGGCGGATCATCCAGCGCCCTTGCCCTAGATAACCGAGGGGCTTAGCTTCGTCGGCTTTCCACGAGCCAAGTAGGGGCGATGCTCCCGAGATGAAGAGCCCTTCCTCGGGGCGTAGGCTGGGGGCAAAGACTGAGAAGGCTAGGTAAGGCGTGCTCGAAGTAAGCCCATCCGCTTCACCTCTGCGCTGGTGAAGGACGTCGCAGAGTGCCCGTGAGAAGCTCGGGGCATCTGTGGGCTGATCGATCCATCGGTCTTGGGAGAAGAGGTGCTTCCCCTCCGCAGTGCTTGGGAGCGTGTGCTTGATCCGCCACTCTCGACGCAGGGGCTTACCCTCGGGATCGCCGAGGTAATAGCTGTAGCTGAACGAAGGGGAGTGGGGGAGGTCAAGGGTGGTTTGCCAGCGTCCGTCACCTAGGTCTTCTAGAGGGAAGGCCTCCGTAGCATCTAGGGAAGAGTCGGGGGATAGCTGTCTCTGGAGCCATATCCGCTCATTCGGAAGTGCTCTATATTCGATGGAGAAGGTGACTATCATCTAAGAGGGTGTCCTACCATTCGTTGTCTTGGGGCAAAGGGCAGGTGCTCTGCCCCTTTTACCCGCACAAAGGTACATAATTATCCCCGCCGAGGGAACGGGGAAGACCTTCCAAGCCCGAGCCTTCCAGCTCGAGGATCTACCCCTCGAGTGTCGGCCAATCATCGCGGCTCCTTCATCGCCTAGTTCGCCCCTCTTTTTCGCCCGCCAAAATGAGTGCTGATTACCCTAACTTCGGGCTAAGTTTTTTCGCCCCTTTTCTAGGGGAAGACCCTCGCTCTCGGTCAAGGGGCAACGACCCTTTTTCTTCGTCCCCAGCCAATACTCTCCAGAGGACCCTACGGTAGGTCGTCTCTGCGACCTACCGTGGGTCGTCGAGACGACCTACAGTAGGTTTTTTCGACGACCTACCGTAGGTCGCTTTTGCCCCCTCCGACCCCCGCTTCTCCAGCGGGCTTGAGCGAGCCCCCAATTTCCCTCCCCACCTCCTCTCCCATTCTGCTGGCTCAAGAGCCCTCCTAGATAATATGTATTGCCTTCCCTCACCATGCCCTAAGTGTCCGATACTCGCCCGTTCTCTATCCCGCTTCTCCTAGTTTTCTTCTCCCCGTATGCAGAGCCCTTCGGCAGGGCGCAAACAGGCGGGTCTTGCTCGAATCCATCCGAAGTACTATCTTTGCACTGCATTTCGTGCGCTCCTCTGTGGGTCTGTCACGGAATGGAAGGGCTTGTCTCGTGGTGTAATGGTAGCACAACAGGTTTTGGTTCTGTTTGTCAAGGTTCGAATCCTTGCGAGACAACAACGGTGGAGGGAGTTTCGACTCCCTCTTTTCTTTTCCGCTCCTACCCTAGCAATCGTCCATCTTTCTCGCTGGATGTGGGGCGAGGCGTAGGGAATATTTGCAGGTATCGGAAAAAGTAGTATCTTTGCAACGTCAAAAGGCAAAACGGCCAAGCACGGTGTGGTAGTTCAGCTGGTTAGAATACCTGCCTGTCACGCAGGGGGTCGCGGGTTCGAGTCCCGTCCATACCGCTTAAAGGAGCTGTGTCATCCTTCTCTCGTGGAGAAGATAGCACAGCTTCTCTGCCAAAAAGCCAAGCTCGGGATGTAGCGCAGTCCGGTTAGCGCACCTGCTTTGGGAGCAGGGGGTCCCAGGTTCGAATCCTGGTATCCCGACACAATAGGGAGGTCTGATGTAGAGCACTACGTCAGACCTCTTTTCTTATATATCCAGCAGGCTAGGCTTAGAGCGCCTTCTGGAGCAGACTCTTCGACCGATGAGGGGAGCCTTCACGGGGAGAGTCGTATCTTTACGCCATGGGGCTATCTCCCCATCCCGACAACGAATCAGATGAAGCAAGAATCTCGCATGATCGCTAAGACGCTACAGGCTCTAGAGCCCGTCTTGGCCCAAGAACTAGAAGCCCTCGGAGCGACAGATATAGAGGAAGGGCGCCGTATGGTCTCCTTCACCGGAGACAAGAAGCTCCTCTACAAGGCGAACTACTGCCTGCGCACCGCCCTGCGTATCCTCCTACCTATCGCTACCTTCCGAGCGACCAATCCCGACGAGCTCTACAGCCAGCTCAAGGGACTCGACTGGAGTGCTTGGATGCGGTCTGGAGATAGCTTCGCCTTCGACACCGTGGTCTACTCGGAGACCTTCACCCACAGTAAGTATGTAGGCTATCGTGCCAAAGATGCGCTGGTCGACTACTTCGTGGAGCGTGGCGAGAATCGCCCCTCGGTGCGTCTGGACAATCCCGACCGCCTCTTCCACATCCATATCGCTCATGACGAGGTGACCCTAGCGCTGGATAGCTCAGGGGAGAGCCTCCACAAGCGTGGCTGGCGTGTGGCGCAGACAGAAGCGCCGATGAGTGAAGTCCTCGCCGCCGGTATCCTACTTCTCGCAGGCTGGGACGGCTCGACGGACTTCGTCGATCCCATGTGTGGCTCGGGGACGCTCCTTATCGAAGCAGCGCTCATCGCCCGAGGGATCGCTCCGGGATCCTTCCGTCGAAGCTTCGCCTTCCAGCGTTGGCTCGACTACGATGCAGGGCTCTTCGACCTAGTCAAGCAAGAGGCCGAAGAGCAGCTTCGTCCCTTCGAGCACCATATATATGGGTCGGACAATTCGATCGAAGCCGTCAAGGTCGCCCGCTACAATGTACGTACGGCAGGCCTCGGGGACATCATCACCGTAGCGCATCGTGCTATGCAGGATTGCCCCGCTCCCGAGGCGCCCGTCCTTCTGGTGACTAACCCACCCTACGGCGAACGCCTACGTCCACGCTCCATAGAAGATCTCTACCGAATGATCGGGGAGCGCCTCAAGCATAACTATGCCGGCTCCAAGGCGTGGGTCATCGCCTACAAGCCCGAGCACTTCGACTCCATCGGTCTTCGACAGAGCATGCGTATCAAGATGCTCAACGGCTCTCTCGAGTGTGAGCTCCGTGGCTATGAGCTCTTCGCTGGTAAGCGTGACGACTATAAGCGGGAAAGAGGTGGGGAAGGTCGCCCCGAGATGCCCCGCCGTGAGCGTGCTCCACGCTCTGAGCGTCCTCGTCGGGAGTTTGACCGCCCTCGTAGGGCATTCGACCGCTCCGACCGCCCCGACAGAACGGACCGCCCTGAGCGTGATCGCAGAGAGCGACCCGAGAGAGGGGAGCGCTTTGACCGAACAAATAGATCCGAGCGTCCAGAGCGCACCGATCGCCCTAGTCGCCCTCGTCGTGACCGAGACTTCGATCGTGGCTCTTCGTCGGATCGTCCCCGTCGTCCTCGCCCTACAGATGACAGACCTCGGGAAGAAAGAGGCCCTCGCCGAGAGCACTCCGAGAAGAAAAAAGAGGGTGGACTCTGGCCCAACGATCGCTTCCGTTACCGAGACGAAGAGGGGCGTGAACGTATTCGTTCTAAGCGCTCTAGCCATATCCAGGTATTCTCCCTCGACAAGGAGGAGTAGCCTATAGAAGCCTCGCTAGGTACGGACAATCTCAGGGCGATATTTGGTCGTTTCGATTTTTGTTGTACCTTTGCAGTGCAAACGGGTCAGCCCAGGTGGCGGAATTGGTAGACGCGCTCGTTTCAGGTGCGAGTGTTCAAAAGACGTGCAGGTTCGATTCCTGTCCTGGGCACTGCCTGACGCTAAGCGTCTCAAGTTTGCAGAGCTTCAAATACGCGGGTGGTGAAATTGGTAGACACGCTACTTTGAGGGGGTAGTGCCGGTTACGGCGTGTGAGTTCAAATCTCATCCCGCGTACAAAGAAAGAGAGCGAGACTCCTTAAGAAGTAATTCTTGAGGAGTCTCGCTACTTTTGTATAGATACAACGATCGTATAGCGCATGAAAGATAAGAGCATGACCGTCTATCCCAATGCCAAGATCAATCTTGGTCTCTTCATCACTGGCCGACGCTCCGATGGGTACCATCTGCTGGAGACCGGCTTTCTTCCTATTCCCCTTTGTGATATCCTAGAGCTCTCCGTCCTAGCAGATGGAGTGGAGGATCGCCTTGAGGTCGTGGGGGGCATCGAGACGGGAGCGCTGGGTGACAATCTAGTGCTCCGTGCTGTGCGAGCCCTCCGAGCTGTCCGCCCGTTCCCCGCGCTCTCCCTTCGCCTTACGAAGCACATCCCTTCGGGAGCAGGCATGGGAGGTGGATCGGCAGATGCTTCCTTTACCCTTACCGCCGTCAATGAGCTCTGCGCCCTTGGCCTCTCCCCAGAGGAACTGGAGCGAATAGCCCTAGGACTTGGAGCAGACTGTCCTATCTTCGTGCGCAATCAGCCTGCTTTGGGTCGAGGGATAGGCGAGGTACTTTCGCCCCTTTCCCTCCCCCAGCTCGCCGGCTATCACCTGACGATCGTCAAGCCAGAAGTCCATATCTCCACCGCCGAAGCCTTCCGTGGACTCCTTCCCATTGAGCCTAGGGAGACTTCTCTTGAAGTACTCCTTAGTCAGCCCGTTTCCTCCTGGTCTTCGTCGGTGATCAATGACTTTGAGCCCAGCCTCTTCCCACGCTACCCTGAGCTGAAGGAGATCAAGGCGGAGCTCTATCGCTTAGGGGCAGACTTCGCTCTGATGACAGGCTCGGGAGCAGCGCTCTATGCCCTGTCTAAGGAGTCCCTATTCCTAGAGACCTTCGAGAAGAAGGGCTACTTCCTCTGGCAGGGCAGGATCTAAGCTCTCCCCCTCTCCCCAACCAAACCTTATCCCAATGACTCCCTCTACATCTATCCCCCAGCTACTCGTGGCTGCTGGCTCTTCGGGCAGTGGCAAGACGACCTTTACCCTCGGACTTCTTCGTGCATTGAAGAAGCGGGGTCTGAAGGTGCAGAGCTTTAAGTGTGGGCCTGACTACATCGACCCGAAGTTCCACCACCTAGCGAGTGGCAGTTCGTCGATCAACCTCGATCTCTTCATGATGACTCCCGAGCATGTGCGTGCCGTCTATGCACGGCATACCCAGACGGCTGACGCTACCGTCGTCGAGGGCGTGATGGGGCTCTATGATGGCTATGTGCGTATGCATGGCTCTTCGGCTGAGGTAGCACGGACGGTAGGTATCCCCACGGTCCTCCTGGTCGATGCCCGTTCGTCGGCCTATTCTGTCGGGGCGCTACTCTATGGCTTCAAGCACTTCCGTCAGGACACGGAGGTCGTAGGCGTGGTCTTCAATCGTGTGGCGTCGGAGAATCATTACCGCTTCCTCCGTGAGGCGGCGGAGGACGCTGGGGTATGCCCCCTAGGCTATATCCCGAAGGCCAAGCTCCTAGAGATCCCCTCCCGTCATCTCGGCCTATCACTCGAGGAACTGGAGCGTATGGATGCCCTGCCCGAAGAGGTAGCCCGGATGCTTGAGGAGCACGTCGATCTGGATCGCCTTCTCTCGCTCTGCGCCCGTCCCCGCCCTCAGCAGGTCGAGGAAGCACTCCCTCAGCCCATCAGCTCCCGACGTGTCGCTATTGCCCGGGATGAAGCATTCAACTTCATCTATGAGGAGAATGTACTTCGCCTGAAAGACTTCGGGGAAGTCGTCTTCTTCTCCCCACTGAGGGATGAACCCCTGCCCCAGTGTGATCTGCTGTATCTGCCTGGGGGGTACCCCGAGTTCTACCTCACAGAGCTGACGAAGGCAGAGCACACCCGACGGAGCATCCAAGCTCATGCAGAGGCTGGAGGGAAGATCCTAGCCGAATGTGGTGGGATGATGTACCTCTGCCGGGCTATCCGTGATGAGGAAGGCCGTAGCTATCCCATGTGCGGGGTCCTTGACCTAGAGGCGACGATGGAAGGGATGCGCCTCAAGCTCGGCTACCGCAAGCTCTATGTCGGTGGCACGGAGTGGCGTGGGCATGAATTCCACTACTCCAGTGTCGTCGCTGGAAAAGGAGGGGAGGAGACGACGGGACATCAGCTCACGGCTCGGGATGAGCCAGCACCCACCCTCCTCTACCGCAAGGGGAATGTCTTAGCCGGCTACACCCACCTTTACTTCGCCGAGCAAGATCCCTTTGCCCTCTTCGACTAAGTCTATTCTTCGAGGATTATCGCCCACCTGATAGGATAGATAGTACTCGAGGAGTAACCTTCTTCATTACGGCGTAGCAAGCAAAGCTGAAGGCAAGTGTAAGTGCTCCGATGAGGAAGTAACCAAGCAAAGCACCAGAGCCCTCCTCTCGGAGAGCTGGGATGCGGAAGACGATACCTCTTGCCCAGTTCACTAGGAGTACTGTATGTACGGCGTAGATGAAGAAGACATATTGGTTGAGGCTACTGAGGCGCTGGAGTACCTCGGGTGCTCTTCGCCCTACTCGTTGCATTAGTAGCAGGGCAGAAGCTGAACCTGTGAGGATGTAGATGCTCTCTACTGTCTTATATCCTGACCACTGGCTAAGCAGAGGGAGGATAAAGACTGTCACTAAGGCGATAAGACCAGCGACATACTTGACCCTCTGGAGCTTCTCCAGGGGGTCAATTTGTTTGATGCCAAGGTATCCGCCAAACATGAAGCAGAAGAAGGAGATGGTACCGAAGCCAAACTCCGCAAAGCTACACTCCCAAGCCATGAGGAAGCATACGAATAGAGGGAGAAGAATATAGCCCCTGCTCCATGTGATGAGTCGATAGAGGATGGGGCTAAGAGCACAGAGTACGATTAGATCTCGTAGGTACCAGAGAGGGTAGACGATGACCTCATTCCAATAATAGCTTAGGAACTCGGGGATACTTGTGAGATAGAATGGATCGTGAGGACCTGAGCCTAGTCTGGTCTCTAGCTGGGTCTTGGATAGGAGTATGATGATGTAGAGACTATTCCAAAGGAGATAGGGTACAAGCAGTGTCTTTACTCGCTTCTTCAGTTCGGCAGTCCATACCGGGCGTTGGCTCCAATCCTTCTTGTAGAAAGCATAGTAGCCAGAGATGAAGAAGAACATGGGTACAGCGATTCGAGCCAAGCTATGAGATATAAACTCGGTGGTATATAGGTAGAACCAGTCCGAAGTGCCCCACTGAGGTAGCCTCAGATCTTCTCCGACGAGGTGAATGGCTACGACGAAGAGGATGAGAGGGAAGCGCAAGGCTGTGATGACAGACGAAAAATTAGGGGTAGAGCTTGTACTCATAGGGAGAGAATAGTGAAATAGAGGATTTGTCTTGCGAGGCAAAAATAGCTATTTCCTCTTACTCTAACTCCTTAGCTTATCAGCTTATCCTTCTACCAGGGCTCAGGTATGATAGTGTATCTCTCTGATCACTAGCCTGCATCTGAGGAAGAGCTAGGTGCGCATGCCGAGCAGGAGAAGAGTCGCATCACTAATTCGATCGCTGTGTCCAGCTCGCTACCGCATCTGACTTGCTAGCAAGGGGGAAGAAGTAGACCCTGCAGTAGGGCGACTTTGGGATCTACGGTGGATCGCTTTGACGACCTACCGTGGGTCGTCAAGGCGACCTACAGTAGGTTTTTCTTGCGACCTACCGTAGGTCACTTTTTAGCCTCTTTGTGGGAAGGGGAGAAAGGGGCTGTAGATCCCGCTTGGTAAGCGGGGAATCTCGACCTTGGATGGAGTGAGATGAAGGGAGGAGAAATGACCTGATTTTTGTTCCCTTTCTGAGGGGTGGAGACGAAGGTGATTTTCCGCCCCAAATGATAGAAATGAGTAAGCCCCGAGCATCAGACCGTCTGATGCTCGGGGCTCGCTGTTTTAGGGAGGTCGGGCTTACTTTGCTAGGCCACGAGAGTGGAGTAGGCTCGACATATCGGGCTCGGTGAGACCCGTGAATTCGGTGAAGAACGTGCCGACGGGCTTCGTGTTGCCTCGTGAGATGACGAGGTCACGGAAGCGCTGACCATTCTCACGAGTCATACCGCCGTGCGCCTGGAACCAGTCGAAGATATTGTCATCGAGGACTTCGGTCCAGAGGTAGGAATAGTACCCTGAGGCGTAGCCACCACCGAAGACATGGAGGTAATAGGCTGAGCGGTAGCGGGGAGGCACGAGGGTGAAGGGAAGACCCGACTTCGTCAGGGCTTCACGCTCGAAGGCATCCACGTCGGTGATCTTCGTCCCTGCAGGGAGGAGGCCCCACGCCATGTCGATGGTCACGGAGGCGAGGTTCTCACCGAGCGCATAGGACTGACCGAAGTTCGCCGAGGCCTTGAACTTGTCGATCAGTTCCTGAGGCATGGGCTCGCCTGTCTGGTAGTGGCGTGCGTAGTTGCGCAGGACGACGGAGTCGGTCATCCAATGCTCGTTGAACTGCGAAGGCATCTCGACGAAGTCTCGTGGGGTGTTTGTTCCCGAGAGGGTCTCGTACTTCTGCGAAGCGAAGATGCCGTGGAGTGCGTGCCCAAACTCATGGAACATCGTCTCTACGTTGTCCGACGACAGGAAGGCAGGAGCTCCCTTGGCAGGGGCGGGGAAGTTGCAGACGTTGTAGATGACAGGCTTTGTACCGAAGAGGGTGCTCTGCTGGACGAAGTTGGACATCCAGGCGCCACCGGTCTTGGTGGGGCGACGGAAGTAGTCGGTGTAGAAGAGGGCCAGCGGAGTATTGTCCTTATCGAAGACCTCATAGACCTTCACGCCGTCTGCATAGACGGGGATGTCAGGACGAGGCTTGAAGGTCAGGCCGTAGAGGCGGTTAGCGGCGAAGAAGATACCATTCTCTAGGACGCTGTCAAGGACAAAGTAGGGCTTGAGGTCGGACTCATTGAGGTCGAACTTTTCCTTCTTCAGACGTTCGGCATAGTAGTCCCAGTCCCAAGCTTCGAGTTTGAACTCTTTACCTTCGGTCTTCTGTGCGAAGGCTTGTAGCTCGGCAGCATCTTCGGCTACCTTAGCACGGCAGGCTGGAGCGAGCTGGTCGACGAGGCGAAGGACTGCCTCGGGGCGCTGTGCCATCTGGTCACTCAGAGCCCAGGCAGAGAAGCTGGAGAAGCCGAGGAGCTTGGCCTTGGTGGCACGAAGCTCTGCGATGCGGGTGATCGTGGCGTGGGTGCCTGTGCTATCGCTTCCGGAGCAACGATTGAGCGAGGCTTCGAGCACACGGCGACGCAGGTCTCGGTTGTTCAGCTCGGCGATATAGCCTGGGCGGGTGGTGTTGGCTTGCTCGAGGAGGTACTTGCCTTTCTGCCCAGCCTGAGTAGCCGCTTCGGCAGCACGAGCGATGGCTTCTTCGGAGAGGCCATCGAGGTCTTCTACTCGATCTACGAGGACGGCGGCGGCCTTAGTCCCTGCATTCACCTGATTGGTGAACTTGGTCTGAAGGACGGCGATCTCGCTATTGATCTTCTTGAGCTCCTCCTTGTCTTGGGGTGAGAGGAGTGCTCCCTCGTGGACGAACTGATCATAGAGGAGCTCGGTGAGGCGTAGGTCTTCGCCCTTGAGACTAGAGCGCTGGTCGTAGACGGCCTTGATACGGCTGAAGAGCTTCTCGTTCAGCAGGAGGGCATCCTGATGATCGGAGAGCATGGGGGTAGTCTCTTCGTCGATCTTCTGGAGCTCCTCTGTGCCGTCGGCGCCGACGAGCCCTGAGAGGATGGCGGTAGCACGGGCAAGGAGTCGTCCGGACTTCTCGTACGCTAGGACGGTATTCTCGAAGGTCGGAGCTTCGGGGTTCTTGGTGATGCTGTCGATCTCGGCCAGCTGGATACGTATCCCCTCTTCGATAGCGGGGATGAAGTGCTCAGGGCGGATCTTGCTGAAGTCTGGCGCATGGTAGTCCAGAGTGCTCTCGGTGAGTAGCGGGTTCTCCTTCGTAGAGGAGGAGTGACAGGCTGCGAGCATAGCTAGGAGGCTAAGTGTGGCGATGAGTCGTTTCATTGTCGTATGGGTTAGCTCGTATGGTTAGCGGTGGGGCTAGAGAAGAGGCTGGGGCTCACCGATCCAAGCGATACCCTGGTCGATGGTGCGGATCTCTGTGATGTGGAGCAGGCGACGTAGGTCTTCGATGGTGCACTTGACGCAGTAGTCACCCGCCAGACCTGCTATGTCGACACGCATGGCATTCATCAGGAGATCGGGCACGGCGTCATGGAAGGCACTGTAGGCATCCTTCTGACGGGTCATGGCCTTAGGGATGAAGAGGACGTTCATCCCCTTGCGCTTGAGGTCCATGATGACGTCTGCTAGAGGAGGGTAGAGCGCAGCCCCGACGGTGAAGCGGACGCAGTGGATGGGCCACTGTCCACCCTGTACTTCGAAGCTGCAGTGATCCGCAGGATGCTGGTCCATGGTGATGATGATGGCATCGTACTCCGCATGGTGCTCTCGGGTCCAAGCGGTGATGTAGTCCATAGCAGCGGTAGCCCCTGGGACGGGGAGGGTACCGGTGATGAAGTCGTTCTGAGGGTCTACGATGAGTAGGACGTTCATGATCTGTAGTTGAGTAAGGTGATGTGTGAGATGTGTGATGTGTATGGTAAGGGCAGAGGCTGTACCCCGACCTTGTCCCACGAGGGGACTAAGCGAAGGATACAGCCTCTGTCATGTGTGCTAGGGATATGGGGGGATCAGAGCTCGAGATCCAAGTCGAACTGCTCATGCCAGGGCAGACCCTGCTTCATGAGCTGCTCCATGAATGGATCGGGATCGAACTCCTCTACATTATATACACCTGGACGGCGCCACAGACCCTTGAAGAACATCAGGGCACCGATCGTGGCGGGTACGCCCGTCGTGTAGCTCACGCCCTGAGCACCCGTCTCTTGGTAGGCGGCCTGATGGCTGCAGTTGTTCCAGACGTAGTAGGTCTTCTCCTTGCCGTCCTTGATCCCACGGATACGACAGCCGATGGAGGTCTCGCCGGTGTAGTTCTCACCGAGCTCTCCGGGGTTGGGGAGGATCGCCTTGAGGAACTGGATAGGTACGATCTCTACGCCGTTGTAGAGGACGGGGTCGATGCGTGTGATCCCGATGTTCTGCATGACGCGTAGGTGGGTGAGGTATTCCTGCCCGAAGGTCATCCAGAAGCGTGCACGACGCAGGGTGGGGTAGTTCTTGACGAGCGACTCCAGCTCCTCGTGATAGAGGAGGTAAGACTCACGGACACCGATACCGGGATAGGTCAGTGGCTTGTGGATCTCCTGTGGCTCAGTCTCACGCCACTGCCCATCTTCGTAGTACTTCCCCTTCTGGGTGATCTCACGGATGTTGATCTCGGGGTTGAAGTTCGTAGCGAAGGCCTTGTGGTGGTCACCTCCGTTGCAGTCTACGATGTCGAGGTAGTGGATCTCGTCGAAGTGATGCTTGGCTGCGTAGGCGGTGAAGACGCCCGTGACACCGGGGTCGAAGCCACAGCCGAGGATAGCCGTCAGCCCTGCTTCCTCGAAGCGCTGCTTATAGGCCCACTGCCAGCTGTACTCAAACTTCGCTTCGTCCAGCGGCTCATAGTTCGCCGTGTCGAGGTAGTTGACACCGGCCTCCAGGCAGGCATCCATGATATGGAGATCCTGGTAGGGTAGTGCTACGTTGATGACGAGCTCGGGCTTGAAGGCCTTCATCAGGGCCACCAGCTCGGGTACATTGTCAGCATCGACGGCAGCCGTCTGGATCTTGACGTTGGTGATCTCGGAGGCGATCTTATCGCACTTACTCTTGGTGCGGCTAGCGAGCATGATCTCAGTGAATACGTCGCTATTCTGTGCCACCTTCTTGGCCACTACCGTGCCGACACCGCCGGCACCGATAATGAGGACTCTTCCCATACGCTATTTCTGTCTTCTTGGACTAAAGGATATTGATTGATCGAATGTGGTGTCGCACCCTCCATAGGGTGCATACTGCTACAAAGATACGAAAAGTAGAGCAAGCGACTCACTTCGATACGTTTACCAGCTTCTCTTTGGAGCCTCGGGGGAGGGGGCTCGGGAAGGGGGAAATGGACCCTACGGTAGGTCGCACTTGCGACCCACGGTAGGTCGGTGAGACGACCCACAGTAGGTTTTTTCGACGACCTACCGTAGGTCGTTTTCCGACCCTAATCCGTATCTTTGTTCCTACGCTCCGAAACGGGTGGTTTTTACCCTGAGGACGAACCCTAGCATCGAGATCAATCTAATGATAGACCACTACGTCGTCTCCGCACGCAAGTACCGCCCTGACACCTTCCAGAGTATCGTAGGTCAGGGGGCCATGGCCTCCACGCTACGTACGGCGGTCCTCTCGGGCAAGCTCTCCCACGCCTATCTCTTCTGTGGCCCTCGAGGGGTCGGGAAGACGACGGCGGCCCGTGTGCTGGCCAAGACCATCAACTGCATGAACCTCTCCCCCGAAGGTGAGGCGTGCAATGCGTGCGAGAGTTGCCGAGCCTTCAACGAGCAGCGCTCCTTCAATATCTTCGAGCTGGACGCTGCTTCGAATAACTCCGTCGAGGATATTCGCCAGCTCACCGAGCAGGTGCTCATGCCTCCCGCTCTGGGACGCTACAAGGTCTACATCATCGACGAGGTGCACATGCTCTCCTCGGCGGCCTTCAACGCCTTCCTCAAGACGCTCGAAGAGCCCCCGTCCTACGCGATCTTCATCCTCGCCACGACGGAGAAGCACAAGATCCTGCCCACGATCCTCTCCCGCTGTCAGATCTATGACTTCAAGCGGATCACCGTCCCCGATATCACCCAGCATCTGAAGTATGTGGCCGAGAGCGAAGGCATCGACGCCGAAGAAGCAGCTCTGGGGCTGATCGCTGAGAAGGCGGATGGCGGGATGCGAGATGCCCTGTCGATGTTTGACCGCATAGCGAGCTTCGCTGGCGGACATATTACTTATGAGCATGCCCTTGAGAGCCTGAATGTCCTTGACTACACCTACTTCATCCGAGCCTTTGAGCTCCTACTGGCGGGGAACTATCGAGGGATACTTCTCCTGCTGGACGAACTGCTAGGCAAGGGCTTCGAAGGGCAGACGATCCTCTCGGGGCTATCGTCCTTCGTCCGTGACCTGCTGGTGGCTCAGCACCCCGAGACGCTCTCCCTGCTGGAGAAGCCCACCGAGGTAGCCACCTCCTACCAGCGTATCGCTGGGCAGTGCCCCCCGGCAAGTCTCTTCGCTGCACTCAAGACGCTTGTACAGGCCGACCAGCAGTATCGGACGGCGACGAATCGCCGTCTGCTCCTCGAACTGAGCTTCCTGAGTCTGATCTCGCTTTTTCGCACCGGCTCTGAGCTAGCCCCAGCGCCTTCGCCTCAGAGCCCTCCTCAGTCCAGCCCTTCCCCCCAGACAGCTCCCCAAGGGAATACTCCAGCGCCAGCTCCACGACCTGCCGTAGCTTCGCCCACCCCAGTAGCGCAGTCTCCCGTCTCTCCTGTGAGGACGGAGCCTACGGCTAGTGCGCCTGCTCCCACTCCCGCCGAGCCCCAGCCTCGCCCAGCGACGAGGCCTGTAGCTCCCCAGCCCGAGAGCGTGACTCCTGCCTCTTCCTCAGGGCGACCTACCCAGCGACTCTTCGGAGCACGCCGACGGGTGGCGCCTGTAGAGACCGAAGCGACAGCTACGACCACCGAGCCCGCTCCGCCTCAGGAGGATCAGCCCTTCACCGAGGAAGATCTCCAGCGTGCCTGGGTGCGCTTCGTCGAGCAAGAGCTTCGCCCTGAGCAGATCATCTGTCGCAATATCCTCAAGGCTGAGCTCCCTACGCTCCTCGAAGGGACGAGGGCAGAGGTGGCTCTACCTCCAGGGGACGCTATCCGCACGACCGTCATGGAGGTGCACCCACAGCTAGAGGCCTTCCTCCGCACAAGCCTTCGCAATAGATCCCTTAGCCTCACGCTCCGAGAGAAGAATCCCGAAGAGCAGGCTCAAGTCATCCTCACCCCTGAGGATCGACTGCGCAAGCTCGCCGAGAGCAATCCCGATGTGCTCAAGCTCAAGGAAGCCTTGCATCTGCACTTCGCATAGCACCGGCACGGCGCACCTCCTTCCTCCGCCCTTACCTATACATATATACATCCTATGAAGATCAAGAAGCAACTTACTGCGCTCATCGCTGCCTCGACGCTCGTGGGTACACTCCCCGCCTCAGCACACGAAGGACAGCACATGACCCCTGAGATGATGCTCTCGCTAGCACGTGTCGGAGCTTCGTCCCTCTCGCCCGACGGCAAGACGATCGTCTATAGTGTCGGCTTCCCCAACATCAAGGAGAATAAGATCCGCACCGAACTCTTCTCCATCGCAAGCAACGGCTCCGGTCGGCGTCAGCTCACTCAGGGTATCGCTGGTCTGCACGGGGCACGCTGGATCCAGCAGGGTCGTCGCATCAGCTATATCTCTTCGGAGAGTGGCGAACCTCAGGTCTGGACGATGGCTCCCGATGGCACCGACCGCAAGCAGGTGACTCGCATCGAAGGCGGCCTCTCCGACTACCTCTTCTCTCCCGACGAGACCAAGCTGGCTTATATCAAGGAGATCTCCTTCGGCAAGAGTACGAAGGAGGTATATCCTGACCTGCCGAAGGCCACGGGTCGTATCGTCACCGACCTGATGTACAAGCATTGGGACGAGTGGGTAGAGACCATCCCCCATATCTTCATCGCTTCGGTGGGGAATGAGCCGATCACTTCGGGGAAGGACATATTAGAAGGCGAACCCTATGAAGCCCCTACCAAGCCCTTCGGTGGTTCGGAGGAGCTCTCCTGGAGCCCTGATGGGAAGACGCTTGCTTATTCCTCCCGCAAGAAGACGGGACTTGAGTATTCCCTCTCCACGAATACCGACATCTACCTCTATGACCTCGCTTCGGGCACGACCCGCAATATCACCGAGGGTAATGGTGGCTACGACACGCACCCACGCTTCTCTCCCGATGGATCGAAGATTAGCTGGATCAGCATGGAGCGTGACGGCTATGAAGCGGACCTGAAGCGCCTCTTCATCCAAGAGCTCAAGACGGGGAAGAAGACCTTCCTCACCGATGGCTTCGAGTACGATGTCGACGAGACGGTCTGGTCTCCTGACAGCAAGTCTATCTTCTTCCTCGCCACGAAGCATGCCGAAGCCCAGCTCTGGGAGCTTACACTCAAGGGCCGAAAGATCCGCCAGATCACTACCGGTATGCATGACTACACGTCGCTGGATCTGCAGGCGGGCAAGCTCCTTGCAGGCAGACAGAGCTACACCCTACCTACCGACCTCTACCTCGTAGACCCAAAGACGGGACGAGCAGACCAACTTACCCACGAGAATAAGGAGACCCTCGACCGCCTCAGCCCGATCTCCGTCGAGAAGCGCTGGGTCAAGACCACCGACGGTGGCAATATGCTCGTCTGGGTCATCCTCCCGCCGAACTTCGACAAGACGAAGAAGTACCCCGCACTACTCTTCTGTCAGGGCGGACCTCAGAGCGCCGTCAGCCAGTTCTTCTCCTACCGCTGGAACATGCGTCTAATGGCTGAGCAAGGCTATATCGTCATCGCCCCCAACCGTCACGGCGTACCAAGCTTCGGCAAGGCTTGGAATGAGCAGATCAGTGGAGACTATTCCGGCCAAAACATCCAGGACTACCTCACTGCTGTGGACGAAGTGAAGAAGGAGCCATGGGTCGACGCCGATCGTCTTGGCTGTGTCGGCGCCAGCTACGGCGGTTATTCGGTCTTCTACCTAGCGGGTGTTCACCAGAAGCGTTTCAAGGCCTTCATCGCCCACGCCGGTATCTTCAACCTCGAGATGCAGTACATGACGACCGAAGAAATGTGGTTCGCCAACTGGGACATGGGTGGAGCGCCTTGGGAGAAGGACAATGCTGTCGCCCAGCGCACCTTCGCCAATTCCCCCCACAAGCTGGTGGGCAACTGGGATACACCTATTCTCGTGATCCACGGCGAACGTGATTACCGCATCCTCGCAGGCCAAGGCATGGCGGCCTTCAATGCGGCGAAGCTCCGAGGTATCCCTGCCGAGCTGCTGATTTACCCCGATGAGAACCATTGGATCCTTCGTCCGCAGAACGCTCTTCTTTGGCAACGCACCTACTTCGATTGGCTTGACAAGTACCTGAAGAAGTAATTCCGCTTCCCCTACCATCGTCCGCACCCTACGGAAATAAGTAGCCCCGCCCGCACTCGCCTTTGAGTGTCGGCAGGGCTTCTTCTTTTCCTCTCCCTCCTTCCCGAACAAGCGGGGCAAAGTGACCGAAGATGCGGGTCAAAGTAGCCGAAGAGACCGAGCAAAGTAGCCGACGGCAAGGAGCAAAGAGCCTGAGGTCGAAGGATAAAGTTCCCGAGGCCGAAGGGCAAGGTCTCTTCTGTTGAAGGACTAAACATTCAAAGTCGAAGGGCAAAGTAGCTGAAGAGACAAGGCAAGGTCTCCACGGTAGAATGTCAAAGCGCCTGAGTAAAACCCGCAAAGCATCTGAAGGAAAAGCCAGAAACCATTGCATGTAAATGAAGAAATGCCTTATGAATAGTTGAATCCACGCTCGTTGCTCTATAAAGCAACGAGCGTCACTTAATAAAACTACGAGCGTAGTTTTATTAAGTGACGCTCGTGGTTTTAACTTTTCATCCTTCACTTTCTCACTTTTCATCCTTCACTCTCCAAGTTTTGATCCTTTGCTTTCCAAGTTTTCTTACTGCGTTTCGCCATTTACATTCGATGGCTTTTTGCTTTTCCTTCAGTTAGTTTGGCCTTCGACTTCGGGCGCTTTCACCTTCCCCGTCGGCTACTTTGGTCAGTCTCTTCTGCT
>ERZ773022.1166-NODE-1166-length-18461-cov-17.342877_pt1 | contig 18461 bp, 16 predicted proteins | sample MGYA00580839_ERZ773022 | MGnify/ENA primary metagenome ERZ773022 (study PRJEB29015, sample SAMEA2738020) | human oral metagenome | biome: human oral; feature: human-associated habitat; material: dental | place: China | collected 2044 ... | reverse complement strand
ATGTTTTTTCAATTGTTTAACTTTTATCTCGCACCCGCATAGCGGGTGGTTTTTTATTTCGTAGGCTTTGCCTCCTCAACTGACTAAAGTCATTAATCAAAACAGAACTGGCTGTTACATGAATTCATTAATAATGCATTAGACCAATTTGTAGATGAGGTAAAATATGGATAATATGTGCGAAGATAATTTGATATACGGAGTATCGGAATTGGCAAAGAGAAGTAATATATCTGCATCCCTATCAGGATGGCCAGTTACTTTTGCAATAATGTCGATTCCATTATCTGTTGTCGCAATATATGCGATAAAAGAATTAGCATAAGCAGAGACTCCCTATCACCGAAAATTATCCAGTGATGGGGAGTTTTTGTGCGTCTATGGGACTTATGCATCAACATCGATACTAACACCGGATTTCAATTCGACAGTGATGTGGTCATCCCAGATGGTTATCTGTTTGATTCAACGTCGCACTAGTGATTCATCAAATTCGGTGAGGTGAGTAGTCTGCTGTGCGATATAATCCTGCAGGTTGTTGATTCGCTTTATCTGCTCGTCTCTTGTGGAAGTATCGACAGTGGTTTGCTGGTGCAGTTCTCGAAGCCTGAATATTTCATCAGCAATCTCGTCATAGGCTTCTTTGCTCTGAGCCTTCTGGATGAGCTCCTGTTTGCAAGACTATCAGCTTCTCGTCGATGTTCTGGAAGTGACCTACGAAGCTCGGATGACTGAAGCAATGTTTAAACTGTAGCTGTACCTGATAGCTACTTTTGTCTCCAAGCATCTGGTTGATTGTCTTGACGACAGCATCCTGAAGGTACAACTCGTTCAGCTTTGCGTAGAGGGCGTGAATAAGCTCTGCATCCTCCAACACTTCAACGATAGCTGCAGATTCATCCGGAACATCGTCGAGCCAGCTCTTTTCGTTTCCGTCGCCGTCATTCACGGTGTTATCGAGGGAAAGCTGGTTGCCAGCCTTGGCATAAGGACAGGTTAAACAATCCATGTTACATAAGTAGCGTTTGCTTGCAGGGCAGACGCAACGACCATGTTCCTGCTGACGTTTGCGATAGGCGTTGATTTCACGGTAGTAGTTCGTGTAGAACTCCTTGTTGACATCCACTCAGCTCTTGGATTCCTTGATGTAGATACGATACTCTTTACTTTGATTTACTTTGTTTGCTGTTCGATTTTCTCCTTTCGGTATTTGAACCGAAGCGGAGATAACCGATATGGCTGCCAGTGTTTTGATCACCTCGTGTGGATAACTCCGCTTCTTTCCGGTGACCAGCCGTTCGTAAGCTGGCACTCTATTTAATAGTGCTTTCATATATCAATTACGAACACACTACGTGGGTACGATGCTGGTGAATTGATATATGAGTCCATATCACGCTATAGAAATTTGATAAAAGTTAAAAATGTCCATAACGCAAATATTAAATTTGACAAACGGACACCTAAGTGATATAATAGTTAATAGGTTTTGACCTGAACAGTGTTGTTTCTTTTTGTCAAAACAAGTATATAAAATGGCCTATGTCAGATTGGATCTCGTTTGGCTCATCGTGGATCATCATGGTTCAAAACGGAAGGAGTTGTGCTTCGTGGAATTTAAAGATTTTTTCTCAATACTGAAAAAGCGAATATCTGATGGTGCAGAGGTTTCTTATTTTTTCGATGATTTGATTGCCATGATTACAGATGTGCCAGAGGAGGAGTGGGATACACAGAAGGACCCGTCAACTAAACTGACAAAAGAAAATACGCTTCGAAATTATTCAAAGCGTGGATTAAGCAAAAAGTTTGCAGAGAGTATTGTTTATAGACTTGATAAAGATTTGTTCGTAGAAGCAATTAATCAAAGGTCTGTAACGGTAAGAGAACTTTTGGCAGATGATTTCAAGGCATATGACGCAACAGCAATGGAAGCGAATACAGGTGAACTTTTAGCAGATTGCTTCGTTGTGATAATTCGTTCTTCGGCTGGCCTTGTTCAGCAGAGTGCTCTTGAAAAACAGGCACAGCAGAAAAATGCATTAGAATTAAAAAATAAATATGATGATTATCTTGTGAACGAAGCCAATCATAATTGCCCATTTCCGGGATGCGGAAGGGAACTTATGATTTCGAGAGCAGGAAAGATAGATTCATCTTATGAGGTGTCTTTAATAGATGAGAAAAAAGCGCCAGAAGTAAATAATCTTCTTGCGCTATATCCGAATTGCTATGCCACATATTCAATTGACTCCAGCACAAAGGTTACAAAGCAATTGATTGGAGTAAAAAAGATTTTAGTTGGGCATGGACAAAATATAACGTTATTAGAAAACTTGTCACTTGAAAAAGGAATAGTTGATGTCCTGAAAAAGATTAAAAAGCTGAATCAGAAGGATTTATCCGATGCTTCTCTTGATCCTAAAGAGATAACACAGAAAATAAATCCTGAAGATGATTTTGCACTATATATGACAATCAATTCTTATGTAAATGTGTATTATGTTCGCGTAAGGGAGATTATGACAAACGCAGATAAGAGTGGTGAGATTGATTATGATGAAGCGTAAGATCAAATACATGCTATGTATAAGAAATTAAAGAAGGTAAAGAAGTCTAAGGTCGATATTTTTAACGAACTCGCACAGAAAATTCATAAGGTTAGTCTGATGGATGAGATTTTGTGCCAGATTGTAGTATCGTACTTTGTCCAGAGCTGTTAGGTATTCGATGCAATTACCTAATAAATTATATTCATATAAAAAGAGTACGTTAGCACAGGTTCCAATTGTGCTTGACGCAATTAAGAATAGACCATTACTGGCTGATGCAGCAGATTTTATGACTGTTATGGATTGTTTTTATACTTTAGGAGCTACAGACCATAAATGATGAGAGAGAGGTGTTCATATGCTTATAGAAATGAAGTCTCCAGCGTTTAAGGAAAAGGGTAAAGAACGACCTCCTATCATATTTAAGGAAGGCTTAAATGTAGTTCTAGGTAAGAACAATGGAGCTATGTCAATAGGTAAGTTTTCAGCGTTACTGGCAATTGATTTTGTGTTCGGTGGAGATACCTATGTTAAAAGCGATGGCGTTAAACAAGAAGGTAATCACTCAATATTCTTTGCCTTTGAGTTTAATGGTATCAGATATTATTTTGAGAGAAATACCGGTGATAGTGATACCTTCTATATTTGTGATAAGCATTATCATAGAACAGATAAGACTTATACGAAAACAGAGTTTGCTGACTGGTTAAAGGTTAACTACAACATGGATTTTGCCGGAATATCATTTAGGAAAACTCTTAGTAGTTTCTTCAGAATCTATGGAAAGAAAAACCATGATGAACTTAATCCGCTACAAGGAATTCCGGATCAAAATATGGAAAAATCTATCAATGTTATTTTGACGCTTTTTGATAAGTATAAGGATATCGAAGTATTCAAACAGAGCGTTGATGAACATAAAAATAGACTTGTTGCCTACAATACTGCAAGAAAATATGAGTTTATTTCCAATTTAGTCGGTGGAAAAAAGAAGTATGAAGAAAATCTTCAGGAAATTCGTGCGTTAGAATAGGAATTGGTAACTTTAATGGAGGTTGCAGAAAAAGGTCATACTGATGAAGAAATTGAGAAAAATAAACGCTAAGTGGAATTAACAACAATAAAGCTTAATTTAGAGACATTGCTGCAATCAAAAGAAATGCGACTCAGACTTGTTAATATGAGCTTGGAATATGGTCTGTATCCGACAGAGGCAGATATAGCCGTATTACAACAATATTTTCCGACAGTGAATCTTCGAAAGTTATATGAAATAGAGCAGTACCATCGGAAGTTAGCAAAAATATTAGACGAACAGTTTAAAAGTGAACAGAATGCTATAAAGGATGAAATTGATATCATAAAATCACAATTGGAAATAGTAAACGCCCAAATAAAAAAACTTGGATTTGTCGGTAATATTTCTAAAGAATTTTTGGATAAACATTCTGCTATCACTGGAGAAATAAATGCATTGAGAACCCAGAATCAAGCGTCCTTAAAGCAAAAAGAATTGCAGGAAGAAAAGGCCAATGCGGATGAGGTTTTAAGACGTAGCATTGAAGATATTTTGAGAGGAATTGAAGTAACTCTGAACGATAAAATGAAAGAGTTTAATGAGTCCTTATTTTCAACTCAGCGTAAGCTACCGTATATGCACTTCAATCGTTATGATAGTTATAAATTTGAAACGCCTATGGATACGGGAACAGGATCAAATTATAAAGGAAAGATAGTTTATGATTTGGCGATGCTTTTTTCTACTGCACTTCTGGCGTTGGCACATGATTCGTTATTGTTTAAAAATCTCGAAAAGAATGTCGAGGATGGAATTATAAAAATTTGTAATAGCACGAAGAAACAAGTCTTTATTGCGTATGACAAGCAGGATGACTGCAGATCGGAGACTAGAAATATTCTTGAGGAGAATTGTGTTCTTCGTATTTCAAATGATAATTGTGAACTATATGGAAGGTCATGGAATATAGAGGAGTAAAACCAGTATGAAGATGAGTTATAACAAATTGTGGAAGTTACTAATTGATAAAAATATGAAAAAATCAGATTTGAGAAAGAATGCAGGAATCAGTTCATCTTCACTTGCAAAACTAGGTAAAGATGAAAATGTTACTACAGAAGTATTAGCAAAAATCTGTAACGAACTCAAATGCGATGTCGGGGATATTATGGAATTCATACCGGATGAAAGTAAATAAACTCCCGTTTAACTAGGAATTAACTAAGGAAGGGGTCTGTAAATGAAAACAAAAAGCTTGCCACCCTATGCGCCTACTTTAATCGAGTCAACAAGGGCTATCGGATATTCTCTTGAGGCTGCAGTGGCAGATATTATTGATAACAGTATCGCAGCAAATGCAAAGAATGTTGATATCTATTTTTTTCCGGTAGACAGTGAATATATTGCAATTCTCGATAATGGAAAAGGAATGACCGAAGAAGGAATTGATGTTGCAATGCAATATGGAAGTAAGAATCCAACTGAAGAAAGGGATAAAAAAGATTTAGGACGGTTTGGCTTAGGACTAAAAACTGCATCTTTATCTCAGTGTAGATGTCTGACTGTTATTTCTAAGCAAGGAGATAATTTGGAGGGACGTCAGTGGGATATAGATCATGTTACAGAAGTAGGAGATTGGTCCTTAAAGGTTCTTGATGCGGAAGATATCCAACAAATACCTCAATTTGATGAATTGATAAAATATAAATCAGGAATATTAGTAGTTTGGCAAAAATTAGATCGTCTCAAGGCTGGTGAGATCAATTTTGAACTATCGTTAGGACGTAAAATCGATAGAGTCAGAGATCATCTTTCTCTTGTTTATCATAGATATTTAGCGGGCGAATCAGGGATCACAAAACTTAAACTGTCAATTAATGGAGAAAAAATTAAAGGAATTGACCCATTTTTGACGGAGAAAAGTGTTCAAGCCATGGATGATGAAACATTAGTTATTAAGGGCAATAAGATAATAGTGAGACCGTATATTCTTCCTCACATATCTAAGTTGACAGTAGATGAAATTAAAATGCTTGGTGGGAAGGATGGACTTCGAAAACAACAGGGGTTTTATGTGTACAGGAACAAAAGATTGTTGGTTTGGGGTACTTGGTTCAGAATGATGCGGCAAGGAGACTTATCAAAACTTGCCAGAATCCGTGTTGATATCCCAAACATGTTAGATGATTTGTGGACTCTAGACATAAAGAAATCGTCCGCACTGCCTCCGGCAGAAATTAGAAAGAATTTGGAGATAATTATTAATCAAATTGCTGAGCGGAGTAAAAGAACTTGGACCTTTAGAGGGAAAAAAGAGGTAAGCGATACCGAAACTCACGTGTGGAATCGCATGAAAAATAAACAGGGCGGATTTTATTATGAAGTTAATCGTAAACATCCGATTGTGCAACAAATGATAAAAGTGAATCCTGATATAGAGGTATCACTAAATGCGTTGTTACAACAAATTGAGACGTGTTTACCACTTAATCAATTATATGTGGATCTGAATAATGATGAGCAAATAACCAATGATAATGAACAATCAGATGTGGAAATAATAAAATCACTACAAGAAATAATTACGATGTGTGTTGACAAACAAGAAAAATATAATCTACTTGATGCTATTGCTTGTATTGAACCATATTCGACACATCATAATATAGTAGAAAAAATTAAGGAGGATATTTTGAAGAATGATTAATCCATATGTTGAACAATTAGAAATACAAATCTCCGCATTTGTTAACAATATTTATAAGGAAGTTCTTCCTACAGAAGAAGAATTTTTGGAGAAAGCCACTTTGTTAAGAAATGTAACTGCGTCTATTATGCCGGTTTCTGATGATGAATTTGCAGAGATAATTTCTAGACTAAAGCAATCATTAGTAATCCAGATGGATATTGGGGTATATATTAACGATCGTAATAACGGGCATCAGTCATGGTTACCTTCAAAGAGAGCCGATTTTGATTTCTTCTTTTGGAACAGATATAAGAAGTATCTGGAAGAAATTAAACATTGGAATCCGAGAGTTACAACAAATCTAGGAAAAGTTTCTGATGAAATATTAGATTTATGTGGTGATCCGTCAGAAGATCATTTTGCAATAAAAGGTCTGGTGCTAGGAGATGTGCAGTCAGGCAAAACTGCTAACTACACAGCCATTTCTAATAAAGCAGCGGATACGGGTTATCGAATTATTATTGTCTTAGCTGGTATGCAGGAGAATTTACGTAAGCAAACACAAGAAAGATTGGATGCTGAATGTACCGGAAGAAAGAGCGAATATTATCTGGACCCTAAAGCCGAACAGGGTATAAAGAATCAGCTGGTTGGTGTAGGAAGATACGGAACAGATAAAAAAATCGTTGCATTTACTTCCGTGACCAAAGATTTTGACAGCGGCATTCTTAGAAACAATAATTTGGGCATCGAAAACGTTAATTGCCCTGTTATTTTAGTGGTGAAGAAGAATAAAAGAATTTTAAATAATTTGATCAAGTGGCTATCAGATAATAACACGCAAAATGCCGCCGGACAGATTGATCTTCCTCTCATGCTAATTGATGATGAAGCTGATAATGCATCAGTTAATACAAAAGACGAAGATTCTCAGCCTGCAGCAATTAATGACTGTATTAGACGTTTATTGAATCTATTCAGTAAAACTACGTATTTAGGTATTACTGCAACGCCTTTTGCAAATATATTTATCGATCCGGAAAAAGACGATGATCTCTTTCCAGCTGATTTTATCTATGCCCTATCCGCTCCAACTAATTATATTGGGGCTGATAGAATATTTGGAGAAAATCCTGATAGTGATAACATGCTTCAGGAGATTGATATAGAAGAGTTAGAAGCGTGCTTTCCTCCAAAACATAAAAAAGACTTTGTGGTAGAAGATTTACCTGAGGATTTATATGAAGCCACATATTATTTCTTGTTATTAAATGCGATTCGCGACTATAGAGGGGACCTTACAGAACATAGATCTATGATGGTACATATAAGCCTTTATACCAATGTTCAAAATCAGATACAAGAAATGCTGAATGTATGGTTAGATCAGGTGAAATCGGATGTTCGAAACTACGCTAAATTACCACTTTCTCAAAGCGAAAAAATAAAAAATATAAAAGCGATGCATGTTGTTTGGGACAAGTATCATTTGAGTGGGATTGTTGGAATAGAATGGAAGGACTTACTAAAAAATTATTTGCACAAAGCAATTTCTCCTATTGAAGTTCGTGCAGTAAATATGAAAACTGGTGCAGCAAGTTTAGATTATTGTAATCATAAAAATGATGGTTTGCGTGTAATTGCTGTAGGAGGAAATAGTATGTCGAGAGGTTTGACCTTAGAGGGCCTTGGTGTAACATATTTTCATCGTTATACAAAGATGTACGATACTTTGTTACAGATGGGGCGTTGGTTTGGATATAGACCAAATTACGGGGATGTTGCAAAGGTATGGATGACACCAGAGGCTATCGATTGGTATGGACAAATTACTAGAGCTACAGCTGAACTTAAGGAAGAAATCTCGAAAATGAGAAATGCAAATCAAACTCCTAGAGACTTTGGTCTGAAAGTTCGACAAGATCCTGGCGCATTAATTGTGACTGCGCGAAACAAGATGCGTACAGCAACTGATTTGACATGCCCTGTCACAGTGTCTGGTAATTTACTTGAGACACCTAGATTAAAAGCATCAAAAAATATTTTGGCTTCAAATGAGATTGCATTCAAAAATTTTGTGAATTCGTTGAGTAGTATTGGAGACAGATTCTTTGATGAAGAACGTACGAAGGGACATTATTATTGGAAAAATGTTCCTGGGGATAATGTAGCTCAATTGTTGCTGGATTTCGAGACAAATCCATGGCATTTGAGTTTCAATGGTAGAGCACTTGCGGAATTTATAGAGAGCCATCATTGGAGCAATGGATGGGACGTAGTATTAATAAAAACAGGAACAGGTATTCCGCACAATGAACCGTTGCAGTGCGGTGATGAAATGTTGGAGATTGAAGGGACAGAAAAAAGAAAAATTTTAGCTGATAAAAAAATGATCAGTGTGAGTGGCACTAAGTTGCGTGTCGGAGCTGGTGGATGTACACGAATTGGATTATCCAAAGATGAGATTCAAGATTCGGAAAAAACATATAGATCCATACCTGGAAATGAGAATAAGAAAAATATCCCGGACAAAGCGTATTTGATAGCCAATAGAAATCCAATTTTAATGCTACATATAATACAAGCTGATTATTCGAAGTCCGAGAATAAAGATTTACCTGAATTTTTATTTGCGTTGGGAGTTGGGTTCCCTAAAACTAGTGGTTCCACTGAAACTGCAAATTATAAAGTTAACTTAATTGAGTTGAGAAATTGGGTGGACGTTTATGACAATTATGATGACGAGGAGGATATGTAATGAGTGGTAAAGAAAACGAATTAAGAGAAAAATGGAATACTATTAATTACTATCCTGGTGGAGCATTGAAATTGTCTGTAAAGCATCCTCTTGAATGGTATGTTCGATATGCAACGCCAGAGCATAAGTCTGTGGTAATAGTGAGCAAAAAAGCTATTAAAAAACTAGATTCATCAAAATGTATCGATGTTGCATGTAATCAGAGGAAGGACGGTAAATATGCGATTTCCTTTACGTTGATGGATAGAAAACAGGAAGATGTTTTCATAACAATGGCAGGAGATATTATAGAATATTCTAATGTGGAAACTGACGATGTAGCATTGCTTAAAGTATTGCGCAGATATAATGCGTGGTTAAAGTTATTAGACCATAAAAGCAACGCGGTGTTAGGTAGTAACACACAAAAAGGTCTCATTGGAGAGTTGTTGTTTTTGAAAGAAAAAATAGAGAATGGAATGTTACCGTCTGTTGCTTTAGCTGGATGGGTTGGCTCAGAAGGAGCGGATCAAGATTTTGTATATACAGATTGTTGGCATGAGATTAAATCTACAGGGGCTTCATCTTCAGAGATATCGATTTCTTCTGTTGAGCAATTAGATAGAAACGATGAAGGAGAATTGGTCATTTATCGGATCGATAAATGTGCACCGGGTCAACCGGAATCATTCACGTTATATGGATTGGTTCATGAGGTGATAGAGTTGATTTCACGACAAGGCGAAAATCCAGATGAGTTAATATTGAAACTTGGCTCAGCAGGATATATTGACATGAAAGAATATGATAAACAGTATTTTAATACATCCTCAAAACAAGTATATGTTGTAAATGAATCATTTCCGAGAATGCGGAGAGCTGATATTCCAACAGAGATAACAAATGCTGAATACCAGATAGATATCCCTAGTATAAAAAGCTGGGAGAAGTAATAAAAATGGGAGGATGTTAACATGGATTCTACCGAATTTAAAAAAGATTTTATAGAGAGTATAAAAACTGCAGCAGCAGTTACTGGAGAAGGGTCATGTGCATCCTTTGTAGATAATATGGCTCAGTATCTAATTGATGTTGAAGCGTTATCTGATTTCACACCATCTTTTTATAAAGGTAAAAGTGGACGTAGTAATTATAGGGTAGACGGATATGTATACGACGAGTTCGATAATACAATGAATCTTATTATTGCGGATTTTGATGGTAATGATTTGGAACGTCGACTTACCGGAATAGCTGCAAATAAGGATTTTGGCTTGCTCATGAAATTTCTTGATGTAGCACTGACAACTAATCTATACCATGAAATAGAGATGAGTACACCGTGTGCGGATTTAGTAGATCTCTTAAGGTATAACAAAAAGGCAATTCGTAAATATCGTTTTCTTGTATTCACGGATGCAGATATGAGTGCTACTATAAAAACAGTAGAAATTGATGATTATAATTCTATTCCTGTAGAAGGTCAGATTTGGGATATCGATCGTTTGTTCAGAGTCTGCTGTTCAGAACAAGGCCGTCAAATTATTGAGATTGATTTTAAGGAATATTGTGGAGAAGGCATTCCATGTATAGAGGCTAGTTCTGCGTCTACAGAACAGTATAGTAGCTATTTGGGAGTAATTCCTGGAACCGTTTTGGCTGATATATATGACAAGTATGGCAGTAAACTTTTGGAGGGAAATGTCAGATCATTCTTATCTACAAAAGTAGCAGTCAATAAGAAAATAAGAGGGACTATCCTGAATAATCCACAAATTTTTTTTGCATTTAATAATGGAATTTCAGCAACTGCAATGGACGTTGAGATAGAAGATACAAACCATGGAAGGTTTATCACCTTCGTTAGAGACTTTCAGATTATTAATGGTGGACAGACGACGGCCTCTATTTCAAATGCAAGATATAAGGATAAAGCAGATTTATCATCTATTTTTGTTCAAATGAAATTGACTTCAATTGATGAATCAACACCAGAAGAGTCAGATGAGTTGATCAGAAATATTTCTAGATCTTCAAACAGTCAGAATAAGGTTAGTGATGCAGACTTTTTTGCATCTCATCCCTTTCATCGTCGCATGGAACAAATCTCAAGACGTTTATTTGCATCGGCATCTGAAGGCGTACAGTATGAAACTAAATGGTTTTACGAAAGAGCAAGAGGACAATATCTACAAGAACAGATGCGCTTGACACCGGCAAAGAAAAAACAATTTGAGTTACAACATCCTAAGAATAAGGTAATTAAGAAAACAGATCTTGCGAAGGTACAAAATACATGGAGAGGATTCCCTCAGATTGTGAGTAAAGGTGCGCAGACCAATTTTAACTCGTTTGCAGAGTATATAGATGAGCAATGGAATACAAATGAGGAACAGTTTAATGAGAGATATTTCCAAACTACTGCTGCGTTGATTCTCTTGTTTCAATATCTAGAGAAGACAATACCAAAACAGACTTGGTATGAGGGCGGATATCGTGCAAATATCATATATTACACACTGGCACAATTTAGAAGATTGTTGCATAGTCAATATCAAGGACAGGAACTTGATTTGATGCTGATTTGGAATAGACAAAGTGTACCTGAACAAGTGGGTACAGTTTTAATCGCATTGGCAGAGCTGGTTCTTCTTCGAATAACTGATCCGTCAAGAAAAGTTGCAAACGTTACTCAGTGGTGCAAGAGAAATGATTGCTGGGAAGTTGTGAAGAAAATCCATATGGATATTCCTGAAAATATTGAGAATTATTTAATTACTATTGATGAACAGAAGGCTGCACAGAAGTCCGCTAAGAAAGAGCAGAAGGTTGTAAATGAAATTCAGGCTCAGACAATAGTAGTAAATTATCCGGTAGAAATGTGGATGCGACTATCAGAGTTTGTTGTTAGAAATCATATGGGTACACCTACAGATGTATCTGCATTAGCGATTGCATGTAAAATGCCTGCTAAAATACCAAATACTTATCAATGCAAACGTTTACTTGCATTACTACGAAAAGCCTCCGAAGAAGGCTTTAATACTGAAGCGTAAGATGGAGGAACTATGTTTAATACAATAGATTTGTTTGCGGGTGCCGGGGGATTGAGCCTAGGTTTTATGCAAACAAAAAAATTCGATATAAAAGTTGCATATGAATTTAATCCTGCTATGCAGGAGACATATAAGAAGAATCATCCTGGAGTAGCTGTATTCGGAGATGTTAGAGATGCCAATTTCGCGGAAATAAAAGAAAAATATGGCGACATTGATGTTGTAATTGGAGGACCACCTTGCCAGGGATTTTCTAATGCAAATAGGCAAAAAAATCATGCAATCAGCCAGAACAATTCCCTGGTGAAACAGTATATTAGAGCAATCTTAGAACTAAAACCCAAGACATTTGTAATGGAAAATGTAAGTATGCTTAGATCAGATGTTCACAGATTCTACCTATGTGAGGATGACTTAGAATTAGTGGAAAGCAATGTAATTGAAACTGCTAATACAGAGTTGGTTTTACTGGATACTGAGTTTATGTTTGATGGAGCGATTAACATTGTGCAGTCTGAGCAAGAAATTGCTCGATATAAATGGGATGATTTTGATTATCTCGAATTGAACGTTATCTATAAAGCATCTAAGAATGTAACCAAATTTAAAGCTGTATTGGAGAAGCATAAACATCGTTTGATTAAAATATCAGAGAAGCACACCAAGCGAAATGAAGATGATTTCATTATCAACGCTGATATGGTTGGGTTTAATGCAATACTGGATTATTACGCTGGGAAAATAGAAGCATCTCAGATCAAGGCACTAATTGAACCAGCAATTATGTACCAAAGAATGATAAGTAAGGCACAGGAAATATTTGAAAACGATATTGTGGTTGATAGTTATACTGATAATAAAGGTCTGATAGTCAATATACGTTCATATGCAGTTTTTGATTATTTAAAGGCAAAGCTAAAGGGGACCAACGATGATGACGGATATGCGATTTCGGCAGATGTTCTTTCCGCGACCCAGTTTGGAGCCCCACAAAAAAGAATACGTTTTATAATAATGGGGATTCGTAAAGATATTACTGATGAAGTGAAACTTCCGAAAGGAAAATTTAAAGATGGTTCATATAGGACAGTTGCGGATGCGATTAAAGACTTAGAAGATGTTGAGCCGGTCTATAATGTATCTGATGATAAAAATGGCATAAAGCTACAAGCTAAAACTAATTTAAGTGATTTTGCTCAGACACTTCGTGATTCTAAGATATTGCATAATCACATTATAACGAAAACGACACCAACAGCTATGGAGCGTTTTAAAGCGTTAGATCAGGGACAAAATTTTCATTCCTTATCTGATGAAATGAAGACAAACACTTATACAGATGTTACAAGAACCCAGAACACAATTTATCTTCGTTTAAAATACGATGAGCCGTCTGGCACCGTTGTCAATGTGCGTAAATCAATGTGGGTACATCCTACAAAAGATAGAGCAGTAAGTATAAGAGAAGCAGCTCGTTTGCAGACCTTTCCAGATAGTTTTGTTTTTTGTGGAACAAAGGATAAGCAATATCAGCAGGTAGGGAATGCGGTGCCGCCTATAATGGCAAAAGCTATAGCAAAGAAATTGGCTAACCAGCTTAATAAAGCATTATCAAAGAAATAAGGAGATGCTTATGAGTAGAAGAGCATATTATTTTAATTCTATAACCAACTTTATATTAGAAGATGATGAGTTTGTTCTCGGCCAGTTATTGATTAATGATGAGTTTGAAACTACTGATCTCCAAAAGATGGCTTGGAGATCGGAAATTCAAATTTTAAAGGAACAATTAGTTGAATTTTCTCAAGGTGACATTATTTTCGAATATACCATACCAAGAACGGGACACAGAGTAGATGTGATATGTATAATAGAAGGAATTATTTTTCTCTTAGAGTTTAAGGTTGGAGATAAAGAGTACAAGAAATCCACTACAGATCAGGTAATGGATTATGCATTGGATTTAAAATACTTTCATGATAAAAGTAGGACTAGGCATCTTGTCCCGATCAATGTTTCAACGAAGGCGTTAGAAAAACAGAATGAATATTATTGTATGCCAGATAATATTCATAATACTCTTTTTTGTAATGAAGACAATATTGGCAGTACTATTCGAGAAAGCATTTCGAGAATTAATGATACGCCGTTACCTGCACTGGAGTGGATAAATTCAAGATACGTTCCTACACCGACCATCATTGAAGCTGCGCAGGCATTGTATAGAAAACATGGGGTAGAAGATATTTCAAGGAATGATGCTGGCGCAAAGAATTTAGCGATAACAACAGCAGCAATTTCTGATATAATTGATCGGGGCAAGAAGAACAACGAAAAAGCTATATGTTTTGTTACAGGTGTTCCTGGTGCTGGAAAAACACTCACTGGATTGAATATAGCAAACAAACGTCATCATTTTAATGAAGATGAACATGCTGTTTTTCTTTCTGGAAATGGTCCACTTGTTGATGTTTTGCAGAATGCGCTCGCAATAGATCGTGCGGAGAGAGAAGGCGTGACTAAAAAAAGAGCTCTCCGGGAAACGAAAGCCTTTATTCAAATTATTCATAAGTTTAGAGATGAGGCTTTGACTACGGATATGGCACCAGTAGAGAAGGTGGCAATTTTTGATGAGGCTCAAAGAGCATGGAACAAAGCGTCACTCGTTGATTTTATGAAGCGTAAAAAAGGAATTCCCGATTTCAACCAGTCAGAACCTGAATTTTTGATTGGCATTATGGACAGACATAGAGATTGGGCCGTTATAGTTTGTCTTGTAGGTGGTGGACAAGAAATATATAACGGAGAAGCAGGAATTCAGGATTGGTTTGAAACTCTGGCAGATGATTATCTAGGCTGGAAAGTATACCTATCAGATAAAATTACAGATACAGAATACGTAGGAAAATCAGATATTTCGACATTGCTACATGGACGAGAGTATCACTGCATTTCCGATTTGCATTTAGGGGTTTCGCTACGCTCGTTCAGAAGCGAAAAATTAGCTCTTTTTGTAAAACTATTGTTAGATGAAAAGGTGGAAGAGGCAAAAAGTGTCAATAATGAACTTAAACATTCATATCCGATTTTTCTGACACGAGATCTTGAAACCGCAAAAAAATGGGTGAAAGATAAAGCTCGTGGAACAGAAAGGTATGGACTTTTAGCAAGCTCAGAAGGAAAAAGATTGCGAGCTGAAGGCATATGGGTTCCATCAAATATAAATCATGTAGGGTGGTTTTTGAATGGGAAAGATAATGTTGACTCATCATATTACTTAGAAGTGGCGGCGTCTGAATTTAAAGTACAAGGTTTAGAGGTAGATTATGCAATACTGGCATGGGATGCTGATTTTAGGTATACAATTGAAGGTTTTGATTATTTTAAGTTCAGGGGCACGAAATGGAATCATATTAATCAGGAACGAAGGCAGAAATATCTAAAAAATGCTTATCGAGTTTTGTTAACCAGAGCAAGACAGGGATTGATTATTTATGTCCCTGAAGGGTCTGATGAAGATCCATCAAGAAACAAGGATTATTATGATCGGACTTTTCAATATTTGAAAAGCACTGGAATGGAAGAAATATGAGGAGTGATATTTTGAAGGATACAAAGTATGAAGATTTAAATAAAACATTAGCAGCAGTTGGAAAAGCTGTGTTTGTAAATTTTTATTATGACTTCAAAGATTTTTCTATTTCAAAAGACGAATTGGCTAAAAAGATTCTTTCGGAAAATCCAGAATCGAAGTCAGATAGTCAAAACTTTCGAATTCCAAGAGCAAGACATATATTTGAATCGGGGTAGGAGAAGGAAGCGTTACGTATTATTATTGAAAGCAAAAGTGTAGATAAAAAAGCAGTAGAAAAAGCTAAACATATTTTTGGCTAAAGAAATTATTAGAGAAGATTTCCAAACGGAGAGTACAGAGGAACGACAATTTATCGAACATTTCAATCAAGAAATTCAATATGACACTACTCTAAGGGAGGCTCCTTTGATTGCGGAGAGAACACAATACATATATCCATGAAAACAAACTGAGTCGAAGAATGCTTTGAGGCGAGCACAGTATTTGTGCAAGTAGATAATTCACATTTTGTTTTTAAACGAAGAAATAGATCTGATAATTGTACAGAGCCATATCATTTGATCCTATTATCAGCGTATCGTGATTTCTCAGGAATTGATTTGGACAGAGAGCAAAATATTGTGTCACCTTGTAGCAATTGCCATAATATGTTGCATTATGGAGCCTCATACAAAGAAGTGTTACATGAGTTGTATGTTCAAAGAAAGGAATTATTAAAACAGATAGGCATAGTAGTATCTTGTGAACAATTGGTGAGTTATTATTGAATGATAAGACATTAAAATGAAATTTTATTCTGAGAAAAACCTAATGAAAATTCTTTTTTGATAATTTTAATGTATCAAAGATTATGATTCAATTGATATAACTGTTATGGTAAAGACGTTTTAATATGGATGAGAAATAACCAGAAGGAGGCCTCCTATTTGAAAAAGAAAAAAGACGAAATAACCATCCGTTCCAATGTAGCAGAATACTTAACCTATGTTGCCTCTGTGGGTGATCAGCAGGACTGCTATGAGGATGAGAATATATTGCTGACACAGAAGATAATGGACACATTGTATGACGTTGGTTTGTCGAGGAGATAGTGAGAAAATACATCGAGGAAATTAAGGTGTACGAGGACAAATTCATGGTTTGTTTTAAAGCGAATGTCAAGATTGAAGTAAAAAAGATAAATGGTGTTGATGTAAGGCGGAACCTAGGTTCTGCCTTTTTACTTTATGAATTTTAAGGAATATTATACAATAGAATAAAGTGTAAGAAGTGATAAAGCAGTTTGATAAATTTGAGTTCGTGGGGAATATGCATTAAAAATCACGTCAAGGAATTTACAGAGCCTGATGAATAACTTGTTAGAAAGCACATTAAGCAGATAAAAATAAATTTTAAGAAAATGATTTGAATAAAAAGATGATTAAGGAGATGATATATTTGAAAATAAAAAAGGAAGAGTTGGAAAAAATGGAGCCTAGAACATTATGTGAAGAGGCTTGGCAAGAAATAGCAAGTCATTTCACGGATTTTAAGTTGCTTTCAAATGGACAAAAATTAAAGAGAGTTGCGAAAGATAAGGATATTTTCTTTGAAATATATTTTCAGGCAAATAGACATAATAATAAGTATAGCGTAGAATTTATTCCACATATTCGTATTTACTCCAAATCAATAAAAAGGGCAGGAATCAATAATGGTTTTATCTATGGTGGGGATTTAGGTTCGTTAAGTTCAAGAAAATCGCATAAGTGGTGGCAACTTGCTGGTGCGAGCTATAAATATACTGTGGAAGAAGTAAGCAAGCTTATCAAAATACACGTTATTCCAATCTTTGATTATTTCGAGGATACTCAAGCAAATATTGATAGAATTTTAGAAGGAAATTATACGTCGGATAGTTTGTTATACTATATGTACTATTTTGGTGGTAAAAATAAAGCACAGCAGTATTTCAATAGAATTCTAAAGGAGAATAAATTAAAAAATAAATATATCAGTTTCTATGAATCATTGAAAAGTATGCCTCTAGAAGACATTAATTTGAATTACTCGGAATTTTCTGGAGCCATTATGATTAAATTTGCTTATCTGAATGGTATTGAAATAGAAAAATAAATTTGAATTTAGTGAAATAAGATGATATTGCTAAAGGTGAATCTCGAGTTGTTTTTTGACTTGCTAAAATATAATTATATAATATAAGTATAAAATATTTGCGCGTGACTTAAGGAGTTTTTATATGAAAATACCAACTTATTTTAAAGAAAGTAATTATAAAATTGTTGAAGTAGAAGAGGATTTGTCGTCTATTAGGATAGTTAATGAAGTAGAAAAAGACAAGTACAATGAGTTCTTTGAAATCTATTATTTTGGTGAATTGGATTCTGAGGCTGTGATTACTGAAATTTTTGATGAAAAAACTTCAACTATAAAACCTTGTAAGGTTGTAGCGAAATGTATTCAAACAGGAAAAGAAATTTTACTTTATGATCAATTAAAATATGGATATAATTCATTATTTTGTGATAAATTTGATTTAGAAATGTTTAATAATCGACCACTTGTAAAATTAGATATTCCTAATTCTAAAATAGAAATTGATTTAGGATATAGTATAGATTATGATGAGGAAAAAGAAGATTTTGAATTTGATGATAATGACCATTTGGAAACAATCAATGGAGAAAAAATTTCTTTTGAGGATGTTAAAAAAGATGGATTTGATTACATTAAAATATCAGCAATAGATGAAGATAAAGTTATTAGAGAAGTTTTAAATCTAGAGTTAGCTTAAAAATTACTTAGAGATTATGC
>ERZ773022.1165-NODE-1165-length-18485-cov-6.296799_pt1 | contig 18485 bp, 17 predicted proteins | sample MGYA00580839_ERZ773022 | MGnify/ENA primary metagenome ERZ773022 (study PRJEB29015, sample SAMEA2738020) | human oral metagenome | biome: human oral; feature: human-associated habitat; material: dental | place: China | collected 2044 ... | reverse complement strand
TATTGGGGTTCAAAACAGCCATTATATTAAAGGCTTGAACAACGTCTGGACAATTGTGACAGGTTAGTGAAACATAAGTTTCTAAATCGATGGTTCCGTCGATGGCTTCGTTGCGGATAATCTCGCTTCTGTCCATCAACAACACGTGGTTGAGGATGCTTTCCACGTCTTTCACCTGATGGGTGGAGATGACGATGAGCTGACTTTCGTGGCTGCCTTGGCGGATAAAGTCGCGAAATTGCTGCTTGCTCGTGATGTCAAGGCCGTTGGTTGGCTCGTCCATCAACAGCACTTTGGCGTGCGTAGCCATGGCAAAGGCCATGAAAATCTTTTTGCGTTGACCGAGCGATAAGGCCGAGAGTCGCACGTCGTTTGTCATGCCAAAGGTTTGCAAATAGGCATTCATGTCGTCTAAAGAAAAGCGAGGATAGAACACACTGTTGGTCTTGACATAGTCTAAAAGCGACACGTTGGGCAGTTCAAACTCATCGGGAACGAGGAAAATCTCGTAGTTCTCATTGCCCTCAAGCATATCGCGGTTCGTCAGGCTCTCGAAATGGAGCTTGTCCATCGCATCCGACGCATTCGAGATCAGCTCGCGCAGGAAAATCTCACGGTTCGTGTAAATCGAGTGGATCATCAGATCCAGCAGCTGCTTTGTCTCAGCTTGAAACTCAAACGTTTCCTTTGACATAGTATCGTTCTCCCTTATATTCGATTATTTTGCATCGCATTTATGCGTATGCAATTCTAAAACTGTTATCCATTCTACATGAAAAATGACAAAAAGTCAAAGGTTATTCCCACACTTTCCACGGAGCACACCCGCTCGCCCACAGCCGATCCAACTCATTCTTTTCGCGCAGCATATCCATGCACTGCCAAAAGCCGTGATGACGATAGCTCATAAGCTGCTCCTCACGCGCCAAGCGTTCCAGCGGCTCCTGTTCAAAGACACAGTCGTCCCCCGTCAGATAATCAAACACCTGCGGCTCAAGCACCATATAGCCCGCATTGATGGGGGCACTGTCCCGCTGCGATTTTTCGCGGAAGGCTCGCACGGTATTATTGCCGCCGATATCCAGAATCCCCTTGCTCTGCTCCTGCATGACAGAGGTCAGCGTCGCCAGTTTCCCGTGCGATTGATGGAACGCAAGCAGTTTTTCAATATTGACATCACATACAGCATCCCCGTATGTCATCATGAAAGCCTCGTCGCCAACGTATTTTTGTATCCGCTTGATGCGCCCTCCGGTCATCGTGTCCCTGCCGGTATTTGCCACAATAACCTTCCATAGCTCCTCACCCGTTTGTAAAAAATGAGTCTGTTTCTTTTCCAAATCGAACAGGACATCGCTTGTATGGAGAAAGTAGTTGTTGAACCATTCCTTCACCATATTCTGCTTGTACCCCGCACATATAACGAACTCGTGGATCCCATAAGAAGAGAAGCCCTTCATGATATGCCACAGAATCGGCATATCCCCAATCTCAATCAGGGGCTTTGGTTTGTATTGAGACTCCTCCGAGATGCGCGTGCCGTAGCCACCCGCCAAAATTACTGCTTTCATTTTAAGTCCTCACCGCTACAGATAATTAAGGAATCGCTGCTAATAACGAAGTCTATCAGATTGGCGTAGATTTTTCGTCCGAACAAGGAGACAAACCGGACGCATAGCAAGGGCTATGTGGAGGATTTGTCGACACAGTGCGGGCAAAAAAGATACGTCAAGATGGCGTGGCTGAATTTATCAGTGCTTCCTTTGTTCTGCCAAGGAAGAATTCGACATAAGACAAGGACTAGGTGAAAGTTTTGCCACGGTGCAGTGTAAAAAAATGTGCCAAGATAATTGGACTGAATGACTCATCTCTCTGCCTGCATATCCTCATCCGCTAATTTCAGCGTACCATGCAGCGTCATGGCATTTTCCTTTGTTATTCCATAATCTTTCGATGCCAAGTCATATTGCAAATCCACATGGGGCATCCCTTCAATGCCCAAAACATCAATCATCACATCGTAAATCATGTCATTTGTCCAATACACCTGCTCATGAGCCTTCAACTGAGCAAACACATTGGGGCGCTCCTCTTGAAAAGCATCACTGAACCACATCACGAGCGGTATGCGTGCCATGCTCCAGGTAAATTTGGTTGCTTCATGGTACAACCTGCGATCAGGATCTTCGCCATGATCGGAAAAATAAACCATCCCCTTGAAGTTTGGCAGTGAATGAACCCGTTCGTAAATTTGGGAGAGTATGTAGTCGTTATACAACACGGCATCATCATACTGATCGACATAGGAGTCCTCCCCCGAAAAATGCGCATTGGGACAGCGATCCCGATAATCCGCATGACATCCCATCAGATGTATGATAATCAACGCATTTTTTTCACAAACTTGTGGAATTTGTGTGAGAAGTATATCATCATAGTATTCTGTGACCTGACTGTTTCCGAACATGCCATTCATCCATTTTTGATGCTGTGCCGTACTCGCAGTTTCTGAAACGGGCGTATCGGCTACACCCAGCTTTTTTTGATTGCTGATCCAATACGTCTCATAGCCAACTGCGTTCGCCACTTCGACAATGGAATACGCATCCTTCAAATCCATCGCATTGTACTGATTCTTTTCACTGAGCGCATAGGTCAATGCAGGAACGGTATGAACATAATTCGAGTAGGCATTTGAAAAGGTGATATTCTCTTCATTTTTACACTGGTCTTTCATCCACGGCGTTGTTTCTCTCGCATACCCATAAACCTGCATGTGGTTTCGCGTCTCTGCTTCACCAATCACCAGAACAAACACTCCACCCGAAGAAACAAGATTCAGTCCTTGCAGGTTTTTCAAGCGTTCTTCCCGCATTGCTCGTGCTTCTCCATAAGCACGATATTGCTGAAGTGCCACCTTTACTTCCATGCCAATGTGCGCAGGAAGGTAATACTTCACTCCGTGATTCACAACGAAAAGCCCTATGAGCATAAAGAAAAGAAAAAACAAAGACATGCGCCGGTCGGGCAGTTGAACATCCACATGAAGGGCGACTCGCAGTGCTTTTATAGTACCGGCGACTGCAAAAAACAGCCCCAACGTACCACAAATCCAAAGGAAAATATTTTGATTTTTCAGATATGCAAGTGATTCAGCCAGATTGGTTTGAAACAAGGTCAAGACAATGGCAGAGGATAAAACGTACCCGCCGCTGACAATCCAATACCCCCATACCAGAAGCGGCATAAGGATCGCCACCGCCAAAGCCGCAAAAGAGAATCCACAGGCGAAGCGTCGCAGAGCATTCGAGGGAATCTTTCGCGCAGCTCCATGGATCCAAGTCCAAAAGAGGAAATGCGATGCACCAAGCAAATAGGCGGAAGTAATTTCTTTACCGACTACATTTGCTCCACCCAAAAACGGCACGTATGCTGCACTCACAAAAACAGCAGTATAAAATACAAACATCAGGATGTATTGCTTTGAACACGTCACCATCGGCAACAGAATTGCCGTCCATATACCTAAATAGAACAACCTCCCCAATTCAACAAGCCCCTTGTACTTGTCCGAAAGGACAACCATCTGAAGAAGCGCCCCCAGGGAAACGACGACGAGAACCGTGACCATATACGGCATCCATTTGCGGCTCTGGTTTTCTGCCCACTTTGTCATCATTTTCTGTGTTGCCTTCCTACAAAATCAAACTTCCGCGGACTTTATGATACACTATATGTGCAAGTCGAACAAAGACCCGTTAGTATCTTCTTCATCAATGCGTTCAATGAAAAGTTCCTTACCGACTTCATTCCACGCTCTGCAATCTGTTCACGCTCCTCCTCATGCTGCAAATAGTAGTCGATTTTCCAAATCAGATCGTCCACATCCTCATACTGCACGAGGTCGCGGTCAAAATCCAGTGTCCCGTTCGACTGCTGCCCACCGTTCATCAGCTGAAATGTCCGCGTCGCCAAGATCTCAAACGTCCGAGGGCTGACGCTTTGATGAACGTCGTTATTGATGTTCAGCACGATCTTGCTCCGCCGATAAATCCCTGCAACTTCCTCAGGCGATAATTCCCGATTCGCCAGAAAAGGAATCAAATGCGGATGTTTCTTTCGGTAGGAGTGAACCTTCCACGGATAGCGGTCATCATACCATCTTCCACCTACGTACATCTGCCCCCCCCGATTGGACATAGATTCGGCAACCTGCTCCAAAATCTCCACACGATGCGCCATGGGCGTTCCGATAAAGGATACGTCGATATCCCGCTCCTCTTTCTTTGGATAATAAACAGCGGGATCATAACCGAGCGGAAGATAGATCATCCCGACCTGAAATGTCTGTGCGGCATACGCAATATCTGTGTATTCAAAGGCAAATACATGCTGATACCGCCGCAGACGCTGCCGGAACTCCATATCATAGCGGCGCACGGAGTCCCACATCATAAGAGCCGTCGGATGCCCATCCCACAGGTTCAAAATATCGTCAGAAATCATACACCCCGTCAGACAGAGCAGCACGGAATCCGCGTGCATGTGCGCCCGCATAAAGGCAATGCATTCCCTCCGCCAATTCTCTTCCCACCGTGTTTCGAGCGAGCGGCATCCCCACTTATAGAGCCGACGGCTGAGATATGAGCAGTTGGTATAAAAGGGACGCTCGGCAAAGAAATCGACGGTATGCCCTTCCTCTCGCAGGACGCGGACAATACTCTCGGAATATCCGTAATAAAGCGGTCCGACGACAACAAAATGCACGGCAGTCACCTTCTTTTTCGTATGCTATCTCAGTTTCATCAGATACTCGTCGAGTTTCGCCGTCCAATGGTCATAGTTAAAATGCGCACGTGCAAACCCCTGTATTTCTCTGCTCAGCGCAGGTAAATCCTGTCTCTGTGCCGCCGTCTCCCACGCATCGGCAAGCGCTCCGGCATCCTCCTGCGGCACGATCCGTCCATAGCGTCCATCGTTAGTTAGATCGTTGACGATCCGTCCAAAGTTGGTAAGGATGGGGTATGCTCCAAAATACATTGCCTCCGACACGGCAATACAAAAGCTTTCCGACCGACTTGTCATGCACATGATCTTCGACTTCGCATAGAGTTCATACAATTCCTTACGGTCATTCGCCCTGCCATAGAGAACAAGACGCTCCCTTATCCACGGGTCTTCTGTGCACAGATCCTTGACATGCGCACGAAAAGCCGGTGTGGGATCGCCAACGATATAAAATTTCCAATCCGCAAACAGTTCCCGGTCAATGTGACGAACCGCCTCCACAAACAGCTCCGTATTCTTGACGGGAATGCCGGGGCGCCCGACGGTCAATATGATATTCTCGCGCACCTCAGGTGAGCGGATTGCCGAAAGCTCCACACCGAACAGAGATACCGGATTGGGAAGATATTCAATGCGTCCATGAAAGAGTCGCATATTTTTGAGTGCATCATAAAAGGAACGGTTTTCTACGGTAAAGAGGTTGATCGCCGCACTTTTCCAATACTCCGGTATGACCTTGATCTTGCGAAGAAATGTCCCATCGTAAAAATGACGAAACCCACTCTCTCCCATATCCAATTTGACATACACCTTGATCGCTGGGTTTAGCCGCTTTGCAAGACGCGCAAGGGAATATGAGCCGCCGCCATAATGCGTAAACATGAGCACATCAATATCACGAACACATCTCATCAAATAGTCTGCCGCAACACGTTTCATGTTCTCATAGTTATTCTCATTACCTAAATAATTCAACGAGCAGTACTGTTCAAACTCTGTATTCGATAGTTTATCCGATCCAAAATATGCGTAGGTACTCGTCCACTCATGGTTTTTTCCGAGGTAGTAGAGGTAAGAACACATATCTTTCGAAAGATGAACCGCTTCGCTTTTATCCAAGAAGACCATCGTAATACGCTTCATAGAATCGCCCCCACACCCATCAAAATTGTATGATCTATTATACAATGTTTCCTATTATATTGCAAAAAGCCGAATCTTTTACCTCCACATAATCCATTTTTTCACGCTCTATGCTATAATAGACACAGGTTTTCGTTAAGAACGGAGGTTTTTTATGAAACGCTTTTCATTCGGCGCACTCGTATGCGCAGCTCTGCTCGCACTCACACTCGTCATTCCGACGGGAACTGCGTCCGCCGAGGAAGCTCTGCCAACGCTGACGATGAACGGCATTGGGTCGGCTCAGATCGCCCCCGATATGGCTGAAATCACGCTCGGTGTCATCACGGAGGCAAAGGATGCAGCAAAGGCGCACAGCGACAATGCGGCACAGGCGGCACGCGTGCAGGCGGCGGTAAAGGCGCTTGGTGTTGCAGAACGTGACATTCAGACAACGCGCTATGATTTCTCGCCGATCTACGATGTGAAGGACAACGGGCGCAGCGTCACGACGGGCTATACGGTGACAAATGCCGTGGTGGTCAAGGTACGCAATCTTGCGAATGTGGGCAAGGTGATCGATGCCGCGCTTGCAAACGGAGCGAACCGTGTGGACTCCCTCGAATTCTCGGCGAGCGACCCGAGTGCCGCAAAGGACGCCGCGCTTGCCGATGCTGCGCGTGACGCACGCAGCAAGGCAGATGCCGTGGCGCATGCGCTTGGGGTGCGGATTGTACGCATTCTGAATGTCTATGCAGACGCGCAGTCCCCAGCACCGCGTAATTTTATGCCGATGATGATGGCGAAGGAGGCGTATGACGCCGGAACGCCGATCTCTGCCGGCGAGCTTTCGTTCGAGGCTTCGGTGAACATTTCCTATGTCATCGAGTAAGCGGGGGCGAATCTCTGCCGTCGAGGCGATGCGCGGCATCTCGATGATGGGCGTGATCGGCATTCACATCGGCGCGGAGTACCTCGCGAATCCATCCCCCAACATTCATCTTGTGGCGCTTTTTGACATCGGTACGCGCTTTGCCGTACCGATTTTTTTCTTTATTTCTGCATTCGGCCTGTTCTACGGACAGTCGCCGTCTGCACCATTTTCCTATCGCGAGTTCCTCGTACGGCGCGGGCGCGCGGTCATGATCCCCTATCTCGTATGGTCGCTCTTCTATCTGATTCATGACGCATATGCCTACGGCGTTGGCTTTCCGCCGCTCGTCTCACTCCCGGGGATTCTGTTCTTCGGAAATGCAAAGTACCAGCTCTACTTCATGGTGATCCTGATCTGGTTCTATCTGCTGATGCCGCTCTGGCGTCGACTTCTCGCACGCATGACACTGCCGCTGCTCGCAGGGATTCTTCTCGTGCAGATTGCATTTGACTACTGGTCGAGTTTTGACACTGCGTTCAATCTCTACGTCTATGGTCTGCCCGAGGGAACGCTGCTGCGTGCGCTGCTCTTCTACCGGCTCAACTACTGGGTCATGCACTATGTCTTTATCTTCCTGCTCGGCGGCTATATCGCTCTGCATTGGAACACGTTCCATACATGGATGGAGCGGCATACGGGGCGGCTCTATGCACTTGGCGCTGCAAGTCTCGCAGCACTTCTCGCATGGTACTACAAGCTGCTTCTTGTAGACGGATATACACCGCTTGAGGGCATCTACACGGCGCATCAGCTCTCACCGCTCGGCATTCTCTACACGATTGGCGCGACGCTCGCCCTCTTCGCGTTCTTCACGCGGCTGGGCACAGAGAATCTCCTCGGACGCGCGTTTCAACTCCTTGGAAAGCATTCGTACTTCATCTACCTTGCACATCCGATTGCGATTACGTATTTGCTGATGGCGATTCACGGAAGCGGACGTGTCGTGACTGCGCCGGTCGCACTCACGATGTATGCGGCAACGTTATTGCTGACGCTGCTTGGAGCAATCATTGTGCGGAAAATCGGGGAGCGGATACCGATTGTCAATGAACTGACGATTGGATTGAAGCCGAAGAAATGAAACAGAAGGGGCTGTTGTACGAACACCCCTATCGGCTCGCTACGCTCGCCACTTCCCCCGTTGTGACGGGGGAAGATAAGATGCCATAATCCTAGCCGCCCCCTTGTCGCACGGGGGCGGCTTTGCTATTTCAGCTTCTTGAGTGCTTCCTCCGCCATCCGCGCAAGATAGCGTGCTGTCATTGGGATTGCCGCAGGGTCAACCACGAACTTCGGATGATGGTTCTCGGGGGCAAGCCCCGTACCGACGAATGCAAAGCAGCTCTCCATCGACTCCTGATAGTAGGCGAAATCCTCCCCCGCCATCCACGGCACGGCATCCACGACGGCAAATCCCTCCTGCGCCGCAGCGTCACGCGCAAGATCATTCCACCGCTCCGTATTCACGACGGCGGGCGGCCCGGCTGTCCACGCGACCTCTGCACGTCCGCCAAATCCTGCGGCGATCCCGTTGGCAAGTGCCTCGACGCGCTTCTTAACAAGCGCACGATCATCTGCATCAAAGAGACGAATCGTTCCCTCTATCCACGCACGTTCGGGCAGGACGTTCCACGTCGTCCCCGCATTGATGTGTGTCACGCTGACAACACTAGGGCGCAGCGGACTAACGTTGCGCGCAACAATGCTCTGTGCTGCCGTTACGAATTGCGCCGCCATGACGATGGGATCACAGCCGCGATCCGGCTGTGCCGCATGCGTCCCAACACCGTGAAATAGGATCTCGAATTTATCCACGGACGCCATCATGCCGCCCGTACACAGCCCGAGTGTCCCCACAGGATAGATGGGACGCGCATGAATGCCGAAGATTGCCATGACATCTCTGAGTGCACCCGTATCGAGTATGGTGCGGGCACCTCCCGGTGCCTCTTCGGCGGGCTGACAGACGATATAGACGGTTCCCGCAAGCTCCGCTTCCTTGCCTTTCAGCAGAAGTGCCGCCGCAAGCACCGATGCCGTATGGAAGTCATGCCCGCAGGCGTGCATTTTCCCTGCACTCTGCGAGGCGTACGGCAGCTCCGTCTCCTCGTGTACGGGCAGTGCGTCAAGGTCTGTGCGCAGGGCGACGATGGGCTTTTCTCCCGTACCGATCACGGCAATAAGCCCTGTTTTAAGCGGCAGGTTGAGTATGCGGATCCCCGCACGCACAAACGCTGTGCGCAGACGAGCCGTTGTCTCGAATTCCTCGTATGCAAGTTCCGGATGTGCATGCAGCCACTCAAATTCCGCACGTGCAAAGTCCATAATCTTTTGTTCGGTCATCATTCACCTCCGATGTACGAATAAGGCTGCCGCCGAAGATCATCTTCGTGCGACAGCCTTACTTTTATGGGTTACGACTTACAGCCCGGCTTCCTTCTTCAGCAGTTCTGCCTTGTCCGTCTTCTCCCACGGCAGATCAACGTCCGTACGTCCAAAGTGCCCATAAGCCGCCGTCTGACGATAGATGGGACGGCGAAGATCCAGCATCTTGATGATGCCGGCAGGACGCAGGTCAAACGTCTTCTGAATAAGCGCAACAATCTTCTCATCGTCGATCTTGCCCGTGCCGAACGTGTCCACCATGATGGACACGGGATGCGCCACACCGATCGCGTATGCAAGCTGGATCTCAACGCGATCCGCAAGCCCCGCCGCAACGATGTTCTTCGCGACATAGCGTGCCGCGTATGCTGCGCTGCGGTCGACCTTCGTGGGATCCTTGCCCGAAAACGCGCCGCCGCCGTGACGTGCCCAGCCGCCATACGTGTCGACAATGATCTTGCGTCCCGTGAGTCCAGAATCGCCGTGCGGTCCGCCGATGACGAACTTGCCCGTCGGGTTGACGAAATACTTCGTCTCTGCACGCAGAAGCTCTGCCGGAACGATCTCCTTGATGACCTTCTCGATCATGTCCTTGCGGATCGTCGCCAGATCGACTGCCTCATCGTGCTGCGTCGAAATGACAACCGTATCGACGTAGACAGGCTTGCCGTCCTCGTAGGCGACCGTTACCTGCGTCTTGCCGTCCGGACGCAGATAGGAGAGTTCGCCGCTCTTGCGGACATCCGTGAGACGGCGCGCCAGCTTGTGTGCAAGTACGGTCGTAAGCGGCATATATTCGGGGGTCTCGTTCGTCGCATAGCCGAACATCATGCCCTGATCGCCCGCGCCGATTGCCTCAGCCGCATCCATCGCACCCTCGCGCGACTCAATCGCCTGATTGACGCCCTGTGCGATGTCCGGTGACTGCTCGTCGAGCGAAACTAGAATGCCGCAGGTATCCGCATCAAAGCCGTAGCTCGCATTCGTGTAGCCGACCTCACGCACGGTCTGGCGGATAATCTTCGGAATATCGACGTAGCAGGTGGTCGAGATCTCACCGACGACGTGTGCCTGTCCCGTTGTGACAAGCGTTTCGCACGCAACACGCCCCATTGGATCCTGTGCCAGAATTGCATCCAGAATGCTGTCCGAGATCTGGTCGGCGAGCTTATCCGGATGCCCTTCGGTGACGGACTCGGACGTAAACAACATTTTTTTCATTTGAAACCTCCCTTGGTTCGTAAAAATTGCAGAAAACCTCGTTCCATCGTTATGGGAACCGCCCATAAGAAAAGCCTCCCTACTAAGATAAGGGAGGCTGCAACTGCCGCTCTCATCTCATAGGCACTTCGCCTAAAGGAATTGGCACCGTTGGCAAAGTCGCCATGGTTGCCGCAGCTTCATCGGGCCATTCCCTCCACTGCTCTGGATGAGGTATATTCTCTTCTATGTTTCGCATTGTAACGAATGTGGGGCGCGTTGTCAAGGACTATTTTCACAGATTCTTAAGATATTTCGCCGCACGAGTTTCGTGATTCGCCCCTTCCGCCATGCTGCGCATGGTCCCCCTTCCCCGCAAGCGGGGCAGGCTTTTGGGAACTCTTCAACAGATCCTCAAGCCGATTCAATATCACGCCCGCAAGCTCCGATTTCTCCATAAGCGGGTGATCCTCGGCACGTCCATCCGCGTAGAAAATCTGCACATGATTTGTCGGCACACCGAAGCCTGCATCCTTCTCCGCAACGTTGTTCGCGACGATAAAGTCGAGATTCTTCTTCGCAAGTTTCCCACGTGCGTATTCCGCGACGTTCTGCGTCTCCGCCGCAAACCCCACGAGGATCTGATGTCTCTTTTTTTGTCCAAGCTCATAGAGGATATCGGGGTTACGGGTAAGCGTGAGCGTCAGTTCCCCATCGGACTTCTTGATCTTGTGCGCGGCGATCTCTGCGGGACGATAGTCTGCGACCGCCGCCGCCTTGATGACCGCATCCACACTGTCATACTCTGCAAGTACTGCTGCGTGCATATCGCGTGCGCTCCGCACATCCACGCGCCGCACGCCAACAGGTGTGACGAGCGGGGTCGGTCCCGCAACGAGCACGACCTGTGCCCCGCGCCGTGCCGCCTCGGCAGCCACCGCAAAGCCCATGCGCCCCGTTGAGCGATTGCCGAGGAAACGCACGGGGTCGAGTGCCTCCTCCGTGCCCGCCGCCGTCACGAGGATACGCCGCCCCGCAAGGCTCTGTGCGCGTGCAAAATATTCCTCCACAACGCGAACGATTTCCACAGGCTCGGGCAGACGCCCCGCACCCGTCGTGCCGCAGGCAAGCTGTCCAACGGTGGGCGGAATGATATGCACGCCGCGCGACGCAAGGCGCGCAACATTCTCCTGCGTGACGGGATTCTCCCACATCCCCGTATTCATTGCGGGTGCGATATAGCGTGTTGCTCGCGTCGCAAGGATACTTGTCGTCAACATATCATCGGCGATGCCCGCCGCCGCCTTTGCGATGAAGTTCGCCGTCGCGGGCGCGACGAGAAAAAGCTCCGCGAACTCCGCGAGCGCGATGTGCTCAACGTGGTGATGCGGCTCCCCCCACATTGTCTCTGCAACGGGCTGTCCCGTGATCTCGCGGAACGTGAGCGGCGTAACAAAGGAGGTCGCTGCCCGCGTCATGATGACGCGCACATCTGCGCCCGCCTTCTTCAGCCGACTTGCGACCTCGACCGCCTTGTATGCGGCGATGCCGCCCGTCACGCCGAGGACAATGCGCCGCCCTGCGAGTGCGCCCACGTCAGACGCTCTCTGTGCAGAGGTCATAGCTGATCTTGCCCTCGGCAATCTCCTCAAACGCATTCGTGACATTCTTCGTCGAACGCGCGCGCTCGGACTTCACGGGATCGCCCTCCAGCAGCTGACGCGCACGCTTCGCTGCGAGCACCACTACACCGTAGCGGCTGTCTACCTTCGTCAGCAGCTCATCCGTTGACGGATTCACCATCCCCCTTTCCAGCCGTTTCTTGACTTCAAACGTGCCAAACCCCGAGATGGATACCGGTTCACCCGTCTCGAAAGACTTGCCCATCATTTCAATGACAGTCCTTACCATTTTCTGGCTTTCGTCCTGCGTATAGCCTGTCCTTAAAGCTAACTCTGCTATGAATTCTTTATTATTCATACCGTTTCCTTTTATCCTTACTTTAATTCAAAATTCTGCCATAGGAGTTCATCCTCCCGGTCCTTACTGACCGAAAGATTAAAGACGTAGGTAGGATGAGACACTATCTCTTCCGTTATTGCTTCTGTGACCTGCAGCTACTGTCTGACAACTTCTCCAAAAAGGTCGAATTCGTCAGAATCAGTAATACGGACATCATAGAACCTGCCTGTCTGCAAGGTCTTTCCTTCTATCGGAATGAGGACTTCCGGATCCACCTCTGGCGAACAGAACTCCGTGCGGCCGATATAATATTCGCCCTCTGTGCGGTCGATAATGACCTTGAAGACCCTGCCAACCTTCTCGCCTTCCAACTCCTCCGAGATGCCTTGCTGGATCTTCATCAGCTCATCAATCCGCTGCTGTTTGACCTTCTCTGGAACATCATCTTCATAATGTGTCGCACTGTATGTTCCCTCTTCTTCCGAATAGGCAAAAGCCCCCATCCGTTCGAAGCGGACCTCTCTGACGAATGTTTTCAACTCCTCGAAGTCCTTTTCAGTCTCTCCGGGGAAGCCCACCAAAAGCGTTGTGCGGAGATGGATACCCGGTACCCTGCGGCGTATCTCGGCTATCAGGTCGAGTGTCTCTTGCTTGGTTACATGACGATGCATACGCCCGAGCATGTGGTCGGAAATATGCTGGAAAGCAATATCCAGATACTTGCATACATTCGGTTTCCGGGCGATTACGTCAAGAAGGTCAAGGGGGAACTGATTCGGATAGGCATAATGAAGCCGGATCCATTCAACTCCCTCTATGTCAGCCATACGGGAAATCAGTTCAGTGATATGGTGCTTTCCGTCAAGGTCGACACCATAGTAAGTCAATTCCTGCTCGATAATCTGAAATTCCTTCACACCTTGGGCTACAAGTCCCTTCACCTCGTCCAGTACATCCTCCACTGTACGCGAATGATGCCGGCCCGTAATCAGCGGAATGGCACAATAGGCACAATGACGGTCACATCCTTCGGCAATCTTCACATAGGCATAGTGGTGCGGTGTAGTAAGATGGCGGACACCGTTGCAGGCCGGTATGTCGGCCTTTCCAAGATCGCTCAGCAGCTGCTTATAGTTGAATTTCCCATAGAACTTGTCCACTTCCGGAAGCTCTGCCTCCAGTTCGTCTTTATACCGTTGTGAGAGACATCCCATGACGTAAAGCCTGTTGAGCTGTCCATTCTTCTTTCTGTTTGCAAATTCGAGAATCGTATTGATACTCTCCTCCTTAGCAGCTTCTATGAATCCGCAGGTGTTAATGACGGCAATCTCACCCTGCGGATTTTCTGCATCATGTGTACAATGATAGCCGTTGGCTTCAAACTGCTTCATGATAAGCTCCGAGTCGACGAGATTCTTAGAGCAGCCCATAGTTACGATGTCTATCTGGTTTTTCTTCATTCGTGGATGTTGAATTTCGGGATGTTGATGAACGGATATGGGATGGTGACTGATGATTTACGGATTCCACATATTGCTACGGCACATCGAATGTCTGTTGACGGATGGCAGTTTGCTGGTCCGTTCCTCATCATTTGACTTCTCTCCGTCATTTTACTTGAAAAGACTGTCAACGAACTGCACCTTGTCGAAGAGCTGCAGGTCTTCCATTCCTTCGCCTAAACCAATGTACTTGACAGGTACTTTCAGCTGGTCGCTGATTCCTATGACTACACCGCCTTTCGCTGTCCCGTCGAGCTTTGTGATGGCGAGGGAAGTGATCTGCGTCACAGCGGCGAACTGGCGTGCCTGTTCAAAAGCATTCTGCCCCGTGCTTCCGTCAAGCACCAGCAGAACCTCATGTGGCGCATCAGGGACAACCTTCTTCATCACATCCTTGATTTTCTTCAGCTCGTTCATCAGACCCACCTTGTTGTGCAGACGTCCTGCAGTGTCGATGATTACAACATCGGCTCCGTTCGCCTTGGCACTCTGCAGCGTATCAAAAGCTACACTTGCAGGGTCGGCCCCCATCTGCTGCTTCACGACGGGAACGCCCACACGGTCGCCCCAGATCTGTATCTGTTCGACGGCAGCAGCACGAAAGGTATCGGCAGCACCGAGATACACTTTCTTGCCGGCCTGCTTGAACTGGTAGGCGAGTTTCCCGATGGTCGTCGTCTTTCCGACGCCATTGACTCCGACAACGAGAATCACGTAGGGACGCGCATCTTCCGGCAAGGTCCACTCATCATTGCTGCCCGTGTTGTTCTCTGTGAGCAAAGCGGTGATTTCACTTTTCAGAATACCATTCAATTCGCTCGTCGACACATACTTATCCTTTGCGACACGTTCCTCGATACGCCGGATGATCTTGATGGTCGTATCTACTCCAACGTCAGATGTGACGAGTATTTCTTCCAGATCGTCCAGAACCTCATCGTCCACCTTTGATTTTCCAGCCACTGCACGTGTAAGTTTCGAGAAAACATTCTGCTTTGTCTTCTCAAGCCCCTTGTCAAGTGTTTCTTTTTTCTTTTTACCGAATAAACCGAATAATCCCATACAATTAGCTAATTTGTCTGCAAAGATAATAAAAAGTTAGTAAAATAACAAATGCTTCCTGCTCCTGTTGCTGCCTGCCTGTATAATTTGTTTTTCCAACCTCAACCGGCACAGAAGTCAATATTTTTATGTAAATTTGCCAGCACGGTTTCCGGAACAGATTACTTCCTATGAATCCGAAGAACAATAACAAACCTAAAACATTACGATTATGACAATCACAAAAGCAATTTACCAAGGGAAGGGAAGAGTTGAGGCTACACACATGAGGTCGGAAGTGACAGTGAATACCGATGCGGGCAAGGCCGTTGGCGGACTGGGCGAAAACCAGACACCTGTGGAACTGTTAGGCAATGCGCTGGCAGCCTGCGTGCTGACGCTCATGGGACTACAGGCTGAACGGGGCGGCATCGATTTCGCAGGCTGCTATGCTGAAGTGGGTGAGTGCGAAGAAGACATGGAGGCATTCACCGTCACACGTATTCCGATTACGTTCCACCTGAAGGCTGTCTTCGATGAGAAGCAGCGAAAGAAATTCGAGTATATCGCAAGGAAAGCCTGCTTTGTAGGAAATACGCTGACAGCCGAAAAGGTCTTCAGCTTTGTATATGAATAAGGGCGGCCGGGCTGACAAGGCAAGACAGCCTCGTCAGCCCAATGTTTTGTCAAGACAGCTGGCTCGTATCCACGAACCTCGGCATAGGGCACAGATATTTTGTCAGTTCTGAGAATTTAGCAATACGCAGCAATCTCGGATGTACATATTTTCCTTCCTCCTCCTCATGTTCTATATAATAAGGTATGTGTACAGCCCATCCGCCTATTTTCAGAACAGGGTCTACATCAGCTGAGAACGAGTTGCCCACCGTCAGCAGCTGCCCCGTCTTGGCATGGTACTGCCTGCAGAGTCGCTGGTAGGCATCGGGGGTCTTGTCTGTCACAATGACAATATCGTCGAAGTAGGGACGCAGTCCCGAACGCCTGAATTTGTTCTCCTGGTCGAGCAGTTCACCTTTTGTAAACACTCCCATGCGGTATCTGCCTGTTTCCCTCAGCTTCGCCAGCGTAGCCTTCACCCCGTCGAACGGATGTCCCGGCAGCCGTAACAGTTCCTTGCCCAATTCTATGATCTGTCCTATCTCCCTGCCCATTATCTTTCCGTGACTGATGTTGACCGCATTCTCTATCAATGAGAGCAAGAATGCCTTGCTTCCGTACCCAAGGAGTGGTATGTTAGCCTTTTCAGTGGTGCGGAGAGCATGGGACACCTTGTCAACCGAAGCGTAAGGGGCAAGAATCTCACAGTACACTTTTTCCACTGTATCATAGTAAGTCTGGCTACCCCACAGCGTGTCGTCTGCATCAAATGCAATCAGTGAAATCTCCGTCATAAGCCTATTTTTTAGATGTTATAGTTATCATGAAAACTCTCCCCCGTCAGACGATGTGTCTATCTCGGGGCATATAGCAGGACGGTTAGCAATCAAATTATTTCTTTTCAAAAGTCTTAATCCTCCTTCTTTTATTCTTTTCACAGCAAAGTTAAATGATTTCTTCTGAACTCCAAAGATTTATACGGCTTTTTTATCGCCGGATATGCAAATATTTACCTTTTTTAATTGTATGCGGATTCATGGAATTTGCCTATGAACACCATCCGGGTGTTAACAGTTGTATTTTTCTTCTTGCTTCCCAACGTTTTCCGAAATAATGACCAATGTATGATCCGGGATGAAATCCTGACGGAATTTTGGAAAGATCCATCTGGTTCTGTTTCTTTTGCATCGGTAGAAAACTAAAGTTTATATCTTTCAGGAACCTGTCAGCCAGCATAATCCAGCTGCCTCTATCTGCATGAGAAACCTCAATGGAAACTGAAATAAAATGGAATAAAGACTCCTGACAAACTCAACTCTTCCATCTTCTTGGCAATCAGTCAGAGTAGGGCAGGTGGCGAGTATGGAACAAAGAAAAGTAGAATACAAGCAATTGCCGATGCCAAACAGAACTGTTCCCAACCGGCCGGGAACATCAGTCCCGACCGCCGGGAACCGGCTTCCCACATGCTGGGAACATTGTTCCCAACCGGTTGGGAAACAAATCAGCTGTCAGCTGCATACAGACGGGGAAGGTCATCATAACGGTCGAATTCCACATTGCCGGAATATCCGTAACCGGCAAACAGCTGTCGAATCCATTGTTGCTGTTCCGGCATCAAAGGCTGCTCCCCATGCAGATAGCGGTAGTAAGTGCCTTTTCCACCGAGATATGTTCTGATGGCACTACGCATTCCGGCACTGTGCCGGCTCTTTACATCATAAAAGATGTGAGAGAATCCGTATGCAACCTGTACGGTTTCTGCCTTCAGAAATCTTGGGCATGACGACTTTCCCAGTACCGGTGGTGCGACAGTCTTACAGATTTCCATGTCATCGGGCAGGATGCGCCCCAACTGATAGCGAATACACTCTTTCTTCCTTCTGCATCCGTCCAGGAAGCAGAAAGCCCAGTCTGCAGGGATTTTTTGATGTTTTGTTTCCATAATGATAATTTTTGTTCGCTGCAAAGATACCTCTCTCCCTCCATACCGACAAGGTTCTTCTATGTAGTTATCAAGGTAGTTGATGAAAGTTTTCCTTTTGCAGCTGCATACAGAAGCGTCTCCTCTGCGAATATAACGTCACGAGAATCCTTTGCCGATGCCGTACCGTCTCATAGTACGGTCGTCAGCTGCTGTCGTTCTATCTGCCAGCATTCCTGTCTCCTTGCTGATACCTGAAAGAAAAAAGAGCATTCGTTTGTGGTTCTCAAAAAATAGTCGTATTTTTGCAGTGGATATATTGTGTTCGGTAAAACGGGTAATGAAAAACCTTTCTGCTGTCCACTTCATTCCTGCTAAAATTAATGTTGATAGTAGACTACACGTTATTTGTTTAAATGAAAAAAATCATCTTTTCTGTCATAGTTACGGCTATGATGATGGCCATGGCTGGATGTGGCTCAAGTAAGGACGTACCTTACTACACGAATATTGATTCTGTCAGCCTGGCTGCTTCACGTGGCTTGTACGACGCACGTATCATGCCGAAGGACGAGTTGACGATTACTGTAAACACGACCGACCCTGATGCTGCCGTCCCTTTCAATCTGCAGGTGCGCAACCAGTTGAGCGGCGGCAAGCAGATCAGCACCGGCGGCGGCTCACTGCAAGGCTATCTGGTGGACAATTCCGGTTTCATCAATTTTCCCGTAATCGGAAAGATACACGTCAGCGGTCTGACCAAGACGGAGTGTGAGGACTTGATCAAGAGCAAAATCCAGCCTTACCTGGCACGTACAGAGAATCCCATTGTTACCGTCCGCATGAGCAGCTACCGCATTACAGTCATCGGTGAGGTCACTCATCCAGGTGTGTTCCCTGTAGCGACGGAAAAGATCAGTGTGATGGAAGCTCTGGCCGAAGCCGGCGACCTGACCATCTATGGCAAACGTAACAATGTCATGCTGATCCGTGAGGATGCGACAGGCGA
>ERZ773022.1163-NODE-1163-length-18501-cov-6.313239_pt1 | contig 18501 bp, 10 predicted proteins | sample MGYA00580839_ERZ773022 | MGnify/ENA primary metagenome ERZ773022 (study PRJEB29015, sample SAMEA2738020) | human oral metagenome | biome: human oral; feature: human-associated habitat; material: dental | place: China | collected 2044 ... | reverse complement strand
AGGAGCCGGTGGTTCTCCCTTCGAGAGTGCCTAATCTGCTCATAAATGGATCGAATGGCATCGCCGTAGGTATGGCGACATCAATTCCTCCTCATAACTTAAGCGATACAATCGATGCTTGTATTAAGAGAATCGACGATGAGAATTGTAGTAATGATGAGCTCATTAAGATTATAAAGGCACCAGATTTTCCAACGGGTGCAAGCATTCTCGGAAGGGATGCTGCTAGAGAAGCTTATGAGACTGGAACAGGTAAGATTACAGTAAGATCTAAGAGCGAGATTGAGGAAACTGCTCGCGGTAGGATGAGAATCGTAATCACTGAGATTCCTTTCCAGGTTAACAAGGCGAGACTCATCGAATCTATGGCTGACCTCGTTAGAAATAAGAAAATCGATGGAATTTCCGCTATTAGAGATGAATCTAACAGAGAGGGAATGAGAATCGTAATCGAGCTCAAGAAGGATACTAATCCTAATGTGATTCTCAACAGACTATACAAGCACACTCAGCTTCAGAGCACTTATAGCATGATTATGCTAGCTCTAGTTAACGGTGAACCGAAGATTCTCAGATTGTGTGAGATTATCGATGAGTATCTAAAGCACCAGAAGATTGTAATCACAAGAAGGACAAAGTTCGACCTTGCAAAAGCTGAGGCAAGAGCACATATCTTAGAAGGTCTTCTGATTGCGCTAGATAACATTGACGAAGTAATCAAGGTAATCCGTTCTAGCTATAATGATGCTAAGGAAAAGCTGATGGTGAGATTTGGTCTCAGTGAGATTCAGGCTCAGGCGATCCTAGACATGAGACTTGCTAGACTGCAGGGTCTGGAACGTGAGAAGATTGAGAACGAGCATAACGAACTCATGCAGAAGATTGCTTACTATAAATCAATCCTCGCTGACGAGCACAAACTGATGGGTGTTATCAAGGATGAGCTTACCGAAATCAAGCAGAAGTACGGTGATGGCAGAAGAACCAAAATCGTTGCTGATGATGGTGGAATAGATGAAGAATACTTGATAGATGAAGAGGATGTTGCAGTTACGCTAACACACCTCGGATATATCAAGAGAGTTCCTGAGAACACTTACAAGGCACAGCGCCGTGGCGGAAAGGGAATTGTAGGACTCACGACTAGAGACTCCGACTTTGTAAAGGATCTCATCATCACGTCGACACACGACTATCTGATGTTCTTTACAGATCTAGGTAAGGTTTATAAAATCAAGGCTTACGAGATTCCTGAAGCATCGAGGACTGCGAAGGGCACTCCGGTTATTAACTTCCTGAACCTCGATCAGGGCGAGCGAGTAACTGCGGTTATACCAGTTAAGGAATTTGCAGATGACAATTACTTAATCATGGTTACTAGAAATGGAACTATCAAGAAGACTCCAATGTCTCAGTTCGATACTAACCGTAAGACCGGACTCATCGCTATCACGCTTAAGGATGACGACAAGCTCATCTCTGTAAGTCAGTCAAGTGGTGAAGAGAGTGTATATGTTGTGACCAAGAAAGGTAAGTCAATAACATTCCACGAGGATGATGTTAGAAGCATGGGAAGAAGTGCCGGCGGTGTAAGAGCTATAACACTAGATAAGGACGATGAAGTCGTATCTATGGAGCTCGATAGCACTGGTGAGCGTGAACTGCTTGTAATGACTAAGAAGGGCTTTGGTAAGAGAACCAGTCTCGATGAGTATAGACTTCAGACCAGAGGTGGAAAAGGAGTTTCGACTTACGATAAAACTAAGTTCTCGAAGACTGGTGAGCTAGTTGGAGCGACACTTGTGAGCAAGGATGATGAGATTATGCTGATCAACTCGAACGGTGTAATTATCAGAATAAGAGCTAACGAGATATCGAAGTCAGGCAGAACAACCCAGGGTGTTAAGATCATGAAGGTTGAGTCTGGTGACGAAATCGTATCATTTGCAAAAGTCCTCGATGAGGACGATGCTTCTAAGCCTATGACTAAAAAGGAAAAGGCTGATAGCGAGCAGCTTACGATGGTATAAAATAATTTTAATTTGTAGTGGCTGAGAAAGAATCTCAGCCATTTTTTAATGAAAAAAATAGCGATTTTAGGGTATTTCACAATTTTTTTTAATAGAATGAAAAATTTGCTGCATGTTTAAAAAAACAAAATTTTAAGCCTTGAAATAAACGATATATGGGTATATACCGAACGCGTAAAGAATTATTAGTGATTTAAAACAATTCGAATTGTATCTAATAAACGAATGTATATATAGTTATTGATTATTCGTACAATTTAATTGCGTTTATTAAAAATGTAATATACAATGTTGCATAGAAAGGGGAATCGTAATGGGTGATAAAGATTTAAATAAGAAAAAAGCGGTTCATCAGCTTGGAGTCTTCGGATTTTTCGCAATGACTGCTTCGATGGTTATGACTGTGTATGAATATCCATCTTTTGCATCTTCAGGGTTTAAGTTAGTTTTCTTCTTAGTCGTTGGTGGTCTACTTTGGTTCTTGCCAGTTTCACTTTGTGCAGCTGAGATGGCTACCGTTGAAGGATGGGAGAAAGGCGGGATATATTCTTGGGTAGGTAATACCCTGGGTCAGCGCTGGGGTTTTTCGGCACTGTTCTTCCAATGGTTCCAGATAACGGTTGGATTTGTAACAATGTGTTTCTTCATCCTTGCTGCTTTAGCTTATGTATTCAAGGTAGATGCTTTATATAAAAATCCATTAGCAATGTTCATCGGCGTTGCGGTTATCGTGTGGGTTTTGACATTTGCTCAGCTTGGAGGAACGAAGTACACTGAGAAGATTTCTAAGATTGGATTGATTGGAGGAATTGCAGTTCCTATATTGATTTTGAATATAGGCTTAGTTGCATACTTCATGACTGGTGGTAAATCACAAATAGATTTAAGCGTTAAATCGTTAGTACCTGATTTTTCCGATGTTAAGACGCTTGTAATATTCGCTTCATTTATCCTCGCTTATATGGGTGTTGAAGCATCTGCATCACATGTTCATGAACTTAAGGAGCCAAACAAAATGTATCCTGAAGTCATGATTATGCTTACGGTACTTACTATCTGTTTGGATGCCGTTGGTGGACTAGCAGTTGCAACTACTCTTCCAGCTAAGACCTTAAATGGAAATCTCTCCTATGGTGTAATTGAGACTTTTGAGAATATCTATGTAAATCATTTTGGAGAGCAGTTTAGATGGCTTGTATTTGTCGTAGCACTGCTACTTGCACTTGGAGTATTTGCAGAGATTTCTGCATGGATTGTAGGACCATCAAAGGCACTCTTAGAAGCCGCTTATGATGGAATTTTACCAGCAAGATTTGAAAAGACTAATAAGAACGGAGTATCGGTATTCACTATTATGCTCCAGGCTGTAATCGTTACAATTTGGGATGCTGTACTATGCGGCTCAATTGCACTTGCAGGGGGTTCTGATTCATCAGTCGGATACTTAACAGCGATTGGACTTACGGTTGTAATTTACCTAGCTGCGTACGTGCTATTCTTCCTAGGTTACTTTGTATTAATTCTAAGAAAAGGAGATATGAAGCGTGAGTTCCATATTCCTGGAGGACGCACGGTAAAGCTCGTCGTTGCTGCAGTTGGACTGTTCATGACAATCATAACTATGGTTATTTCATTCTTCCCTTCATCAAAGCTTACGGCTGCAGATAACAGGGTATATCAAATAGTGCTGATAGTATGCTTTATTATCTCGATGGCTGCGCCATTGATTATCTATTCAAATAGGCATAGATAGTCGTCGAACGAAAAAGCTATAGGTGATGAAAAGTAACCATTTATCAGTAGATATGGTGTATTCAAACAAAAGATAGTAAAATGTTTTAAATCATTGTCAGTTAAAAATGAAAAGAGGCACGGAAATGAGAAATTCGGAAAATAATGAAGTAAAACTGAATGATAGTCTATCTTCTTTGAATGATGATACGGGTTACCGCACACCTATTTTCGGTACAGAGACTAGCGGTGCTGCAATGCCAAAGGATAAGATAAACGATGAGCCAGTTGCTCCAGGAGTGGCTGCAGAGATGATCAGACAGTATCTGAGTGTTGAGGGTAATGCGACGCAGAATCTTGCGACATTCTGCCAGACATATATGGAACCAGAAGCAACAAAGCTTATGGCAGAGAATTTCGAGAAAAATGCGATTGATAAGGATGAATATCCTATGACCGCAGACCTTGAAAATCGCTGCGTAGATATTATTGGAAAGCTATGGAATGTGGATAAAAAGGAAGAGCCACTCGGAACTTCCACGGTTGGATCCTCTGAAGCGTGCATGCTCGGCGGACTAGCAATGTTATTTAGATGGAAAAAGCTAGCAGATGCAGCTGGTGTAGATAGATTTACCGAGAGAAGACCTAATCTCGTAATCTCATCAGCTTATCAGGTGTGCTGGGAAAAGTTCTGCCGTTACTGGGATATAGAGATGAGAACTGTGCCAATCGACCTCGATCATCTATCGCTTAACATGGACACGGTTATGGATTGTGTCGATGAATACACTATCGGAATAGTAGCTATACTGGGCATAACCTATACTGGAAAGTACGACGATGTAAAGGCTCTCGATAATCTTGTTGAGAAATACAATAAAGAGCATACTGATATGCCAATCCGTATTCACGTAGACGCTGCTTCCGGTGGTATGGTCGCTCCATTTATCGATCCAGAGCTAGAGTGGGATTTCCGACTTAAGAATGTGTGGTCGATAAGTACTTCTGGACATAAGTACGGGCTTGTGTATCCAGGAGTTGGTTGGGTAATCTGGCGCAGTAAGGAAGCTCTCCCTGAGGAATTAATATTCTGGGTAAGCTATCTCGGCGGAAAGGAAGCAACTATGGCGATTAACTTCTCTCGCAGTGCTTCGCAAATTGTCGGACAGTATTATATGCTGCTTAGAAATGGATTTAAGGGATACAAGGAAATCCATGAGCGGACTCTAGAGGTTGCTAGATACATGGCTTCTGAGATTGAGAAGATGGGTATCTTCGAGGTACTTGAGGGTGCAGAACAGATTCCAATCATCTGCTGGAAGTTAAGGGACGATGTAAAAGTGGAGTGGACACTATATGATCTAGCAGATCGTCTCCGTATGCAGGGCTGGATGGTGCCTGCATATCCAATGCCAGAGAATATCAAGGATATCGATGTACAGAGACTAGTGCTCAGACAGGATTTCGGAATGAATCTAGCGATACTCTGCATTAAGGACATGAAGAAGCAGATTGAAATCTTGAATAATTCTCGTGTAATCGTGCCAAATAACGGAAATGGTGATAATAACTATGTATCTAAGGGGTTCGATCATAGTGGGAGATAGTAAAATCTATATTGATACAGGTACGCATTGAAATTATCTATTTTATAAATAAATATTAAGGTGATAAACTAAAACTCCGAAGCTCTTAACCATGACTAGTTAATTAGTTATGATTAAGAGCTTTTTAGTTACTATTATTAATTAAGAGGGGAAGCAAGGAGAAGAAATGACTTATTTAAGAAAGAATTTAACCAGAGTCATAGTTGCTCTGATGACCTTAATGCTTGTCTTTACAATGATGCCAGCGACTATGTGGACAGTAGCTGCAGAGGATAAGGCGAGGACAGAGATTAAGGTTACAGACGCAGATGGCAAAATAACTTGCGTTGCGCCAAGCAATGTCGAAGAGATTACGGCAAAGCATGAGAAGAAGTTTGTTAAATTTAACATGATTTTCAAGCCGGGCTCAGAGGTTGAGGTAGATAGCGATGCTCATATCTCTATGAACGGTGTTGATTTGAATAAGTACAAGGATTCACTTGTCATATTCTCATATCCTGAGACTGACTTCGATCCGTCGGTTAAGAAGACGGCCATGCTCGACCTGTACATATACCCCGAAGCATGGGAGCAGATTAAGAAGGGTGGACAGAGCAGCGATAACACTAAGCCTAAGGAAAATGCAGTATCTCTAAGACTAGATATCGCTGAAGCAGATGGCAAACTCACATCGTCGAAACCTGACTATGCTGAAACGGTGGACGTTAAGTTCCAGAAGAAAAATGTGCACGTATACGTTTCATTAAAAAAGGGAAATGTATTTGACATTAACGCAAAGAACCCGATTATCATCAACGGTGTAGACATAAGTAAGTACTCGGAAGATGACGTGTATATCTCGTATCCCGAGACTGATTTTGAGCCGAACCTAACCAAGGCAACGGTAATGGATATTTACATCTATCCAGACCTATGGAAGAAGCTTAATAAATCCGGACCTAAGGAGGATGAACCAACTGTAAAGCCTGATGAGCAGGGTAAATACAAGCCGTCTGACTATGCGAAGGTGTATGAGTCAGAGAAGGTAAAGCTCGCTGATCTTCCTATCTATGAAAAGGTTAACGGCAAGGAGGTGCCAGTTACTAAGGCAGTTAAGTTCTCTGTATATAACAGCACAACTCAGCAGCATGAGGCTAATGTTGTCTCTGCAGATTCGAAGCTCAAGGGATTATCTGTAGTTAAAGATAATAACTACATAATTTCCATAGACGACAAAGAATATGATATGGATAATGCATACATCACTTCGAGTAAGAATGGAGCTCTACCACAGAACTACAAGATCGATGGTAAAGTCGTAGATAAGCTAGTGCTAACAAAGAGCACTAAGCCTGCCGCTGGAGCGGATAATCAGAAGCGAGTAAAGGTTCAGCTACCTGTATTTTACAAGGATAAGCAAGGCAACGAGACACCAGCGCCAAACGTGAAGTTCAAGCTCACCAGCCCAATCGACACAGTGACGGTAACGTCAGACGAGGACGGATTTATCGAATGTGACCTCATCGAGGACAACAACTACATGATTGAGGTTGATGGAAATACATATGCAATGGACTCATTTCCGCTTACTGTAAAGGATAAATCGGAGTGGAACTCTGGCAAGCACCCTTACGACCACTTGAGCTGTAGAAATGTTCTCTCGCTCACAGTATTTGACAAGGCTGATGATCATAAGCATGACTCAGTTATATCTAGCTATGACGACAATGTGCAGCTCACTGGACTAAACTTCGGAACAGAGGGCAAGTACGCTTTGAATGAGAGAGTTCTACCGAATAACTCAGTAACTGGATTTGAAGGAAAGGACTACGAGGTTGTAGATATTGACACGATCAATATGGCTCGTGTGGAAATCTCGAAGTTAGCGCATGGATCATTTGAAGTAACCCGTAAAGTTCCTGCAGGAAAGAATGTAAAGCAGGTATATTACATCGATAAGGATGGAAAGCCGGTTAAGGTTAAGTTCAGCCAGGACGGAGACAAGGTCAAGTTCCTGATGAATACGATGTCTATCTATAGCAACGTAATCGAGTACGGTGAAACTTCAGATGCCGAGTACTACGTTGTAAACGGAGATTCTTTGAAGTGGAACGGAGAAGACGAGACTTTCACGATTGTGGTAAAAGAAAAGTCAAACGATGAAGACACTTACGACAACTTCTCACACGTTACGGTAGATGGTGTATTAGTATCTGCTGATAACTACACTGTGACAAAGGGAAGCGCTAGAGTTGCTTTCAAGAAGTCTTATCTTAAGACTCTCGCTAACGGCAATCACAATGCTAAGATTTTCTTTAGAAATGGAGCTGTAGAGACTAGCTTCACTGTTGCCGGATCTAAGCCAAATGCTGGAGCTGGTACGATAACCAAGCCAGGAAGAAATGGTAAGCCTGGAACACCAGGAGTAGTTAAGAAAGCTCCAGTACGCGCTAAGATCGTAAAGACTGGCGATAGCTACGGTGCTTTTATATACACAGTTGCTTTAATTATGGCAAGTGTAGCTCTTGCAAGTATTTACTTCTACAGACGAAAAAGGGTTTAATAGATAAAATTAAAAGATGAATTTTTAAGAATCATATAATCGCAAAGCACTGCATCCTCAATGGATGCGGTGCTTTTCTAATATTATTTAAAAATGGAAGAGCTGAAATTATAGCGATTAAATAGAATTAATACGATTAATCAATACTATTTTAGTCATATTTATGGTAATGGATATTTATTTATAGTAAAATATATAAGTACGTTATTAGCAAAATGATTAAGAAAGACGAGAGGAACCGTAATATGAGAAACTTTTTTAAGAAGTTTTCAACATTAATTCTGTCGGCTACGATGCTCCTTACAAGTGGAGTTGTCCTACCGAGTGTTTCAGCAGCGGAGTTCAATGCTAAGCCAGTTGATGCAAGATGGGCTGCACCACAGGAGCTTAGAGTAAAGTTCGATCGCAATCTCAAAGTTAACACATTTCCACAGAACCGCAAAGCAGGTGTAAAGTTGCTCACTTCTGATGGCAGGGAAGTTGATTTAGGACCTAATGATGACTTTGGATTTTTAAAGGACACTATCTTTATACGTTTTCTAGCTGGACAGAAGAAAGAGTATACAGGTGTGGTATTCAAGAAGGGTTCTTTAGTAGATGTAAACGATGAAAATATAAAGAACACTGAAGATATTAGAGTATCAAATGTCAAGGTTGAAAAGACTCTTAGCCGCGTTGGCATTGAATACGAAGGAGTACCAACTACTAACTTGGTTCCTAAAGAGGGAAAAACCTTAAAAATAAGTGCAAGTGGATATAATTTACAGCTTGATAATGGACATGATATTAGGCTTAAGCTATATTCAGGTGAATCCGGAGGTAACACAGCAAACTTTAAGCCGACGAATATAGAGGCAACTCTTAATGTAAAGGACAACACTGCTGGTAATTGCTATGTAACAATTCCTGAGAACAGGACCGGAAAGAGAATCGGTTACATATTTAAGTACTCAGTTGACGGTGGTAAGACATATGATGATTTCTTTAAGGATGCACCTGCCATTTCATTTAGACTTATTCAGGAAGCAGACGAGAATGATGCTGTAAGGCCACAGCCTACTCCACAGCCAGACCCTGTCAATGCCGAGGATGGTTACAGATTTACGGTAGGTAACGATGCGGTATGGAATGGTGGAGATCTGCTATTTAAAATAGAGAATCCTCTAGTAGATATGAATCAGCCAGGTGAAAGAGTATTCGACAGATTCCAGGGAATCGAAATAGATGGAAAGGCTGTAGATAAAGAGAATTACACTGCACAGCCAGGAAGTGTCGTACTTACACTTAAGGCGAATTACATCAGAAGCCTAAGCACAGGCAAGCACACTATTAAGGCTAAGTTCAAGTGTGCAAATGCTGCAACTACATACTTCACAGTAACTGGATCTAAAAAGACACCAAAGCCTGGAACACCAGGAGTAGTTAAGAAGACTCCTGTGCGTACGAAGGTCGTAAAGACTGGAGATAGCTCAAGCACAGTTGCATTTGCAATCATGTTCGTTCTCGCTGGTGCAGCTCTCGCAGGAGTTGCTACCTACAGAAGGAAGAGAGCATAATCGTTAAGCGTAGGCTTATAAGTCAAAAACTTTAAATACAAGCAATAAAAACCCACTGTGCCATTTGGCACAGTGGGTTTTGTCTTGTTCGAATATATTAATTCTTTAAGTACTTTGTGGTGATTACTATTTCCAATAACCCTCCGAGACAAGGATTTTCTCTGTCCAAGCTGCTTTTACCACTTCGGTTCTTGTAGTCTCCTTAATGTTTGAGAAAGTTCCATCACATCCAGGCAAGTGATTACGTCTAATATACTTCTGCTGTGCATCACGTAGAGACTCCATTGAAGAGAAAGTGCCACCTTTGCACGAGTATACCGTAACAGTTCGTGTCTCCGCAGGGTGATTTACATATCTATAAACAGGCGGAACCCATGTTTTACCTTTCTTTTCAGAACTCTTAGATGATTTCGCCTTATCTGCGGCAGCTTTCTTATTTTCATCCAACGCCTTCTTCTTAGCGGCTAAATCGGATTTATTATCACTATTAGTTTGTTCGCTTGATGTATTAGTGGAACTTTCCGAAGCTGATTCCTGTTTATCATCTGAAGATGTAGAATGCTTTGCGGAAACTTTTGCTTTATCTGATTGATGCGTTGTAGCTTTACGGAAACTAAAGCCACGACTATTATCAGCACCACCATCTGTAGTAGCTACAGCAAAGTAGATTAGTGCAGATGCAAGGATGATTACAATGCACAATATGATGGGAAACGGTAATTTCTTTATACGACGGCTATTCATGTTTTTATCTGCAACATGGTTTGAATTTTCTTTAATTCCTCTTAACTTCATTAAATATTATCCCTCACTACAAAATTATCTAAATATCACACTTTAAATTTAAATTTCATTATTACATGAAATTAATCATTAAACAAGATGGTATAGAAATAATTAATTAACAAATAAACCTATATAAATTATTTCTATATATAAAAAACTTAAAAGAATTAGTTAAAAAATAATGTAAAATACATAATGTATGCCAAGAGTATATTTGAGTAAATAGTTAAACTATGAGAATAGTTTTCATTCACGGCGCAGAAGTATTACACTTCTGTTCATTGTACATATTTATAAATTAATTGGAATTGGGGTAAGATGGCTTTATTGTGTGGATTGCTAGTAGGTCTAGCATTTGGATTTGTGCTTAAAAAAAGCAGAATATGCTATATGGGCACAATTAGGGATGTGTATCTTGAGGGTAGAAATTACAACCTGCTGCTTCTGTTTGCGACGATTTTTACAGAGGCAATATTGTATAACATTTTTGTCCTTGCAGGACTTGTAACAGATGGTTATATTACCAGTTATTCTTTAGTGGCGCTTCCGGTTGGCAGCATTATGTTTGGTTTTGGGGCCGTTATGTCTAGCGGATGCTTGACAATGTCATTAGTTAAATCGGGTGACGGCAGAATTCTAGGTTGGATTTCCATAGCTACTTTCATGATAGTAGGTTCTTTTTTCTCTGTGGGCGGAGGCCGTTTCTTTGCAGGAAAATTTATCCAAACATATGAAGTCTTTGATAGGGAGTTAATAGAGGATGCTCGTATCAGATTAGGCATCTCGATTGCTGTAGCACTGATTCTATACGCATCGATATGGAGACATAATAACAAGAAAAAGAAGAACATACGTAGAAAGGGCTTTGGAAGCAAAGATGTATGGTTTATAGCTGTGGGTATTGTCCTTGGGATAGCGTTTCCAGTTAGTGAACACTTCGGTAGAATCGGAGGAGTTGCAATAACCTCTCCTTTACTATCCTATCCATTTTCGTTCATTAAACCTAAGCAGATTGTCGGAGGCTGTAATATCTACGATCAGACATTCGGTCTTGGCAGCACATTAGTGCTTGGTATAGTGCTAGGCTCTTTTCTGACAGCTGTGGCAAATAAAGAGTTTCATGCTGTTGTCCCTAACAAGAAACAGGTTATTAAAACTATTATAGGCAGTGCTCTGATGGCATTTGGTGCACTTGTTGCCGGAGGATGCCTCGTTGGAAATGGATTAGTTAAGACCGCACAGTTCTCAGCAAAAGCATGGGTTGCTTTGATTTTCATAGCTGTGGGTACATGGCTTGCTTCGTATATATTTCTTAGAGATAGAAGTGGAAAGTCATAAGACGTGCAATGAAAGGAGTACTTATGGAAAAGATTGTTAAAGATGTAAAGGGTCAGGACTGTCCTATTCCTTTAATTACTTTGAAGGAAGCACTTAAGGATGCTGAACCAGGACAGACTATCGATATAAGCTTCACATGTCCAGAAGCACTTAATACGCTTCCTGATTATTGTGATGAACATGACCTGGAACTGGTGTCGCTCGATAAAAAGCCCGATCGTTCTTGGAAAATTTCTATTCGTAATCACGAGTAGACTGAGTACGTATAAGAGCAAGGATATGCTGAGCGATTACCATAAAATTATAGAAGCAAATAATCACAACTTCTAAATAGTCTGCAAAATGGGTAAATCATCCAGCGTGTACCTATGCACTTAAATAAAAATATGTTATTGCTACAAATATTATTAAGGAGGAAAAATGGAAAGGATTTATAACCCCAAAAAGGTATCCGCTTTCCTAGCAACAATCCTAGCTGTTATGCTATTTAGCTCAATAGCTTTTCAAAATGCTAATGCATACACAGAGAAGGATACTGATCTTCTTTACTCTACCGAAAAGGTAGTATTGAAGGGAATGCCGGTTAAGAATAAGGATACTAAGAAGCCAATAACAGAACCTATAAAGTTCAAGTATTGGGACGCTACCTTACAGGAATACCAAGGTGAAGTAACATCTAAAGATGGTGTTTTACCAGATGTAGAACTGTATAAGGGACATCATTATATCTTTTATTCAAATGATGAAAATTACAACACCTACAATCCTAACGGAAAGGGTGTAAATATCTATCTAGTGATGAATAAGACTGGATCGGTAGCAGTAAATGACAGACATCTTCCTGGAAAAACAAAGGAGACAATTGAGGAATTCTTGATGACCAAGAGAAGTACTCCGGAGCCAGATCCAGAGAATGCAAGAAGAGTTAAGGTAAGCTTGCCAGTATTTTATGAAAAAGACGATAGCGATAGCTTTGACTTTGGAAACACAAAGATTAGATTTACAAGTGATACAGATGTAGTTGAAGCACCCGTTAAATTCGGTTTTGTAAATGCAAAGCTTTACGAGGACATGAACTACACAGTTACTGTAGTAAGTGATGACTTTACACTTGATCCATTCCCTTTAACGGTAAAAGACCATTCAGAGGATGGAAGGGATAAAGCTGCATACATGCACTTCTCATGCAGCCTTGTAAGCTATATCTTCCTCAAGGATAAGACAGATGCACACAACAAGGATACTACTATGACAAGTTTGTCTGGTAACACAACTGTTACAGGTACTAACTTCATGCATGGTAACTATATCCTTCGCGACAGAGTTGTCAACATGGAGGTTCCAGAGCTCGCAGGTAAGGATTATCAGGTTATAGACATTGATACTGTTAATCTCTATAGAAATGAACTTTCTAAGATTGCTGCTGGAGACTTCAAAGTAACTACAGCCGTTCCTGCAGGAAAGACTGTAAATAAGGTTTATTATATAGACCATAAGAAAGCTCTTCACGAGGTGCCAAGCAAGCAGACTGGCGACAAGGTTACATTTGAAATGAACTCTGTTGGAGTATATAACAATGTTATCCTATATAAGTCTCAGACAGCACCTGAGTTCGAAGTAGCAATTAATGGTGTTGCCAAGTGGAAGGATGCGCACACAATTGAGGCTGCTTTAGATAGTGATGACTTCACAATCCCGGCAGATGGTGCATCGCATGTATACCTCATGACAATGGATGGAAGCGAAAGAGTTTTCCTTTCAAACGAGGATACACTTGTTAAAGACGGTAACAAGCTAACTGTCAAGCTCAAGAACAAGAGCTATCGTGACTACAGAAAGTTCACTGAGTTTGGTCTAGCTAAGGGATCTCTTGAAAGTGCTGAAGGCGGAGCGATGAAGAGCGCAGCAGCTGCACACCTAGTATCTTCTGTAAAGTTCAAGCTGAAGAGCATCTCATACGAAGAACCTATCGTGAAGGAGCATAATGCTGGTAAAATCGTTGCTAATATTACTGGAGAAAACCTCTATTTTGGAGAGAAACCAGGAGCAAGCTACGATAACTTCAGCATCATTCCAGAGACTAACATTGATGGAAAGTTCATCGGATCAGTAAATGGTCAGCTTAAGTTTGACGTTGATGTTATCGATGATCAGCATGCAAAGATTACTGTTAGCAACATCCCAGAGAACAAAACTGGCAAGGACCAGAAGTGGAAAGTTCTCGTAAAACGTGGATGGGCTATCCAGCTTACACCAGAGATTGGTGCAGATGACTATGTTACTATCAAGGCTAAGGGTGAAGAGACACCTGCAAAGCACAGCGTTAAGGTTAAGGCTAGCGAAGGTGGAACTGCAACAGCTGATATGACAGAGGCAAAGGCAGGAGACACAGTTACTGTTAAGGTTAAACCGGAGGCAGGTCATAAGCTTGCAGCAGATGGCGTATCTGTAAAAGATGCATCGGACAAGAAGGTTGATGTAACAAAGGTTGACGAGACAACTTACACATTCACAATGCCAGAAGCAGACGTAAATGTAAGCGCTAAGTTCGAGAAAGAAAAGGCTAAGTTCGACGTAGCTATCAATGGATATGCAACATGGAAGGACTCTTTCACAATTGAGACAGCTCTCGATAGTGATAATTTCACAGTACCAGCAGACGGTGCATCGCATATTTACCTAGCTACTATGGATGGAAGTGAAAAGGTATTCCTTTCAAAAGATGACCAGTTAATTAAGGATGGCAACAAGCTGACGATTAAGCTTAAGAATAAGAGCTATCGTGACTACAAGAAGTTCACTGAGTTCGGTCTATCCGTAGGCTCAATTGAAGGTGCTGATGGTGCAACTATGAAGAGCGATGCATCTGCACATCTTCTCGGTGGAGTTAAAGTCAAGTTAAAGAGCATTTCGTATGAAGCACCTCTCGAAAGGGAGTACAACACAGGAAAGCTCGTTGCAAATATTACTGGAAAGAACTTCTATTTCGGAGAAACTCAGTATACTAACTACAGCATCATGCCTGAGGTAACAATCGACGGTCAGTACATTGGTGCAATTAACGGACAGCTAAATTTCAACGTTGAAGTTATCGATGACGAGCACGCTAAGATTACTGTTAGCAACATTCCAGAGAACACAACTGGAAAAGATCAGAAGTGGGCAGTTCGTGTAAGGCGTGGATGGGCAATTGCTCTAACTCCAGAGACTGGAGCAGATGATTTTGTAACTATCAAGACTAAGCCAGGTGTTGCACCGGTTAATGAGTACACAGTTACATTCAACAGCAATGGTGGAACTCACGTTATTAACCAGAAGATTAAGGAAGGCCAGAAGGCTAAGAAGCCCCTTGAGCCAACTAAGGAAGACCACATCTTTGCAGGATGGTATGCTGACAGTGCTTGCACAGTATCGTTTAACTTCGATAATCCTATTACGGCTGATACAACAGCTTATGCGAAGTGGACTCCAAAGGCTGTAGAGCCAACAAAGCACACAGTAGTATTTGATAGCAATGGCGGAAGCGCAGTTGCAAGCCAGACTGTAACAGATGGAGACAAGGTAGCTATGCCAGCAGCCCCAACTAAGGCTGGACATAAGTTCGATAAGTGGTTAAATGGAACAGCAGCATATGACTTCAATGCTCCTGTAAAGGGTAATCTAAAGCTAACTGCCTCTTGGGTTGCAGACACATACACTGTAGCATTTGATACAGATGGCGGAAGTGCAGTTGCTAGCCAGAGTGTTAAGTACGGAGAGAAGGCTAGCAAGCCAGCAAATCCTACTAAGAGTGGCTATACATTTGTAGGATGGTACACAGACAAGAGCTACGGCACTGAATTCGACTTCACTAAGGCAGTTATGGCAAACACTACTGCATATGCAAAGTGGAAGGCAGATGCTTCTACACCTGGTACAACACCATCGACACCAGCAACTGAATACGAATTCACTGTTGGTAAGGATGCTGCTTGGAACGGTGGAGATATGCAGTTCAAGATCGAAAATGCAGATGTAGACAAGAACGCTGCAGGAGACAAGGTATTTGACAGATTCCTAGGAATCGAGATAGATGGTCAGCCTGTAGATAAGTCAAATTATATTGCAAAACCAGGAAGTGTTGTGCTAACTCTTAAGGAGAGCTACATCAGAAGCCTTGCTGCTGGTAAGCATACAATGAAGGCTAAGTTTAAGGGCGGAAAAACTGCTACTACAAGCTTCACTGTAACTGCTTCTAAGCCAAGTGCTGGAACAGCATCAAAGCCATCAAGCCCAGTAAATAAGTCTGGTGTTGCTAAGAAGGCTCAGGTACATAGAAACGTTGTAAAGACAGATGACAGCTCTAATGTATTCGCTGATATGATTGCACTACTTCTATCAGGTTCAGCTCTAGCAGGAATTTCTGCTTACAGAAGAAAGAGAGCATAATGCTCTAAGAGCAGGCTGATAGTCAGTTAGCAAACAATAAAAGCAATAAAAACCCACTGTGCCAAAAGGCGCAGTGGGTTTTGTCTTGTGTGAATATTGAAAAATGATCGGACTAGCGATATTTCTCTATGCCAGCCCTGATGGTATCCTCAACCTGATGCTGAGCTGCGAGCTGATCCTGTCTAGACATGCTAGAGATATCAACGGTCGGATGGATAACTACCTTAATAGTTCCGCCAGAGAAGGTGTTGTGCTCCTCGAAAATCTTATACGAATCGATAATTGAAACTGGAACTATAGGAACTCCAGCTCTCTGGGCGAACTTAAAGCTTCCTTCTTTGAAATGCCCCATGTCATTGCTGTGACTTCTCGTACCTTCTGGGAAGATTACGAAAGAATAGCCTTTCTTGAATAAGTCTGTAACCTCAGCGAGAGTCTTTACAGCGGAACGAGGATTGCCACGATCGATGAATACAGACTGTGTGCCTCGGATAACGTCAGCAAGTGGCTTTAGCTTTTTCGTCTCCGACTTTGAGATAAAGCCAATCTGCGTCGAGCGGAAAGCTTCAATCATCGCATATATATCGGCATATCCCTGATGGTTTGCAACTACGAGGAAAGGACTCTTTGTAGGAATGTTTTCAGGATTTATAACCTTAACCTTGATACCTAGTGCCTTACCTGTATAATCACAAAATTCATCCTCCGCCTTACGAATCAGGCGCTGAGCCTTAGCGTGGTCATCTTGAGCCTGGGCTGCCCTGATTGCTGGAACATGCTTCATATATTTGCGGAAGCCGCTACGAATCTTGTTAAGTGCAATTGTATTCTTAAATGGGTTCATTATGTCCTCCGATTATCGTGTAATAATGCAAATATAATGCTATAATTTTATGAGAATATGTGCGAAAAATCAAGGAAATAAGGAGTTTTTAAGACGTATGAAATTTTTAATACAGCGAGTGGCGCACGCAGATGTGGTAGTTGACGGTAAAGAGCTAGGGAAGATTGGCAAGGGATTCATGGTTCTCATTGGCGTGTCTAAAGAAGATGACAAGAGCACCGCAGATAAGATGGTAGATAAGATGATTAAGCTCAGAATATTTGAAGATGAGAACGGCAAGACCAATCTATCTCTCGATGATGTAGGAGGAGAGCTCCTCCTCATCTCACAGTTCACGCTTTATGCGAACTGCAAGAAGGGCAATCGTCCGTCGTTTATCGACGCTGGAGGTCCCGATGACGCTAACGCATTATACGAATATATAATTGAGAAGTGCAGAGAACGTGTAAATGTAGTTGAACGTGGAGAGTTCGGTGCCGACATGAAAGTTACCCTCTTAAATGACGGTCCTTTTACGATTGTGCTCGATAGTACCGAAATTATGTAAAAAATACATTATACAAATGTGAACAAATATTTGCTTTGACCTCTAGCGAGGTCGAGGCATTTTTTTTATTGCTAGTCATATTGCGAGATACTATACTGTTATAATATACACATATTTAAGGAGCAGAAATGAACCACTACTTAGATCGACTCAAGAATGTGCTTGCGATTGCACTCGTCATATCAGTTGCAGCACAGATTAATATAGATGCGCCTAACGTGGCGCCAGGATTTGTATTTGCCATAGATGTAATAGTTCTTAATGTATTCATCTATTGCTTTTCCGACACATACACAGCCATGCAAATTTCGCTTATATCAGCAGCATTTTCTCCGACGTTCCGTTTTATAACGTCTATGAGTGCAGGTGTAAGTATTATAGACAATGCGTTGAATTGCTTCCCAGATGCGATTTTCTTTATCGTATACGGAACTATAATGTCACTATGTGTAAGGGTGTATAAGGATAAGAAAATACCGTTACCTTACTTCTGCATGTCGATTTTCATAGCGGATTTTGTGGGTAACACAATAGAAGTCTATGTGCTATCGCTCATCAGGGAGGGGAACTTCGTATCTACGGAAATGTTCAACACACTGATGATTATTGCCATGGCCAGAACAGGAATAGCACTTCTGATAATAGTAAGTATGGAGTATTACACACGTTTACAGACAGAAAGGGCACATAATCGTAAGATTCAATTCATGGTGGATCAAAGTGTAACCATATCTGATGAGATGAGATTTATACTCAACAATAAGGAGGATGTAGAGCGCGTCCTCAAAGAGGCATACGCTCTACATACTGACATGAAGGAGGCCGGGATTTCTGATGAGTTCACGAGACGCGCTCTCGAAATAGCTAGAGGGACACATGAGATTAAAGGCTGCTATCAAGAGATTCTAGATACGCTAGACAACCTAAATAGAAATTCTCAAGGTGAACCTGACCTACTGATGTCGGAAATCTTGAAGTTCATGAAGAGTAATGTCTTGAAGACTGCATTAACTAAGCATATGAATGTGAAGTTTGATATAGATCAGCGCATAGATTTCAAAGTCAAGGAGAGCTACAAGACGATTTCGGTTC